>Ga0193706_1000901_pt1 | contig 14615 bp, 14 predicted proteins | sample U3c1metaG_FD_160130 | JGI IMG/M metagenome (GOLD analysis project Ga0193706, IMG submission 160130) | Soil microbial communities from a riparian zone of the East river system, Colorado, United States - U3c1 | ecosystem: Environmental > Terrestrial > Soil > Riparian zone | place: USA: East River... | reverse complement strand
CAAGAGCGTCGCTCACAACCTCGAACTGATCAACGGCCTTGCGCTACTCCACGGGCTTGGTTGCGGGATCGTCCTCGGCGCAAGCCGCAAGCGGACCATCGGCGCCCTGTCGAACGAGGCGCCGGCGGACCGCCGCCTCGGCGGAAGCCTGGCATTCGCCCTCAAGGGCATCGACCAAGGCGCCCAGATTATCCGCGCCCACGACGTATTCGAAACCGTCCAGGCTTTGCGCGTGTGGCGCGGGCTCAAGGATGCGGCACTGACCCCACGGGCTTGAACGCGACTATTATCGGGCCGAGCGGGGCGTGGCTGTCTCGCCGGCCGTTGGCGGGGTCCCATAAAGAGCTGACCGATCCATCGAAGTAGAGCGCGTCCTTCGCGCCCAGCAAGTCGCGGAATAGCCGCGCGAATTTGCCGAACGACACTGGCTCCCCCGAAATGACGAAGCGGGCGCGGCGGTCGCGGGCGATGCCGACGCCGTTGCGGATGTTGCGCGATGTGCCGTCGGCGTCGAAGCGCGGATGAATCCGACCATCGATGACCAGCATTGGGCCCGACTGGGTAGCGAAAGCGATGTTGGGTGAGGCCTTGTAGCGCTCCGAGCTGACCACCGCCGCCGAGCCGTCGCGGCGGACGAGGAACACGCCGTTGGGCATCAAATGGAAATTGCCACCGCCCTCACGCCGGTTGAGCGCATGGACTTGCCGGCCGTGCTCGATCAGCAGGCCGATTGCGCGGCCGTCCTCGCCGAACATGCCGCCATTCATCGCGAAGGCGACTTGGCGCCTGCCCAGCGCCGCTTCGAGCCTGGCGAATTCGCGGTAGGGCGGATCGCTGGTGATCACTTCGATGGCGCCTGTGCCCGGATCACAAATAGTGAAGCGGCTGCCCTCGAAATTGCGCTCGTTGCAAACCGAAGCGGGCGCACTGGCCTGCGTTTCAGCGGACGACGGCGCTTCACGACAGCCGGCGAGCAGCAGGAAAGCGAGGATCACGCGGCGCATTGCGCCAGCGTGGCGCGGTCAGGCGGCTGTGTCGATTCCGAGTTCGCCCAATTTGCGATAAAGCGTCGAGCGGCCGATGCCCAAGCGGCGCGCGACCTCGGTCATCCGTCCGCGATAATGGCCGATGGCGAGACGGATGAGGTCGGCCTCGATGTCCTCGAGGCTGCGCAAATGGCCGTCCGGACGGAAGATCGTGACGCTCGGGCTGCCGGCCAAGGCGGCGTCGCTCGACGCCTTGCTGATCTCGGGCGAGACGTCGTTCGAGCGACCGGTGAAGCGCGACTGGATCGCTATGTGGGGAAAATCCTCGGCGGTGAGGGCCGACGAGCCCGAGTGGAGCGCGGCGCGAAACAGCACACCGGCGAGCTGGCGGACATTGCCCGGCCAGCCGTAACGCATCAGCACCGCCAGCGCGTCATTGCCGATCGACAGCGGGCGCATCCCCGGCTGCTCGGCGAAGCGCGCAAGGAAATGCCTGGCGAGGGCGGGGATGTCTCCGCTGCGCTCGCGCAAGGCGGGGACGGCAACCGTGGTTGCCCCGATCCGTTCGGCAAGCGCGGGGTGGAAATCGGCCGGTAGCGGGCGACTGGCGGTGGCGATAACTCTGACGTCGACCGAGTTGCTGCCATTGCAGCCGATGGGGCGTACCTCGCCGGTGGCCAATACTCGGTCGAGCATTTCCTGGGTTTCGGGCGGAAGCGATCCGACCTCGTCTAGCAGAAGCGTGCCGCCATCGGCTTCGACCAGTCGGCCGACGCGCTCGGCGAATGCGCCTGGGAAAGCCCCCGCGGCATGACCGAACAAGATGCTGTCGATGATGTTGGCCTGCACCGCTTTGCAATCCACCTCGATCACCGGCGCCTTGGCGCGCAAGCTGGCGGCGTGAATCGCGCGGGCGACGGTTTCCTTGCCGCTGCCCGGTTCGCCGACGATGAGCAATGGCAGCCGGCTGCGCGCGCTCTTCGCGGCAATCGCCAATGCCATGCGGAAATCCGGCGCTGCGCCGATCAATTCCTCAAGACTGAGTTCGGGAGCGAGTTTCTCGGACAAGGGCGCGAGCTCGCCCTCCGCGCGACGTCGGTCAGAGTTGGCGGCGAGCGCTTCGAGCAGCCGCTCCTGCGCGACCGGCTTGACCAGGAAATCGCTGGCTCCGGCGCGCATCGCCTCGACCGCCAAAGCAACCGAGCCATCGGCCATGACAATTACTGGAAGCGCCGGCCGGTCGGCACGCAAGGCGCGGATCATGGCCGGGCCAGTCGTCGAATCCCAATTGCCGAGCAAGGCAGCCTGAACTTCGCGGCCATGGGGGCCCGTGAGCAACGCCGCTGCGCTTGCGCCATCTGCCGCACCAACCACGCTCCAACCGGCGCGCGCGGCAATCGCCGACACTCCGCGCCGTTCGACAGCGTCGGCATCGACCAGCAATAAGGCCCGAAGCGTTTCCGCGCGCATGAAAGTCCTCCCAGTCGGCGCGGTCTAGCGCAGCAGGAGTAAAGGCCCGCTTAAGGCGCGGATTGGGCTTGGGGGATGCGGCGCTGCTTGGTATGCAGCCCGCCAACGCGAACCGGGAGACGAACATGACCGCCGACCAGCCGAATAACAGCGTAGCCGCCAAGGATCTTCCGGCGCATCAGCGCAACTATGACGGCTTCCTCAAGCTGCTCAAATTTACCGCGCTGGCGGTGTTCCTGATCGCGATGGTCGTCCTGTTCCTCATCAGCAACTGACCGTGGCCGCATCGACCAGGATCGCCGTTCTCAAGGAAACCGCGGAAGGCGAGAAGCGGGTCGCCGCGATCCCCGAAACGGTCAAGAAATTCATCGCATTGGGCGCCGATCTCGCGGTGGAGACGGGCGCCGGCCTCGCCGCCGCAGTGTCCGATGCGGAATATGAAGCGGCCGGAGCGACGATTTCACCGCGCAGTGCCGTGCTCCAGGGCGCGGACATCATCCTTGCGGTCAATGGACCCGATCCGGCTAGTCTGAGCGGTGCCAAGCCCGGCGCGCTGCTGGTCGGCGCGCTCGATCCCCTGCGGCGGCGCGAGGCAATCGCCGGCTATGCTACGGCCGGTCTCGAGGCGTTGGCGATGGAATGGATGCCGCGCATCACGCGCGCGCAGTCGATGGACATCCTGTCGTCGCAATCCAATCTGGCGGGTTACAAAGCGGTGGTCGACGCCGCGGCGCGCTACGGCCGCGCCTTTCCGATGATGATGACCGCCGCCGGCACGATCAGCGCCGCGAAGGTGTTCGTCATGGGGGTAGGCGTTGCCGGCCTCCAGGCGATCGCGACGGCGCGGCGGCTGGGCGCGCAAGTCAGCGCGACCGACGTTCGCTCGGCGACCAAAGAGCAAATCCAGTCGCTTGGCGCCAAGCCGGTGTTCGTCGAGAATGTCGCCGGGATCGAGGGCGAGGGCGCCGGCGGCTATGCCGGCGAAATGTCCGACGAGTATAAAGCCGCGCAGGCGGAATTGGTCTCGTCCCACATCGCCAAGCAAGACATTGTCATCACCACCGCCCTGATCCCGGGCAAGCCCGCGCCGCGCCTGGTCAGCGACGAGCAACTCAAGACGATGCGTCCGGGCAGCATCGTGGTCGATCTAGCCGCCGAGGCGGGGGGCAACGTCGAGGGCTGCGTGGCGGGGGAATGCGTCGTCCGGCACGGCGTGACGGTGGTTGGCGCGAGCAACCTCGCCGCCAGCCTGGCGACCGACGCGTCGGCGCTGTTCGCGCGCAACCTGTATAATTTCCTCGGCGCCTTCTGGGACAAGGAAACGGGCGGCCCGCTGCTTCCCGACGATGACGAGATCGTCAAGGGCGTGCGCCTGACCAAAGGCGGCAAGGTCGTCAGCGAGCGATTGGCGGGCTGAGCCTTGCGGTTAAGCCATAATTTCTACGAGTAACGACTTTACGCACAGCAACGGCCGCGGCTCGCGCCGCGACCAACTGCCGTCATCAAACCCAGCCGAAGCCGGGCCCCCAATGATTAATTGCCGGCGCCTGACCAGCCGCCGCCCATGAGCCATGTCCAAAAACCGCGCTGCGAAACTTTCTTCATGACAATCCCCTGTCGTTCCAACTGCGATTCGGCAGATGGAGGGGATGTTAACCCTAATCGATACGGTTAGCAAATGATTAACCGGTTTGGCCCGCAGCGCGATTGGTGGCGGTCTGCAACCTCTTGACCAGGGTATTGAAGCTGGTCGGACGGCCGATCACAAAGCCTTGAGCAATATCGCAATTCATCGAAGCCAGCGCGTCCAGAGTCGGGCGGTCCTCGACTCCTTCGGCGACCACAGTCTGCCCCAGCGAATGGGCCAAAGCGATGGTCGACTGGACCATCAGCCAGTCGCTGCGATTTTCGCGAATCGCCTTGACGAAGCTTTGGTCGATCTTGATTTCGCTCGCCGGGATCTTCTTGAGATAGTCGAGCGTCGACAGTCCGGTGCCATAATCGTCGATCGAAATCTTGACCCCCAGGTCACGCAGCCGGATCAGCACGGCGAGGTCGGCGCCGGTTCCGGCGAGGGCCGCGGTCTCGGTCAATTCGAGTGTCAGCCGATTGGCGGCAAGCCCATGGCGATCGAGCAATTCGGATACGCGGACCGGGAAGTTACGGTCGGTCAGCAGCCGTGCCGAAAGGTTGACCGCAATTCCGAACGGAATTCCGCGAGCGTTGACCGAAGCCGCCGCCTCGATCGCCTGGCCGAGCACGAAATAGGTCAGTTTTTCGATGCGGTCGTGTTGCTCGGCGGCGGCGACAAACTCCAGGGGACTGATCGGCCCCTTCTCCGGATGGGTCCAACGCGCGAGCGCTTCGGCACCGCAAATCTGTTGTGAGTTGAGGTCGAGCTTGGGCTGGTAGGCGACCCAAACCTCGCCCGATTCGATCGCCGCGTCGAGCTGGCTGAGCAAGGACAGCTTCCACGACACGTCTTTCAATTTTTCAGGATCGTAGCGCTTCCACTTGAGTCCCTCGCTGGCGGCCTCGTCGGCGGCGACGAGGGCGCTGCCGATACGGTTGGCGAGCGAGCGGCCGCTTACTGATTCGACCCCGAAACTGACCGCCAGGTCGATCTGCACCGGGCCGATCTTGGCGGGATTGCGGAACAGGGCATGCAGTGCCTCGAGATGGTCGCCCATCGAAGCGTCGCTGTCGGCGAACCAGGCGAAGATGCCTTCGTCGCCCTGATAGAGCGTGCGTGCGGTCGATCCGACCGCCAGCCGGCTGACGATTTGTTCGACGAACAGGCGCTCGTCCTGGGGCGGCAGGGTGGAGGCGATCTCGGCATAATTGTGGACCCGGGCGACGACCAGCGGGCGATCTCGCGCGCCGCGGTCGGCGCGAAGCGCGTTGAGATTGGGCAATCCCGAGACGGCGTTGACGATACCGCGCAGCCGGAATCGCTTCCAGCCAATGCTCGCCGCGACGGTCGCGACGACGAACAGTCCAGGAGTTACGTCGACGAAAACCAGGCTGAGCTCGAGGAAATATGGCACCACGAGGAGGGCGGTGGCGGCCGCGGCGAACACCATGTTTTGCTGTGCAACGCTACGGCGGAGCGAGCCCAAGGCGGCAGCACCGAGCGCCAGCAGGAACGCAAATATCCAGCCGAGGTCGGCCGGGATGCCGGACTTGAGCGTTTCCGCTCCGAGCAAATGGATATAAACGCCGCCGGTGTTGCCTAGGCCCGGAATGAAATATTGGTCGCCAAGCTCATCGGACGTGGTCCCGATCAGCACATCCTTGCCGGCGATCCGACGCGGGTCGACCGAGCCGTTGAGCAGTTCGCCGGCGGCGACGGTCGGGATGGTCCGGGGGTCGATCGAATAATCGATCCTGAACGATTTGCCCGCAGGCCCGGATCGATTTGCCAGTTTTGCTGAATAAGACGGTATTGCTTGCCCATCGACCATCCACGCAAACGGCATCATCCAGACAGCGTTTTGGAAATTATAATTGACGCTGATCGTCGCCAGCTCCGCGTGCCTGCGGAAGCGCGGCAGCGGACGGAGCTTGGATTCCTTTGTTGCGGAATTCGTGCCGGTCAAGAATTGCGCCGGAAGGGTGACATTGCCGGTCCGGATCAAAGCCTTTTCGAACGCGGCATCGTCGGCCGCATCGGACTTGAACGCGAAGTTGATGTCATAGAAAACCCGCCGCGCGCCCAATTTGGTCAAGCGTTCGGCCATTTGGCCATGAATTTTGCGCGACCAGGGCCAGCTACCGACTTCCTGCAAGCTTCGATCGTCGATCGTGACCAGAACGATGTCGCCGCTCGCGGCGTGCGGATGGAGTCCGTTGCGGCCTACTCGGAGCACGTCTTCCAAGGGTTCGCCAAAGCCGATGACGCCAAAGATCAAGCCGACAATCGCCGTCCACAGCAACAGCTTGAACGGCGACGTGCCAGACGTGCTTTTTTTCTGAGATCGCTTCGGCTGCATCTCTTTCGCCCGTTGAGTCCATTCCCCTGTGCGCGAGGAAGGTTAAAAAATCGGAAACCTCGTTGTTGTTAATCGGACGGATCAGCGCCCTTTCGCGCTCTCGACAGGCCATGCGCGAGCCGCCACTATGGCCTTGCCCAAAACAGCGGAGGCGGCGTGGACTTCATTTCGATCCTGTCGATTTTCATCTTGGCCTGCTTCGTCGGCTATTTCGTCGTCTGGTCGGTCACCCCGGCGCTCCACACGCCATTGATGTCGGTGACTAACGCGATTTCCAGCGTGATCGTGGTCGGCGCGCTGATTGCCAGTGCCGCCGCCGCGGTGCCCGCTGCCAAATGGCTTGGGCTGACCGCGGTGGTGCTAGCCAGCGTCAATATCTTCGGCGGGTTCGCGGTGACCGCGCGAATGCTTGCGATGTACAAGAAGAAGGAACGCCGCGATGCATGAGGCGGCAGCGACCCCGGCCTGGGTGCTGATCGCTTATCTGATCGCCGGAATCTGCTTCATCCTCGCCTTGCGCGGTCTGTCGAGCCCCGAAAGCAGTCGTCGCGGTAACCGGCTGGGCATGGCCGGGATGGTCATCGCGGTGGTGACGACGCTTTATACTCATGCGCTGGCCTCACTGGCGGAAATTGCCATCGCCATCGCCATCGGCGGGGCGATCGGCTTGGTCACTGCGCGGCGAATTCAAATGACCGCGATGCCGCAATTGGTCGCCGCCTTCCACAGCCTGGTGGGGATGGCGGCGGTGCTGGTCGGCGCCGCCGCCTTCCTCAATCCGGGGGCGTTCGGGATCCTCGATGCTTCGGGCCTGATCAACCCAGTCAGCCGGGTCGAAATGGGGCTCGGCGTCGTGATCGGCGCGATTACCTTCAGCGGATCGGTGATCGCCTTCCTCAAGCTCAACGGCAACATGAGCGGCAAGCCGATTCTGCTTCCCGCACGCCATGTCATCAATCTTGGCACGTTGGTCGCGATCCTGGGCCTCATCGCTTACTTCACTCAAGATCAGAGCCCGTGGATTTTCTGGACCGCCACCGCGCTCGCCTTTGCCATTGGGTTCCTGTTGATCATCCCGATCGGCGGGGCCGACATGCCGGTCGTGATCAGCATGCTCAACAGCTATTCGGGCTGGGCGGCGGCCGCGATGGGCTTCACCCTCCACAACAGCGCGATGATCATCACCGGCGCGCTGGTCGGCTCGTCAGGCGCGATCCTCAGCTACATCATGTGCCGGGCGATGAACCGCAGCTTCATCTCGGTCATCGCCGGAGGCTTCGGAGCGGTGGCATCAAGCGGCGATGCGGCGGCGATCGACCGGCCCTACAAGCGCGGATCCGCCGAGGACGCGGCATATTTGCTCAAGCAGGCCGACCAGGTGATCATCGTCCCCGGCTACGGCATGGCGGTGGCGCAGGCCCAGCATGTGCTGCGCGAAATGGGCGACCTGCTCAAGAAAGAGGGCGTGCGGGTCAAATATGCCATCCACCCGGTAGCCGGACGAATGCCGGGACACATGAACGTGCTGCTGGCGGAAGCGAATGTGTCTTACGACGAGGTGTTCGAGCTTGAGGACATCAACTCGGACTTTGCCCAGACCGACGTCGCCTTTGTCATCGGCGCCAACGACGTCACCAACCCGGCGGCCAAGACCGACAAAAGCTCGCCGATTTACGGCATGCCGGTGCTCGACGTGGAAAAGGCGCGCACCGTCCTATTTATCAAGAGATCGATGGGCGGGGCGGGTTACGCCGGCGTCGACAATGAATTATTCTACCGCGACAATACGATGATGCTCCTCGCCGACGCGAAGAAAATGGTCGAGGAGATCGTCAAGCATCTGGGTTGAAGCCCCCAGCCGGTCGCGCCGGTTGGCGGCGATTGGGCGGAGGGACTTTGTACAGTGCGCAAATTGGGGATTATTGGCGGGACGAGCTGGGCCTCGACCGCGCTTTACTATGAACAGATCAACAAGGGCATCGCCGCGCGCCTCGGCGGTCTGCACAGCGCCCTATTGTCGATTGAAAGTCTCGAAATGGCGCCGTTCGCGGCGATGCAACAGGCGGGCGATTGGGACGGCGTGGCGAAAGTTGCAATCGAGGCGGCGCGGCGACTCAAGGCGTCGGGCGCCGAAGGGCTGCTGCTCGCCTCGAACACCGGGCACAAGGTCTTTGACGAGGTGGCGGGCGCGACTGGCCTGCCGATTATCCACATTGCCGACCCGACCGCCGAAAAGCTCGTCGCCGACGGGGTCAAGAGGATCGCGCTGCTAGGCACTCGCTTCACCATGACCGAAGAGTTTATCCGCGGCCGTATCGAAGAGCGCGGAATCACCATCATGCCGATGCAGACTGACGCCGCGCGCGAGGTCGATCGGATCATTTACGAAGAACTCGCCGCCGGCCGGGTTATGCGATCGTCACAGCGCACGCTGAAGACGCTGATTACCGAGATGGGCAAGATCAAGACCCAGGCGATCGTGCTTGGCTGCACCGAGCTGGTGCTTGCGGTCGACACGCGCGCCAATGTCCTGCCGGTCTACGACACCACCGCAATCCACGCCCGCGCCGCGGTCGAGTGGATGCTCGCCGAGCGCGACGCCGTTCGAGTAGCCGCTTAGTCGGCCAGCGCGTCCAGCTCCGGGTTCGACAACAGGAAGGCAGTCGGGATGCCAAGGGTCAGCGATGCCAAAGCGGCGCCAATCAAATAGGGGCTGTACGCCAGCAGGATGCCCGCAATGATAGCCGAAAAGGCCAGCAGGCAAACGAAGGTGATGGCGCCCGACGCCTGGACGATGACCGCTGGCAAGGCATTGCGGTCGTCGAACACGATCCGTAACCGCCCAACGGTCTCGCTGCAGGTTCGGCTGCACAGCGCTGGCACCAAGGCATGGATCAGGCAGGCCAAGCCAGCAGCCACGGCCATCGCGCCAACTGCTGCCGCGAAGCGCAAATGCTGGAAATAGCTCTCATTGGCCGCTTTGAGATGGGCCCTGCTTGCCGCAATCATTGCTTACCAACCTCACCAATTTGATGCGAAGATGACTGAACGCGGATCGGCGTCAATCCGCCTTGCGACAATCCGATGTCCAGAAGCGCCGAAATTTAGGCGTCAGGCCGTACCGCCGGCATCGTTAGCTCGAAGCGCGTTTCGCTGTCGTCGGACTGGACGCGGATGGCGCCATGGTGCGCCTTGGCGATTTCGCTGACGATGTAGAGACCGAGTCCGAGGCCTTGCGAGTGGGTTGAGCGTGAAGGACGAACGAATGGCTCGAACAAGCGGTCGCGGAGGTCGGCCGGGATTTCCTTGCCGCGATTGGCGACCGTCAGGGTCATGGCTCCGTCGGCGCTGGCGACCGCGATGCGGACCGGCTCGAGCGGGTCGCCGTGGGTCAGCGCATTTGACACCAGGTTGGACAAAAGCTGCGCAATGCGGTGCGGATCGCACGCCACCGGCTCGGACAGATCGACAGTCCACTCGACCTTCACTTCGGGATTGCCGAGGCGGAGTTCGCCGACGACGACTTCGACCAGGCGATGCAGATCGACGTCGGCGCGAATAGTAGTTGGCAGTCCACCGCCGAGCTGGCCGCGGGCGAAATCGAGGACATTGTCGATCAGTCCGGTCATCCGCCGGCAGCTCGCCTGCATCATCCGCAGCACCGCGCGCGGCTGCTCGGCGAGCGGCTCCTTCGACAGCATGTGCGTGCCGGCATCCATCGACGCGAGCGGGTTGCGCAAATCGTGGCCGAGGACGGCGATGAACTGGTCGCGCAACCGCGCGACGGTGCGCTCGCCGAGCAGTGCGGATTCGCTCCGGCTGAGCCGCTCCTGGCTGTCGAGCTCGCGCGCGATCAGCTGGGCGAACAGCTTGAAAGTCTTGACGATGGTCGGGTCGGACACGCGCGCGGGCTCGGGGTGGATCGCGCACAGCGTCCCGAAAAACCGTCCGTCGCCAAGGACGATCGGGATCGAGATGTAGCTTTGGAAGCCATATTGGCGCGGCGTGTGATGGTCGCGATAGTCGGGATCGGTCGCGACTTCATCGATGGTGATCGGCCGGCCGTGGCCGCGTACCTCGTTGCACAGCGTCGTGGTCAGCTCGAGCTTGCCGCCGGCCTCGAGCCCGAAGGCAATCTCGTCGCGGACCGCACAGGCGGTCCATTCGCAATCGGTGACGCGAGCGATCGCGGCGAAACCCATGCCGGTCAGCTGGCAGGCGGCCTCAAGGATGGTCGGGACGACATCGAGCGCGGCAACACGCTCGACATCGGCGGCCGGGTCGGCTTGCGGTAGCTCATCTCCACGCATGACCAATAGGTTAGAGGGCGAATCAGGCTGCGTCGAGGCACTCCGCCGCTCTGGCGCGTTTCGGCCCGCCGCCCTACATCGCGGGGGCGATGACCCTCCCGACCGACAGCGACCGTTTCAGCGAAGACAAGGCGACCTACACCGTCCGCGGGACCGACGTGCCCGACCTCGAAGCGGGCGTGGCGGCGATCCGTAATGTGCTGAAGACGCTTCCCGCGCGCCCCGGCGTCTATCGGATGCAGGACGCGCGTGGCGAGGTACTCTATGTCGGCAAGGCGCGCTCGCTCAAAAGCCGGGTGGTCAATTACACCCAGTTCGCGCGGCTGACCAAGCGGCTTCAGCGGATGATCAGCCAGACGCGCTCGATGACCATCGTCACCACGCGGACAGAGGCCGAGGCGTTGCTACTCGAGGCGCAGCTGATCAAGCGCTTCCGGCCGCCCTACAATGTGCTGCTGCGCGACGACAAAAGCTTCCCGTTCATCCTGCTGCGTGAGGATCACGCCTTTCCGCGCGTCCAGAAGCATCGTGGCGCACGGCGCGCCAAGGGGCAATATTACGGCCCGTTCGCTAGCGCCGGATCGGTCACGCGGACGCTCAATGCGCTGCAGAAGCTGTTTCTGCTGAGGAGCTGCTCGGACAGCTTCTTCGCCAACCGCTCGCGGCCGTGCCTGCTGTACCAAATCCGCCGCTGCTCGGCGCCTTGCGTCGGGCGGATCGACGAGGCGGCTTATGGCGAGTTGGTCGCCGACGCCAAGGCGTTCCTCGCGGGTAAGTCGACCGGCGTCCAGACTCGGCTCGGCAAGTCGATGAGCGAGGCGGCCGAGGCGCAGGACTATGAACTGGCCGCGGTCTACCGCGACCGGTTGCGCGCGCTGACCTATATCCAGGGGAGCCAGACGGTGCACGCCGAGGGGCTCGGCGATGGCGACATTTTCGCGCTTGCGGGCAAGGGCGGAGGCGTCTGCATCCAGGCGTTCTTTATCCGCGGCGGGCAGAATTGGGGACATCGCGCCTTTTTCCCCGTGCACACCGCCGAGGTTCCGGAAGACGAAGTGCTGTCGAGCTTCCTCATCCAATTCTACGAAGACATGCCGCCGCCGCGCCGGATCCTGGTCGATCGCCAGTTGCCCGGGCGGGAGGTGCTTGAGGAAGCGCTGTGCGAGCGGGCCGGGCGCAAGGTGGCGATCGAGCTGCCGCGGCGCGGCGCCCTCGCCAAGCTCATCGAGCAGGCCCGGCGTAATGCCGAGGAAGCTCTTGACCGGCGGCAGGCGGAGTCGACGACTCAGGCCAAATTGCTGCGCGAGCTGGCCGAGGTGTTCGAGCTGCCCGACATACCCAAACGCATCGAAGTCTATGACAACAGCCACATCATGGGCACCAACGCGACCGGTGCGATGATCGTTGCCGGGCCCGAAGGCTTCCGCAAGAACGGTTATCGCAAGTTCAACATCAAGAGCGCGATCACCCCGGGCGACGATTTCGGGATGATGCGCGAGGTGCTCGAGCGGCGCTTCGCCCGGCTGGAAAAGGACGATCCCGATCGCGCCTCGGGCGAATGGCCCGATCTATTGCTGATCGACGGCGGCAAGGGGCAATTGTCGGCGGTGTGCGAAATTTTGGAGAATGCCGGAGTCCACGACGTCCCGGTGATCGGCGTCGCCAAGGGCCCCGACCGCAACGCCGGGCGCGAGACCTTCCATCTGCCCAACGGCCGCGAGATCACCTTTCCGCCCAACAATGCGTTGCTGTTCTACCTCCAGCGGCTGCGTGATGAGGCTCATCGGTTCGCAATTGGGACACATCGCGCAAAACGCGCAAAGAGCCTGACGACCAGCACGCTCGACGAGGTTCCTGGAATCGGTCCCAACCGCAAGCGCGCTCTGCTGATGCACTTCGGCACTGCGCGTGCGGTGAAAGGCGCGGCGCTCGACGATCTCGAGCGGGCGCCGGGGATTTCCAAGACGATGGCCCGCCAGATCTACGATTACTTCCACCCGCGCGGCTGACCGGTGCGGTTCGAGACATCGGCGATCGTCTGCGGGCTTCGCGCCCATGGCGAGCATGGAGCGGTGGTCCGGCTGATGACTCCCGAGCATGGTTTGCAGGCCTGTTACGTCCGCGGCGCGCGCGGGCGGCGGATGCGGCCGGTGCTGATGGCGGGGAATGTCGTCGCCGCTCGCCTGTCGGCGCGGAGCGAAGCCCAGCTCGCCCAGGCCGAGGTCGAGCTAGTGCACAGCCGCGCGCCGCTGCTCGGCGAGCCATTGCCGGCGGCGGCGATCGACTGGGCAACTGCCTTGACCGCGACCGCTTTGCCCGAGGCGCAGCCCTTTCCGCGGCTCCATTCAGCATTGGAGGGTTTGCTTGACGCGGTCGAGGCGGCGCCGGCGGCGAGCGGCTGGGGCGCTGCCTTGGTGCGCTATGAGCTGCTGATGCTCGCGGAGCTGGGCTTCGGGCTCGATCTTGCGACCTGCGCGGTCAGCGGGGACAGCAACAATCTCGTCGCGGTCAGCCCGAAAACGGGCAGGGCGGTCGGCGCCGCCGAGGCCGAGCCCTATGCCGGCAAGCTGCTGCGCCTGCCGCCATTCGTCCGCGAGGGCGGCCCGGCCGACTGGCGCGACATCGTCGACGGCCTGGCGCTGACCGGCCATTTCCTGATGCGCGACGTGCTGACCGATCGCTCCGCGCCGGTCGGCGAGGCGCGCGTTCGGCTGGTCGAGCGGATGCGCCGGGCGGCAGCGATCGACTAGCCGCGCATTGTGCGGCGGCTGGCGCTGTCCTAGCGTCCGATAATGTCCAGGACCGACACGCTCGCCATGCTGTTTCCCAACCTCGCGACGACCAAGGGGATCAATGTGCGCGTTTCCGTCAGCTACCTCGCCGAGCAATCGGCTCCGTCGAGCGGCCGCTGGTTCTGGTCCTATCATGTGCGAATCGAAAACGAGTCGAAGCGATCCGTCCAGTTGCTGTCGCGCAGCTGGCATATCGTCGACGGGCGCGGCACCCTCCATGAAGTGCGCGGTGAAGGCGTGGTCGGGGAAATGCCACTGATCGCCCCCGGCGCGAGCTATGATTATGTCTCGGGTTGTCCGCTCAACACGCCGACGGGATCGATGAGCGGGAGCTATCATCTGATCGACGAGAATGGCGCAGCGTTCGATGTCGCCATTCCCCGCTTCGCGCTGGTCGGTCCGGCCGCATGAAACCCACCCGGTCATTCGCCGGCCTGTTTGAACTCCAGGCAAGTTCCCGGTCGCGGCGGTGAACCTTCCAGTATATTAGGCCGTTATGGACCAACCGATGTGTCGCTGGACCTGGCTGGTGTTCGCGAGCCCGTCAGCAACGGGAGGAAGCGGATGAATATCACCTCGGTTGCAAGGACAGTCGCAGGCGCCTCTCTCCTTTTTGCGCCTATCAGCGCGGCTTCGGCGCAGTGGATCCCCGGGGCGGAAATCACCGGTCAGTCGATTCAGGTCGAAACCAACGGCGTGGTCAACACGGTTTATTTCGATCCTGGCGGCGCGGCGAGAATCGCGACCCCTTCCGGAGCGCAGGTTGCGGGACGCTGGTCCGTGGCCAATCAGATGCTGTGTTTGGAAACCGGCGCCAATGTCCGGGAGTGCTGGCCTTACCGCGCGGCGTTCCAGGCTGGGCGGCCGGTCACGCTGACAAGCAGTTGCCGGGTGACGTCACACTGGGTTGCCAATGCCATTAACCCTCCGCCTCCCGAGATGCGCAGCGGTGGGGAGCGGGGCTAGGCCGCATTTTCTGCCGGATCGCTTGCTTTCGGCGCGGCGGCTGGGCCGATGGCGCAATAGGTCCGGCCACGCCGGCCTTGCACGCTTCACCTAGTCCGG
>Ga0193706_1000900_pt1 | contig 14617 bp, 11 predicted proteins | sample U3c1metaG_FD_160130 | JGI IMG/M metagenome (GOLD analysis project Ga0193706, IMG submission 160130) | Soil microbial communities from a riparian zone of the East river system, Colorado, United States - U3c1 | ecosystem: Environmental > Terrestrial > Soil > Riparian zone | place: USA: East River... | reverse complement strand
TGCGCGCCCCGAGAGACGCCGCCCCGCTCGGCGATTTCGGTCGTCGTCGTGCGCGCGTAGCCGAGCTCGGCAAGGCACTCGAGCGTCGCATCGAGCAAGCGCGCCTTGGTGGCCGCGCTGCGCTCTTCTTGCGTGCGACGTCGCGCGACAGCCGTCATGCGGATGAGGCTGTCTTAAGCGATAGCAAAGAAACAGTCAAGACTGATTGTTTGCTGGATGGGCGTAACCATTTGTATTCGCACATCAACACAAGGAGATGGCACGTTGTCGCGCAAAGGGAAACGGCAATGGTAGGCTGCGGCCCACATGCGAGCCCGACCCATCGTGGCGATCGACGGACCGGCGGGGGCAGGCAAAAGTACGGTAGCCCGCCAGCTCGCCGACCGGCTCGGATTCACACTTGTCGACACGGGCGCGCTCTATCGCGCCGTCGCGCTTGCTGCGCAGCGCGCCAGCGTCGCTTGGGACGACGAACCCAAGGTGGTCGAAGTGGCGCGACGCGTGGAAGCAGCACGCTCGCTCGAGCTGGTTCCAGATGCCGAAAAGGGCGTGCGCGTGATGCTCGAAGGGCAAGACGTGAGCGACGCCATCCGCACCGCGGACATGGGCATGGGCGCGAGCCGCGTTTCGGCGATAGGCGGCGTGCGTGCGGCGCTGCTCGATCTGCAGCGGCAGGCCGGCGAAAAGGGTGGCGTCGTTCTCGAGGGCAGGGACATCGGCACCGTCGTTTTTCCCGACGCGGAGGTGAAGTTTTTTCTGACCGCGTCGCCCGACGTCCGCGCCAAGCGACGTTACGAGGAGCTCGTTTTGCGCGGGCAGACGGTCGACTATGCGGCGACACTCGCCGAGGTGAAGGCACGCGACGAAAACGACACCAATCGGCCCATCGCGCCGCTTCGGCGCGCCGCTGACGCCGTCCTCGTCGATTCTTCGGACCGAGCGGTGGAAGATATCGTCGAAGAAATGGCGCAGCGCGTGTCGACCGCGATGCGCGCGTGATGCTTCTCGCGCGCGTCGCGGCGGCGCTGCTGCTCTGCTCGCTGCTCACTGCGTGCCGCGCGTCGCCGGTACCGAGCGGGCCTCGCGCCGAACGCGCGCGCGCGACATCGCCGGCAGAACTCCTTCCCGACGATCTCGATTTCGTCGTCCGCATCGACGTGGCGCGCATTCGGCAAAATCCCGCATTGGCAGGCGTCGTTCGCGATCTCGCCAAAACCAAGCAATCCGAGCTTCTCTCGTCGATCCATGCGGCGCTCGGCGAAGCGTCCGCGGTGTGGGCGGGCACGCGCTGGATGAGCGACGGGTTTCACGGCGACGGCGTCGTCGCCCTCGAAGGCCCGCCCGGTAGCGACAGCGCGGACATGGCTCGGCCGACGATGCAGGCACCGCTGCGACGCATTGCGACGCCGGCGCCAGATATCGAAGCTTTCGAACGACCAGCGAACCGGGGCGAGGCCGCGCTGGAAATCGTGATGGGAGGCCACGGCGTCGTCTTGGCGACGGCCGCGGAGGCCGACGCCGTGCTGCGCGTGCTGCGTTCCGGTCCTGACGAGGGGCGCCTCGAGCCGCCGGCGCGTGGCCTCGTGTCGTTTGCCGGGCGGCTGCGGGGCGGCGCGCCATTCGGTGTCGCCTCGACGGGCATCATGCGCGGGTTGGGCGACGGGCTCGTTGGCTACGCAGGGTCGCTCGAGGAAGCGGAGTCATCGACCGCGCCAGACGCGGGGGCAGCCACGACGGCAATCGAGGTCGAAGCGACGCTCGTTTATGCGTCGGCGGCGGAGGCGGCGAGCGCCGGAAAGCATGCAAAGCAAGCAATCGAACGGCTGGGGCTCGCGGGCGGCGTCCTCGAAAGGCTGGCCAATTCCGTGAAGTTGAACGAGACTGGCGCGTCCGTGAACGTGAGGGCGACCCTCCCTTTTGCTTGGTTGGCCGAGCTGCACTAAAGTAAGCGCTTCGCTTTCGCTCAAGGGGATGCGAAAGTGACGGTCCGGGTTCTCGCCGAGAGGACCGACGCGTCGTCCGGGTTTGCCGCCCTCCCGGGTACCACGCGATTTTCATCAGGTTTGACTCGGCATCGTTCTTGCGGTACTGCCGCCCCGCCTTGGCACTTCTTGCCACGGTCGTTCGTGCGGCGATCGGGCGGTGAGGCTTGAAACGGTTTGTATGCGCGCGGCGCTCGTTCCCCGGTGGGAGCGCGCCGAAACAGGGTTGATGCGCTTTCCTAGCAGCGCGAAACCCACGAAATTCCGAAAGACGAAGAGGAACCAGAGTTGACGATGACGACCCAAGAATCGAGTAGCGGTGCGGAGAGTTTTGCGGCCCTTTTCGAGGCCAGTTTGGCCGAAGGGGACCTCGGTCGCGAGGGTGAGATCGTCGTCGGCACCGTCGTCCAGGTAGGGCGCGACGCGGTCATCGTCGACATTGGCGGTAAGAGCGAAGGGGTCATCCCGCGCAGCGAGTTCGCTGGGACCAGCGGCGAAATCAACGTGAAGGCGGGCGACAAAGTCGACGTCTTCATCGAGAGCCGCGAAAACGACGACGGCCTCGTCACCTTGTCCAAGGAAAAAGCGGACAAGATGAAGGTGTGGGACGAGATCTCGAGCGCGTGCGAACGCGACGAGCTCATCGAAGGAACGATCTCGCAGCGCGTGAAGGGCGGTCTCTCCGTCACCATCCGCGGCGGCGTGAAAGCATTCCTCCCCGGGTCTCAAGTCGATCTGCGGCCTATCCGCAACTTGGACAAGCTCATTGGGCAGACCTACCAATTCAAGGTCATCAAGTTCAACAAGAAGCGCGGCAACATCGTGCTCTCTCGGCGCGTTCTCCTCGAGAAGGAGCGCGACGAGATGAAGGCCAAGACCCTCGAGACGCTGCAGGAGGGGATGACCGTCAAGGGTACGATCAAGAACATCACCGAGTACGGTGCGTTCGTCGACCTCGGCGGTATCGACGGTCTGCTTCACATCACCGACATGAGCTGGGGCAGGGTCAATCACCCGAGCGAAGTGTTCCAGGTCGGCGACGAGGTGCTCGTCAAGGTGCTGAAGTACAACGCCGAGACGGAGCGCGTGTCGCTCGGTTTGAAGCAAACCCAGGAAGATCCGTGGAACCACGCCGAAGAGGCGTACCCGCCGGGCAAGAAGGTGCGCGGCAAGGTCATGTCGATCACCGACTACGGCGCGTTCGTCGAGCTCGAGCCGGGCGTCGAGGGTCTCATTCACGTGAGCGAGATGAGCTGGACCAAGAAGGTCAAGCACCCGTCGAAGCTCGTCGAGCCGGGCCAGGAGATCGAGTGCCAGGTGCTCGAAGTCGACGCCAAGGCCAAGCGCATCAGCCTCGGCCTCAAGCAGCTCGAGCCCGATCCGTGGTCGATCTTCACCGAGAAGTACCGCCCCGGCGACAAGATCGGCGGCAAGGTACGCTCGCTCACCGACTATGGCGTGTTCGTCGGGATCGAAGACGGCGTCGACGGGATGGTTCACAAGAGCGATCTCTCGTGGACGGTCAAGGTCAACAACCCCGCGGACCTCTATCACAAGAACGATGACGTCGAAGCGATCATCCTCTCCATCAACCATGACGAGAAGAAGGTTTCGCTCGGCATCAAACAGCTGGTCGACGATCCGTGGCCAACGATCTTGAACGATCTTCCGACGGGAACCGTGGTGGAGGCGAACGTCATCAGCGTCGTCGACTACGGCGTGTTCGTCCGCATCCGTGACGGGATCGAGGCACTCATTCCGAGCTCGGAAATGGTCGAGCCGGAAGGCACCAAGATCAAGCTCGCGGACAAGGTCAAGTGCGAGATCTCCAGTCTCGACACGGTCGACCGGCGCATCACCGCAACGATGAAGGACATCGGGGCAGCCACCCCAACAACGTCGGTGGCTCCTCCGCGAGACGCGTCCGCACGCAGCGGCACGCTCGGCGATCTCATCAAGGAGAAGCTCGGCGACAAATTGGACGAGACGCTCAAGCGCTGAAGGGGGACGGCGCGGATCGTGTCCGAACCGCTCTGGGCGCCTTGGAGGATGGAGTACATCCTCTCCAAGAAAGAGGGGGGGTGCATCTTCTGCACCTACGCGGAGGCGGACGAGGTCGTGTTCGCCCGCGAGCATGTGCTGGTCGCCACGGACGAGGCTTTCGTCCTTCTCAATAAATACCCGTTCGCCGCGGGACACCTTTTGGTGGTTCCGCGGCGTCATGTGGGGGAGCTCGAGCTGCTCAGTGACGTCGAGCACGACGCGCTCTTTCGCTTGACCCGGGATGCCGCGACGCGGCTGCGGCGCGCCGTTTCGTGCCAAGGTCTCAATGTCGGTTTGAACCTCGGCAAATCGGCGGGAGCGAGCCTCGGCGAGCACCTGCATGTGCACATCGTGCCGCGTTGGGACGGGGACACGAATTTCATGCCCGTGCTTGCCGACGTGCGGGTGATGCCGCAGCACCTACAAGCAACGTTCCAGCACCTTTATCCCTTTTTTCTCGACATCCCCGGCCGGCGCGCCGGCCGGCCCGCGCCGTGACATCGCGGGCGATGATCTGGCGAGGACCCATCAGCGGCGCTAGAGGTATCGGTGGGGCGGCTGCATGACGGAGATCATCATTCAGCGGACTCGTCGCCCAGCGCGGGTCGTCTTCCTCGCGGTGTGGGGCCTGGCAACGCTGGCCGTGCTTCTCGCCGCGCGCGAGATCCTCTTGCCGTTCATTCTGGCCATCGTGGTGGCCTACGTGCTGATGCCAGCCGTCGAACGGGTAGAGACGTGGCGCGTACCGCGCTGGAGTGCGGTGATTTTGGTTTACGTGGTGACGGTGGGGGGCATGTACGCGTCCCTGGCCGCCATGGCCCCGCGGCTCGGTCTCGAGATGCGTGGCCTTCTGCGCGAGCTGCCGGCGATGGCTGCCACCATCCGCGACGAGCACGTGCCGTCGATGCGCCGCTGGCTTTCCAATTTGACCGGCGTGTCGCCCCCGTCGCCTGCGGCGGAGGTGCCGCCGTCGATGTCGCGCTCGATGCGCCTCGTTCCACGGAACGACGGGACGTTCGAGCTCGACCTCGGGCCGGGGATCGAGGTGCATCAGGTCGGCGAAGGGCGCTGGAAGATCGAAGAACCGCCGGAAACGGAGGAACGATCGTTCGAGCCCGGCAAGTTCATGTCCGACGCCGTATCCAAAACCATCACCTACGTTCAGCGCAACACGATGGAGGTCATTCGGCTCGGAAGGTCCATCGTTACCGCGGTCTCGCGGGCGATCTTCATCTTCTTCATGACGCTGATGCTGGCCGCCTACATGATGATCACGCGCGAGCGCATCATGGGTTTTTTCCGCTCCCTCGTCTTTCCGGACGCGCGTCGCTCGTTCGATTTGCTGTTAGCGCGCATGGACCGCGGATTGTCCGGCGTGGTGCGCGGGCAAATGCTGATCTGCGTCGTCAACGGGGTGCTCTCGGCGATCGGATTTTGGATCTTCGACCTGAAGTACTGGCCGATCTTGGCCATTTTGGCGGGCGTGATGTCGCTCGTGCCGATTTTTGGGTCGATTCTGAGCTCGATCCCGATCGTCGCCATTGCGCTGACCCAATCGCTCGGTGTCGCAGTCGAGGTCCTGCTCTGGATTGTGGGGATCCATCAGATCGAAGCGAATTTGCTCAATCCGAAGATCATCGGTGATCAGGCCAAGATCCACCCCGTCTTGGTGGTGTTTTCTCTGCTCGTGGGGGAGCATTTCTTCGGTCTGGCCGGCGCTCTGCTCGCCGTCCCCGTGTTTTCGATCGCGCAGAGCCTGTTTCTCCACTTTCGGTACATCACCTTCGGCGACGATGCTCCGCCGGACAGCTTCTTTCCTCCGGCCGCCCACTTTGCCACGCCGCGGCCACCGGGCGTGGGCGAGCGGGCGTCGTCGGGTGGGCCCGCCGCCGAGCGCGTCTCGTCGAGTGGACCCGCGTCGCCGAGCGGTCCGGTGTCCTCGGGTGGACCGGCGTCGGAAGGAATCGGCTAGCTGTAGGTCAGGTATCAGCAGAGGCCTCGCGGATCGCTGGAACCTACGGGCGAGGGGCGCTATGAAGCCCGCGTGAGTAAGCCCGTCAGTCGATCCTCGAGCCCGCCCAAGGCGTCCAAACCGGCGCCGGACCCCATGGCAGCGCTCACGCTGAAGGGTCTCGGCCTTCGCGTGGGGCTGCCCCTGCTCGGGTTCTGGATCGTCGCCATCGTCATCGGCCGCGCCTGGGCATTCGCCGGTATGGCCGTGGTGACCCTGGCGGCGGCCGCGCTCGTCTTGTGGGCGATTCGGTTCGCCACCAAAACGCGCGCCGTCGCCGACATCGTCAAAGCCGCCGATACGCCGCAAGCGCGCAAAGAGGCGCTCTCCAAGCTGGAGACCGATTTCAAAAAAGGGGACACGGCCGCCATCTTCGCCAAAGCGCAGCTTCAGCTGCACGAAGATCCACGCGTGGCCTTGCAGACGCTCGAACAGATCGATCTCGCCAAGGTGATGGCGCCGATCGCCGACGAGGCGCGGGCGCAAAGGGCGATGATCCATCTCATGCTCGGCGAGGCGGAACGGGCTCGGCAGCTCGTCGACAACATCGACTTATCGCGCCATCAGCAAGCGAAAACGCGGGCCACCTTGGTCACCGTGATCGGCGAAGCATGGGCGCGCACGGGCCAGGGGAAAAAGGCGCTCGACACGTTGAGCGTTTTCGATCCGGAGGATCCGGAGTTCGGCGATCTGAAAGCGCAGCTCTACCGCGCGCTCGCCTTTTCGTATGCCGCGGTCAACGACACCAAAGGCATTCGCAAAGCGCTGCGCAAGATGCTCGAGATCAATCCCCAGCTTCTCGGCGGATTCTTGGTGAAGAAGGTTCACCCGCTGCTCGAGCGAGAAGCCAAAGAGATGCTGAAGCGGTCGGGAGCAGTTCCGAAGAAGATGGTCGTGAAGCGTATGTAGCGCGCCTTACGCGACGCCTTTCAGCGTGGCTTTGGCGACGGGCCGCAGGGAAATCTCCGGCAGAAGTTCCGCAAAGGAGACCACCGTCGTGTCGGGGAGCTCGACTTCGATGAGTTTTCGGACGAAGCGGCGGATGTCCGGCTGGGTGAGCACGACGGTCACCGAGACGGTGCTTCCTCCATGCGCCGTACTGCCGTCGGAGATGGCGCGCCGAATGGCGGCCACGATGTCGCGCCCCGCCGCCGGAGCGAGCGCGAGAAAGCTTCCCGAGGTGGTCTTGGTGATGGCATGCCGGACGGTTTCTTCGATCGCGGCATCGAGCAGGCAAACCGAGAGCTCCCGCCGGCCACCGGTGAGTTTGTAGGTGGTGGCGCGACGAAGCTGGCTTCGCACGAATTCGGTGAGGTTGAGCGGATCCTTCTCGGTGGCGGCCACCATCGACAACGCTTCGAGGATCGTTCGCAGATCGCGGATGGCGACGCGCTCCTCGACGAGACGGCGCAGCACATCGGCGAGAAGCGCGAGCGTCACTGGTTTTGGAAGGGTCTGGCGCACGAGCGCGGGCGCGATTTGCTCGAGCTGATCGAGCAGGAGCTGCGTCTCGGCGATACCCATGAAATCCGCGGCGCGCGCCCGCAAAAGGGCCATGGCCGCCGCTTCGAGCTCGACGAGGGCTTCGTTAGCGGTAACCTCGGTCGTCACCGCCATCACCTGGGCCGGGATTTCGAAAAGGGAGAGGACGATGTGGCGCTCGGGAAGGGTATCGACGACGCGCACGCGTGCGGCGGGAAGCGGAACGCCGAGCTCGGCAAAGATCCGCTCCCGAACTCGTTGCGCGACGTTGAAGGCGCCCGGCCGTACGACATCGTCGCCCCGCGACTCGTCCTCGAGGAGCGCGGCAAAGTCGCGACTCACGTCGATGGTGAAGGGGACGACCATGGGCAAGAAAACCGGACCCCGTCGGACCGCGGTGCTTGCCCGGGGCGGCTCTGCAGCGGCGCGGCGCGATTCGCTCCGGATCTGGCGCGTGCGCGCCTGCGCCGTGACGAGGAGCAGGACGCCCAAGAACGCGAAGGGGACGCCCGGGAGGCCGGGGACGGCGGCGAGTCCGAGAACGAACAGCCCCGCCACCTGCAGCGCCTTGGGAATGCCGAGAACCTGGCTCGCCAGCTCGCGTCCGAGCGATCGGTCAGGTTCCTCGCTGGCGACGCGCGTGACGAGAATGCCGGCCGCCGTGGAAAGCACGAGCGCGGGAATCTGGGTCACCAGGCCGTCTCCGATGGTGAGCAGGCCATAGCGCTTCAATGCCGTCTCGAGGGCGAGACCGCGCTGGCCAACGCCGATGGCGAGTCCTCCCAGAATGTTGACGAAGGTGATGATGACCGAGGCGATGACGTCGCCTTTGACGAACTTGATGGCCCCGTCCATGGCGCCGTAAAAATGGGATTCGCGCGTGAGCTGCCGCCGTCGATGTCGCGCCTCATTTGCGTCGATGGCCCCGGAGCGCGCCTCGGCGTCGATCGCCATTTGCTTGCCGGGCATGGCGTCGAGCACGAACCGGGCGCCGACCTCCGCCACGCGCTCGGAGCCTTTGGCTATCACGACGAACTGAATAATGGTCAAGATGAGGAACACCACCGCGCCGACCACGTAGTTGCCGCGCACCACGAACTGACCAAACGATCGGATCACCTCGCCGGCGTTGGCCTGGAGTAGGATGAGCCGGGTCGAAGAGACGTTCAGCGCGAGACGGAACAGCGTGGTGATGAGCAGGAGCGTCGGGAACGTCGCAATGCTGATCGCGTCCGGCACGTAGAGCACGACCATCAGGATGGCGATCGCTGCCGACAAGTTGCCGGCCAGCAAGATGTCGAGGAGCCACGTCGGCAGTGGGACGACCATGAGTGCGACGATGAGCACCACCCCGACGGCGAGCCCCGCGTCGGCACCGCCGAGCGCCGAGAGCGTCAACGAAGCGCGCAGGGGGCGAGACGGGGCGTTCATGCGCGTCGCGATGGTCAGCTCGGTGTGCCGAACATGGCGACGACGCTGGTGTAGAGATGCATGGCCGGGCGCGGTCCGAGGGGGCCGATTTCGAAAGTCGAAAACATGCCGGCGAAAGGCACGTTGGGAAAGCGCTCGCGCACGATGCGGGTGTCGACGTCGCGCTCGCCGTAAAGACCCATGCCGCGACCAGCGCAGCTCAGTAGCAACCCGAATTGCGGAGCGGCTCCGGCCATCTGCCGCGCGAGATCGCGCATCGTGCCGGAGAAGTCGGCGCGCGCCGCGTTGGCGTCGCAAACGGCGAAGGTCATGAGCATGCCCGGCGTCGCTTCGTCGGTTACTGCCACCGATTTTCGCGACGGATCGATACCGCGGATCCCGCGCACCAGAATTCCGCCGCGCGCGGCGCCGGCGTTCTCGCTCGTCGCCAATACCGCGAGTACGAGCGGTCGGCCCGAGAGCTCGCGCGTGCATGCCGACAACGCGTCGAGCGCTCGCTCTTCCCCCACGCGGAAAACCATGGCTCCGCGCGATTCGGTGATCTTGGCGAAGGGGGCGAGCAGTCGCACCGCAGCCGACGTCCGCACCGCGGGGCGCGCCACGCCGCGCAGGGCGACGCCGACCACCGCGCCTTGAACGGGGCTTCGATCGGGGGCCGCGATCCAGGCCCCGCCGGGTAATGTGCCGGCGCCGAGAACGGTGGCGTGCGCCGAAAATCGGCCGAGCTCGTCGAGCGTGTGCGGCGCGAAGCCTTGCGGCTGAGCCATGAGCAACACGGTTCCGGCAGCGTCGCCGAGCGCGGCGGAGACCTGCTGCGCCAGTGCCGTCGCGATCTCATCGCTCGCGGTTTTGGGCGCGATGAAGAGAGGCGTAACCGCCCCTCCGCCCCAAACCAAGCCGCTGATGGCCGAGGCGCCTTCTTGTTCGGCGCGTTCCGTCAGCACGCCGGTGCTCGAGCCGAGCACGATCGGAATGTCGCCGAGCTCCGCACGCAAGGCCGTCAACGTCTTGTCCCCCATCTCCGCCAAGGGTCCGGCCGCAAAAATCACCGCTGCGGTGGGCATGGGAACTGCGGCGCGCACCTCTGCGAGCGCTCCGCCGATGGCTTGCGGATCCGAGCCGAGCACACAGAAGCTCGCCGCCGCGAGCACCGATGCGGGGCGCTGGCTGCGCGAGCCGGCCGGCGGATTGGAGGAGACGGGTGGAGGGCGTGCGCTCATGTCGAGCTCCGCAGCGTAAGGAGATGTGCGCCCTAGGGCAACCGGATAGCACATAGGCTCGGATTCTCGCCGCCTCATCGACGATGGGCGTAGCCGCACCCAGACTCACGTATCTGACCAAACCAGGCAGAATTGCCCTATCGGCGAAGCTTGTCGGGCAAAAGTATCGCGGCATTTCTCGGCTTCCGGCGCGATCCTCGCTGCAATGGCACGCGGCCTTTTGGCCGAATGACCGAGCGCCACACGGTGTGGCGACGAGCTGAGCCAGGCGTGATCGCGCTGGGCTCGGTGGCGCCTTTCAACGTGGGATCGGAGCGCGCGATGCTGACGGCACTATTCGGACCGACAAAGTTTGCCTATGCTTAGAAGAAGTACTCCATGCCTGCAGGCAAGACGACGCTTCACTCGTATGGCGCGACCAACGTAGGTAGAAAGCGGGTCACGAACGAGGATGCATTTCTCGTCGACGACGAGCTCGGGCTTTACGTCGTAGCCGATGGCATGGGCGGGCACGCCGCGGGGGAAGTGGCGAGCCAAGAGGCGGTAGAAACGATCTACGGAATGGTCAAACAAGGCCTGCGCGCCTTGCCCCACATCGTCGGCGAGCTCACGAACGATCACGCCCGTTCCGCCTGCCGTCTTTTTGAAGGCGCTGTCCAAGCAGCGACGTACATGGTGTACGCGCTCGCCGAGCTCGATCGCGAAAAGTCCGGGATGGGAACCACGATCAGCGCGCTGCTCACGCTGGGTGAGTACGCCGTCAGCGCCCAAGTCGGCGACAGCCGTATCTATCAAGTTCGCGAGGGGAAGGTGACGCAGATCACCGAGGATCACACGCTCATCTCCTGGCAGATGAAGCAAGGACTCATCACCCCCGAAGAAGCGAAGCGATCGCCGCATCGCAACGTCATCACGCGGGCGGTCGGCAACCGCGACTACGTGGAAGTCGACACTGGACTCGTGACGCTCTCGCCGGGTGATCGTTTTCTACTCTGCTCGGACGGGCTGCACGGCTATCTTCGCGAAGAAGAGATCGCCGTGGTGACCTTCCTCGGACCCGAGCACTCCGTGCGACGCTTCATCGAAATGGCCAACGAGCGTGGAGGCAAAGACAACATCACCGCCGTCCTGGTCGAAGTGGACTAGTGTGGGGTTTGTTGCCATGACCTTCCCCGCGCAAGGTCCGAGCGCCATCCCGCGATGCCATTCAGCCGACAAGGTAGTGCAAGGTGACCTTTCCTGTTTTTGGCCAAGCCGCCGTTGGAAGGAGAAGCGCGCGCCGGTCGTTCTCGAAGACGGGACGCCGGCAATCAGATGACACACGAAAAGCAGGTTCTTTGACCATTTCGGCGCCAATTGCTAGCAGCGAAAAAGAGGAATCACACATGAAGAAGCCGCGCGTCGGGGTCATCATGGGAGGGACGTCGGGCGAACGCGACGTTTCGCTGCGTTCGGGAGCTGCGGTCGCCAAAGCACTGGCCGCCCGGGGGCACGATATCGTGCGCATCGTGCTTTCCGAGGGCGGTGACCCGGGTCTCGCCATTCGGCGATCGGGGATCGACGTCGCGTTTCTCGCGCTGCACGGGCGCCTCGGCGAAGACGGATGCGTGCAGGGCCTCTGCGAGCTTTACGGAGTTCCGTACACGGGCTCCGGCGTTTTGGCGAGCGCGCTCGCCATGAACAAGGTGAAAGCGAAGGAGCTCTTTCGCTTGCACAACCTGCCGACGCCCCCCTACTACACCGTTTGCGCGCGCGATGATCTCGCGACGCTCGAGGAGATCCACGGCTCTTTTGGCTATCCGGTGATCGTGAAACCGCGCGGCGAGGGCTCGTCGCTCGGCGTCATGCGCGCCGCCTCGTTTGCCGAGCTGAAGAGCGCCGTCATCGCCGCCCTCGAATTCGATGAAATCGCGTTGGTCGAGCGTTTCGTGACGGGCAAAGAGGTCGAAGTCGGCATCTTGAACGGTCGAGTCCTCGGTGCCATCGAAGTCGCCCCCAAGAGCGGAATTTACGACTACGCATCGAAGTACACGCCTGGATTGACCGAGTACTACATGCCTGCGCGTCTGCCGCCGACCCGCTATGCGGGGGTTCTCAAATTGGCGGAGCGCGCCGCGAGCATCCTCGGCTGTTCGGGGGGGGTGCGCGTCGATCTGCTGGTGACCGAGGGACAAAACGAGTACGTGCTCGAGGTGAACACGCTCCCCGGTATGACCGAGACGAGCCTTCTGCCCAAGATCGCCGAATGCGCGGGTTACGATTTCGCTCAGCTTTGCGAAGCCATTTTGGAAGCGGCGCGCCTGCACGCGTCGGCGCCGCGGCGGTCTTCGCAGACATCGACTCAGGCGTTCCAGCTGGACGAGCTCGAACCGCGCCGTCAAGCTGGCTGAGCTTTCGCGAAAGCTCACTCGTGCGGCGGTCATCGCTGCTGGTGATGTGGTTGGCGGGGCTCGGCGGCATCCCCGGTTGTCGCAAGCCCGCGCCCGAGGAGCGAACCTTGCCCGAAACGGGAGTCGCCGCCGAGCGGGACGCGCCTTTAGGCGAGGAGGGGAGGGGAGCGGGGGACGCGGCGGCGAGCGAAGCCGACGCCGCGGGCGCCGCGGAGATCGACGATGCGGGCCCGCCGATCGAGGCGGGCCGCGTGCGGTGGTGCTCCAAGGAGATGGTGAACGTCGCCGGCCGGTTCTGCATCGATCGTTTCGAGGCATCGCTCATCGACGAAGAATCGGGGGAGGGGCTCTCACCGCATTACCCACCGGAGCCGAACATCGCGCTTCGTATTTTCAACCGCTGGGACGAGCAACGCCTCACCACGGGGCCGCTGTCCGCGCACGAAATGCCGTTACCGGCGTTGTCCGAGCTCGAGCGCGGCGAGAGCTTTCGTCCGAAAGCGACGTCTGTGCGCGGCGTGTTGCCGCAGGCGTATATCAGCGGGCGCGTCGCCGGAGAGGCGTGCGCCCGCGCGAAAAAAAGGCTTTGCACGCGCGAGGAGTGGACCTTCGCCTGCCGCGGTGAGCGGCAGACGAAGTACCCCTATGGCCCGGAGTACAAAGCCGGCGTTTGCAACGTGCACCGCATGGCGCACCCAGCGCAGATTCTGCACGACAACGCGTCAGCCGGGCATTCCGATCCGCGCCTCGGATTGGTAGAAGCCGAGGACGGTCCGCTGCTGCGTACCACTGGCTCGACCAAGACGTGCGTGAGTCGCTGGGGCAAAGACGTCGTCTACGACATGGTCGGCAATGTCGACGAGTGGATCGACGATCCCGACGGCACATTTCTGGGCGGCTTCTTCTCGCGCGGAACCACCAACGGATGTGACTCCAGCGTTTCGACGCATCCGCTCTTGCACTGGGATTATTCGATCGGTTTTCGGTGCTGCCGATGAGTGCGCGCGAAAGCGGCCGCATTTCGTCGATGCGTCTCCCCGAAGTGCGATGGGGCATTCTGGGATGCGGTGCCGTCACCGAGGTGAAGAGCGGTCCCGCCTTGCAGGCGGTGGAAGGGAGCCGGCTCGTCGCCGTGATGCGTCGCTCCGGCGACCTTGCGGCCGACTATGCCCGCCGTCACCGCGTGCCGCGCTCGTACGACGACGCCGAGCGACTCGTGGCCGACCCCGACGTGAACGCCGTCTACATCGCCACGCCTCCAGGATCCCACCTGCAATACGCGCTGCTCGCGTGCGCGCACCAGAAGCCTGTTTACGTCGAGAAACCGATGGCGCGCAACTTCGCCGAGTGCATGCGCATGGTCGAGGCATTCGAGACCGCGAACGTGCCCCTCTTCGTCGCTTACTATCGGCGCGCGCTCCCGCGATTTCTCAAGGCACGCGAGCTCCTTGCTTCGGGCGCCCTCGGCCGCATCACCGGCGTCGCGTGCCGCTTCTCGGGCGCTTATCACCGCCAAGTTCCTGTCGCGTCTTCGCTTCCATGGCGCCTTCGAGCGGAGGAGTCCGGGGGGGGGCTCTTGCTCGATCTCGGCTGTCATACGCTCGACATGCTCGATTTTCTTTTGGGCCCGCTCGAAGGTGCGAGGGGCGCCGCGGCGAACATCGCTTCGCCGCAAGATGTCGAGGACAACGTCGTCATGCATTTTCGCGTCGCCTCGGGGGCGCTCGGCACGGCGCGCTGGAACTTCGCCGCGAGCGAGCGCGCCGACGAGATCCTCATCGAAGGCGAAGACGGCGAGCTCAGAATGACGACCTTTGGCGAGGACCCCATCGAGCTGCGGCGCGCCTCGGGCACGGAGCGTTTCGCCATCGGCAATCCGCTGCATATCCAGGAACCGATGATCGCGACGGTGGTCAGCGCTCTTCGTGGCGGGGGTATTTGCGAGAGCACGGGGGTCTCCGCGGCTCGCACGCAGGCCGTCATGGATGCCGTGCTCGACGGTTACTATGGCGGTCGCGATCGCGCTTTTTGGGGCGACATGGGAAGCTGGCCCGGTCG
>Ga0193706_1000899_pt1 | contig 14624 bp, 11 predicted proteins | sample U3c1metaG_FD_160130 | JGI IMG/M metagenome (GOLD analysis project Ga0193706, IMG submission 160130) | Soil microbial communities from a riparian zone of the East river system, Colorado, United States - U3c1 | ecosystem: Environmental > Terrestrial > Soil > Riparian zone | place: USA: East River... | reverse complement strand
CAGCGAACACGCACGACGACGCGGCATTCCCTGTCCGGACGAGAACGACGCCGCCATGCGGCTCATCTTCAACGCCGGATTCTCGACGGCCCGCATGATCACCGAAGTCTCCGGACGCGGCGTCGGGCTCGATGTCGTCAAGACGCAAGTCGAACAGTGGAGGGGAACGGTGGGCGTCACCTCCGCAGCGCAGACCGGTACGCGCTTCACGCTCACGCTTCCCTTGACGCTCAGTACGATCCGCGCGCTGCTGGTCGAGACAGGTGGACAGATCTTCGCCATTCCCTCGGCGAGCATCACGCGGCTCTTGCGCATCGACGCCGACGCCATCCGCACCATCGAAGGTCGCGAGGTCGTTCTCTTGGGGCAGACCCCCATTCCCATCGGATCGCTGGCGACGTTGTTTGGCCTGCCCAAACGCCCGCAGCCGAGCGGCACCAAGCGCGCTCCCGCCGCAGTGCTGGTGGCGGACGGGCAGCTCGCCGCCGTGTTGCTGGACGAGCTGGTGACCGAGCAAGAGGTCGTCCTGAAGTCGCTGGGGGCACGGCTCAAACGGTTGAAGTACGTCTCGGGCGCGACGATCTTGCCGAGTGGACGCATCGCGCTGGTTCTCAGTCCGGCCGAGCTGGTGCGCGACGTCGTTGCCCGACCCGCGGCGACGTCGCTCGTCGAGGACGCGGTCACGCTCGCACCGATGGCGGCGAAGCGTCTGATTCTCGCCGACGATTCGGTGACGACGCGGACGCTCGAAAAGAGCATTCTCGAGGCGGCGGGGTACGAGGTGCTCACCGCCGTCGACGGCACCGACGCGTGGCATCTTTTGCAGGACAAGGGGGCCGATCTCGTGGTGAGCGATGTCGAGATGCCGAAGATGGATGGCTTCTCGCTCACCGAGACCATTCGCGGCTCCAAACGATTCCATGGCCTGCCCGTGGTGCTGGTGACCGCGCTGGAGACCGATCGCGATCGCGCGCGCGGTCTCCAGGCCGGCGCCGACGCGTATTTGCCAAAGAGCACGTTCGATCAAAAGGCGTTGCTCGAGACCATTCGGCAGCTTCTCTGAGGAAAGCGATCCAGTCGTCCATGATCCGTACTCTCTTGGCGGAAGACTCGCCGACGGCACGCATGCTTTTGACGGACATTTTGCAGGCGGATCCCGAGCTCCAGGTGATCGGTGTCGCCAAAGACGGCGCGGAAGCCGTGGTCATGACCAAGCAGCTCTTGCCGGACGTCATCGTCATGGATCTCCACATGCCCGAAATGAACGGGCTCGACGCGACCAAGCAGATCATGGTCGAGGCGCCCACGCCTATCGTCATCGTGACGGCAAGTTGGGACGCGAGCGAGGTGGCGATGTCGATGCACGCCCTTGGCGCGGGCGCGCTGACATTGATGTCCAAGCCCTTGGGGCCTAAAAGCCTCGATTTCGAAGACAGTGCGCGGCAGTTTCTGGCCACGGTCAAGGCGATGTCACAGGTGAAGGTGGTGCGGCGATGGGGGGCGTCGGGTCCCTCCAGGCGATCTTCGCGATCCGCCCCCAGCGACGCGACTCCGGGGCCTGCGCGGATCCTCGCCATCGGCGCATCGACGGGCGGCCCCGCCGCGCTTTATCGTATCTTTTCCGAGCTTCCGGCCGATTTCCCCTTGCCCATCCTGGTCGTCCAGCACATCGCGCACGGGTTCGTGGCGGATTTTGCGGCCTGGCTCAACACCGGAACGCCGCTCGTCATCAAAGTGGCGCGCCACGGCGAGGTTCTCGCACCTAAGACTGTGTACATCGCCCGCGACGACCAACACCTCGGCCTGCTGGACCGCGGCACGCTGGCGGTCTCCTCCGCACCCCCCGTCGGCGGATTTCGTCCTTCGGCCTCGTTCTTGTTCGAAGCGGTTGGTAGACTGTTCGGAAAGGGGGCGCTGGCCGCCGTGCTCACCGGAATGGGACACGACGGTCTCGAGGGTTTGCGCGTGGTTCGCGAAACGGGCGGGCGGATCATCGCGCAGGACGAAGAAAGCTCGGTCGTGTTCGGAATGCCGGGCGCGGCCGTCGAGGCCGGGCTCGCCGATTTCATCTTGCCGCTCTCCGCGATTGCACTCCGGCTGCGACAGATGGTCACCGAGAAAGACACCGTTTAGGCAGCAGCATGAAGAAACTTCTCGTCGTCGAAGATAGCCCCACGCAAGCCGCGGAGCTTTCCATGCTCCTCGAATCGCAAGGGTTCGCCGTCGAAGTCGCGCGAGACGGTGCGAGCGGCTTGGAGCGGTGTCGCTCGAAAAGGTTCGACGCGGTGCTGAGCGACGTCGTCATGCCCGAAATCGACGGTTACGAGCTGTGCCGGCGCATCAAGAACGACCCGGAAATCGACGAGGTCCCCGTCATCCTTCTGACGTCGATGGCCGACCCCATGGACATCATCCGCGGGCTCGAATGCGGCGCCGACAACTTCATCACCAAGCCGTACGACGCCGAATACCTGCTCGGGCGCGTGCGACGATTGCTCGACAACCGCGCCATGCGCGGCACGCGCAAAATCGCGATGGGCGTGGACATCCTCTTGATGGGCAAGAAGCTCACCATCAATTCTGAAAAAGAGCAGATCCTTGATCTCCTCATTTCGACTTTCGAGGAAGTCCTCCGGGCGCGACAGCGGGAATTCGAGGCCCGTCTCAACGAAGAAACGGCGCGCGAGTCGCAGAGGCTTCTGCAAGCCGCCCTCGACGCCCTTTCGGCGCACATCGCCATTCTCGACAAATCGGGCAAGATCGTGGCCGTCAATGCCTCCTGGCGCAGCTGGGCCGAGCCGCACGAAAAGATATGGCCCGATGCCGGTGTGGGTGCCAACTACCTCGATCTCTGGAAATCCTGCTTTACGACGGACAAGGAGCACATCGATGAGCTGACCCGCTCGTTGGCAGCGCTGACGAGCGGTAAAGAGCGCGCTGCCTCGCTCGAGTATCCGGCCAAGACCTCGAAGGGCCCGGGATGGTTCGCCTTCTCGGCGACGCGCTTCGGCGAGATGGGCGAGCTCATCGCCGTCGAGCAGGAGGACATCACCAAGCGCCGATCGCTCGAACAGCAGCTGCGCCAGTCGCAAAAAATGGAAGCCATCGGTCAGCTCGCGGGAGGCGTGTCGCACGACTTCAACAACCTGCTCGTCGTGATCACGAGTTACACCGAGCTCCTGCTCGAGCAGTTCGACGGTGCCGACCCGCGGCGCAGAGATCTGGAAGAAATTCTACGGGCCGCCAGTGAAGCCGCCTCGCTGACGCGTCAATTGCTCGCGTTCAGTCGCCAGCAGGTGCTGCGCCCCTCGGTCATCGACCTCAACACCGTCGTCCTCGAGCTCGAGAAAATGCTCCGGCGCGTGATCGGCGACGACATCCAGTGCCTCACGGTGCTCGCGCGCGACCTGGGGCACGTGCGGGCGGACCCTGGCCAAATGCAACAGATCCTGATGAACCTCTTCGTCAATGCGCGCGATGCCATGCCGCGGGGAGGAAGCATCACCATCGAGACGGCCAACATCGCGCTCGACGAGACTTTTGCATCGTCCCACACCGGCGTGACCCCGGGTCGCTATGTCGTCATGAACGTGACCGACACCGGCAGCGGCATGGATCACGAGACCCAGGCTCGGATCTTCGAGCCATTCTTCACCACCAAGGAGGTCGGCAAAGGCACCGGCCTCGGCCTTTCCACGGTGTACGGCATCGTGCAGCAAAGCGGCGGTCACGTCTGGGTCTACAGCGAAATGGGCCGCGGCACGAGCTTCAAGATCTACTTGCCGCGTGTCGACGAGCCGATCGGAAGCTCGGTGCGCCCCCGCGAACGTGAATCGTCACCCGCCCGAGCGATCGAGACCATCTTGGTCGTCGAGGACAATCTCGCCATCCGCAGGGTCATCGCCAGAATCTTGCAACCGCTCGGCTACCAAATCCTCGAGGCGTCGGGACCGATCGAGGCCCGGCAAATCTGCGCCGAGCAGGCTCGGACCATCGATCTCCTTTTGACCGACGTCGTGATGCCGGAAATGACGGGGCCCGCGCTGGCCGCCGAGCTGGGAAAGGGGCGCCCCGAGATGGAGATTCTGTTCATGTCGGGATATTCGCGTTCCACCATGGAGCGGCGCGACGCGCTCCATCCCGACGTCCATTTCCTGGAGAAGCCATTCGCTCCCGAGGCGCTCATTCGCAAGGTGCGCGATGTGCTCGGCGGAGTGGCCGTAACGCCCTCCAAGTCACCCTCCGGCGGGCCCCCGCCTTGACCTAGCTAGCTCGCCTGCTCGCGCAGGGTCACTTCCGCGGATAGACACGGCGCTGCTCGCGTCGCATGTTTTCCCCTTGTCCGCTCGAGGAGGCGAGGGAATAGTGCCTACTTCTCGATGAGCACCTCCTCCCATCCGGCCCAGGATGTTCTCGCTGACCTCGAGTGGCGGGGCCTCGTTGCCGACGTCACCGATCGCGACGCCCTGGCGCGCCGCCTCGCCTTCCGCACGACGCTCTACGCGGGCTTCGATCCGACGGCGGACAGTCTCCATGTCGGCAACCTCGTCCCCCTCTTCATGTTGCGTCGCTTCCAATTGGCGGGACACCATCCCATCGCGCTCGCCGGCGGATCGACCGGCATGGTCGGCGATCCATCCGGGCGGACGGGTGAGCGCGCGCTTTTGACGCGCGACGAAGTCGTGCATCGCGTGAAGTGCATTCGCGCCCAGCTCGCCAAGTTCCTCGATTTCGAGCACAAGACGAACCCTGCGCACCTCGTCGACAACGCTCTCTGGACAATGCCGGTTTCGTACCTCGATTTTTTGCGCGATATCGGCAAGCACTTCACCGTCAATTGGATGATCGCCAAAGAGTCGGTGCGCGCGCGCATGGAGGACCGCGAGAACGGGATCACCTACACGGAGTTCAGCTACATGCTGCTCCAAGCGTTCGACTTCTATCACCTGCGTCAAACCATGGGATGCGAGCTCCAGGTGGGAGGGTCCGATCAGTGGGGCAACATCACCGCCGGGTGCGAGCTCTGCCGGCGCAAGCTCGGTGCCCCGGTGTACGGGCTCGTTTGCCCCTTGCTGACGAAGGCAGACGGAACGAAGTACGGCAAGACCGCCTCCGGCTCGGTCTGGCTCGATCCGACGCGCACCAGCCCCTATCGCTTTTATCAATTCTTCGTGCAGGCCGAGGACGCCGACGTCATCAAGCTGCTCAAAGTGCTGAGCTTCGTTCCTCGGGACGAGATCGAGCAGGTCGAGGCCGAACACGCGAAAAACCCCGGGGCGCGCACGGCGCAAAAGGCGCTCGCGCGCGAGCTCACCTCGATGGTACACGGGGCAACTGCGTGTGAAGACGCCGTGCGCGCGAGCGAGATCATGTTCGGCGGGGAGCTACGAGGGGTGAGCGAAGGCGTCTTCGAAGACGTGGTGGGCGAGGTCCCGACCCGGAGCCTCGACAAGGCCGAGCTTGCCGGCGGCGGGGCACCACTCGTCGACCTGCTCGTTCTCTCCGCGCTTTCGGCGTCCAAGGGGCAAGCGCGCAAAGACGTCGAGGGGGGCGGGATCTATCTCAACAACGTTCGCGTGACGGAATATAACCGCAGCGTCACGACCAGCGATCTTCTTTTCGGTAAATACCTGCTCCTGCGCAAGGGCAAGCGTACCTACGCCGTCCTTTGCGCCGAGAGCTGATCGCGAGATTCCCATGGAAAACCAGCTCCTCTCCGACCGAAACGTCGACTTTCTCCTCTACGAAGTGCTGGGCGCCGAGCGCCTGTGCGAGCTCGCCGCCTTCCGCGAGCACGGCCGTGAAACGTTCGATCTTTTCTTGGCGAGCGCGCGGCGCATGGCCCGCCAAGTCTTGATGCCGTCCTACCGCCGCATGGACGCGCAAGCGCCGGAGCTTCGCGACGGAAGGGTGCGCGTCCACCCGCTGATGAAGGAGATCTATCCCCAACTGCTCTCGCTCGGGCTCATCAACGCCACGCGGCCGGCCGCGGTCGGCGGGCAGCAAATGCCGCTCACGGTGGCGTCTTTGGCGGCGGCCTACCTCATGGCGGGCAACGGAAGCGCGTATGGGTTTCTCGGGCTCACCTCCGCGGCCGCGCATCTCATGGAGGCATTCGGCTCCGATTGGCTCAAGACCGAGTTCATGACGCGCCTTTACGCCGGCGAATGGACCGGCACCATGGCGCTCACGGAGCCACACGCCGGTTCCAGCCTCGCCGACGTGACGACGCGGGCCACGCCGACGGAGGGCGGGTATTACCTCATCCAAGGTGCGAAGATCTTCATCTCCGGCGCCGATCACGATCTCACGGAAAACGTCGTGCAGATGACGCTGGCGCGCATCGACGGCGCACCGCCCGGCATCAAAGGCATCTCGCTTTTCGCCATCCCCAACCGACGCCACGAAGCGGGACATCTCGTGCCGAACGACGTGCACGTCGCCGGCGCCGTGCACAAGCTCGGCAGCCGTGGAATCCCGAGCTTGATCTTGAGCTTCGGCGAGGAGGGCGATTGCCGGGGGTGGCTGGTGGGGGAACGCGAGCGCGGCATTGCCCACATGTTCCAGATGATGAACGAAGCGCGCATCATGGTCGGCATGGGTGGCGTGGCGACGGCCTCCGTCGCTTATCACGAGGCGCTCGCCTACGCGCGTACCCGCCCGCAAGGGCGCGCGGCGGCCGCGCGAGATCCGCAGAAGCCACAGGTCGCCATCGTCGAGCATGCCGACGTGCGCCGCATGCTCCTTCGCCAAAAAGCGATCGTCGAAGGGGGGCTGTCGCTCCTTGCCACGACCGCCCTGCAAGCCGACCTCGCCGCCCACGCCGAGGACGCGCCGTCACGCCGTCGCGCGGCGCTGCTCCTCGATCTCCTGACACCGGTCGCCAAGAGTTTTCCGGCCGAATGGGGCTTCGAGAGCAACGTGCTGGCGATGCAGGTCCACGGCGGCTACGGCTACACGTCCGAATACCTGCCCGAAGCGTGGCTGCGCGATCAAAAGCTCAACAGTATCCACGAGGGCACCACCGGCATCCAGGGGCTCGACTTGCTGGGGCGCAAAGCCGTGGCCGAAGGAGGCGCGGCCCTCGGCATTTTGCAGGAAGAGATCGCGCTGGCGGCCAAGCGCGCCAAAGCGGCGGGGATCGACCAAGCGTGGTGCGATGGGCTCGGCGAGGCGATGACGACGCTCATGGAATTGACGCAGCACCTCGGCGCCAAGGGCCTGGCAGGAGACGTGGAGGGGATGCTCCTTCACAGCGCGGACTATCTCGCCCTCGTCTCTATCGTGACCGTTGCGTGGCAGTGGCTGCTGCAAGCGGCGGTGGCGCGCGAAGCGTTGAACAGCGGACGCGCGCCCACCGATTTTTACCAAGGGAAGCTGGGAGCCGCGCAGTACTGGCTCTTGACCGAATTGCCCCGCGCCAAGCTGTTTGCCGAGCTCTGTCGATCGGGCGAAGACTCCTACGCGCGCATGAAGAGCGACTGGTTCTGACTTGCCGGGCCGCGGGGCGTGAGCGTTCCCGCGGGGCTGATCTGCAAGTGACGAGCGACCGCGCGGGCCAGGTTACCGGTATTTGAGACCGGTTCCCGTGTTGAAGATGACGACGCGATCGCGAGCGCCGATGAAACCGTTCTGACGGAGCTGCGAAAGGGCGGCCCACGCAGCGCCGCCTTCCGGGCAGACGTCGATGCCGCTCGTTCGCGCGAGCGCGAGCGTCGCTTCGGCGATCGTCGCTTCCGAGACGGTGACGCCGGTGCCGTGCGTCTCGCGCATGGCGCGCAAGCAGACGAATCCACCGATGGGCGATGGCACGCGCAGACCGTACGCCGCCGTCTGCGGCGACGGCCAAGGCACGGTCTTCTCTGCGCCTTCCGTGAACCCCTTGACGACCGGAGCGCACCCCTCCGCTTGCACCGAGACGAGCTTCGGCTTGACGGCACCCGGCCCGAGCCAGCCGAGCGCCTCCATTTCCTGGAAGGCTTTCCACATGCCCACCAGCCCGGTACCGCCGCCGGTCGGATAAATGATCACCTCCGGCAGCTCGCCTCCCAGCTGCTCGAAGAGCTCGTAAGCCATCGTCTTCTTTCCTTCGACGCGGTACGGCTCGCGCAGCGTGGACACGTCGAAGGCGTCCTTGGGGCCATGGGCACGCAAGTAAGCGCCGGCGTCGGCGATGGTCCCCGGGACGAGATGCACGTTCGCCCCATAAAACCGGCATTCTTCGACGAACGCGTGCGGCGTGTCCTCGGGCATCGCCACCGTCACGGAAAGGCCCGCCGCCGCGCCGTACGCGGCCAGAGCGCCGGCCGCATTGCCCGCCGACGGCGCGACGAGCGACCGCACGCCGAAGTGTTTGGCCATCGTCACCGCGGCCGTCATCCCGCGCGCTTTGAACGAGCCGGTGGGGTTGCGCGCCTCGTCCTTGACCCACACGCGCTCGCCAACGGCGAGCAACGGCGTGAAGCCCTCGGAAAGCGACACTTCCCCTTCGACGACCGGCAACACGTCGCGATAGCGCCAGAGCGACGAGCCGCGCAGCGACGCAACCGTGATGGAGCCCGGCGTAAAGGCATAGTCGACGCGGAGCGGCATTCCGCAACGGGTGCACACGCCTTGCACGCGGTGAGGGTCGTGCGGAGCCTCGCAAGCAAAACAGGAAAGTCCACGCAGCAGCGGATTGGGGCGCGAAGGTCGATGCATCACGGCCTTTTACACCATGCCGAAAAAGGAATCGGGCCGAGAAATGCGAAGCCGGGGTCGTCGAGCAGACGGAGCGTCGTATCGAGATCTTCGCGCGTGACGGCGGCCGCGTCGACCAAGGGGCTCGCCCGCATGGAGGAGAAGGTGACCGCCCAGAACCGCCCCACCGTATCGCCTCCGTACGAAACGCGAAGACGCGCTTCGTGGTCCGCGTCGTTCCAACCGAGCTGATCGACCAGTGTGGAAAGGCGCCGTCCAAAACGGACGTCCATCACTTCCAGACGATGCAACGTATCCCAGACGGCACGCGTCGCACGCTCGAAAGCCGCGGCCCCCGGGTATGCCGGCTCGACGGCTCCCCACGCGCCGAAATCACCTTCCTCCATGAAGAGCCAACCGCCGGGGCGCACGGCCGCCGCCATGCGCCGAATGGCGAGATCGGGGCTCGACAGGTGCATGAGCAACGCGCGGCAATGCACGACGTCGTAGTGCGCCGTCTCGAAATCGCGTTCCAGCACATCGTGCTCCCGGATTTCGAGGCCAGGATGATCCAGCGTCGTCAGGAAGCGGGGGTCGATGTCGACCGCAACCACCTGGCCGGTCGGTCCCACGCGCTCGGCCATCCACAATGCCACCGAACCGCGCCCCGCCCCCACCTCGAGACAACGCCAACCCGTGCAGATGCCGAGCAGCTCGAGGCGCTGGCGCGTGCGCGGATCGCCGATCTCTTCCAGCGCGTGGAGGCGTTTGCCCTCGACCTCGGCAGGCACATCCGCCGCGACGTACCGACGCTTCGTGATCTTGCTCGCCATGGATGCGGCAACGTAGCACGGGGGCGATGAGGCGCAGCGTCGTGTAAGATGACGCGGTCATGGTCTCTACCCATCGCTCGTGCATTTTCGTTTTCTCGATCGCCGTTCTCGGCGTCGTTGCCTGTGGGTCCGATTCGAAACCACCCGCCAAAACCGCCGGGCGTTGCGCCGAAATGGCTGCCAAGGTCGGTTTTGCCGGAGCGAAAACCGGCGTCACCACCGGCGTGGAGGGGGTGAAGACCGCCGGCAAAGCGGTGGGCGGATTCGTCGAGGGTGGCTCGCAGGGTGCGCAGCGCGAATGGCAACAGGGCAAAGCAGAAACCAAGCGCATCGCGCACGACGGTGCCGACGAGGTCAAACGCGCTTCTTCACCATCGACGGCGGCGCCTTGCGACGCCACGCCTGCTCGAGACGAATACGGCATTCCGACTCCTTGAGTTTGGACAATCTCGCCAGCACGGCTGGCCATCCGCGATAGTGATTGGTGATGAAGTAGAGCGCGGGCTGCGTCTCGATCAGAAACTCCTGCTCCTCTACGCTCGGCAGCATGAACACGACCGTCGCGCCGTCCTCTTTCAGCCGCACGAAGCCCTTGCCGCGGACCTTGAGCGACGGCGTGCGGTACCACATACTCTCTTCGACCTCGGGCAGCTCACGCGCGAGCTTGCAGAGTCTTTCCCATTTCATGCGCCAATCTTAGCCGACAGGACCGAACCGCCAGCCATGATCACGCTCTACTACCACCCCGGAAACGCGAGCCTCACGCCCCACATCCTCCTCAACGAGATCGGTCAGCCTTTCGAGCTGGCGAAAATCGACTGCGACGCGGGTGAGCAGCGCAGCGAGGCATTCCTGCGCATCAATCCGCACGGCAAGGTCCCCACGCTCGTGCACGACGGGCTCGTCCTTTACGAGACGGCGGCCATCGTCCTCCATCTGGTGGAACGGTTCCCCGAGGCCGAGCTCGCGCCGCCGCCGGGCTCCAAGGAGCGAAGCCTTTTTTACCGCTGGATCGCGCATCTTTCCTGCACCATCCAACCGGAAATGCGACCGTATTTTTATCCCGAGCAGCATACGGCCCACCCCGAGCGCGTCGCCGACGTCAAGCAAGTCGCAGAAAAACGGCTCCGCGCGATGTTCGAAGTCGTCGATCAACAACTCGGCCAAGGCCCTTATCTCCTCGGCGATCGCTACAGCGCCGCCGATCCCTATCTGACGATGCTCGTGCGCTGGACGCGCAACATGACGAAGCCCGCCCGCACCCTTGCGCACCTTGCCGCGCATGCCGAGCGTGTGCTGGCGCGCCCGAAGGTGAGACTCACGTTCGAGCGCGAGCTGAAGACACCACCGTACGTTTGACGAAGCGCTTCGCACGTCCCGCGTCCGACATTCGTCCCGCCGGTCCCCCACCTTGGCGATAGCCGTCTCGCATCGTCCCTCGGGCCGACTCAGGTAATGCCGCGGAAAGCCGTCTAAAGAGCAGGAAAGGAAATCACACCGCCGCTTCCCATGATTGAAAAGCAGAATCGACAGACTTGCTGCGGTTGCGGAATCAAACCCCCGCAGAGCGCCGTCAAGGATACCGACAGTTCCGCGCTTCTCAGCACGCGCTTCGGATGGCGCGTCGTTCGTTCCAACAGCCCGACAGGAAAAGGGGAAATCGAGTGGCGGTGCCCGGCGTGCTGGGAGGAATACCGCGCCCACCGCTACGAGAGTCAGCAGTCGCCGCCCAAGCGCGCCTGACATTGCATCGTCGCTTCGCGACGCACCTTCGTCGACACGAAGGATCTTCGCCTACATGGGCCTTGCCGAAAGATGCAGGGCCGGCGCTGAAAAATGGCGCGCCGAGGCCTTCCGGAGAGGCTCGGAAAGATACTTTGGGGGACCCTCTCTGGGTGATGAGACGCGGTCTCGCCGCGACCAAAGCCGACGCGCGGCGTGCCGTTCGGCGGATTGCACGCTGCGTCAATACGCGCTCGAGTCAGGGCGTAGACCGGAGACAGCGATGCAAAAACGTTCATTCGGCCCCACCCGACGCGACCTTCCCGTCATCGGTCAGGGCACATGGCAAGTCCTCACGGCGCGACGCCGCGAAGCGATCGCCGCGCTGAGGCGCGGGATCGAGCTCGGCATGACGCATATCGATACGGCGGAGATGTACGACGGCGCCGAAGCGATCGTCGCCGACGCCATCGCCGGGCGGCGCGACGAGGTTTACGTCGTTTCCAAAGTCCTTCCCCAGCATGCTTCACGACGTGCAACGATCACCGCGTGCGAGCAATCGCTGTCGCGCCTCGGTATCGACAAGCTCGATTGCTACCTTCTGCACTGGCGTGGCAAGCATCCGCTCGAGGAAACGATCGCCGCGTTCGACGAGCTCGAACGGCAGGGAAAAATCTTGGCTTGGGGCGTCAGCAATTTCGACGTGCCCGATCTCGAGGAGGTCGTCCGCATCGCCGGCGAGGGCCGGCTCGCTTGCAACCAGGTGCTCTATCACTTGCATGAACGCGCCATCGAACACGCGGTGCTTCCATGGTGCGAGCAGCATGGCGTCGCCCTGGTCGGCTATAGCCCGTTTGGACACGGAAGGTTCCCGGGCCCCCACACCCCCGAAGGGCGCGTGCTCGGCGCCATCGCGGCGCTTCACGGAGCGACGGCGCGTCAGGTGGCCCTGGCTTTTCTCGTGCGGCGAGCGCCGCTTTTTGCGATCCCGAAGGCAAGCCAATTGGACCATGTGACGGAAAATGCGGGCGCCGACCTTCGGCTGACCGAGGCGGATCTTACCCGTATCGACCAAGGGTTTCCCTTGGGCCGGCGTCCACGCGACTTGCCGATGCGGTGACGGCGGCTGCTGTGCCGGCGGTCACTGCGACGCGGTCGCGGACACAGCTGCACCGCCAGCCAAATGTTGCAGGTAGCACGTACTAGGCAAGCAGACCGGGGCGGCACTCGAGCGCTGTGCTAACAGTGGCGCAATGAAACGCGTCCTTCGTGCTGTCGCAACAGCCGCATGGCTCGTCGTCGCGCAGGGTTGCGGCCAGCCGTCAAGCGGTACGCACGACGAGATCGGCAAACAGCGGTCACGGATCGTCGGCGGGATCCCCGACCTGAACCATCGCTACGTCGTGTCGCTCAATGGTTGCTCGGGCACGGTGATCTCCAAGTATACCGTCCTCACCGCGGGACATTGTTTCAACTCCGTCTCGTCGGTGGGCTTCGGGCCGAGGGTCTCCGGTGCCACCACCATCCGAGTGGCCAGCAAAGTTCGCGACCCGCTCTACGCGGACATCTGCGATCAGGACGCGACGTACGATCTCACCGTGGTCAAGCTCGCCGAACCGGCGACGACCCAGGCGGCGCCGCTTCTTCGGGCCACACTCGACAACACGCCCAAGTACATCGGCCCCTCCTGGGTTTGGGTCGGCTATGGGCTCACGATGCAGGGCGGAACCACGGGCACCAAGCGCGTCACCACCTTTCCCGTGGATCTCGTGGGGCCGGCCACGGGTCGGGGCTCGCTCTGCGAAATCCCGGATACGCTCATCTACGCGACGGCGCACGGGCGCAATGCGTGCAACGGAGACAGCGGCGGGCCGTCGTTCTTCGTTTACGGAGGCGTCGAGTACCTCGCCGGCGTCGTGTCTTCCGGTGACAACGCGTGCGTACTCGACGACACCCAGCAAAGGTCCGATCAGCCGCACATTGCCCGCTTCATTCAGATGCAAATCGACGCCAACGAGGGCACCGACCCCTGCCGCTCCAACGGCGTATGCGACGAAACGTGCAACGCCAACGGGCAACTCGGCGACCCCGACTGTGCGGCCGCCCACTGCAGCGCCGATGGCATCTGCGCCGAGGCGTGCGTCGCCCCGCGCGACCCCGATTGCGCTTCGGTCGACTCCGACAACTGCGGGGACAACGGCGTTTGCGATCTCCGATGCGCGACGGATCCCGATTGCACGCGCGACTGCGGCGCCGAAGGTAACTGCATTCCCAATTGTCCCACGCCGGACCCTGATTGCGCGGGCCAGGACGCAGGCTCCCCCGACGCCGGCTCGACCGACGCGGGCGGCGATGGCACGGCGGACGCGGGGGGACGCGACGGCAATGTCGTCGATGGCGCTACCTCCGACGCAACGGTCGCCGACGACGCGTCGCCCACGTCCGATGCCGCCAGTGGCGACGTGACCACGCGCGATACGGCCACCGTGGATGTGACCCCGACCGACGTGGCGACCGATCGTACCGCCACACGCGACATCGTGACGACCGACAGCGTCAATCTCGATAGCAGTGGCGTGGACGCGGTCACCCGAGATAGCGCTGCGCCTGAAGATGCCGGTTCGATGTCGGATGGGGCGGCGGGCGCTGGACCTGGCCCTGCACCCAGCACCCCGGGCACGACCGGTGAAAGTGGTTGCAGCTGCAGGTCGGCCGCCCCGCGCACCGGGCTTGGCCACGGCGCGTTGTGTTTCGGGCTCGCGCTCGTCGCGAGCGCGCTTCGCCGGCGCAGACGTCGCTGCTAGCCGACGGTCGACGAATCGATCGACGGACTATGCGGATAGCGCTGTTGGCAAGCGAAAGACGGCGCTTCATGGGCGACACGGGCACATTTTGATAACGGCAAATGTGAACATGTGATGGCGAAATCGCGGAGCCAAGCGATCGCCGCATGCTAGGGTCTTCCTCAATTGCTCCTGCGCGCGCCAGGGCATCGGCACTCGGTGCAGAAGGGTTTCATGCCGAAGGAGATTCGTTTCTCTCATGACGTTTCCGTCATGGCCCTGGCTGCCATGATCGGTGTGGGTACCGCGTCATGCAGCGGGGAAGGCGCCGTTCCAAGCAATGGGAACGGTGGCTCGCGCGGCAGCGGGGCGACCGGCGCAACCGCGGGAACCGGCGCAACCGCGGGAACCGGTGGATCCGCGGGAACCGGCGCAACCGGCGGCGCTTCGGGCGGTGCGACGAATGGCGGCACGGCCGGCACGGGCGCGGCCGGATCTTCCGCTACCGGCGGCAACGCTGGGCAAGGCGGAAACGGTGGCAGCACGGCAGGCGCCGCGGGCGCGAGCGGCCGGGCCGGCGGCGCGGGCGGACCCGACGCCAGCGCCG
>Ga0193706_1000898_pt1 | contig 14642 bp, 9 predicted proteins | sample U3c1metaG_FD_160130 | JGI IMG/M metagenome (GOLD analysis project Ga0193706, IMG submission 160130) | Soil microbial communities from a riparian zone of the East river system, Colorado, United States - U3c1 | ecosystem: Environmental > Terrestrial > Soil > Riparian zone | place: USA: East River... | reverse complement strand
GGCGCAAGCGAGGTTGCGCCTCGCCGACGCGTTTGCAGCCTGGGGTACCCGGTAAAGCACCGCCATCCTGAACATGCCCGATACCGGCGCAGGCGCGCCGGTATCGGGCATGTTCAGGATGGCGGTGCTTTACCGGGACTTAAATGAGTCGAGCGGCCGTGTCAGGATCACGGCCGCTCGGTTTGCCTTGGCTCGACGTCAGGATCGCCGGCCTTGGCCCATGGTGCGGACAGAAGTCACCTCCCGCTCCCACACTCTCCTAGTGTCCCTCTACAGATGTGTTTCGATTTCCGTCGCCGACCCCTTGGCGCTCTGCCTGTAGGACACGTAGAACGCCACCGTTTCGACCACCCACAACCCCAGTAGGATGAAGGCACTGATTGCCAGAATTCCCATGCGCGTGGCCTGCTCCGCTCGCAGTGTTTGGAAGGCGTTCCCTAAGGGATGATCGGTAGAAGATCCGTACTTCTGCCGATGGACATGGTTCTTAGACGACGAATCATGAAGAGTTTCTTCCCCCTTCTCAGTTCTGGTCTCGAAAACCTGAGTTCGACTGCCACCGACGGGATTCCAGGAGGTCGAACCCCTCGATGGAAGACCCTCTGGACATCGAGCGGAACGAAGCCGGCACGGAAAATCGTGGGGACGCGGCGCCTGCGCGCAGGCTGGTCAGGCTGAATTGGCGGGCGAAGGCTCTCGCTCAATTCACGACATCCGAGCTGGTCGAATTGATCGTCGCCAACCCGGCATTCAAGGCCGAGCTGCGGCACAAGGAGCTCGCCGAGTCGCGGCTCATTGGCCACTCGCGCGCGCCGACAATCGAGCTCTCGAGAGCTTTGCAGATTCCTTGGCGAGCGGCGCTGCGTCTCGCCTGTGCCTTCGAACTCGGGCGGCGCAGCGCAGACACGGCGCGCTTGATTCGCGCGCCGGTGCGCACTCCGCGCGACGCTTTCGAGCTCGTGCACGGCGCGCTGTCGGGACGCGAGCGGGAAACCGTGGTCGCCTTGTACCTCGACGGCCGCCATCGACTGCTGCAGCTCCATGAAGTCTCGGTCGGCACGGCGACGGCCTCGCTGATCCATCCGCGCGAAGTCTTCGGTCCGGCCCTGCGCTCGGGCGCTTGTGCCGTGGTGGTCGCGCACAACCATCCCAGCGGCGACCCCGAGCCCTCCGCGGAAGATCGCGGAGTCACCGAGCGACTGTTCGCGGCCGGAGAGCTGGTCGGCGTGCCCCTGCTCGATCACCTGGTCGTCGGCGGAGCGAACTTCGTCTCCTTGCGCGGCCGCGGCGCGTGGATCGCTCAGCCCGATCGGAGTCCGCGGGCGTAGCTGACCTGCACCAGCGTGCTGACCGCCGCCTCGACCGCTGTCTCGATGCGCAGGATGTGCGGCGCGAGCACGAGCGGAGTGGCGAAGTCCAGGCTGGCGAGCTCCTGATCGGTGAAGCCGCCCTCGGGCCCGGCGATCACCACGGTCGGCCCAGCGTCCTGGGCTTCGCTCCAATGAAGGAGGGTGCGCTCCGCGCCGGGACTGAGCAAGGCGCAGCGACGTCCCGCGAGCAATCCCCGCAGGTCTTCCGGCCGCGCGGTCGGATGGATCTTCGGCATCCACGAACGGCGCGACTGCTTGCAGGCCTCGAGGCAGGCACGCTCGAGTCGCGGGCCGCGGCTTTCCGCCGACTCGCGCTCGAAGCCTTGATTGCGGGCGCAATCCAGAGGGCGCAGGGCGGCGATTCCCAGTTGGGTGAGCCGCTCGAGCATCGCTTCCGCCCGCGCCCCCTTGGGCAGCGGCACCGCGACCTCGATCCAGCCGATCGGAGAGCCGGCCGAGCCCGGGGGTGGCTCGCGCAGCGGCTCGCCGTCGCGCTCGAACTCGAGCTTTCCGCGCACCGATTTGCGCAGGACCAGGGGATGCAGCCCGCCCTGACCATCGAGACCGAGGATCCGGTCACCGGGCTCGAGACGGATGACTTTCGCCGCATGGCGCTCCTCCTCGGGCCGCAGGCTGGGGCTCTCGGCCAGAGGATCGGCGAGGAAGAAGCGGCGGCGGTCCTGGGCGGGGTCCACGGCGTGAGTCTGCTCCGAGGCGCGCTCGCGGGGAAGTGAGCTCGTCTGCACAGTTGTCGCCACGTCGATGGGGGGTATCCTCTGCGGTCCTGCGCCTGGGTGCCCGCCACCGCGGTAACCGCGGCGAGCCCTTCGGGTACCTCCCAGACCGGTCCGCTCCGAGCCCGCGCCCGACGCGCAGGCGCTTTCTCCTCATCGAACACCTGCTCGGACGTCCCTTCGAATGACCCATCGCTTCGCGCTCCGCTTCGAAGAGGGAGAGCGGCGGGGTGAGATCGTGGCGCTGACCGGCGCGACGACGACCTTCGGCCGCAAACCTGGCAACAGCGTCCAGATGCTCGACCCGTCTGTCTCCGGCAAGCACGCCGAGCTGGTGGTCGATGAGCGCGGCGTGCTGCTGCGCGACCTGGGCTCGACCAACGGCACCCGCGTCAACGGCGAGCGCATTTCCGAGAAACGCCTCTCCGGTGGCGATCGCGTCATGTTGGGCAGCGTCGACCTGGTCTTCGTCGATGGCGAGCAGGCCAAGCCGGCCCAAGGCGCGGACGACATCGGACTCGAGCTCGAGGCCGACCACGTCGCCCCGGCTCCGGCGGCCCGCGTGCCTTCGGCGATGGAAATGACCTCCGTGGTCCGGGCGCTGCAGACGCCCTCGGCGGATGTCGGCGACACGGTCCACTCCATCGGCGCGGAGAAGCTCGCGAGGTCGCGCCAGGAGAAGGTCTTCGTCTTCGCGGTGATCGGTCTGGCGGTGCTCGCCGCCGGCGCAGGCGCCGCCTGGTGGTTCACCCGCGGCCAGTCGACGGAGGGCGGGCCGAAGAAATTGATCCAGGCCGTGACCCAGGTGCCGGGCAATCTGCTCGCCGCTGGCTACTCCTTCGAGGGCTCGGAGTTGCCGAGCGGCTGGGAGAACTCGAGCACGGCGAGCGCTGCCTTCGAGACCGACCGCGGCGCGCGCGTCAGCGGCACCCAGGGAATTTCCGCCGATCTAGGCGCAGCGGGGAACGCGCTCCTGACTTCGGAATCCGTTCCGGTGGGAAAAACCGTCCAGCTCGACTGCGCCATCGGAGCGCGCGGCCCGGTCGAGGTGCGCCCCGGCCTGCGCTTCGAATCGAGCACCGGCGGCTACCTGCCCGTCCTGGCCTGGGGAGCGTCGATCTTCGACGATCCGAACTCCGAGAGTGCTGCGCCCAAGCCGCTGACCCTCAAAGTTTCAGCGCCGCCCTGCTACGACCGCGTGCGAGCGGTGTTCGCCGCGCGCACCACGGCCGAAGGCGGGAAGGCATTGATCGACGACGTGGCGCTCCTGGCCACCGGCGACAGCACCATGGATTCGGTCAAGCACGACGACATCGAGCTGGTCCTGCTCGGCGAACCGCGCAGCACGGCCGTGCTGTTCAAGATCGATCACCCGCTGCTCAGCGCGGTTCATTTCAGCGCGCCCAACGGCAGCGAAATACCGCTCGCCGCCGAAACGGATCCCTTGGGCATGCGCGTCAGCTCCAAGCGACCCGCCGCGAAATTCGAGCTTTCAGCGGAAGCCTCGACCGCCGGTGGGGGAGTCGCGACCACGGGACCCGAGGGTCTCAAGACGCACCAGGTGCAATTCGAGCGCGCAGGAGTCGACTCCGTGCTGCTCGGCGCGGGCCGCGAGCTGGTGCGCGTGCGCTTTGACCCGCCGGTCACCGTGCGCGGCCATCCCGACGCGGGCGCCAACGGCGCGAGCTTTTCCCTGGAGGCTCTCGGCGCTTCGAGCGCCCTGATCCAGGTCACGTTCAACGAGGAACGGGTCTCCGCCGAGAGTCTGGCGCGCGACGCGCGCGCCTCCGAGGCCGCCGGGAAACCGGCCGAGGTGATCCAGACCTGGAGCCGATTGATCAACGAGCATCCGATCGACGCGGCGCTGATCGCGGAAGCGGAAGCCGGCCGCGCCAAGGCTTTGTCGCGCGGACTGGAAGCTCTCGCCGCGGTGCGCGCCGACGTCGAGCGCGCGCGCTTCTTCCGCCTGCTCGATCTGTTCCGCGAGTGCCGCGACAAGTCCTTGAAGACCGCCGAGGCCTACGCCGGGAGCGAGGTCGAAGCCAGCGCGCGCGCCCTCGCCGCGAGCGTCGACCAGGACATCGAGCTGCTCGCCCACGATCTCGATCAGATCGAAGCGGTGCGCCTCGCTCGCATCCACGCCGCTCTGCAAGCGACCAAGCAGAACCGCCTCGCGGACAAGGTCGCCGCGGAATTGAAATCGCGCTTCCAGGTCAACGACCCCGCCGCTCTGTTGAAGGCGGATCCCGCTTCGAACGCATCGCCCAAGACGGGAGATCAACGCTAGATGGCTCGCACGGTCACAGGCGTCGACATCGGCACGCGCTCGAACAAGTTCCTGCGCGGGTCCTACAAGGGCAACACGTTCCACGTGAACGCCTTCTCCTACGTCCAGCATCCGCCGTCGGATCTCGCCGGCGCCTGGGCGGCGGGCGAGCCGGACTTCAAGCCGGAGACCGCGCGCGTCGGCGTCACCGGCCGCGACGTCAACCTGCGCTACACGCGCGTGCCCCAGGTTCCCGACTGGCAGCTCAAGAAATTGATGCGCTTCGAGGTCGAGGAGATCGGCGGTCAATCCGGCGCGGAAGTGGCGAGCGATTTCAACGTGCTGCCGGCCCAGGCGGAGAACGAGGGCGAGGACGTCGTGCTGCTGGCGATGGCGCGCGAGAGCCTCCTGGAGACCCACGCTCAGGGTCTGGCTGCCGCGGGCGGAGCCCTCGACGCCTTCTCGCCCAATGCGCTCGCCTTGTACAACGCCTGGCTGCGCTACGGCGTGATCGAGGACGACACGATCCTGCTCGCGAACATCGGGCATGAGAATCTCGACGTGATCCTGGTGCGCGGCGCCGATCTCTTGTTCGCGCGCAACTTGAGCGGCGGCTCGAAGCTCTTCGACGACGCCCTCGCCGAGCGCTTCGGCGTGTCCGCGGCCAAGGCCGAGGAGCTCAAGCGCAAGATCGTCGACTTGACGCCCGGCGCGCGAGCGGCGGATGCCACGGCGGAAAAGGCCACGCGCGCGGCGTCGGCGCCCGCGGGCGCGATCCTCTCGCTGTTGCAGTCGACGGTCATGTTCTGCAAGAGCCAGGTCAAGCTCACGAGCTTGCGCGTCGACCGCGTGCTCCTGTGCGGCGGCGGAGCGGCGCTCAAGGGCCTGCCGAAATTCCTTTCCAACGGGATGAACGTGCCGGTCGAGCTCTTCGACCCCTTCCGCGTCGTGGAGACCGGCGGGCTCGATCCCGAGGCGCGCGCGCTGCTCGAGGATCACCGCTCCGAAGCCGTGATCGCGCTCGGCCTGGCGACCATGGCCTCCGATCCCGACGCCTACTCGGTCGAGATCCTGCCCTCGGCCCTGCGCAAGCGGCGCGAGTTCGTCGGCGGCACCCTGTGGTCCTTCGTCGCGGCGGCGGTCGCGGTCGCCTACCTTGGCTGGTACGGATTCACGACCCACGCGAAGCTCAGCACCACGCGCACCGAGGTCAGCGGATTGGAGACGCGCGTCAAGCGCGCCAAGGCGGTCGACACCGAAGCGAAGGAGTTGATCGCGAACAACGAGAAGCTCTCCGCCGAGGCCTTCCGTCTGCAAGCCGTCGCCGGCAATGGCGAGCAGCTCGCGCGCAGCCTGTGGGCCGCCACCGAATCGATCCCGAAGGAATTCTCCTTCAAGGGCCTCTCGACCGACTGGCGCTTCAACGACCTCCTGCGCGTCGCGCGCGGCGAGGATCGGCCGATCCTGCACGTCGACGGCATCTCGCGCGAGGGCACGGCTTCACCGGCGCAACTGTTCCAGGCCTTGATCGCGGGAATCACGCAGCGCCTGCCGGCGGAGTTGGCGATGATCGCGAACCCCAGCCCGGACTTCGCCAAGTTCACGATCGACTTGACCGTCTTCGCTCCGCCTCCGCCACCTGCCGCCGCGAGGACCGAGGAGGCGAAGAACTGATGGATCTCAACGATTTCTGGCAGGAGAACAAACGCTACGTCATGAGCGTCGCTGGCGGCGTGCTCGTGTTCTTCACGGGCGTGCTCCTGATCAACAACATCTTCGGATCGGAGCTGACCGAGCAGGAGGCCAAGCGCATCAAGGCCAACGGGACGCTCAACGGCGCGCTCTACACGCAGTCGGACCTGGACCTGCTCCGCGCCGAGAATCAGAAGCTGGTCGCAGCCCACGACGTCCTGGTCAAGGCCGCGGTGTTCGAGCCGCGGCCGGGGTTCGCGCCGAGCACGGGCTCGATGGCGAGTCGTTACTTCGAAGTCGTCGCGGCGACGCGCGACGAGCTGCTGCCCGCGGCGGGGCGCGTCGGCGTTCCTGTGCCCGAGAATCTGGGGCTGCCGGCCCTGGCTCCGAACAAGGACGAGCAGATCGCGCGCACTCTCGAGGGCCTGGACATCATCGACAGGACGCTGCGCCTGGGCTTCGAAGCCGGCATCGGCCGCGTCGAGGACATCGACATCAAGCTCGACGTGCGCCTGGTGTCGGGAAAGACGCTGGAAGGCCTGGAGAAGACGCTGGTCACCATGAAGATGCGCGGCACGGCGCTGTCCTTGACACGCCTGGTGTTGATGCTGCAGAGCTCGCCCCAGTCGCGCGTCGGGGTTCTCGAGAAGGCCGAATTCGTCGCCGGTGGGCCGCGCGTGGACGACGCGCGCCTGGAGCTGACCCTCGCGGCCGTGCGGCTGCACGAAGCGAAGCCGGTCGAGCCGCCGAAGGGGAAAAAGAAGTGAGTTTGCGCAAGGAACCCGTGGTGCTGGTCGCGACGGTGATCGTTGTCGGGCTGCTCGTCTGGTCGTCGCTCGAGGACAAGCCGCGCACCACGCGCGCCAAGGGCGCCGCCAACCCCGACCTGGTCGTGCAGCGCGTTCCCGACGTCGCACTCGTGACTCCGGTTCAGCGCGATCTCGGACGGCTCACGCGCGATCTCTTCTCGCCTCCGAGCGACACCCATCCCCTGCCCCCGCTCGACATCGATCCGCCGCCGCTCGCGCCGCTGTCAGCGGTGTTTCCGCCGCCGATGCCGGGCCCGGCGCCCGCGCAGTACGGAATCCTGCTGCGCGCCGACGCCACGCCGACCGCGGTCGCGGGGCTGTTCGCGACCGATCTGGCGAGCGCGGCGGAGCTCGCCGGCGGCGAGGAGCTGAGCGGCGCGAGTCCTGGGAGTTCCGCGAGTGCCCTGGCGGCCTTGGGCTACGTGAACGGGGGCAAGCCCGCGGCGCAAGCGCCCGAGGATGCGCTCAACGCCGAGCAGCGCGCCGCGCAGGTCGCGGGCTACAAGCGGCTGTACGACTGGCTGCGCCTCGACAACGGCCCGATCCGCTACACCCAGATCCGCAACAAGGACAAGTTCGCGCTCAAGGCTCGCAAGGACGATCCGCTGGTGTTCGTCGAGATCGATCCCGTGACGGGATTGCTGATGAACTCGGGCATGGTCGTTACGGCCGAGCGCCCGCGCGTCAACGAGTTCCACTTCGCCGACACCGTGGCCAATCGGATTTCCGAGCGCCAGCGCGAGTTCGGCGAGACCGTCACGCCCGGGCAGTACGGCAGCGTCATGGCCTTCGCCGACGAATGCGTCGCCAGCCGCAACGAGTCGAGCGAGGCCCTCGACATCGCGATCGCGATGTACAAGCTCGCCGATTCGGTCTCGCCCAAGGATCCGGCGCCCAAGCTCGGACTCGCGCGCTGCTACGAATTGAAATTCGACTTCGAAGCGGCGTACGCGCAGCTCGAAGCCCTGCTCAAGGAGTACGAGCACTCGCCCGAGGTGAAAGTGCGCATGGGCCAGCTCGAAGCGCGGCTGCGCCTGTTCGACAGCGCCGAGCAGCGCTTCGTCGAGGCCTTGCGCGGCGTTCGCCAGAGCTTCGAAGGCCAATGGGCCTACGGCCGCTACCTGCTCGATCGCAATCGCGCGGGCGAAGCCCTCGAGCACCTCGAGCTCGCGCACAAGTTCGAGCCGCCGGCGGAGCGACAGACCCAGCGTCTCGACAGCCGCCTCGATCTCGCCGCGGCGCGCCTGGCCAACGGGAAGCTCGACGGCGGCGAGGGCGCGAGCGGCATGTACGACTCGGCGCTTTCGATCGAAGCCCGCGACAGCCGCGCTCTCGGGGGCAAGCTGGCCGTCCTGGTCGTCAAGCGCGCGCCGACGGAAACGGCGCTGGTGCTCGGCCGCGACCAGGCCGGCTTCGAGATGCTGCTCGCCGAGGGTCTCGCGAAGATCCAGGCCAAGAAATGGACCGAGGCGCGCGACACGCTGCTCGCCGCCGCGGATGCCGATCCGCTGCGCGCCTACGCGGCCTGGCGCGCCCTTTCGTGGCTCGCGGAGGTGACCGGCTATCCGGCGGAGGCGATGCGCTACGTCGATCTCGCCCTCGAGGCGGCGCCCGACGACGCATGGTCGCTGTACCAGCGCGGACGTCTGCTCTTCCAGCGCGACGACCCCGAGGGTGCCCAGCGCGATTTCAAGGCTGCGCTCGATCGCGAGCTGGCCTTCACCGACGCGATCGCCAGCCTGGCCGAGATCGCCGCGCTCGCGGGAAGGGAGACCGATGCCGAGATGTACTTCGGCCGTGCGCTGGAGCTCGATCACTCGCGCGCCGAATTGCTCGCGCGCCGCGGCTACAACCTGCTCGGGCTCAACGACTCCGGCCGCGCCGAGACCTGCTTCAAGGCCGCGAAGGCCCTCGACGACAACGAGCCCGCGGCGCAGGCAGGACTCGCCTGGTGCGCGTACCGGCGCAACGATTCGGACAGCGCGAAGGTCGAGTTCCGCAAGCTCGACGACGCGCGCCGCTCGAAGCCGGAGACGGACGCCTGGCGGGTCTTCGCGCAGCAACAGATCAAGCGCATCGCCGACCACATCGCGAAGGAAGCCTGGGAGGAGAACTTCGACCGCGGCACGCGCCAGTTGAACGGCTGGGACTACGACGAAGCGGCCGGACCGATCTTCACCCTGGTCGACAACACCATGGTCCTGAAGGGCGTGGTCAATCAGAGCCAGGGACGCTCGCGCATGAAGCGCAGCTACCCGGCCAACGATTTCATCTCGATCGAGATGGACGTGACGGTCAAGGCGATCACGAAGGCTCGCGTCGGCGTGTTCGTCTCGAAGGAGCGGAAACGGGGCGACCAGTTCGAAGCCACCAACCAGATCACCGTCGAGCGCCATCCCGAAGGCGGGCTGCAGGTCCTGCTGGAAGACCGCGCGACCTCCGAGCAGGAGCGAACCGACATCGCGCCGGTCGGCGGCGTGCCCTGGTGGCCGGAGGACAAGCCCGTGCGCCTGCGCATCGAGCGCCTCGGCGAGGGCTCGGACTCGACCGGCCGCATCAGCGTCGATGGAATTCCGGTCGAGAGCGGCTTCCCGATGCGCGCGATCGTGAGCAGCGGCGAGGTCAACGTCGGGATTTTCGCGATCGGCGACACGGGAACCCAGGTCGACCTGGTCATCGACAACGTCCAGGTGGTCCGACGCCACGCGACGCGCTGAACGCGCTTGCGCGGGAGCACAACCATGCAGAGCAATCCAAGCCTTCGACGGATTCGCGCGGGGTTCACCCTGATCGAGATGCTCGCCGTCCTGCTGATCCTCTCGATCCTGACCTACTTCCTGGTGGTCAATCTCAAGGGAGCCACGGAGGCGGTCGGCACCGGGAACGCGAGGGCGCTCCTGTCGCAGATGTCGGCAATGATCGCGCAACAGTCCGACGACAACGGCGATTTTCCGCCTTCCCAGCTGGCTGCGGACCTCGGCGCGTCCAACACGCTCAACGTCGGCAGCGAGTGCCTGTACCTCGCGCTGTGCGCCGAGGGAGCGCCGGGCTACGGCAAGCTCGATCGCGAGAAGGATCTGTGCAACACCGACCGCGACTCGCTGAGCAAGCGGCCCAAGGGATTCGAGAAACAGGATCTCTACGAGTTGGCGGATCCCTGGGGCAACCCGATCGTGTACATCCACCACCGCGATTACGAGCGCGAGTTCCAGGTGGTGTGCCTCGACACGCAGACCGGCGAGGAGACCCAGTACACCGTGCGCGCGAAGAAGAACCCGGCGACGGGCCGCTTCCAGGAGCCGCAGGGGTTCCAGCTCCTGTCCGCCGGCGGCGACGGCATTTTCGGCGGCGAGAGCGAAGACGACCTGGCGAACTTCACGATCAAGAAGTGATGCAGTGAAGCACGAGCTCCATCGCGGTCGTTCAAGCGGCTTCACGCTGATCGAATTGGTCGTCGTGATGGGTCTGCTCGCGATGTTGTTCGGCATGGGAATGGGCATGCTGACCTCCTTGAATCCCGGCAAGCGCGCCGCCCTCGGCCTGGTGTCGAGCCTGGTGCGCTCGGCGCGCAACAACGCGGTCGCGCGCCTCGCTCCCGCGCGCGTGCGGCTCGATCCGGCGACGGGCACGATCAGCGCGAACGGCATGGACGTGGTCGGCACCTGGCAGTTCGAGACCCTGGGAATCGAGGGCGTTTCGGGCTTCGACGGCTTGAGCGTCGGCGGCCAGATCATCGACGACGGGTTCCTCGGCAAGGCCTTGAGCTTCGCGGGCGAGCCCGCCGGCTCGCACGCGGAAATCCCGCTGCACCAGAATCCGGGCTTCGATCTGCGCGAAGGCTTCCTGATGCAGTGCGCGGTCAAGCTCGAAAATCCTCGCGGCGGACGCCTGCTCGATTTCGGCTCGGTGGCGAGCCTCGAGTTCCGCAGCGACGGCTCGATCCGCGCCTGGTTCAAGCCCGAGATGGTCAGCGCCAGCGGCGTGGTCTCCGGCGGCGGCCTGGTCGCGGCCGACAGCCCGTCGGGCGTGTGGTCCACGGGGAACTGGATGCGCGTCGAGATCGCCTACGACCGCCGGCTCCTGCGCCTGTCGCTCGACGGGATGGAAATCGCGCGAGCGGCCGCCGACGGTCCGGTGTGGTCGCTGCAAGGGCCGCTGACCATCGGCGACGCGCGCACGCCCTTCCCCGGCGCGATCGACGCGCTTTCGATCCTGGCCGTGGTCGACACGCTCCACGCGACGCTGCCCACGACCGTGAGCTTCGCGCCGGACGTTCCGCGCGAGATCGTGTTTTCCGCCGACGGCGCCCTCGATCGCGAGGTCCATGCCGGCCCGATCTCGATCGGCTTGGAATACGAGGACGGCTCGAAGGATCGCGTGCGGGTCAACGTCTACGGGACGGTCGAATGAAGCCGAAAAATTGCATCGAGACAAGAGACGGATCGCGCCGCGGCTTCGCGGTGCTGAGCGTGCTCTTCGTGCTGATCGCCTTGCTGGTCCTGTGCGCGCCCTTCCTGATGACGGCGCGCAGCGCGAACCGACATTCCACCCAGCTCTCCGACGAAGTGCAGAAGCGCCTGGGCCTGGACTCCGGCGTGAAGCACGCGCGGGCCCAGCTCGGCTTCTCGCACCCGGCAACCGACGCCACGCCCTACTTCGACGACGCCGAGGAGCTCTCGGTCCAGACCACGCTCGACCCGAAGTTCTGGGACAACCACGATCCGCGCAGCGTCATGTGGGACGTCGAAGCGTCCGACGTCGCGGGCCGCATCGACGTCGGCAGCGCGCCGCCGCAGATGTTCGCCAACCTCGTCGGCGGTGTGACGCGGCTTTCCGAGGCGCTGAAGGCCAAGGACAAGGTGCTCAAGGTCATGAGCACGTCCGGGTTCGAGGCCGAGGGCTACCTGTGGGTCGGCTCGGAGCTCGTGCGCTACACCGCGCAAGGCGACGGGGAGTTCTCTGGCCTGACGCGCGGCTTGACCGCCAACGTCGACAAGGACGGCAACTGGACCGGCTGCGGGCCGAGCCCGGCCCTCGATCAGCCCTTGAACACGGCGGTGATCGACCAGCGCGCCTTCGCGATCCCGCTGTGGCGCATCGCCAACGCCGCCAAGGGATTGCGCACCTTCGATGCGATCGAGCAGGTGCGCGACGCCGCGCCCCTGGCCCTGAGCGGCTTCGGCGCCGATCTCGTCACCGAGCTCGATCGGCGCACCTCGGTCTACGGCGGCGTGCGCGGCGGGCCTTTGTGGCAGCGCGCGGTGCGCATCACCAACAGTCTGCGCTCCAACCAGGATTGCGTGGTGCGCGTCAGCGAGCGGCGCAATTTCAATCCGGGCACGACGGTCATGATCAGCGACGGGCGCACGATCGAGTTCGGGATGGTGATCGACATCCCCGACAGCGACGGGCTGCGGCTCGCCAATCCCGTGCGCATGGAGTACCTGGGCTACCGCGCGACGATCGCGCCCCTCGCGCGCCGGCCGGTGAACATCAATGTCGCGCCCCTCGAGGTGCTGCATGCCCTGTTCCTGAACCTGCAGCTGCGCCAGCACTCCAACCGCGTGACGCGCGACGAGGCCGCCAAGCTCGCGGCCCTGGTGATCGAATCGCGGCCCTTCACCGGCCACGAGGATTTTCTGCGCCGCATCGTCCTGCCCGCGGCGGGCGTCGAGCTCCTGGCTCAGAATGCGCCGGTCAAGCCCGCGCTGCTCGCGCCAGGCAGCGCGCCCGTGATCGACGTCGACGACGCCATCGCGGTGTACGCCAACGCGCTCAACGCCAACGATGAGCGCCTGGCCTACTCGACCATGCCCTTCTCCTTCGTCTCGCGTGACGTGTACTCGATCCACGCGCGCGCGGCGGTCAACGCGCCTTCGGGAGCCCAGCGCTCCATGGGCGTGCGCGAGGAAGTCGCGTTGATCGTGCCGCAGGAAGACCTGATGACGATGTGGGCGCGCCAGGACGACTTCGAGGAAGCGCTGCGACTGACCTCGGACGCGCCCTACTGGTGCACGGGTCCCAACGCGACCTCGCGCTTCGACGGTCCGTCAGTGCCGCCTTCGCGCCTGTTCGCCCACTGGGGCACGTGGAAGGACCAGCCCTTCGTTCCCGGCCGCACGGCGGTGTCCGCCGACGAGGTTCCCAACCCGCAGCACGTCTTCGGCTCGCGCGACGACACCGCCTGGAGCCAGCTGATGCCCGCGCGCGTCGAGGAGAACACGTCGACGAAGGATCGCATGCTGCACTTCGACAACGAGACGCGCGATCTCGAGGGCCGCTACCTGCCCGACGAAGCGATCAGCTACGTGCCCGAGGACAAGAAGCTGCAATGGGCCCCGGCGGCGGGCGGATTGGCGAAGGGCCTGACCACCTCGGGCTGGATCAAGCCGCGGGTGACCGGCGACGGGACGTTCCTCGACTTCGGAACGGGCGCGCTCGACACCGATCGCATCTGGCTCGGCATCGAAGGACCCGACCTCGTGCTGCGCGTGATCGACGGTCCGGGCGATCACCCGCTCAGCGCCCTGCGCGAGCGCGGCGAGGCGCGCTTCGCCATCGCGCCTGGCACCGGACCCGGGCTCGCGGCGGATACCTGGAGTCACGTCGACATCGACGTGCGCGGCAACCGGCCCGATCAGATCTCGCTGGCGATCGACGGCCGCACCTTCGGCGTGCGCACGCCGGGCATGTCGCGCCTGTCGTCGACTTTTGGCGCGGGCTCGATCGTCTTCACGCTGGAGAGCGGCGAGGGCTTCCCCGACCGCGGCGTGGTGCGCATCGGCAACGAGCTGGTCGAGTACGTGCGCAACACACCGACGAGCTTCGTCTCGAAGTTCGAAGCCACCGGTCCCCACGCGGGCTTCGGCGGCCGCCTCTCGCGCAATGCCTTCACCCTGACGACCACGGGGGGCATCGAGCCCGGCACCAATTCCGCCACGGGCGTCGTCAACGAGAACCACGCCCCGAGCACGCCGGTAGAGCTCTATGGATACAGTCGGCCGATCGCATCCAACGTGCCGTCGGGGGAAGGCGCGCTGGCCGAGGCCATCGGCCGATTCGCGGTCGGCTACGTGGTTGGCGTCGAGAAGAGCGGCGGAAACTTTCCCGGCGAGCCGATCAGCGTGTCGGCCCTGCCGACACCGCTCGGCCTGGGGATGGAGGGAGTCAATAGCCAGGTCAGCGGACTGAAGCTCTTCCCCGCGGATCCTTCGCCGATGACCACCCCGTTGATGATGTCGGCGTTCCAGAAGACGGGCGGTTATGCGCTGGTCATGCAGCTGGCTTTTCTCACATTCAATGGAGAGCAGGCGCCCGTGACCCTGACCAACTCGCCGCTGTTTGGATCCGAGGTGATCCACTACACGGGCTGGACCAACGACGTGCTGTTCATCAACCAGCGCGCGGCCCTGCCCAGCGAAGACAATGACACGCGGCCGCACGCTTTCATCGTCGACTGGCAAGTCACCCTCAATGGTGGGGAGGAGCCGGATCTGTACCTCGATCGGAAGATGTTCGTGTTGCCGATCTCGGTCAACGCGGGCGCCAATGCGATCAACTTCCTGCCTCCCCAGCCGACCTTGGGTTCGGAGTTCGCGCAGATCACCGAGCTCGGTGCCGCGGAGCTGACCGAGTGGGTGCGCTACGACCGCATCCTGCAGGGGCAGCTCGTTCGCTGCGATCCTGTTGCGCTCAAGCATTGTCGCGAACGCGTGATCGGTGCTCCGCGCGGCAATGGCGATCCGCCTCAGGGGCAGCCGCCGAATCCCGG
>Ga0193706_1000897_pt1 | contig 14645 bp, 18 predicted proteins | sample U3c1metaG_FD_160130 | JGI IMG/M metagenome (GOLD analysis project Ga0193706, IMG submission 160130) | Soil microbial communities from a riparian zone of the East river system, Colorado, United States - U3c1 | ecosystem: Environmental > Terrestrial > Soil > Riparian zone | place: USA: East River... | reverse complement strand
ACCACCACCGCCACCGCCACCACCAACACCGCCACCTCCTCCTGAGATCAACCAGGTTAAATTCACGCCTCCTAAAATTGTAAAGGATGAAGAGGTTAAGCCTGATGAAAAGATCGAAGAGATCAAAGAAGAGCAGGTGATCAGTACAAAGACGGTGGAAAGTGAGAACACTGTTCAGATCGTACAGGCACCGGTAGAAGAGAAAGGTACACAGGTAGTGGAAGTTAAAGTAGCAGATGATGAGAATAAGATATTCACAAAGGTGGAAGTAGAAGCTTCATACCCTGGGGGAGAATCAGCATGGCGTAATTACCTGATGAAAACCTTAAACGGAAATACACCGGTTGATAATGGCGCAGGTGCCGGAACTTTTACTGTAATTGTAAAATTCGTAGTGAGTAAAGACGGAAGCCTGAGCGACGTATCCTGCGAGAATGATCCGGGGTTCGGAATGTGCCAGGAAGCAATCAGGGTAATTAAAAAAACAAAGCAATGGGTGCCGGCAATACAAAACGGGCGTAATGTAAATGCATATCGCCGCCAGCCGATCACCTTCCTCGTGGAAGAGAATTAATTTTATGAATATCAGCTAAAAAATCCCGTCGAAAACTTCGACGGGATTTTTTTATTTAATGTATTTGTGAACAGTGCGGGGAAGTATCTTTGCCAAATGCCGGATCATATTTCAGGTTGGGATGATACTATTGTTGCATTGGCAACGCCCGCAGGTATTGGTGCAATAGGAATTATCCGCTTAAGCGGAACCAGGGCGATCAGTATAGTGAATGATCTTTTTCCTTCCAAAGACCTAGCTAAACAAAGTTCACACACGATCCATGTGGGCTTTATTAAAGAAGATGGTATAGACATAGATGAAGTCGTCGTGTCACTTTTTAAAGGTCCAAAAAGCTATACCGGTGAAGATGTTGTAGAGATAAGTTGCCACGGCAGCCCCTTTGTTCAGCAACAGGTTATCCAGGCCTGCATACGCAAGGGCGCAAGACTTGCAAAAGCAGGAGAGTTTACACAGCGTGCTTTTTTAAATGGCAAACTGGACCTTACACAGGCTGAAGCTGTTGCCGACCTGATCTCCTCCAATACATCCGCTTCGCAAAGAACGGCTTTGCATAATATCCGCGGCGGATTTAGTGAGATATTAAAACAACTGAGAGAGAACCTCATCCAGTTCTCAGCTTTGATAGAACTCGAACTCGACTTTAGCCAGGAGGATGTGGAATTTGCCGACAGGGGAAAATTCTATGAGTTGATCGGTTCCGCTAAAGGAACAACACAGCAGTTACTGCAATCATTCCACTTGGGCAATGTGATCAAAAATGGTGTAAGCGTGGCGATCATTGGTAAGCCTAATGCAGGCAAGAGCACTTTGCTGAATGCTTTGCTCAATGAGAACCGTGCTATTGTAAGTGAGATAGCCGGCACAACAAGAGATACCGTTGAAGAGATCATTAATATCGATGGCATCTTATTCCGCCTTATTGATACTGCGGGGATTCGTGAGCACAGCACAGACGTAATAGAGCTGATAGGCATTGAAAAGACCAGGGAAAAAATAAAGCAATCGGATGAAGTGATCTATATGTTTGACGTGAATACAGAAACGCCGGCCGATATTGAAACAGCCATTGCATTGATAAGAGAAACCAATCAAAATTACTTATTGGTGGGTAACAAGACAGATCTGCAAGACAAAAAAAATGTAGCAGAAAAATTTGCGGGTCATGACATCATTTTTATTTCTGCAAAAGACCTGATGAATATCAATATTTTAAAAGAAAAACTGGTTGCCAGGGTAGTGCAGGGAAATATCAACACAGAAAACACGATTGTTACAAATGCCCGGCATTATGAAGCTCTAAAGGAAGTAGACAAGTCCCTTGCTGATATAAAGGCAGGCTTGGATAACAAGATCACCGGCGACCTCCTGGCCCTGGATATCAGGCGCTGCCTGCATTATATATCAGAGATCACGGGCGATATTTCTAATGAGAACGTGTTGGATTATATTTTTTCAAAATTCTGTATCGGAAAGTAATCAGCTTTTCTTGGTTTCACAAATACTTATTCTTGTTGATTTTAACATAAGAACTAACCATCCTTACCTTGCCTGTGAAATTTTTGCCACCAGTGCTGCTGAAGCCATGTCTGCATAAATGCTGAATGCGTTTACTAAGAGACCTTTCAGATCATTTTGTGTTGATGAAATGGCATACAAAATACCCTCATTTTCCACATCAGACATTTCCTGGAAACGATGCACTTCGTTAATTTCAAACTCGTCGGGTTGAAACTGGATCCTGTTCTCAACGCACTCAATACAATCTCTTTTTATATTAAAATTGAAAGTGTAACCTCGTTTTGCCAGGCCATTTATTGCATCGATAAGGTTAGAATAATGTTGCATATTTTTTGTTTAAGATTTTATTAGATCAATGCTGTGTCAACAGCAATTGTATTTGTCAGTATTTTATGTATGGGGCATGCATTCGCCACAATAAATAGCCTGTGCCTTTGTGTTTCATCCAGGTTACCTTCAAATTGTAGCCTCCTGTTAAAAATGGTCTTGCCTTCTTCTTCAATAAGCTCAATTTGAACATGTACGTTATTTAGGTCCCATGCTTTACGGGTGCAATACATCCTTACTGTGGCATTGGTACAGGCTGCCAAAGCAGCCGCGAGCAATTCTTTTGGCGAGAAGCCTTTATCCTGTCCGCCTTTTCCTATCGGTTCATCTGCCATTACAATATTTGCTGTAGGTGATTGTATTTCTATCAAATAATTTTCTTTGCCATTATTGGCTGTAACTTTTGCCATGATCTTTACATTTTGTTCATCGTTGGATAAGGGACAAGTTCTGTTTTCGCCCCCTTTTATTTTATAAAATGCCAGTACTTCCTTTGTTTCTTACCGAAATATGTCTGGTGTAGGATTAAAATTTTTCACTAAATGATTTGACAGTGTACTTACTCAACCCGCTCTGTAACTGGATCCGGCTGTTCTCCTAAAAATTCAACCCATGCTTTTTTCATACAAGGATAATTTTTCGCCGCTTCAACGAGATCCAGGAATGCCACCAGGTTTATTTCAAACCTTTTTGCAAGAGTTTCATCGGCAATAGCCCCTTCCGGTGTAAATGCCTTATGCGCTGTTGCCAATGAGAACATATTCGGGAAAACATTTGCACCAAGATGTTCTAACGGCATTCTTAAAGACCAAAGGGCCTTATTGGCGCCACCCATTGAAGGGGAAGCTGACATGAGCAAAGCATGACGTTCATTAAAAGGTTGCGGACGAAATCGCGAAACCCAGTCAATAGCATTTTTCAAAAATCCAGGCATTGAACCATTATATTCAGGAGATGAAATAACGAAGGCATCGTTTTCCAAAATGCGTTTTCTGAATTCTTCTGCCCCTGCCGGATGAAAATTAGCTGCTTCCAGATCATGGTTAAAGGAAGGACAATCAAAGTCACTCATGTTTGCAAAGTCAACTATGCCACCATTTTTTTCAATGACGGATGCAGCTAACCTGGCTAAACTTGTATTCAGCGAACCTCTTCGTAAAGATGCGGAAAAAACAAGGATGCGTAATGGCTCCTGTTTATTATTTTGGTTATGTTCTTTTTGCATAGCTTTTAAATTAATTTAAGATTCGTTTATAATAACCTGCACAGTGCTATGTTCAAGCCTGTAGTATAAATTAATATTTGTTTTAATTGGGTACCAATCGTAAAGCAACACTTCCAGCGGGTGCCATAAGGCAACCCAGCCGAAAATAATAAAGGATTCACGAATAAATTGTACAAGCCTGTTATCCGGTGCAAGATGCAAAGCGATTTCTGTGAGTAAAAATATTACAGCAAGCAAGCCCAATGCAATGAAAAGTATTCTCCACCCATATTGCAAGGTGCGTTTATACTTTTTTTGTGACTGCTCCCTGCGATAACAAAAATGCCTGTGTATGGCAGGAATTATATCATCTTTGTGTTTAACTTCTGACAATGCAAGATGTACTTTCATATTAATTGCAGCTCTACGGGGCAGCGCTTCGGCTTCTTCAACAATGAATTCTTCAGCATCAGTTTTGAGCGTTCTCTTACGAAAAAGTGAACCAGGTGAGCGGAGCAATTCATTTATGTTCAGTAATTGAAGTTTTATTTCTGATGTACCATTCATATCCTGATTTTCAAATTTTTTATTGCTTGTAATTTTCAACAACCTTTGGCGGGACGGATGTTTGCATCATCAGGATTTTAACCTGCATACTTCGGTGCATCAAAATTGACCTTTTTTTACCAGGTGTAAATCTAAAATACCTGTATAAAAAATCAACATTCATCAGTGTACCTCCTGCTATGGCTGTGATATGATGTATGCCTGTGATGAGCTTTTTCATTTTTATTGTTTTATTTTGTTCTGCTTAACCGTTTATTTTCATTACACAATATCCTTGGTTGGTTCTGTCTCATCAGGCAGATAATGCTCGTGTGTTTTTACAGGAGCTGATTTTTGCTTGCTCATTCGCATTTGGAAAAAATTCACCAGCATAGCAAAAGCCATTGAAAAATAAATATATCCTTTGGGTATATGAAACTCTAAGCCTTCACCAATTAGCGAAACGCCGATCAACAACAAAAAACTCAACGCAAGTATTTTAAAGGACGGGTGTTTGTTTACGAAATTACTTATCGGCTCTGCTGCAACTAACATAACAATTACACTTACCACTACTGCTGTATACATGATCCATAGCTCATCTACCATACCTACAGCCGTTATAATGCTGTCTACAGAAAATACCAGGTCAAGTATTAGTATCTGACCAATAGCACTGGCAAAAGTAGTTATCTTGATGTTTTTAGATGTGTCTCCTTCCTCGCCTTCCATTTTATGATGGATTTCTTTTGAACTTTTATATAGCAAGAACAATCCACCGGCTATCAGGATTAGGTCTTTCCAGGATATGCCCATTGAATATATAGTGAAAAGGGTTCCCTCTAATTTAAGAATGAAAGAAATGATAGTTAACAGTAAAAGGCGCATTACCATAGCCAAAATAAGTCCAAACCGCTTTCCTTTTTTTTGCTGATGTGCTGGCAATCGTGCAGTAACTATTGAGATAAAAATAATGTTGTCAATACCTAAAACAACTTCTAAAAGTATTAAGGTTAATAGGGCTATTATTAGTTCCATTATTAAAATTTATTTACATGAGCTGAGATATTAACTTGCAGGTAGTGTAATACATTTCAATTTGCAGCTCCGGTAATGATGATGGCTTTATTTTCTAAATTTTTCATCTTAATTATTTTAAATGGTTAATAATAATTTGATAGACGAATTACCTATTTACAAATATCTCAAAATAAGACAGAAAGAAGTACAACTTACATTATGCAAAAATGATGGTGAAGATGTACATCAGCAAATTGACCAAAAGCACCATTGCATACAACCCATTCGTACGCCCTTTGTTTAATGAAAGCATAACCGTAAATACAGACAGTCCAAGCAAAATCATGGATTTCCTGTCCACACCAAGAACAAGCGGCAAATCCATTACTGTACAAATGATTGCTACTGTAGGTATGCTAAGCCCGATACTGGCCAGTGCCGAGCCCAAAGCAAGGTTAATGCTGGTCTGATACTGGTTACGCCTGGCAGCACGAACTGCAGCTATGCCTTCCGGCAATAGAATGACTGCAGCAATAGCTACTCCCACCAAAGCGGTTGGCAATCCGGCATCCACTACAGCGTCTTCAATTACCGGAGAAAGTTTCTTGGCCAGGAAAACAACCACAGCTAAACAAACAAGCAACAGGATCAAACTAGTTACGGCTTCTGTACGTGTAACGGCTTTTTCTTCGCCGGTGGCTTCTGTCAGAAAATATTTGCGGTGCCGCACCGTTTGTGTAAATATAAAGGAGCCGTATATGACCACACAACAAATACCAACGGCAATAAGCTGTGGCGTACTGTAAGCGGGGCCAGCAACAGTTGTTGTAAAATTTGGCAATACCAGGGCGAGTACCAGAATGGATACCAGGCTTACCAAAGCAATCGTTACACTTTTGGTTTCAAAAACCTGTTCTTTGAATTTCAAAGCGCCAACAAGCATACTAATACCCAGGATGCCGTTGAGAATAATCATCACGGCTGCAAAAAGTGTATCCCGGGCATAGGTGTCTGCACCAACACCTCCCGTCAACATAAGCGATACAATAATAGAAGCTTCCAGCACTGTTACCGCAAGAGCCAAAATAATGGTACCGTATGGCTCGCCCACTTTGTGCGCCACCACTTCAGCATGATGGACTGCCGAAAGCACAGCAGCAATTAAAACGCCGATAGCCAACAGGTTGACGAAAAGGCTGTTGCCAATTGGAGCCAGCAGGTAAAAAACCACTGCAATAACCGGTGCTATATAAGTCCACTGAAATAATTTTTTCATAAAGAGATCTTTGAAAAATAAGCACAAAGAAGACCATCCAATATAGTCATAAAATCGGTGATGGTCAATCTTTGGGTGAAAAACGTAGCCAGTGGAAATGGCTATGTCCTGCACCTGTCAAATTTCAAAGCAATAGTTACTTCGGCATTAGTGAATTTAAAATGCATTACAGCGCAGTAAGCCCACCATAAATTATTAATTCGATACCCGTCATGAAAGAAGATTCGTCAGTGGCCAGGAATAAAACGCCATAAGCGATTTCGTCAAGCCGGGCACTATAACACATGGCTTTCTGTGTTCCTTAAAAAATCCCAATACTGCCTGACTCCAAACTTGAAAATGCTTATACATTTCCATAAATATTCGATTCACCGCCATCTATTGCAATAGTCTGCCCATTTAGATAGGACGCATCTTCACTTAAAAGAAACACTACCACTTTAGCTACTTCATGCGGTAACCCCAATCGTTTGGCCGGGTTGCGTTGTGCATATGCTGTTTCGGCAGCTTTGGGGTTATCGGGGTTTACCTGTTTAAAGGCTTCCGCAACCATCGGCGTTAAAATTGCCCCGGGTGCAATGGCGTTTGTATTGATGCCATGCCGCCCGTATTCAAGAGCGGCATTTTTTGTCATACCGGAAACAGCATGTTTACTTGCAACATAAGGAACCTGGTTGAGTACACCGCGAATACCGCCAACAGAAGCAACGTTAACGATCCGTCCATACTTTTGCTCCTGCATCACCGGAATAACATAACGCATTCCATAGTAAACACCCATCAGGTTTATATCTATCACCTTTTTAAAAATGTTTACATCATACTCAGTCATGCCGGCCTGTTTCCCCTCAATTCCTGCATTGTTGTATAAACCATCAATGCGACCAAAGGCTTTTACTGTTTCATTCACATAATTTTTTACGGCTTCTTCATTTGAAACATCGGCGACAACTGTAATAATTTTTGCATCTGGAAATTCTTTACTCAGTTCCGTTTTTGCATCGTTTAAACTTTTGTCATTATAGTCAACCAACACAAGGCTTGCACCTTTTGAAGCTAATTCTTTTGCTGCTGCATATCCAAGTCCCATACCGGCACCTGTGATAATGATTACTTTATTTTTCATTGTCTTATGTTTTTAAAATTGTTTTTACCTTCGCAGAGTCTCCTGACTCGGGGACTCTGCGGGGGAGATATATTATTTCAAGAATTCAGGATTTGCATATGTTGGATTTGGATACATATATACGCCTTTTCCGTTTGCTTTGCCCATTTTTCCTTTATCCAGGTATTCAGTTTTTAACCATCCGGCAACCCTCGCAGAAACCTCATCCCCTGCTTCTCCATATGCCTTGTATAAATTATAGGGTGTGTTAGGCCCGATGATATCCAGGAATGCAAACGGACCAAGCGGAGCACCAGTTGAAATCATCCAGGTCTTATCAACTATTTCGGGATCTGCAACCCCATCTACAACCAATTGCATACTAGCCTTTAAATGAGGAACCAAAAGGGTGTTTAAAACATAGCCAGGTTGCTCTTTATGAATCGGGATCGGAACCATCGCAAGAGCTTTTGCAAACTCAATTACTTCTTCAAATACTTCTGTGGAAGTACCATCATGTTTCATGATCTCAGCAATATTAAGTTTCCAGATTTCGTTAGCAAAATGTAAATGCAGGTATTTTTCCGGGCGATCTGTAAAACTTACAATCTGACTTGGTATCATGGTAGATGAGTTAGAAGCGAAAATTGTTTCTGCTTTCGCCACTTTTGATAATTCTTTATAGAAGTTTTGCTTTATGCCGAGCAATTCAGGAACTGCTTCGATTACTAAATCAGCGTTCTCCACCGCTTTAGCCAAATCAGTATGTAAGGAAATGCGATTGTACGCTGCATCAACTTCTTCTTTCGTACCATAACTATCTTCCTGGTATCGTTCTTTTAAAACGTTAAATCTTTCTTTCGCCTTCTCTAATGCTTCAGCATTAATATCGTAAGCTGAAACCTTAAACCCTTTAAATGCTGTTTGAAAAGCGATTTGGCTGCCTAAAACTCCCGTTCCGGCAACGGTTACATTTTTAATTTTCATAAAATTTATTTTTTAAATGATCAATTTATTTTGATAGAACAAAGTTACCCTGAGCAATCTCCTTAAGCATTGACTTAAAGCAACAAATGTCATTGATAAATGTCATCTTGGGCATTTGCCGCTGAATAATTTCAAAAATCCGGGCGTTGGTTTATGGTTATTTGTTGGCATACCATGAATTTTATTGTAATTAAAACCTGTTTAATTTATCCGGTTATCATTACCCGATCATTACCGAAGTCATCGTCAATGATCCCGCTACTGCTTTATCATTAAAAAAAGAAATGTTGTCCTTATCCTCTTTCAATCCTAAAGTATACAACAAGGGCAGATAATGCTCTGGTGTTGGAATAGCGAGCATAGCCTCTTTACCCAAACTTTCATAATTGATCAATGGCTTATGATCGCCGGTACTGATCAGATTTTTAAACCTGTCATTCATTTGCAATGCCCAGTCATATCCGTAACCGGGTTCTTTCATTTTATCCCAGGCTACCATGCGCAGGTTGTGTACCATATTGCCGCTTCCAATGATCAGTACAGCTTTCTTTCTTAACTCGTATAATTCTTTGGCAAGATCATAATGATATTGCGGCCCTTTAGTGTAATCAATACTTAATTGCAATACAGGAATTTTTGCATCCGGGTACATGTGTCTTACCACTGTCCAGGTGCCATGATCGAGACCCCAGTCGTGGTCCAATTCTACTTTAGCGGAATGGATCAATGAAGCAGTTTCCTTTGCCAAAACTGCATTGCCGGGAGCTTTGTATTGTACGTCAAAAAGTTCCTGCGGAAAACCACCAAAATCATGGATGGTCTTCGGGAAATCCATTGCCGTTATCTTTGTTCCCTTGCTGAACCAGTGTGCCGAAACTACGAGCACCGCTGCCGGTGTGGGGATCTCTTTGGCCATCTTTGTCCAGCGTTGGCTGAATTCGTTGTCTTCAATTCCATTCATGGGTGAACCATGACCGATGAACAGTGCAGGCATTACGTATCCCTGTTCTTTTAAATTGCCGGTAAATTGATTGAACGCTGATAAACTTGTCATAGTTGCTGCTCCTGTTAAAATAGTTTGTATAAATGCTTTTCTTTTCATGATGAGGTAAAACAGGGTGGGAGTTCGATGTTAACCCGGTTTCACTAAATTCAGACATCGTTCTTCCAACACCTGGTTTTTCATTTATTTTTTATTTGAATTACAATCATTTATTTTTATTAATTAATAAGCTACTGTAAAGCGTTCACGTATATGTTGTGGTTTTTCCAGTTCATCTGCAATAGCCATTGCTACATCCTCTACAGAAATTACGCTCCGCTTGTCTTCATCAAATACCGGGTTTTCCAATCCTGTTCTGTAAGTGCCCTTTCTTATGCCTGATGTACCCTGGTGCATTTCTACTGCCGGGCTTAAAAATGTCCAATCCAGTTCTTTTTCTTCTTTAAGGATATTCAGGTAATCTCTCGCTGCCAAAGCGCCGGGTTTCCATTCTTTAGGGAAGCCCTCCGTATCTACAATTTGTTGATTGGGGCCAATGAATAAACTACCTGCACCACCAACAACGATCAATCGCTTTACTCCAGACTTCTTGACGGCTTCCTGTATGGCTTGTGAACCTTTTAAAAATTCATTATACAGATTGGGGTTTGTCCATCCGGCATTGTATGCACTGATAACAGCGTCGTGACCTGCTACTGCATTTGATACTTCGGTTTCATTTAAAACATTTGCTGAAACCACCGTTACATTTTCTGCCGGTGTTATTTTTTCAGGATTTCGGACAATGGCTGTTACCTGCTGGCCTCTTTGCTGCAACTCTTTTAAAATTGCATTGCCCACAAATCCGGATGCTCCTATTAATGCTACTTTCATTTTATTTATATTTTAGTTTATTGATAAATGGCTGATGCCCGGTTGTACTTTTTTAACAGTATAAGCTCTTGGCCTTTTACCCTGCAACAAATAATCAGTTGAAAACTTACCACTACCGGTAAACAACAGTACTATATATACCAGCAAATATTGCAGGGCTGGTTCCTGTTTGGCAAAAGGATCGGCAGCATGAATCATCAGTGCTGCAACCAGCATGGTAATGATCAGCGGAAGTACAGCTAACCTAGTGACAAAACCTGCTAAAAGTAGCACGGAACAGAACACTTCTGCAAACACTGCAAGACCCAGGGATACTTCTGCACTTAATCCCATTACCGGTGGAAATTGTACAGCCGCTCCTGAAAACAGCATCATCATTTTTGGAATGCCATGTGTTAACATTAATGTCGCTATCCCTATTCTTGCTACCAGCAATGCTATATCAGTACTGGTAGCAGCTTTATTTACATTTATTATTTTTGTATAAATTCTCCATCAGCTTTAATACGTACCTCATTACTTACCATAGGAGGCGGAAAACCATTTCCAAGGTTGAAGTCGGTACGATTGATGACACCTGTAACCTGGAAACCCGCAGTTTGCTTTTTGTTCATTTGATTTACTACTGTACCCGTGTATTTCAAGTCCAGGGTTACCTGTTTTGTGATACCGTGAAGGTTCAGATCCCCGGTGAGCTTATATCTATTCTTTCCTGCTTTTTTTATAGAAGTGCTTTTGAAGCTCATAATGGGATATTTTGCTACATCAAAAAAGTCTCCACTTTTCAGGTGGTTATCTCTTGCCTCAACCCTGGTGTTAATAGAAGCGGTTTTAGCGGTGAGTTCAACCGATGCATCACTAAAATCCGGTTTAGATGATTTAATAGCCACGTCAAAATCATTGAATGTACCTGATACATCAGCAATGCCAAGATGTGTTACGGTAAAACCAAGTTGAGAATGAGCGTCATCGTTTTGCCATGTTGAAACGTCTGTTGTAAAAGCCGTTAACGTGAAAAAAGCGGCGAGAATAAGTGTTATTTTTTTCATTTTTAATTGTTTTTGTTGTTATAAATAAGATTATCAGTTGTGTAAGATCTTCCAACCGGCTAACCAGTTGTAATTGTATTTCATCCCTAATTGAATAAGTAAAAGCTGCATGTTTTCCAATGTCCTGCTTACAGAAAGGTCTCCTGCAATAATTGGATTAAAGCCCGATGTAGCTACCAATTCAGAAACTGTTTGCAACGCTTCTTCATCATTACCTGCAATGAACGCATCCACTTGTTTACCGTCAATAACAGGTGTTGAAAAATCTGCTGCGAACGTGGTGTTAAAGGCTTTGATCACTTTTGAATTTGGCAACAATTTTTGTAACTCTTCTGCAGCACTTGTATCAGGCGCTGTTGCTAACCCATTGTAAGTTTCATTTAAAGGATTAGCAATAGAGATAACAATTTTCTGATTGGCAACGGCTTTAATTTTTTCAGCCACTTCTTTTTCTGCCTGGTAAGGAACAGCAGCGATGATGATATCTGCTTCCCATGAAGCCTGTGCGGAACAACCAATTACTTCTACATCGGCAGTTGGATTGCTGCTTTTAATGTCGTTAATGATCTCCTGAACTTTCCCTTTTTCATCTGAACAAAGGAGTAACCTGTAATTGCCTTTAGAAAGGCTTTTTGAAATGGCGGAGCCCATACTACCAGTTGCCCCGATCACTGTTATGGTTTTTTTTGTTTGCATGTTTTTTGTTTTTTTGACAGAGCAAAGCTACGCCAGGACATACCCCGGCTCCATTGCCTGTAAGCAAGAAAAAGCATTGATTTTGGTCAATGCTTTAGCATTAAAACTTTCATTATTTAGATGATATTCTTCGCCTGATGCGACTTAATGTTTCGGGTTTTAGGCCCATGTAAGAGGCGATCATGTGCTGTGGTACACGTTGAACGATTTCCGGGTAGAGTGCGGTAAAATTTGCATACCGTTCCTCTAAAGGGGAACTAATGATCGATGTTAATCTTTTTTGCATAGCGATGTATGCACCAGTAATGTTCAGTCTTGTGAAGGTTTCGTATTTGGGAAGCTTCTGTAGCAGTTCTTCGTGTGCTGTTTTGCTTATAAGCACAAGTTCGGCATCTTCTATCGCATCAATATTATAAGTTGCGGGTTCACCTGTAAGAAAACTATACAGGTCAGAGATTATCCACCCTTCCAGGCCGAACTGAATGATATGTTCACTGCCGCTATCATCAACAGAGTATGCTTTTAATGCTCCTTTTTCAACAAACGCAATTGTTTTACAAACATCCCCTTCCTGCAGCAGGTATTGCTTCTTACGAAGTTTTTTAGGCATGAGGTAAGTTTTCATCATTGCCTCTTCCTCAGCCGTTAAAGAAACCTTTTCATTGAATTTGCTGAAGAATAGTTCGTACATGTGAGATGTAGATGTTTATTATGTTAAGAGATGCAACACCACAAGATAATTCATTGCCCGCTAACAAAGTATTATGCCTTATCATGCAAGGCTCATATACAAAATGCCCTGCGGTGTGCATGGGCATTCTTGTAAATGAAGATACTAATGCGGATCCTCCATTCAATTGTTACCATTCAGTACATCCACAATAAGAAATTCCTTTCTGCCCCCGGGCATTTGCCACTTTACGGACTGGCCTTTACGATACCCGATCAGGGCTGTTCCCATTGGAGCAAATACAGAAATTCTGCCCAGGCGTAAATTTGCCTGTGCCGGTAACACCAGTTTTAATTGCAGTTCTCTTCCTGTTGATCTGTCTTGCACAGTAACTTCTGAATTTAAACAAACCCCATCTTCAGGGAAGTTTGTTTTATCTACCAGTATGGGCCCCTTCAACAACTCATTTTCCAACTGTATTAAATTATTTTTCTCTGTGGATCTTGCCCCCACCATCGACCTGATATATGCTTTCAGCATATTGTAGTCCTCGATCAATAAAATGAGTTTATTCTTTATTTTTTTCATGATGTTTTAATTTAAAACCGGGTCAAATGTTTTGCCGGTTCTTACTGTATTTAAATGATATATTTCACTAAAGTTTTTTGTAACCGAAGTATCCATCCTGCGAAAGAAGTTGGAAACAGTTATCTCGCTCATATCTTTAAATCCGCAGGCTTCCATTAATTCAACAGTGGCCTTGATCGTATTGGTATGAAAGTTGGCCACCCGGGCCCGCTTATCAGATACATCAAGCCCTTTGTACAAAGCCGGGTTTTGGGTAGCGACGCCTACGGGACATTTGTCACTATCGCATTGCAATGCCTGTATGCATCCAAGCGAAAACATCATTCCCCTTGAGCTATAGCAGGCGCTGGCACCCAGGGCAAGCACTTTAAGCATATCAAAGCCCGTTATTATTTTGCCGGCCGCTATCAACTTTACCTGGTCCTTTAATCCGTACACCTGTAAGGTCTTTGATGCAAAGCTGAGGGCTTCATACAGCGGCATGCCTACATTGTCTGTAAATTCCAAAGGTGCAGCCCCCGTGCCTCCTTCAGATCCATCAATTACAATGAAATCAGGAATGATATTGGTTTTTCGTATGTAATAACATATTTGATGAAATTCCTTTTTATTTCCAATACAGAGTTTAAACCCAACAGGCTTGCTACCTGACAGGTTCCTGAGTTTATCAATAAATAATAGCATCCCTTCCGCATTCATAAAAGCCGAATGGCCGGGAGGAGAAGCCACTGTTATGTTAACCGGTACGTTTCTTATTTTAGCAATTTCCGGGGTATTTTTTGCCGCGGGTAGTATTCCGCCGTGGCCAGGTTTTGCACCCTGTGACAATTTTAGCTCGATCATTTTTACCTCCGGCCTGGATGCGTTTATCTTGAATAGCTCTGCGTCGAATTTCCCTTCTTCATTACGGCACCCAAAATACCCCGTGCCTATTTGCCAGATGAGGTCGCCTCCTTTAAGATGATAAGGACTTATACCTCCCTCACCCGTATTGTGTGCAAAGCCCCCAAGTTTGGCCCCCTCATTTAAAGCCTGAATGGCAGTTTTGCTCAAAGCCCCATAACTCATTGCCCCAATATTGAGGATACTGGCGTTATAAGGCTGGCGGCATTGATCGTTACCAATAGTGACCCTTAAATTTTTTTCAGGTATCGAAACCGGGTAAATAGAATGGGCTACCCATTCATGGCCCGGTTTATTCGGATC
>Ga0193706_1000896_pt1 | contig 14648 bp, 18 predicted proteins | sample U3c1metaG_FD_160130 | JGI IMG/M metagenome (GOLD analysis project Ga0193706, IMG submission 160130) | Soil microbial communities from a riparian zone of the East river system, Colorado, United States - U3c1 | ecosystem: Environmental > Terrestrial > Soil > Riparian zone | place: USA: East River... | reverse complement strand
TCAGGATAGCCCCCAGCCCGGCCGCCGAGACGATGAAGTAGATCAGGTTCCCAAGCTGGGTGCCGAGGACCACCGCGAAGCCTGCGCCGAATCCGCGCGCGATCGCTTGGCTCCCGGTCAGGAGAACCGCCGGCCCGGGAGTCACCGCGAACAGGAAGCAAAGAACGACGTAGGCGAACCACAGCTCGAGCGGCATCGCGCGCCTCCTACTTCCCGTCGAAGCGCGGCTGCTGCTTCTGGAGGAATGACATCACCGCGGACCGGAAGTCCTGGGTTCGGCCGGCGTCGCGCTGGGCCGAGCGTTCGGCCGCCAGTGCGTCTCCCAGCGAGAGCGACTGGGATTCGCGGGCCAGCCTGCGGATCAGGCCGAGCGCGACCGTCGGCCCCTGCGCAAGCCGGGTTGCGAGCGCGACGGCTTCGGACTGCAACTCCTCGTCCTCCACCACCCGCGAAATCAGGCCCCATTCGAGCGCCTGGCTCGCCGGAATCCGCTCGCCGAGCATCATCATCTCCATCGCACGCGCGCGACCGGCGAGGCGCGGCAGAAGCCAAGTCGCGCCGGCGTCGGGGATCAGGCCGATATTGATGAAGGCCTGGAGGAAGTAGGCCGAGCGCGCGGCGATCACCATGTCGGCCGCCAGCGCCAGCGAACAGCCGGCTCCGGCGGCGGGCCCGTTGACCGCGGCGACGACCGGGATCGGCAGCCCGAACAGAGCCTCGACGAGCGGATTGAAATGCTTCTCGAGCGCCGCGCCCGCATCGTCGGGCAGCCCGCCGCCGGAGGCGAGATCGGCCCCGCTCGAAAAGCCCCGGCCCTCGCCGGTGATCAGCAGGCAGCGCGCCTCCGATCCGCCAACCTCCTCGACCGCGGCCCGAAGCTCGTCGACCGTCGCGCCATTCAGCGCGTTGAGCGAATCCGGCCGGGCGATCGTGAGGGTCGCAACCGAGGCGGGGCTAAGCTCCAGCCTGATATGTTCATATGCCATAAGACCGCGCTCCCCGTTCGGGCAGCTTAAGCACAGAGCGGGCCGCCGGGAAAAGCGGCAAGCGGGCTCCGTTGACAATGCGCGCCGCGCCGCCCAACCTTCCGGGTCGGGGCAGGGGGATGAAATCGATTATGATCCAGAAGCTTAGGCGGCTTTCGCTGCTGGCGGTGCTCGCTGTCGCGAGCGCCGCGACCGCGGCCGATAATCCGGGGATCGGTCAGCCGGCGCGCGCCTTCACCATCACCACCTTCGCGAAGCAGAAGGTCAAGCTCGCCGATCTGAGGGGCAAGGTGGTGGTCATCAATTACTGGGCGACCTGGTGCGCGCCCTGCAAGGAAGAGATGCCGATGATGGACGCGGTCCACCGTCGTCTCCACGACAACGGCCTCGAGATATACGCGATCACGACCGAGGATTCGGTGCCGCCCTTCCAGCTTCGCCGGCTCGCGTCCGTCCTGTCCTTCCCGCTTGCCACGAAGCTGTCCGGCCCGGGCTATGGAACGCTCGGCGGCGTCCCGACGTCCTACGTGATCGATCGCTCCGGAAACCTGCGCTACGCCAAATCCGGCTCGTTCACCGCGCGGTCGTTCCAGGAGGTGGTGCTGCCCCTCCTGCGCGAGCCGCCGCCGGGCTGATCCAGCTTTCAGCGGTCATTGCCGGAGGGCGGCGTCAATCTTCCTCGGCGGGCTCCAGCGGCGCGTGCAGGCGCATCCGGCCTACCCGGCGCGTATCGCTTTCGGTGATCTCGAGCCGCCAGCCACTCGAATGCTCGACCACCTCGCCGGCCTTTGGCACATGCCCGGCGAGCAGGACCGCGAGGCCGCCCAGAGTGTCGACGTCGCCGTCCACCGTCGCCAGCCTGGCATCTATCTTCTCCGCTACTTCCTCCAGCTCGGCCCGGGCGTCCGCGTCCCACAGGCCGTCCTCGACGAGTACGAGGGTGAATGGCGCCTCCTCGTCATGCTCGTCCTCGATCTCGCCGACTATCTCCTCGACCACGTCCTCGATCGTCACCAGGCCCTCGGTCCCGCCGAACTCGTCGACGACGATTGCGAGGTGGACGCGCTGGGCGCGCATCCGGGCGAGCAGATCGAGCACGCCCATCGATTCCGGCACGAACAGCGGCGTCCGCATCAGGGTCGCGATGTCGTCGGGAATGTCGCCGCCGCTCACCTGAAGCGTGAAGACATCCTTGATATGGACCATCCCGATCACCTCATCGAGGCTCTCGCGATAGACGGGCAGGCGGCTGTGGCCGGCCTCGGCGAAAGCCGCGACTAGCCCCTCGAAGCTGATCGAGCTTGGCACCGCGATGATGTCGCCGCGGGTCACCGCGATGTCGGCCACCTCGCTCTCGCCGAAGTGAAGAAGGTTCCGAAGCATCTGCCGCTCGATCGGCGAGAGATCGCCGACCATGGGCTGCTCGCCCTCGTGGCTTTCAATCACTTCCTCGAGCTGGTTGCGAAGAGTCGCTTCGCTGTCCTCGCCGAACAGCAAGGTTCTCAGGCCCCGCCAGAAGCTTCGGCCGCTGGTTTCCGCGCCTTCGTCCATATCGTCGGCCATAAGGCTAGGGCTGAACCTCGCTCAGATAGGGGTCGGCAACGCCGATGGAGCCCAGCGCCTCGCGCTCCAGCCGCTCCATCGCCTCGGCGTCCGCTTCGCCGGTCTCATGGTCGTAGCCGAGCAGATGAAGGGTGCCGTGGACGATGAGGTGGGCGGCATGATCCGCGATGGACAGGCCTTTGTCCCGGGCCTCGGAGGCGCAGACGCCATGGGCAAGCACCACGTCCCCGAGCAGGACCTCACCTCCGTCCGCTTGCGCGAGCGGTCCGAGCAGGTCCGAGTCGAGCATCGGGAAGGAGAGGACGTTGGTCGGCTTGTCCTTGCCGCGGAACGAGGCGTTCAGGCTCCGAACCTCTTCGTCGTCCGTCAGCTTGACCGAAATCTCGACCGCGATGTGGCTGTCGGCGAGAGCGAAATGGCGGCTCGCCGCGACGGCGGCCTTGACCGAGCGTTCGGCAATCTCAGCCCAGGGGCTACTGTCCCATTCTCCCGAGCTGTCGGATTCGACCCGGATCATTCGGCCGGCCCTTCATAGGCTTCGACGATCTTGCCGACGAGCGGGTGGCGGACGACGTCGCCCGCACCGAATCGGACGGTGGCGATCTTCGAGATTCCCTCGAGCTTCGCCACCGCGTCGGCGAGTCCCGATTTGCCGTGCTCCGGAAGGTCGATCTGCTTGGGGTCGCCGCACACGACCATCCGGCTTCGCATTCCGAACCGGGTCAGGAACATCTTCATCTGCTGCGGCGTGGTGTTCTGCGCCTCGTCGAGGATGATGAAGGCATCGGACAGCGTTCGGCCGCGCATGAAGGCGATCGGTGCGATCTCGATCTCGCCCGAGGCGATCCGCCGCTCGACCTGCTCGGTGGGAAGCATGTCATAGAGCGCGTCGTAGAGCGGACGGAGATAGGGATCGACCTTCTCCTTCATGTCGCCCGGGAGGAAGCCGAGCCGCTCGCCGGCCTCGACGGCTGGCCGCGACAGGATCAGCCGGTCGACCGACCCGCCGATCAATTGCTGAACCGCCTGGGCGACCGCAAGATAGGTCTTGCCGGTGCCGGCGGGCCCAAGCGCGAAGATGATCTCGTCGCGCGCCAGCGCCTCCATGTAGGTGACCTGGGTCTTGGAGCGCGGAACGATCGTCTTGCGCCGCGTCCGGATCATGATCTTGGGCGGCTCGGAGACGTCGTTCGAGACGATGCCCTCCAGGGTAGGCTGGCCCGACATGGCGATCACGCCGTCGACCGCGCCGGCATCGATGTCCTGGCCCTGGTCGAGCCGGTTGTAGAGGCCGGTCAGAACGTCGCGGGCGCGCGCCGCCGCTTCCGGCTCGCCCTCGATCTGCACCTTGGTGCCGCGCGCGGCGATATAGACTCCGAGCCTGTCCTCGATCGCGACGAGGTTCCGGTCGAACTCCCCGAACAGGGGTCCGAGCAGATGCGGCTGGTCGAACTCGATCTCGAGCCTGGCGCGGAGCGCGGTTTCCGCTGCTTTCTTCTGGGCCATCAGGCGGCCACCCTTTCCGTCACCCCGGCGTAGGCCGGGGTCTCGGCGAGACCCGCCGTGACTACTCGATCCGAGATCCCGGCCTCCGCCGGGGTGACGGGGAGTGCGGCAAGGCTGTTCGGTCCGGCGGAGACGATCTCCACCTCGACCATGTCTCCGATCGCCGCGCCGGTCTCGAGATGGACCGACTGAAGCCATGGCGATTTGCCGACGAGCTGGCCGGGCCTCTTGCCCCGCCGCTCGAGCAGCACTTCGGTCCGCCGCCCCACGGTGGCCGCGTTGAAGGCCAGCTGCTGCGCGTTGAGCAGCGCCTGCAGCCGCTGCAGCCTCTCGTCCATGATCTCGGCGGGCACCTGTTCCTCCATCGCGGCGGCGGGCGTTCCGGGCCGCGCGGAATATTTGAACGAGTAAGCCTGCGCGTAGTTCACCGCTTCGACGATTTGCAGGGTCGCCTCGAAGTCGGACTCGGTCTCGCCCGGGAACCCGACAATGAAATCGCCGGAGACGGCGATGTCGGGCCGCGCCGCCCGGACGCGCTCGATCAGCGCGAGGTAAGAGGCGGTGTCGTGGCTCCGGTTCATCGCCTTCAATACCCGGTCGCTTCCCGATTGAACCGGCAAATGGAGGAAGGGCATCAACTTGCCGACCTCGCCATGGGCCCGGATCAATCCTTCGCGCATGTCGACCGGATGGCTGGTCGTGTAGCGGATCCTCTCAAGCCCCGGCAGAGCGTCGAGCGCCCGGATCAGCCCGTCCAGCCCCTGCGGATGGCCTTTCGAATCCTCGCCGCTCCAGGCGTTGACGTTCTGGCCGAGCAGCACGAGCTCGCGCGCGCCGCCGTCGATCAGAGCGCGTGCCTCGTCGAGTATCGCCGCCCATGGCCGCGAGACCTCGGCGCCGCGCGTGTAGGGCACCACGCAATAGGTGCAGAACTTGTCGCACCCTTCCTGGACCGTGAGGAAGGCGCTCGGACCTTGCCTGCGGCGGGCAGGGAGCGATCCGAACTTGGAGCGGACCGGCATGTCGGTGTCGAGCGCCCACTCGCCGGCCGAGGCCCGCGCCACCAGCTCGGGGAGTCGGTGATAGGCCTGAGGCCCAACCACGATTCCGACTCCCGGCGCCCGCCGGGCGATCTCCGGCCCTTCGGCCTGGGCCACGCATCCGGCCACCGCGATCATCGGCGCTCCGCCTCGCTCGCGCTTCACCAGCCGGCCGATGTCGGAATAGACCTTCTCCGAGGCTTTCTCCCTGATGTGGCATGTATTGAGGACGACGAGTTCGGCCGCGCCGACATCGGCTGCGGACATGCCTTCGGCCTCGAGCAATTCGCTCATCCGCTCGCCGTCATAGACGTTCATCTGGCAGCCGAACGATTTGACGTGGAAAGTCTTGGGCTTGGGTGAATTCATCGCGCGCCTATAGGCGATCCGCCGCTTTGGCGGAAGGGTCGAGGGCCTCATGAATCTCGGCCTGGGCAGCGGCTGCGAGCGACTTGCGGTCGCCCGCTTCGGCCGGGTCGACCGGCGCCAGGAACCGGATGACGACGGGCGTCGTGCCGGGCCTCGACAAGACCTTGCGGACATTGGCGAGGGCGGTCTCCTCACCGATCCAGCTTATGTCGTGAGCGGCCTGCCCATAATCGAGCGCGACCGGCTGGACCCTGACGCCCGGAAGCGGGGGAAAGAGGGAAGCGAGAAGGCTCGCACGGAACGGCAGCAGATTGGGTCCGCCGTCGGTCGTACCCTCGGGGAAAAGCGTGACCGGCTGGCCGGTCGCGAGCGCGACTCGAAGCGCGTCGGCCTGGCCGCGCACCGCTCCGCGCTCGGTCCGGGCGATGAAGACGGTATTGTTGAGCCCGGCGAGCCAGCCGATCAATGGGTAACGCGCCACCTCTTCCTTGGAGACGAACGCGGTGCCGGTCGCGCCCGCCACCAGCAATATGTCGAGCCAACTGAGATGATTGGCGACGAACAGGACGTGGCTCGGCACCGGGCGGCCGACGACTTGCGCACGCATGCCCGCCGAGCGGCCGATCCAGTAGAGGAATCGCCGAGGCCAGGGCGAGGGCCGGCCCGCCAGCTTCCAGCTGTAATGGAGCGGCACGCAGACGAGGAAGCCGGCGACCTTGGCCGCCCCCGGCGCGATCAGTCGGAACATTAGAAACCCTCCTCCTCGATGGGGGAGGGCGGGGTGGGAGTGGACGGCGTGCCGAAACGGAGCGGGTCGCGAAGACCACCCCTTCCCAACCCCTCCCCATCGAGGGGAGGGGCTAGAACACGAACAATCGCCACGTCAGTTCTTGCGGCCCAGCGAGACGCCGTAAAGCTCCATCCGGTGATCGACGAGGCGGAAGCCGAGCTTCTCGGCAATTCGCCGCTGGAGCGATTCCAGCTCCTCGTCGACGAATTCGATGACGTTGCCGGTCTCGACGTCGATCAGATGGTCGTGATGCGCTTCGGCCGCGGCTTCGTAACGCGAGCGGCCGTCGCCGAAATCATGGCGCTCCAATATGCCCGCTTCCTCGAACAGGCGCACGGTGCGGTAGACGGTGGCAATCGAGATTCCGCTGTCGATCGCGGAGGCGCGCGCGTGAAGCGCCTCGACGTCGGGATGATCGTCTGAATCAGAGAGGACCTGGGCGATGACCCGGCGCTGCTCGGTGATCCGAAGCCCTTTTTCAGCGCAAAGCGCCTCGATGTCGATCCTGCGTGTCACCCGAGGACCGATTTAGCTGAAAATGTCGCCGGGTAAAGGTGGCGGGCCGGGGCATCGAGCCCCGGCCCGGCCAGGTCTTCATTTCTTCGCGGTTCGGCGGCGCTTCGTGCCGAGACCGATCTTCTTGGCCAGCGCACGACGCTGCTCGGCATAATTGGGCGCGACCATCGGATAGTCGGCGTTGAGTCCCCACTTCTGCCGATATTCGTCGGGCGTCATCTGGTAATGGGTCATCAGATGCCGCTTCAGCATCTTCAGCTTCTTCCCGTCTTCCAGGCAGACGATGAAGTCCGGCTTGATCGACGAGCGGATGGATACCGCAGGCTCGAGCTTCGCAGGCGCTTCTTCGGCTCTTGCACCGAGCCCGTTCAGGGCGCTGTGCACGTTCTGGATCAGTTGCGGAAGGTCGTTAACCGCGACGCTGTTGTTGCTGACATGGGCCGATACGATATCGGCGGTGAGGGTGATCAAGGTTTCGTTGAGTTCGTTGCTCTCAGCCATCATGAGCCTGTCAAGACTTTCTACGCACGGTGATTAGTACAACTGCCCCTGCCAAGCGAAATGATCCGTTTTGGATATTTTTACAAGGATTATTATTGGAAACCGCTATCCGGCTCAGTTGCCGAGCGACCTCGCAAGGGTCAGCGCGTCGTAAACCTCTCCATTTCGGCCATTATAATAGTTCCTGCGTCGGCCGACCTCCGAAAAACCGGCCTGCTTGTAGAGCCTGATCGCGCGATTTCCTTCCCGCACTTCGAGATGCAGGCGATGCGCGCCGCGCGATTTCGCGATCTCGGTGAATCGGTCAAGAAGCGCCTGGCCGACTCCGCGACCCTGGGCCGAGCGCTTCACGGCCAGCAGCAGGAGCTCCGCCTCGCCGGCAACGACCCTCGAGAGCGCGAAGCCGACCACGGCCGCGCCGTCCGTCGCAAGCGACAGCCACACGCCCGGCATTGGCAGCAGGCCCGCGCATTGCGGGCCGGTCCAGGCCTCGCCGAAGGCCGGATCGAAGCTGTCCTCCATCACGCCCATCACCGAATCCAGGGCGAGCAGGTCGGCCTCGCCGACCGCAATCCCGGCCGAAGCCGTCATTGCATCGGTCTCGCGTCGGGCGCTCGCCCGTAGATCGGCCGCGCCGGAAGGCTTCGAAGCGCCTCGGGAAGCAAGACGGCATCGGCGGCACGCGGCAGGGCCGGGACCGCTTCGCCATGGCCGCGCGCGTTCACCAGCGCCTCGGCGCCGGAGCCGAGCACGAGCTCGGCGGTGACGGCGGCGGCCGCCTCGCCGGGCGTGAGCGAGCGCAATTCGTCGGTCGGTTCGAGCGGCGCATTTCGAAAGCTTTGCACGAAAAGCTGGCCGTGTCCGCCCAGGAGTGCGATCGCGACCTCGCTTGCTTCGGCCGCGGCGGCGATGATCGCCATGGAGGAATAGCCGGCGAGGGGAATCTGCCAGCCGATCGACAGCCCATGGGCGGCGGCTACTCCGACCCGGACCCCGGTGAAGCTGCCCGGCCCGCAATCGACCAGGATCGAGGAGGGACGGCGGGTGCCGAGCAGGTCCCCGATCATCGGCATGAGCCGCTCGGCATGGCCGCGCCCGATCTCCTCGTGAATCTCCGCGACGACGTCCGTGCCCTCGAGCAGGGCGACCGAGCAGGCGGCGGTGGCGCTGTCGATGACGAGGATCATGAAGAGGTCTTAGGGTAGCCGCTCGCTCGGAGTCGATACGGGTCTCAGACGATCATTCGCGGAGCCGGTACCAGCCCGCTCCCCCGCCCAACCTCCCCACGAGGTTACCATGTCGGGAGGTTGGGCGGGGGAGCGGGCTGGCCAGGTTCCGCGCGTTATGGCTACGAGCCGCTGCGACGGTTCCGCGCGCGGCAAGGTTAGACCGCCTCGACCGACTCCACCTCGGGCACATAATGCTTGAGCAGGCCCTCGATCCCCTGCTTCAGGGTCATGGTCGAGGAGGGGCAGCCCGAGCAGGCGCCGTGCAAAGCGAGATAGACGGTGCCGTTTTTATAGCCGCGATAGACGATGTCGCCGCCGTCCTGGGCGACGGCCGGGCGCACCCGGGTCTCGATCAGCTCCCGGATCTCGGCGATCAGCTCGGCATCGGCGGGATCGTCCTCCATCCCCTCGTCCGGAGCGATCGAGATTCCGCCCGCGCTCGCCGGCCTGAACAAAGGCGCGCCGCTCGAGAAATGGTCGAGCAGGACGGTCAGGACCTGCGGCTTCAGATCCCTCCATTCGACGCTCGGACCGGCGGTCACCGAGATGAAGTCGCGGCCGAAGAATACGCCCGAAACCTCGCCGGTCGAGAAGATGGCCTCGGCCAGCGGCGAGGCTTCCGCATCTTCCGGGCTGGCGAAATCGCGGGTCCCGCTCTCCATCACCCGCTCGCCGGGCAGGAATTTGAGGGTCGCGGGATTGGGCGTGGTCTCGGTCTGGATCAGCATGACCTGCATGTGGCCCCGCTGCCCCGGCCGATCAAGTCGCTCAGTCCGCGGGACGCGGCTCGCGGGTCAGGGTCCAAACCCGATTAGGACGCGGCCGTGACAAGGGGAGATTTGGCTCGTGGCAAGGAGCGAGTGCCGCCCGATAGTGGGACTATCGGGCAAGCGAACGACGCAGTCCGTCGGGCCAAATATCCCCTTGCCCCTACGGGGTGGCATCATCGTGGGCGATCCGGGGCGTCGCAGCCGCTTGACGTGGTGCCGCCACGCCTTCGCCGCTGCTCCTGCCGGCTCATCCCGCTTTGATGCCATCACGGCCGCGTCCTAATCGGGTCTGGACCCTAAGCGGCTCATCAATATCGCGGCGCGCTTGGCCTGGCGGTCCATGCTGACCAGGTCCACAACTTCGGCCGGCGTGTGATCGCCGTCGCTCGCCGCGCCGAGCCCGACCAGCCCGTCCACGTCCTCGGCGACGAAGCTGATGTCGCCGGCTCCGCGCTTCAGGGGGTCGAGCGCGCCCATCTCGGCCAGGCCGAGGTCGCGGTTGACCGCGTTCAGCCGGTCGAGAAGCGTGCGGTTGCCCTCGGTGGGCGCCATCGGCGGATAGAAGTCCGGATCGAAGACGATCTCGGCATTCGTACCCTGCAGATGATTGTTCGAAACGATCTGCTTCATCTTCGCCATGACCCGCTCGTTCTGCTCGCGCGACAAGGTGCGAATGTCGCCGCGGGCGATCGCGATCGGCGGAATGATATTGGTCTTGCCGGTGGCGGTTCCGCGGATCTTGCCTTCGTCCAGGCTGGCGGTGGTTCCAGCGACCACCAGGCCGACGTTGAAGGTGAGATTGGGCTCGGGAAGCTCGGTCCGGAAGGCGGCGAGGATCCGGGCCAGCTCGTAGACCGCTCCGTCTCCGGACGCGGCGCTGAAGATCCCGCTCGAATGGGCGCTTTTGCCGGTGGCGCGGATCTCCCAGGCGCCGGAGCTGCGCCGGGCGATCGAGCCCATGTCGAGCCCATCCTCCTGCGCAAGCCCTTCGAAATCGAGCGCGACGTCGGCGCGCTTTCCGGCGGCGATCAGGTCGCGCCGGGCGATATCGATCGGATTGCCGTTATCCTCCTCATCGCCGGTCAGGACGATCTCGATATCGGCGTTTGCGAGAGTTCCCGCCGACTGCATCGCGCGAAGGGCGGCGACCATCACCACCATTCCGCCCTTGTCGTCGCCGGCGCCGGGCCCGGCCGCCTTGTCGCCCCGCCGCTCGAAGCGCTGGAAGGGCGAATCGGGCTCGAACACCGTGTCGAGATGGCCGATCAGGAGCATCCTCTTGCCCTTGCCGTTGCCGCGATGGGTCGCGACGATATGGCCCGCCCGGCCGGTCTCGGTCATCGGAATCCACTTCACCTCGAAGCCGAGCGGCTCGAGCTCCGAGCGCATCATCCGCCCCACCGCCTCGACCCCGGCCTGGTTCAGCGACCCGCTATTCTGGTTCACCAGCCGCTCGAGCAAAGAGATGGACCTGTCCTTCTCCGCCTCGACGGTGCGGACGATCTTCTGCTCGTTCGCGGCAAGCCGGGCCTGGGCCGGCGCGGCGGTGATGGCGAGGAAGAGAAGCAGGGATGCGGACTTCATTGGGCAACTCCGGACTGGATGGCGGCGCCCCTATAGCGAAGGCGCGCGCTTCGTGGCACCATCGGCCAATGCGCGGAAGCTGCCATTGCGGCAAGGTCGGGTTCGAGGTGCCGAGGGCGCCGGAGCAGGTGGGATCGTGCAATTGCTCGATCTGCCGGCGAACCGGCGGGCTCTGGGCCTATTATCGCCCCGACGAGGTCAGGATCGACTCGGCGGAGGGCGCGACCGAAGCCTATATCTGGGGCGACAAATGCCTTGCGCTCCACCATTGCCGAACCTGCGGGTGCATCACCCACTGGGAGAATCTGATGCCCGAGGGCGACCGGATGGGGATCAACGCCCGTATGCTCGAAGGCTTCGATGCGGAGAAGGCCGAGCGCAGATTCATCGACGGAGCAAGCTTCTAGCGCAGTGCCGCCCATGCTAAGCGGCGGCGAACCTCGCATTTCGGATGGGCTTATGCGCCGCTTGCTCACTGTCCTCGCCGCCGCCGCGCTCGCGGGAACGGCCTATGCCCAGGAATGGCGCAACGCGCCCGAATATGACGTCCTCCTGACCAGCTACGACATCGTGCCGGGCACGATCAGGCTAAAGGCCGGCCAGCCGGTGCGGCTCCGATTCGTCAACAACAGCAACCAGAAGCACGATTTCTCGGCGCGCGCCTTCTTCCGCGCCTCCAAGCTCAGAGGCCGCGACGCCAGGCTGGTCGCCGGCGGCAGGATCGAGCTTCCGCCGCTCGCGACCGAGACGATCGTCCTGGTGCCGCGGGCGGGGCGCTATCGGGTGTCGAGCAGCAACGTCCTGCATCGAATGCTCGGAATGACCGGGAAGATCGTCGTCGAGTAGAAGGAGCGGATGATGGCCAAGGACAAGAAAGCGAAGGACAAGGGGGTCAAGATCCCAAAGCAGCTCCGCAAGATCGGCAAGAAGGCGAAGAAGCTGGCCGGCGATCCGATGGTCAGCGAGATCGTCGCCGCGGCGCTTCTTTCCGCGGCCGCGGCCCTCCGCGAGAGCGATGCCGGGCGCAAGCGCGCCAGGGCGGCCGCCGGCGAAGCGACCAGTGCCGCGGCCGAGATCGGCCGCGAGGCGGGCAAGCTCGGCGAGTCGCTGCGCAAGCTGGCGCTCGACATGGCCCGGCGCACCCTCGACAATTGGGACGATCGGGCATCCGAACCGGATGCCGGGCCGCCGAAGCCGCCCAGGCCCCCGAAGCCGCCGAAACCGCCCAAGCCGCCCAAGCCCGCGAAGGGGAGCAAAGGTAAAAGCGGTCGCGGAGGCGCCTGATTTGGGCCGATCGGCCGCGGAAGGTGCGGCTACTTATGCCCGATATCCTCATTATCCACAGGCGGAATCCGCTTTGTGCGAATCGGCTTTCGTGACAGTTTCAATCCGTAGCCGGGGGAGAGGCGGGGCCGGAAACGGACCATCCAAACTCCCAGCGACAGGTCGGCGCGGAACCGCGTCGTTCCCGAAAGGGAGCGGTCCGGGGAAACGCAGGCAGGGTGGCGGAGAAGCTGCGCCGGCATAAGCGAAAGCGGATGCCTGGCGGGATTTCGGAAACCACTCGGCAGGGCCCGCGCCCTTTGGGGGCAACCCTCCGGGGCAAGGGCAATGCGAAGCCGGAAAGGAATCGAAGCTTGCTTCGAGGAAAGACCGGTCGGGGACCGCCGAGGCTTCGGCCTCGTGCGGAAACCAAGTCCAGGCGGCGACAGCCTCGCTACCCGGCGACGGTGGTCGAGCTTGGGACAGTGGGGGCTGGTGGTGACACCAGCCCCCATTTCTTTGCGCTCATGCCGTGGCGCGCACGCCTCCCGGCCCGACCGCTTGATCCGCTCTCCATATGTGCGATGATGCCGCCCGGCGGGGCCGTCTCGAGGCGAGTCCCGGTCCCGGCAGGGCAGGCCGGGGAAGGGAGGCAGGTTCCTTGTTCTCACGCGGCAAAGGCGGTCCGGTCGGGCCGAAGGGCGAGACTTTCAGCTTCATCGGTCCGGAGGTCGTCGTCACCGGCGACATCGATACCGCGGGGCAGATCCATGTCGACGGCAAGGTGGTGGGAGACGTTCGCTGCGGCTCGCTGACCCAGGGCGAGAGCGGATCGATCTCAGGCAACATCACTGCCGGCGAGGCGACTCTCGCGGGCCTGATCGACGGCGCGGTTTGCGCCGGCACCCTTCTTCTCGAGGCGAGCGCCCGAGTCACCGGCGATGTGCTCTACGAGACGTTGACCGTGTCGACCGGCGCCCAGGTCGACGGCCGATTCAAGCGCCGCCAGGGCAATGAGGACGGATCGGGCAAGGCGAAGATCGCCGCGGTCCCCGGCGCCAGGGACGCAAGGAGCGACGTCACCGCTTCGCCCACGCCCGGCCTTTTCATGGGCGGCGCTGAAGAGGCTGCCGAAGCCGCGGAATAGCCCATTGCCGCCATTGCGAGGAGCATAGCGACGAAGCAATCCAGCTGCGGCGCCTCCGGCGGACTCAGTATTGGATTGCTTCGCTCCACGCGCAATGACGGGGGAGGGGGTCGCGAATTGCCGCCTAAACCTGCTTCTTGCGCACCGACCAGACGAAGCTGTCGAACCAGAAATGGAGCAGGCTGCAGGCGATGAAGGGGGCGATCAGAACGCTCTTCTCGTCGATCGCCGCGTAGAGGATCCCGAACCCGCCGCAGGAGAGGAGGAAAGCCGGAAGGGCAATTCGCCGCGCGTTCCCCCCGCGCGACAAGACGGTGGAGATCCGATCGCCCTCCTTCAGCCAGACCAGAGCGAAGTACTGGACCGCGTGGAACAGGTTGATGATCGCGAAGGCCATGAAGGGCGGCGCGAACCCCCAGGCCAGGATCGAGACGAAACCGGTCGATCCGAGCAAAGCCGCCTTGTGGACCGGCATGGCATAGCCGGCAGCCGCGGCGGCGCGATAGTCGCGGACGGCCCAGCCCAGGGTAACTGCCCAGGCGGCGATCGCGGCATAGCGTATCGCCTCGACATGGCTCGCGACGATTCCCGGGCTCGTGGCGAGCAGGGTCCAGTCCAGCCGGGCGAAGCTCGAGAAGCTCTCGGCATGGGCGAGAAGCGAGGCGCCGGCCGCGATCGGGCCGACATAGAGGGCCCAGTTCAGCCTGAGGTCGGTCGAGCGCAAAATGTGCGGCCCGTTCCCGGCCTTCATGTCGTAGATCCGGCCGATCCCGAACGTCTGCATCGCGCTGTGATGCACGTCCCACAGCATGGCCAGCACCGCCGCGCAGACCAGCAGGGCCGGCGAAAGCAGTAGTGCGGCGACAAGCAATAGCGGCACGATGACGAGGCGGTTGCGGTTCGAGGCGAAGACGTCGCGATTGAGATAGGCCCGCGGTACCACGGCGACGAGATGGGCGAAGGTGAGGACCGCCACCCCGTAGACCAAAGCGGTAACGGCGCCCTGGCCGGCGGCCGTGGGCATGGAGCGCGCAATGAGCACCCAGGCCCAGACCAGGACCGAAGCGAGGATTGGGGCGCCCCAGAAGAAGAGCATGTCGAATCGGGGCCCGCCGATCGCCCCCGCGGGATCGGAAAGGCTGCCGTGAATCGGCGCCGGCCCGGCTTCTTGTGCGATCGGTACTGACGCCATGCGGCCCCCCCGCTTTTACGGGGCCAGAGCTAGGCTTGGATGCTTAACAACAGGTTATGACGCGACATGCCGGACATATTGGCGCGGCCGCCCTTATGTTGCACAAGCTTGAGGGAAAGAGGGGAGCCGGATGGCGCGCAAACAGGGCCCGGAACATACGCTCGAGCGGCTGACCCTCTTCTCGCACCCGGC
>Ga0193706_1000895_pt1 | contig 14648 bp, 15 predicted proteins | sample U3c1metaG_FD_160130 | JGI IMG/M metagenome (GOLD analysis project Ga0193706, IMG submission 160130) | Soil microbial communities from a riparian zone of the East river system, Colorado, United States - U3c1 | ecosystem: Environmental > Terrestrial > Soil > Riparian zone | place: USA: East River... | reverse complement strand
GTGCTTTTGCCGCCTTCGGCGATCACACCCGTGGCCAGCAGTACCTCTCGCTCGCGCTCGACGCCGGGGGCGACCCTGTCCTCATTCTGCCGCTTCTCATCCGCGTGTGCGTCGAAGGGGAACGATTTCTCGCGGCGCTCGACTACGGACGCGCCTACCTCAAGAAAAATCCGGACGACGCGCGCCTTCGTTTCGTGGTGGCCTCGCTCGAAGGTGCGGTGGGCGATGCTGCGGCGGCGCTGGCGGAGCTCCGGGTCGTCACCGAGGAGAGCCCGGGAGATGCGGAGGCGCACTATGCCCTTGCCTCACTGGTGCGCGATCACCGCGGCGATCCCCTGGAGGCCGATCGCCATTTTCGCGAGTACCTCCGGATCGCACCGGTCGGGGCGCACGCCGGTGAAGCGCGCGCCGCGCTCCTCAAGGCCGTCCCGTGATTCCCAACAACGTCTTTGCCGAAACGCTGTTGCAGTTCTTTGCACCCATTCGGGGCTACCTCGACGACCAAACGGTGAGCGACATCGTCATCAACGGACCGTCCCAGGTTTTCGTCGAACGAAAAGGCAAACTCGAGCTTACCCCGGCGCGTTTCGAGACCGGCGAGGATCTGATGGCGGCGCTCCGCAACGTGGCGCAGTTCGTGGGCAAAGAGGTGGACGAGCAACGGCCCATCCTCGAAGCGCGACTACCGAGCGGAGCCCGTCTCCAAGCGGTGTTCCCCCCCGCCGCGCCGGATGGTCCTCACGTCGCCATTCGCAAGTTTCCCAAAGCTGCGCTGACAGCGGCCCGTCTGGTCGATCTCGGGGCGCTTACGCCGCTCGCGGCAACGACGCTGCACGCCTTGGTCACGGCCAAGATGAACATCGTGATTGGCGGCGGGACCGGCAGTGGCAAGACGTCCCTTTTGAACGCGCTGTCGGCATTCATTCCGGAGAGCGAGCGCGTCGTGGTCATCGAAGACTCCAAAGAGGTCCAGCTGCAACGGCAGCACGTCATTCAGCTCGAGGCGCGCCCGCCGGACACCAAAGGGCGCGGCCAAGTCACGATTCGCGACCTCTTTCGCGCCACCCTGCGGATGAGACCGGACCGCATCGTGATCGGCGAAATCCGCGGCGGCGAGGCGCTCGATATCATTCAAGCCATGACCAGCGGACACGGGGGGTGCTTGGGCACACTGCACGCCACCCATCCTCGCGACACGCTGACCCGGTTGGAAACGATGTCGATGATGAGCAACATCGAGATGCCTCTCGCCGCCATGCGTATTCAGATAGCCTCGGCCGTCAATTTCATCGTGCAGATCGCGCGCATTCGCGATGGCTCGCGCAAGGTCACGCACATCACGGAGGTCACCGGCGTCGACGTGGCAAGCGGCTCCTACCAGACCCAGGACCTCTTCGTTCGTGAGTACGCCCGCGAGGGATCGGCGGACGCGGCGTCGTCGGAGCTCGTCCCGACGGGCGCGCTTCCCGCCTGCTTGCCTCAACTGCGCGAGCACGGCGTCGACCTGCCGGTCGCGCTCTACGAATTCGCCCGCCAAACCGCGGCGTCAGCGAGGTCAGGCACATGAATCGACGGATCCTTCTTCTCGGACTGCTCTTGGCGGTGGCCGGCCTGGCCACGTTCCTGGCGTACGTTCGCCGCTTCGAGCTGGAGCGCTCGGGGGGGGAACCCGTGCAGATTTTGGCGGCGAAAGACGGCATCGCCCGCGGACGGGTCGTCACGGAGGAGATGCTCTCCATTCGGTCGGTGCCGGTTGCCTATGTCGAGGACCGCAGCGTCAAGGCGGCAGAACGCGACAAGGTGCTCGGCCTCCGTATCGTCAATCAGGTGGGGGCGGGCCAAGGACTCATGTGGTCAGACTTCACCGATCGCTCCCACGAGCCGAGCGATCTCAGCGCCAAGGTGGAGCCCGGGTTCCGCGCGGTCTACGTGAGCGGCATCCGCGAGGCCCAGGGCTCCTCTCTCATTCGCCCCGGCGATCTCGTGGACGTCATCAGCACGATGCCGGAAAGCAGCGACAGCCGTGCCGCCAAGGTGTCGGTGGTCGTACTTCAAAAAGTCACGGTGCTCGCCAACGGCGTGCGCACCAGCGCGGAACCGCTGTTGCCCGATCTCGACGAAAAGCATGCCAAGAGCGGCGCGAACGATCAGGGACTTACCCTGGCGCTCAGTTTGCAGCAAGCACAGGCACTCGCCGTCGCAGGAACGCGCGGCTTTCTGTCGATCGCGCTGCGCTCGCCCGAGGACGAGCGCACCTACGCGACGCTGGCACCCGTCAATCGAACGGCGCTCCTCGATCCCAAAGCTCGCGCCGCCGCCAAGCTGGCCGTCGATGCGCCGGTGCAGCCTTAGCGCGAACCCTCGACGTTTCAGTCTCGCCGTGGGTCCGTCGGCGCGTCGCGAAGGGGGATATCGAGAGCGGCGTCACTCGAGTTGGTCGCATCGAGCGCGCCGTCCGGCCCGTCCGCGCCGACGTCCAGCGGGGTGACGTCGAACGGCGGCGCTTCGGCCTCGCCCCGTCCGGCATCTTGGACCTCGGGCGGGGGTTCGCTTCGCGGCAGGTCGAGCGATGCATCGGTGAGCGCGCCGTCCTCCATCCGTGGTGCATCAGCGTCGTCCGGTGACGCATCTTCGGTCGTCGTCGCGTCGTCGATCCCATCCGACGCGACATCGACCATCGCCGGTGCCTCGATTCTGCGTCCACCACCTTGGTAGTCGCCTCCGTCGAAGCAAGCGCTCGCCAGAAAGAGGAGCGGAGCTGCGACGAGCGACGCGTACGAGGCGCGTGTCATCCGTCGCATTGCCACGCACCACTCGCGCCATCGCAAACACAAGGCCGTGCGCCCGGGTCTGCACAGCGCGCGCCCGTGCGTACCCATCCACGGCAGAGTTGACCCGTGACCGGAGGCAGCACCGAGCAACCCGGGAATGCGATGTCGAAATCGACGCTGTCTTCGCGCTCTCCGTCGATGGCAAGCTCGCAGGTGAAGGTACCCACGGGGTAAGGGGTGCGCTCCGACGTACTCCCCCCGCCTTCCGCCTTCCCGAGCTGGAACGAGATGAAAGCGCCGTTCGTTTTGCCCGGCGCGGACTCAGCCAGCCAGGCAATGCCGAGCGCCGGCACCATGTCGTCCGAAGACGGATCATGAAGCGTCTTCGCCTGGATGGTGGATCGCACCGTGACGTCGGCCCTGCCGCTGACCAGCTCGCCGACACAATAGATGGCTTCGGTATCGGTGAAGAACGTGGTGCGCTTGCGATTGCCTTGCTCGTCGAGCGACATGAACACGCGTTTGAGACCAGCCGTCCTGCAGGAGACGAGAGCCGAGCCGAAGCAAAGGGCTCCCACCGCGATCGAAACTCCGCTCCAGCTGCGATGCTTCGTGCGCTTCATCCTCGTCGGCATTTTGTTTCTGCAAGCCGTGCGCCACGCGGCGTGACCGCCCGCCGAACCGCAAGGGTGCGTCGCGTCGTGCCGCCTGGCCTGGATGAGTCGGGGCGCGGACACGCGAGCCGTCGCCACCCAACGAGTGCCAACCGCGAGCGCCAACCGTCGCTTGGCACTCGGCGACTCGAGCGCGTGCCGGGTTTGCTATCCCGGTCGAGGCGAGATAGACCGCGCGCATGTCGCGTGTCGCACGCTGGGTCACCGTGCTTCTCCTGGCCGCGCATGCGGCATGTGGATCCCCGGGGCCGGGGTCGGGCGGTGGGGCGGGGGCCGGGGGAACGGGCGGGACACGCCCGGGGGACGGCGCCACTTGCGGGGGAGGATCGGACGATGCGGGTGGTGCACCGCCCGAGCTCGATGCCGCGCCCGACGGCGACTGTCAGGCCACCGTGGCGCCTTCTCCCATCGAAGGGGCGCAGCACGTACCCATTTGCTCTCCCGTCGTCTACGCGACCAACCCGCCGTCCTCGGGCAATCACTACCCCATGTGGGCAGACTACCGAACGTACGATCGGCCCATCCTCCGGGGTTTCTGGGTGCACAGCCTGGAACATGGCGCGGTGGTCATCTCGTACAACTGTCCAGGGGGATGCGCGGCCGAAGTGGCCTCCGCCCAATCCTTCGTCGACGGTTTGCCGGCCGATTGTGGACTCATGGCGCGCCGGGTGATCCTCACGCCCGATCCGGATCTCGATGTGCGCTTCGCAGCGAGCGCTTGGGGGTTCACCCTTCGCGCCAACTGCTTCGACCGCCACGCCTTTGCGGATTTTTTCAGCGCGCACTATGACCACGCGCCGGAGTCGATCTGCGGCGGGGGAACCGATCCGACGGAGCTCTGCGGGCCGTCGATCTGCCCCTGACGGTGGCAGGCGGCGGGTGCGCGAGGAGGCGTGCGCCAGACGCGGTGCGGTCGTCGCGTCGCCTCCGCGGCGAACGCCGCGTTGGTGCGCTATAGGTCGAGCCATGGAGAATTCGACCGACGGGGAGCCGCGTTCGACCGCGGACGCCCTCCAGCAGGCCATTTTGAAGGCGGTCCCCGATGCCAAGGTGGAGGTCGTTGCCTCGGGCGGCGGTCACTTCAGCCTCCATGTTCGTTCGCCCGCGTTTCGCGACCGCTCGACCTTGGAGCGCCATCGCATGGTCTACACCGCCATTGCACCGCTCATGGCCGGGGAGACTGCGCCGGTGCACGCCATCGACACGCTCAAGACGGCGGTGGAGTAATGCCAGGCGCCCCTCGTCGACGTCGAAAGAGCGAACCGGAAACGCTGGCCACGCTGCTTTTGCGCGCGTCGCCCGACGACGCGGCGCCGCGAGGTGCCCCGCTGCCTCCCCGAGCTTGGTACGACGCGGTGGGCGATCGCGTCGCGCGTCGCGCGCGTCCCATCCGGCTCGAGCGCAAGGTTCTCACCGTGCGCGCTGCCACCGCGGTCTGGGCCCAAGAGCTCTCCTTTCTGGCCCCCGCTATCCTCAAGCGCCTCGCGGCGCTCGGTTGTGACGTCGAGTCGCTGCGCTTTTGCGTGGGACCGGTCGAGCCGCCCCCGCGCACGGCCAAGCCGCTCGCCATCAAGTCGGTCCCTACGCCGCGCCCCTTGCCGGAGGCGCTCTCGCTGGCGATTGGTCGCATCGACGACGCGACGCTGCGCCATACGATCGCGCGCGCCGCGACGGCGAACCTCGCTTGGCAGCTAGCGACGGAGACTACTTCGACGCCACCAGACGCTCGAGCCCCTCGATCCGCTGCACCAGGAAACGATCGGCCGGACCAAAACCCACCGCCGAAGCCCGGAGCATCTCGACGTACGCGCGGAGCCCAGTGAGATCGACGGCGCTGGTCTTGCGCACCACGCTGTGCAGCTCGTCGACGATGGAAGCCGGGCACGGACGGCGTACCGCTCCATAGAGGGTGATGACGTAGTCGACCCAAGATCCTTTGGACGTCGCCCCGGCCAGCCGAACACCATAGAGCGCGGCCTGGTCGACCGTCTCGGCGGGAAGTACGTCGCCGCGCTGCGCGTTGTTGAGCACCTCGAGCATCAAAGAGGACAGGATGCGCTCCGCGTCCTCGGGGCGCCCGAGGGCGAGCGCCTTGTCGGCCAGCGTGGACAAGAGGGGAAAGGAGTCGACCCTCTTGGTGTCCTTCGCCAGCTCTTTGATGGGCTCGGTATGGAGCTTGGTCGGCTCGAGTGAGTGGGGGCGCGCATAGGAGCTCAGCGTCTGCGCTCCCGTCGTGCTGCGACGAACGTACTGCGGTCCCGCCGTCGCGGGGCGGGCCATGATCGTCATCTCCTGCGATCCGATGACGATGCGGTCACCATCGAGGAGCACCCGCGAGGTGTCGATCTTGGTGCCGTTGACGACCACACCGTTGCGACTTCCCAAGTCCTTGATGAGCACGGATTCCGGACTGACGACGAGGAGTGCGTGCTTGCGCGAGACCAGTGGATCGTCGAGCGACAGCTGACACTCGGGGCTGCGGCCGATCGCGAACTCACCGAGTCCGAGCTCGAAGTCGTGCTGCAGGTGGCGCAGCCGAAAGGGCATCGGCTACCCTCCGTGCAGTGCGGCGCGGAGGGTTTCTAGACGAGCCAGCCCTTCCACCTCGCGAGGGCTCAATTTCCCGATCGGCGCGCATGCCACCAGATCGTCGAGCTCCTCGGCAATGCTGACCAACGAGGACGCCGGAAGCCGCGACACCCCCTCGGCGAAGCTTCGCGCGGGCAGCTTGCGCAGCCTGCGGTAAGTTCGCAGCACCCACTTCGCCCGCACGGCATTGTTCTGGAACTCGTCCAGCTTGAGTCCCTCGAGGCTCAGCGCTTCCATCTGGCTTTCATCGATCTGCTCGGGCGATCTCAGACGTTCGTCGACGTTGGCCATGGCCTGCGCCATGATGCGATCGGCATCGGTCTGACGGCCTAATGTCAGTGCCTTGCGGAGCATGTCGATCAGCATCTGCAGGGCCCAGTTGAGGCGGCCCTGATCGTCCAGAACGCCGGACAAGGTGTTGTCTTCCTCGACGTGGCTCGAGCCGCAGCTCGGACAAGCCGTGAGCTCTTCCGGATAGGGGAGCTTGCAGCTGGCGCAATGGCTGAGAAATCCCGTGCGATGCGCGGCGAGCTGCACCGACGGCACCTCGCTGAAGACGAGCTCCTGGGTGCCGATGCGCAGACGATCGCCGTCCGAAAGGGCCTGCACCGAGCGAATGAGCCGGCCGTTGATGCGCGAGCCGTTGCGGCTGCTCAGATCGGTCAATGTGGCCTTCGATGCCTCGATGCGCACCTTGGCGTGGTGGCGGGACACGAGGGGGTCGACGAGGGTAATCCGACAGTCGGGGCCCCGCCCAATCAGCGTATCGCCTGGAGGCAGATCGAATTCTTGCAGCGAGAACCTGAGGCGGTAGCGGGCCAAGGACTCTCCGTTCGGCGGCGTTTACCGCTAAAGGCTAACCGGCTGCGCGCGGCCCGTCAAAAACCAGTCTGCAAGGTGCGACGTCATTTTGGACCCGCCCGCCACCGCGGAGAGCGAACGGATCCGGGAAGTGCTCATCTTCGGCGCTACGCGGGCGACGCAAAAGCGCAAAGGTAGTCATGGGTACGTGTACAGCACCTGACGAGGCTCCGGCACGCCGTCTGACCGCTTCCCGCTCCGCGAGCACCTGACCTCGACTCGGGGGCTCGCGGTATTCCGGCGCGGGAGCGTGCGTCCGCGCCGTGCGCGGTGACCTCCTTTTACCGGCAGATGCCGTCTCTTTCCGGCTCGGGGTGTCCCCTCCCGACGGGGCGCAGATGCGCGCCTGCCACGCGACCGAATGCACCTCGCGTACGCGCGCGACGTGCTCGCGATGAGCGCGTGTCGGCACGACGCAGCCTCGATTTGCGGGGCGCCTGCCAAAAAAAGCGCCTTTTTTAGCCCCAAAGAGCATTTTGCTGCACCACTCTGCCGGCGGCTGGATGTAGAGTGCCGCAAAAGACGCTGGCCCCCACCATCATTCGGCCGGCTCACATGAGGAGATTCCACGATGGCGAAGCCCAAGAGCAGCGGAAAAAAGAGTCTGAGCAAGAGCGCCCTTCTGCAGGCAGTGACCGAGGCGGTCGGTGACGGCACGTCGCGCAAGCAGGTCAAAGCGATCATCGAATCGCTCACGGACATCGGCCATCGAGAGCTCAAGAAGAACGGCCTGTTCGTCCTGCCCGGTTTTGCGAAGTTCGTGGTCGTGAAGCGCCCCGCGCGCCCCGCGCGCAAGGGGATCAATCCTTTCACGAAGGAGCCCACCACGTTCGCAGCCAAGCCGGCAAGCAAGGCAGTGAAGGCGCGCCCCATCAAGGCGATCAAGGACGCAATCGCCTAAGCACCACCGTGTCAGACCCGACGAGCGCGCGGCTTCAGCCATCGCCGCGCCTTCGTCCGGGTGGCTGTATCGTTCAGGCTTGGCGGGGCTTTTCGAGAGCGCGCTCGATGGCGGCCAGGAGCTGGTCGACGGCACAAGGCTTCGGACAAGCGATGGCCCCAATGCGCTGAGCGATTTCTTTGACCGTCGCGTCGCCGGAGACGACGACGATCGGCAACGTTGCACAACCGGACCCACGGGCGCGGAGCATTGCGACGATCTCCTCGCCCGTCGCGTCTGGAAGCGTCCAGTCGAGCAGCAAGACATCCGGCTGCCACTCGGTGGCAATGGCAATCGTCTCCGCGGCGGTGGCCGCTGCGCGCACGTCGAACGTTTCGCCGAGCACCATCTCGAAGACACTCCGCACATCTTCGTCGTCGTCGGCGAGCAGAACCCGCTGGCGCGCCCCACCGACGCGATCGCCAGCACTACCGTCCAATTTTGGCCTGTAGGACTCCATGGGCCGTCTTCTGGTACCAGCGCTTGGCGCTGCTGGCCAGCTTGTCGTTTTTTCCCCGCAAGCGCGCGCTGTCCGGCAGGGCGACGCTCCACGACCGGAGGGCCGATCGAGCTCAGTGGGCGCAGCAGGATTTGAACCTGCGACTTCGTCCGTGTGAAGGACGCACTCTACCGCTGAGTTATGCGCCCGAGTGCCGGAGCGTCCTACCTTAGCGCCGCCCCGCAGGCAACTACGCAAACCCGTCGCTCGTCCGCCATGTTCGGTCGATGAATGCCGGAAAGGCGCACCGAGAGGGCCTTTGGCCGGAGGGCGGAAGATAGGCCGGAAGCAGGCCCGGCCCGAGAGCAATCGCGGCGAGGAGAGACAGGGGATGGCCCGGCCAAGATGGCGATTTTGAGCCGAAAATGGCAACATGTCTTCAAACTGACGTGGCAAGGATCGAACTCAGCGCGGAAGTGAGGGCCATCGAGTCCTTGATCGACGCCGGCGAGCACGGTGCGGCCTCGAGTCGTCTCCAAGCCGCCCACACGAACCTCGGTCGGCGCCCAGAGTACCGCTACCTCGTCTGCCTCTACGACTCCACCTTCCGCGTGCGCCCCGACCGCGACCTGCTGCAGGAAATGATCGAGCTGGTCGGTGACCAGCCGGATCTCATGGAGGCCGCCGCGCTCCTCGCGCAGCTCTACGCGCGGCTCGGCGACGAAGCGCGCGCCGATCTTTTTGCACATCTCGCGCTCGAATCTGCCAATCCCGCAGCGCGCGCTCGCGCCGAAGGGGTCTTGAAAGGCCGCGGCACCGACGCCGAGGAACCGCCGAGCTCGCGCGTCAAGCAGGTCGAGCGACCTCCCCCGCCTTCGAGCTCGCGGGGCGCGCGTTCGTCGATGTCTGCACCGATGAGCTCCACTTCGCCGAGCACACGCGCGTCGAGCGCGGCGCCGCCGAGCGTGCCTCCCTCGCGTCCCTCGAGCAGCGCACCGATCAGCGAAGCGCCGTCTTCGAGCTCGCGCCCCCTCGCTCACCATCCGAGCGTGCCACCGCCGAAGGACCAGCCTTTGGCCGATACGTCCGACGTTCCACCGGAGTCTGCTTCTGCGCCCACGGCACTCGGCGCTTGGTTCGAACAAGCGCGACGCGAAGTCGTCCACAAGCGCGGAGCCACCTACGGCGTGCGGGCCGGTCAATCGATCGTCGGCATGCTGCTCGATTGGGGCAAAGCGGTCGCCGAGGGCAACAGCTTCGTCGCCACCGAGTCGATGCCGTTGAATCGCGACGCGCTGGCGAAAGTCGACGACGCGATTCTCTCCCTGCGTCGTCAACCGGGGAGCCGCAACGCTTCGCGATCGGACACCTCGTACGTGATGGCTGCCGCTGGCTTTTTCTTGGCGGTGATCCTGCACGAACTCGAGGCAACGGTGCTTGAGATCGCGCCCGACGATGGCGGATGCAAAGTGCTTCTCCCGTCCGGGGCGGGTGCCCGCCCATTGCTCGTCGCGGCTGCTTTCTCCGACGGAACGGGACCGAGCCTCGTTCAGACCTTCGATCGCCTTGCCGCGGCGCGAGAGCTCGCGTCGGGAGGGCCGTCGACCGAAACGTCCTTCCGGCGCCCCGCCAGTATTCCGTCAGCACGTCCACCTTCGCTCACGCCCGTCTCGTCAATCGCCCTCGGCAACCCGCGCGACGAGCTGGCCATGACGCGCCCCGAAGTGGAGGCGGCCACGATGCGAGGGCTCGATCGGCCCATGCACCCCGCCGATCCGCCGCCTCTCAATATGGCAGCCGTGGCAGGGGCGCTCATGCGCTCCGCGCTCAGCCAGGACATCGCCGCCCGCTCCGGCGCGCCGCTGTCACCGAACCCGGCGAGCATCGAAGCGCTCGATTCGTTCTGTATGGCAACGCGCGGCGAAGGGGGCGCTGCCCCGGAGCGCAGCGTCTGGCCCACGTCCGACGAAGACGAGGAAGTCATCCTCACCTGGGGCGCCCTGCTCGGTGAAACACTCATCGCCGCTTACGGCGGGATCTGGGAGTGCGATCCCAATGCGCCCTCCGACCCTCGCCTTTTTCGCGTCATCTGCGAAGACCGCGTGGCGGCGTGGCCCATGGCACTCGTCTATCTGCGACTGAAGAACGGCGGGCGTCACAGCTTGGTGCAATTCGTGGCGGAAGTCGGCAAGCTGCTGGAGTGATTGCCGCGCTTCAGCGGCGGGCCTGGGTTGGCGCGGGCGCCACGGGCTTCGCGTTCAGGCGATCGTAGATCACGTCCAGGTTTCCGGTGAGGGTGAGAAAAAAGCGCGCCTCGGGACTGTAGAGGACGTTGCGGCGCTGGCCATCGGCGCCGATCTGCGAGGTCAAATTGTAGTACCCGAGGCTCACCGTCATCTCGTCGAACGCGTCGTAGTCGAGCGAGGCCAGGGCCCAGGTGTTCACGCGAAACGACGCCGGCTCGCCGAGCGACGTCGGCTCGCTGCAGGTCGGTTGAACGGTGCAGATGGGCACGTCCTTCGGCGCATAGGTCCACGAGTTGGAGAGCACGTACGACGCACCGAAGCCGAGCCGCGGCAGAATCTGCACGCCGCCCGTGAAAAGCAGGGTGAGCGAGTTGGCGACGTTCATGCCGGGCCGAAGCTGATCGGAGACGATGCTGCGTCCGGCGACGTCCTGGCGTGCTTGCTCGATGTCGCCGTTCACCGGCGTGGTGGCCCGGTTGAAGGGATGCATGTAGATGGCCGTAAAACCGAGGCGCGCGCTCGTCAGCGCCTTCGCGTCCTTCGGCGCGATCGGAAGCGACTGCGTCGCGCTCGCCATGGCTCCGAGCCCGAAGAGCTGTCCGGCGCTGCGCGACGCTCGGTCGGTCGGAAGCGTGGCCCGCGGTCCCATGCTGACCACGCTGCGGTACCCCTCGCGCTCGTACAGGGTGTACGCGTACGTGGCCCAGAGGGTGGTCGGGCCGACCACCGGTTCGTGCCGGGTGGTCGTGGTATCGCTGTTCGTCAGCTCGAGATAAAGGTTCATCCAGAGATGAAGGCTCAGCGCCTCCTTCTCTTTTTCGAAAAGGTAGTAGCGGGGTTTGAACGCGAACCACCATTCGTAGAGATCGTTGCGACTCTGGTAGTCCTTGCCGACGCCGATGGTCTGGGTGGTGACCGATTGGTCGAAAAGGAGCGTCGAACCTCGCCAAGGCTGGCGCTTTTGCTCGACGTCCTCCGTCCCCGCGGCGCGGCGAGCGTCACGCGTAGCCGCGGCCCCCGGCTGTGCTCCGGGCTCGCTGCCGCGCACATCGACTCCTTGGGCCAGGGAGCCCCGGGCCCCGCCGAGAAGCAAGAGGCCGAGGGTCACCGAAAGAGAAACACGCGCCACTGCCACCACTCTGTCAGATTTTCGCTGCCAGATCGATCGTTGGAGTAGCCATGCCCCACTCAACGGCCTGACCGAACAGGGGCGGAGTTACCCTCCAAAGAATCCAGTAAGGCGAGCGCCTCGCGGCTGTGGTCATCAGAGCGGCTTTCGCGGCGGCCTCGCCGCATCTTACCTGGCCGCCTCGCTGAAGTGGCCGATCGCGATCTGGTATGGCGTAGATACGGACAGAGTAGTGCTAGAGGCAAGCGTAGCTTCGCCGTGCGCGGGCGCGGAGCAAAATGTTCTTCGGCTTCGGCCCCCGATTGAAGCGGCTCGTGCGCTCTGGAAGCGAGAGTCGGACGCAGGAGTGCTATGCCAGGGGGATGGAAAGCGCCCTCACCGGCCTCGAATTGACCGCCCTCTTGGGCCGAGGGACCCGTTTCGACGGCAAACTCTATTTCAGCGGCCGCCTGCGCATCGACGGCAGTTTCTCGGGCGAGATCCGGAGCGAAGACGTTCTCGTCATCGGCGACGGGGCCGAGGTGACCGCTGAAATCGACGTCGATACGGTCATCGTGCGCGGTGGGACAGTGACGGGAAACGTGCGCGCCCGGACGGCCATCGAGCTCTATGTCCCCGCGCGCATCATCGGCAACCTGCGCTCGCCGTCCATTTTCATCGACAAGGGCGTCAAAATCGAGGGCTCGTGCACGATGGCGCCGGTCGAGGCCGAGGCGGAAGAAGGCGGCAAGGCGCGCCGCGCCGAGGGTCAAGCGAGCGACCCCGGCTAGGCACGTCACGCACGCGGCGAAGTCGGGGCCCGATCGCCCCGCCGCACCTGGGCGCCCTTTGCAACATGCTGGGTGTCAGCCCGGTTCACAGCGGGACCGAGACCGACCCGAATCCGGGCAGATACGGGCCTCTCGCACGGGCACGGGACGTGCTTCAATACGATCGCACGCTCATGACGGGCGCCGTTTTGGATCGTATGCTCTGGAGGCGTTCGATCGTCCAATGTTGCTGGTGAGGCGATATCCGATGGTTCGATTGGGGCACGTGGTCTTGGCAGTTCTGGCGATGGGCGCATTCGGCGCGGTGGAAGGCGCCGCGCGCGCCGAAGCGACCGGGCAAGCGGAAATGGAGCGCCTTGTGCGCAGCCACGCTACCGAACGCTACAACGTGGCCGTGCAGGGCTACTCCATTCGCGCGGGCGGCGGCATGACCGCCATCAACGCGTCGCTCTCCACGGTGCGGCGCACCGTCACCGACTACGGCCACTACGCCGATTTCATGCCTCGCTTCCAAAAGAGCCGCATCGTCGCCAAGAGCGGTCCCAACACCGATGTCTACCTGCAGGTGTAGATCCTGCACGGCGCCGCCAACATCTGGGCGGTCACGCGCTTTGGTCCGCCAGTGCCGGAAGGTGCCGGCGAGCGCATCGAAGGGCGGATGCACGGGCAGGGCAACGTCGACGAGATGCTCGCCATTTGGCACCTTACGCCCGTCGATGAAAACCGCACCATCGCCAAGCTCGAGCTGCTCATCGTTCCCAAGCTCCCCCTGCCGGGTTCGGTGGTGACGCCCGAGCTCGAATATGCGTCGGACCAGGCCGTCAGCGCGATGCGCGATCGAACCGAAGCGCAGAGTCGGGGCGCGCAGACCGAGCATCGTCAGGACACCGCCGCCAACTGACGTCTCGCGGGCCCGCCGCAACGCCGAGGGCCATCGCCACGCTCCTCCAGTCGTGCTAATCGGTCGGCGTTCGTAGCGACCCGAGTGACAAGGGCGAGAGCTCGTCGACGGGCCGTTCTGCGCTTCCACCGACGAAATGATCCGAAAGGAAGACGGGATTGGCAGTCGCGCGCCGAGCGTCTGGACCAGGCTCGGACAGACGGCCTTCGGGCTCGCTCTGATCGCCGCCTGCAGTCGCGGTTCGAAACCCACCGCACCTGGCTGCTGTGAGAAGAGCGGACCAGGATGGACGGACGACGCCGGTCAGGACAGTGCCGCGCCTGCGTCATCGGCGTCAGCCAAGCCGCCCGCACGGTTTCGCATCGAAGAGGGGTGTGCGCGCGATTTCAAGAGCGCCCAGGATCCCAGCCGCGATCTCGGCGAGCTCGAGCGACTCTGCGCGCAGGGGCTGGCGCCCATCCTCGCCCCTGCGGACACCACGCGGCCGACGGGAAGCGACGTCATCGAGGTCCCCTTCCGGGTCGGCGGTTCCACGGCATGCTTGCGTGCTGGTGCCGTCGGGGTTGCGGCGGGGCAAGCGATCTCGCTCGAGACTGCACAGGGCAAAGTGCTCGCGGCCGCTACGTCGACGGACACGATCGCCGTCGTTCCGGTCGACGGCACCGTTTGCGTCCGCGAAGCAGGTGTCTATCGGCTGGTGGTCAAGCCTTCCGCGGGTTCCGAAGCTAGGACATTGACTGTCCAAGTATGGCAGGCGTCCCGCGATTAGACCGGGTAGGAAGAAGGTTGCCGTGACACGCCGCGCCATTGACCTGGTTCCCACCGAACGCCACGTCGAAGAGGCGCTCGCGCGAGGCGAGGTCGCACGCACCTGGCGATCGTTCGTCGACGATCTGGCGCGTACCTCGGGTTTGCGCCCGGCTGACCCGGAGATGACGCGGTTGGCCACGGCCGCCGCGCTGGCGGAGGTCGAGCACGACTTCGGAGCGAGCGGTCCCTTGGCGCTGGTCGCGTCACTCGACGCCGCGATCGGCGTGTTGCGCGAGAGCGGCGTAGAGGCCGACACCTTGCGGCGCACCGGCCGCCCGCGCGCCGAGCTTTTCGCGCGTCTCCTCGAGACGACGGGAGCGCGGCTCGCCGAGGCAGGCGCGTTCGATCGCCGCAGCGCAGGCTTTCTCGCGGCACTGGCCATCGAACGGGCACCGCTCGACGCGCTACCGAGCGCGGTGCTCGTGGAGGGTCTCGTCGACTGGACTGCGGCCGAGCATGCCTGGGTGCAAGCATTGGCGCGTCGCGTCCCGACGACGGTGCGCATGCCGCACTGGACA
>Ga0193706_1000894_pt1 | contig 14655 bp, 10 predicted proteins | sample U3c1metaG_FD_160130 | JGI IMG/M metagenome (GOLD analysis project Ga0193706, IMG submission 160130) | Soil microbial communities from a riparian zone of the East river system, Colorado, United States - U3c1 | ecosystem: Environmental > Terrestrial > Soil > Riparian zone | place: USA: East River... | reverse complement strand
ACTCCCGCGGTGACTTCGCTCCAAGGGCCTCAAAGTTCCGTGCGGGTCTACGCCTCCCATGCGCTCGAGTTCAGCGCCGAGCGCCAGGCCCACTTCGCGAGCCTCCTGGATCCCGCGGAATCCGCGCGCGCCGCCCGCTTCGTGTTCGACAAGCACCGCCGGCGCTTCATCGCTGCCCACGGATTCGTGCGCGAGGTCTTCGCGCGCGAGACCGGCGGCGATGCGCGGGCCTTCGCTTTCGAGCTGGGACCGAACGGCAAGCCGCGGCTCGCGGGCGTTGATTTGCATTTCAATTTGACGCACACCGGCGAGCACGCGCTGCTCGCTGTCGGCGAGCGCGAGCTCGGCCTCGACGCCGAGGAGATCCGAGGCGAGCGCGTGGACGGGCCTCTGGCTCGGCGCGTGATGACCGATCCGGAATTCGCGAGTTGGTCGCGGGCCGCGCGCGACGAGCAGATCCAGGCTTTTTTCCGTTTGTGGAGCGCGAAGGAGAGCGTCATGAAAGCGACGGGGCTCGGCATGCAGCTCTCCCCCTCCAGCTTCGCCGTATTCGCGCCCGGAACCTTGGAGTTCGCCGAATCCGTCGCGATCGAAGCGGACACATGGACGCTGCGCGAACTCGCCGGCCCGCCCGACATCGCCGTGGCCCTGGCGACCCAGGGTCTTGTGCAGGTTTCCCAGCTCGCCTTCGAGTAGCTAGCTCCTGCCCCCTGCGGCGTCGCGCTCGAGCTTCTCGATGCGCGCCAGGAGCAGCCGGTTCTCTTCGCGCTGTTGCGCCAGCTCGTCGCGCGGGCCGGCGGCCAACATGAAGCCCTCGAGCTTGCGCTGCAGCTCGCTGAGCTCGCTCTCCAGCCGCGAGCACTTCGAGCGGTACTGCTCGGCGAGCAGCTCGACCTCGGCGCGGAAGGAACCCGTCGGGACGGATTCGCCGTCCGCGCTCGCGGCAGGGACGGCGGCCGCTACGGGGACGTTCGCCGGCCTGGCTTGCGGAGCGGACTGCGGGGCCAGTCCTTCGGTCGGCCGATCGGTGCTGACGACCTCGATCGTGACCAGATTCTGGCTGGTCGGATCGCCGACCTCGAAGCAGCGCGAGGCGATCGCCGAGGCTTCCTGGATCTTGACTCCCTCGACGTGAGTTCCATTGCGCGAGCCCAGGTCGTCGACCACCCAACCCCGCAGAACGCGGGCGTGGCGGCGCGAGATGTCCTTGCGGTCGATGACGATGTTGCACTCCGAGGAGCGCCCGATGGTGGCGCTGTCGCCCTCGATCACGACGTGCTCGTCGAGATCCCCGGATTGCGAATAGACGTGGAGCTTGAACACCTTGTGCCTCTTTTCGGGTCCGGTTCGAGCGGGAGCGCCACGGGACAGGGCGCGCTCGTGCACCTGGACGCGGCGGAGTCTAGCAACGGGCCATCGGCATGCGGTACGCTCGCTCGTGAAGGTCGTGGCCCCCAAGCTCCCAACCGACCTTCAAGGCAAGCGCGATGAACGACAACACTGAAGGCACTCCCAGGCCGCGGGACGAGAAGAAGCGCCGGCCGGACCCGATCCCCAACGTGCCGGCCCGCAAGGGTCACTCGGACACCGAGCTCACGGCCTCGGGCTCCGGCCTCGGCGGCGCGCTCGAGCCGACGGTCCAGATGGACAACACGGAGAGCTACGTCGCCGGCGGCACGAATTCGCAGAAGTCCGAGGCCTCGAGTGACTCGCTGTTGCAGCCCGCGCTCAAGCCCGCGGCGCCGAAAGAAGGTCAGGTGATCGCGAACCGCTTCGTCGTGCGACGCCTGCTCGGTCAAGGCGGCATGGGTCGCGTGTACGCGGTGCAGGACAAGCAGATCGAAGGCCGCGACGTCGCGCTCAAGGTGCTGCTGCCGAAGTACTCGAAGAACGTGCAGTTCCGGAAGCTCTTCTTCCAGGAGGTCCGCGCGGCCCAGGGCTTCGTCTCCGAGTTCATCTGCCAGGTGCGCGACACCGGCGAGACCGAGGACGGCAGCCTGTTCCTGACCATGGACCTGATCGAGGGCGAGTCGTTGCGCACGATGCTCGACCGCGAAAAGGTTCTCGGAGCGCGACAGGCGCTGGAGATCACGCGCCAGGTGCTGCTCGGTCTGCAGAGCGGCCACGAGAAGGGCTTCGTGCACCGCGACATCAAGCCGCCGAACGTGATGCTGCTGAACAGCGTGCCGAAGACCGACGAGAATCCTTACGGAGTCGCGGCGCGCCTGCTCGACTTCGGCATCGCGGGCCTGGCCAGCGAGATCGACGAGCGCTCGCGCGCGGGCACCGTCATGTACATGAGCCCCGAGCAGGCGGGCGGCGAGCGCCTCGATCCGCGCTCGGACCTGTTCGCCGTCGGCGTGCTCCTGTTCGAGATGCTCTCTGGGCACAGGCCTTTCGAGGGCTCGACGACGCGCGCCCTGGTCCAGTCGGTGCTCGAGACCAACTTGACGGCGCGCCTGAGCGAGATCCCCAACCTTTCCAAGCCGGTGCGCAAGCTGCTCGAGCGCGCGCTGCAGAAGGAGCGCGACAAACGCTTCCAATCCGCCGGCGAATTCGCGGCTGCGATCGAGCGCTCGGCGGCGTACAAGCTGCCCAAGGAAGTGCCCAGCTGGGCCTACGCGGGGCTGGCAGTCCTGCTGATCGCCGCGGGCGGCGAGGCTTTCGTGCTCAAGCAGCAGTCGGGCGACGTCGAGAGCCTCAAGGGCGAGCTCCAGAACGCCACGGCGGCGCAGCTCGCCGCGGTCAAGAAGGCCGAGGACCAGAAGGACGTCGCGATCCGCGAGCGCGACGGGAAGCTCGCGACCCTGAGCGACGACCGCGACGGCTGGAAGAACAAGTTCGACCAGACCGACGCCGCGCGGATCGAGCTGCAGGCCAAGCTCGATTCGACGATCAACGCCGCGGCGAGCGAGAGCGAAGACAACACGCAGTGGGACGAGCAGATCGCCGACCTCAAGGGCCAGCTGCAGAGCGAGCGCGACGCGAAGAGCTCCTTGTCGGAGCGGCTGACCAAGCTCGAGGACTCGGAGAAGATCTGGCGCGAGCGCGCCGGCAAGGCCGAGCGCGACCGCGACGCGGCGCTCAAGCGCGCCAGCCCCCAAGGCCAGCTTGCGATGACTTTCGATCGGGTCTGCGAGCTGATGGAAACGAATCTCGGCCAGCAGGCCCTGAAGGCCCTCGACAACGCGAAGCAAGAAGGGGTCTTCGCCAAGCCCGGAGTCGACGGAGCGGACACGGTGGTGAGCCTGGTGAGCGCCGCGGCGAAGGTGCACACCTACCGCGAGTCCGTGCAGGCCGGAGGAGCGCCGCAACTGCGCGACATCGTCGAAGCGCGCCGGCTGCTCGACTCGGCCGAGAAGGGCGCGCCGAATTTCACCATCGAGGCGGCCGACTGGGTCGGATTCCAGTTCGACGGGCAACAGACGCGCGACCGCGCCGAGCGCGCCCGCGCGATCACGGACGCGCTCAAGAAAGAAGTCGCGACCGCCCTCGCCGCCTCGACGCAGGAGGATTCCGCGGATGCCGCCAAGATCGATCTCTCGCGACTGGGCAGCGACTCCAAGGCAATCTTCGTGCACGCCGATCGCTACGGCTGCAAGGAGCACCTCTCGGCCGCCGCGCAGAAGCTGGTCGATCAGCTGCGCGCCCAGGCGGCTACGAGCGACCAGCTCGAGCTGGACAAGCTGCGCAAGTTCACCACCCTGCCCGAGTGGTCCAAGCGCCTGGAGGAAGGGCATTACACGCTCGACGCCTCGCGCGCCGCGGACCTGCGCAGCTTCGAGTTCGCGCAGCGCTGGTACGCCGACGAGGGCCCCAGCGCGAAGCTGGAGTGGAATTTCGCCGCGCCGGCGGCGCCGACCGCGCCGACCTCGGACTGGCGCCAGGTGATGTACCTGCAGTGGCAGCTCGGACAGGACAAGGCGAACTTCCCGATCAAGCCGGGCCGCTCGCTGCTCTACAAGCAGAGCGGAGCGAAGAAGAGTCCGGCCTGGGACAAGGTCAGCTACAAGGGCCCGACGCGCTTCACGGTCGAGTACCAGGCCTTCGACGACCAGGGATTCCAGATCGGCACACCCGACGAATGGGGCTTCGAGTTCGTCGACGGAGCCCTGCGCGTCAAGGGCGCGGAAGTCCCGATCGTCGATCTGCACGCCCGCGGTCCGGGCTTCTCCGTCGTGCCCTTCCCGGCCACGGCGGAAGGCCTGATCATCCCGCCCTCGCTCGCCAGCGACTCCGAGCTGCGCAAATTCCGCGAGTACGTGAAATCCCACCCGCTGGCCTGTCTGGCCGTGGTGGAAACCGGCCACGAACGCTGGTTTTCGCCGGATTTCGGCCAGGTTCTCGACCAGATCCCCGGCGGCGTGAGGCGCGAGCTCGTCTCCGCATCCAGTGTGCAATGAGCGCGCACGCTCCTCTCCACCGTTATCCTGACTCAATCCGGAGCATGATGAAAAGCAGTCTGCTTGTCCTTGCGACCCTCGTCTCCTGCACTCTTTTCCCGGCCTGCGCGTCGCAAGGCGGCGTCCCGAAAGAGGGTGTCATCGCCAGCCCGCCGACCGCCGGCAACGGCTTCGCTCCCAACACGCAAGTCGAGATCGTCGTGGCCCGCGCGCGCTTCGTCGAGGACTACAAGAAGCTGTTCGGCGAGGACCTGATCGAGGACTACGGCGTGATCCCGATCGCGATCAAGCTCGGCCTCAAGGGCCAGGGCTCCGAGCATGAAACCATCTACGCCAATCCGCAGCAGATGGATTTCCGCCTGTACCTCGAGGACGGCACCGCGCTGGAAAGCGTCACCGCCGCCCAGGTGGCCAAGGGCGAGTCCAAGCTCGAGAGCAAGCTCAACAGCCTGGCCCTGCGCGAGGACGACCTGCCCAACTTCCAGGGCGCTAGCGACAAGTACCTGTTCTTCCGCCTCTCGCCGCGCAAGCAGTTCGATCTGTCGGGCGTCAAGCTGACGCACCAGGCAGGCAACGTGCAGCGCACCCTCGCCATCGAACGTTCGCTGGTCTCGTTCCGGATCATCCGCGGCGGAAAGACGCTTCCCTTCTTCATCGGCCTCACCCGCGTGCAACGCAGCTCCGAGTAGAGCGAACACATCCATGAAACTTCACTTCGCCCCCCATGGACATCGGGGACTTCGCGTCCTCGGCTTCGCGCTGCTGGCTCTTGCCGCCAGCTGCTCGTCGACCAATCCCTACGCCATCAACCGCGATGCGCTCGAGCAGGCCCGCACCAACCTGGAGCAGGGCAATTACCAGGCAGCCGCGCAGGAGGCCGAGGGCCTGTACGCGGGTCGCGCCGAGCAGGCATCGGAGTTCAAGCTCCAGCGCTACTACGCGGCCTACCTCGCCGCCCAGGCCCATGTGCAAGCCGCGCTGCACCATCCCTTCCTGACCCAGGCCGCCGCCGCGGGCGCAGGCCTCGGGATTGCCGCCGCCGCGGATTCGCAGGGCGAAAACGCCGTCGGCTCCACGACTTCGCACTGGGTCGCCGCTTCGTACTACGCGGGCTTCGCCAAGGACGGCTTCGCCGCCGCCGCGAAGGAGCCGCTGAAGAAGAACGACGAGGAGCAGCTGCCGCCGGGGCTCAAGAAAATGAGCATCGAACAGGCCCAGGCGAATTTGAATCTGACTCGCCTCGCCGTGCTGCGCCGATTGGGCTTCGACGCCGAGTGCCAGGCGATCCTCGACGCGAGCCCGGAGATGCTCGACGTGGCCAAGTGCCAGGCGATCATCGAGAAGGCGGACCTGCCGGTCGAGCTGCGGCCGCTGATCTTCTACTCAGGCTTCGCGTACATGAAGCTGCGATCCAACCCGACCGAGATGCGCAGCCAGGCCGCGACTTACCACCTCGGGGCCCAGGCGCGCGTCCTGGCCGACGAGGTGCCCGATTCGCTGTCCGACGCCTTCACCAGCGACGTGATCCACTGGGTCGAGGACAACAAGACCTTCGAGTTCCACTGCAAGTGCAACAAGAAGTTCCAGTCCACTTCGCTGCGCTGCCCCGTGTGCGCGGCGAGCATCGTCCAGTTCACCGTGCGCGCGAAGACACCCGGCGCGCCCTGATCAGCGCGCCAGCTCGACGTGGATCAACCCCTGCGCCTCGAAGGATTCTGGGTCAGGCGCCTTGCTAGCGACCGGTCCAGCACTTCCCCGAGTCAATCCACTCCGCTCGCCCCGCACTTGTCGGATTGCTGAAGGGTCACTGCTGCTCCCCACCTGTTTCTCTATCACTCAGCTCCCGTGACAGTTCGGACTCGATTTCTTCGATCGAGGGTAGGTTCGTGTCGAGCGGGTCGGGCAGCGCGCGCACGAGTTGGTACTCAGCGATCCCGATAGGCTTATCGATGCCCGACAACGCGTACTCCGCGACGATGCGGTTCTTGCGCCGGCAGAGCAGCAGACCAATGGTTGGCTTGTCGTCGGAGGCTTTCACCTGTGCGTCGAGAGCTGCGAGATAGAAGTTGAGCTTGCCCGCGTGCTCGGGTCGAAACTCGTGCGCCTTGAGCTCGACCGCCACGAAGCACTTCAGTCGCGTGTGGCAGAAGAGCAAGTCGAGGAAGAACTCATCCCCTGCCACCTCGAGCCTGTACTGACGGCCGACGAAGGCGAAGCCTGCGCCCAGCTCGAGCAAAAAGCGGGTAATGTGTCGCATGAGGGCGTTTTCGATGTCGCGCTCGTGCGCCTCCTCGCCCAAACCAAGAAAGTCGAAGTGGTAGGGATCTTTCAGGATTTGCCGCGCAAGCCCTGCGTCGGAAGCCGGCAGGCGCTGCTCGAAATTGGTCACGGCGCCGCTCTGTCGCAAGTGGAGACGGCTCTCGATCTGGGAAACCAGCGTCTCACGCGTCCAGGATTGTGCGACGGCGGCCTGCGCATACCACGCCCGCAGCGCGGGGTCGGGTAGCTTGGTGATCAGGCTCACGACGTGAAACCAAGGCAATTGGGCAGCAGACTGCTGCCCAAATTGCAATTCGGGGCACTCTTGCGCGAAGTGCCGCATGTATTTGAGGTTGCGAGCGGAGAAACCGCGCATGTCCGGGTACGCCTCGCGCAAGTCGCTCGACAGACGTTCGACCACTTTCGTGCCCCAACCGTCGCGGTCGCGGCGGTCGAGCAGCTCGCGGCCGATGTGATGGTAGAGCTGGATCTGCTCGGCGTTGGCGGCGAGCAATGCGCGCGCTGGCGCGCGCCCTGGATGCGCTGCTTGATGTCAGCGAGCCAGTCCGAATAACCGGCGGGAATGGGCAGGTTGGCGTCAGCCATCAGCGCGCCAGTTCGATTTTCTCCAGCGCCGCGAGGCGATCGCGCGCCTTCGCAGCTTCTTCGAAGCGCAATTCCTTCGCCGCGCGCAGCATGTCCTCGCGCAGGCGGTAGATCTCGCCGCGCAGGCGCTCGATCGGCCAGGTCTCCGCTTCGTCGCGCGGCTTGTCCGCGTCGCCCGGGCCCGGGGCGAGCTCGAAGTAGTCCATCTCGTACAGCGCCTCGATGCCGTCGCGGATCGGCTTCAAGATCGTCCTGGGCTCGATGCCGTGCTGCGCGTTGTAGGCGGCCTGGGTGATGCGGCGGCGCTCGACTTCCTCCATGGTCTTGCGGATCGAGCCCGTGATCGTGTCGGCGTAGAGGATCACGCGGCCCTCGACGTTGCGCGCCGCGCGGCCGCAGGTCTGGATCAGCGAGGTGGCCGAGCGCAGGAAGCCCTCCTTGTCCGCGTCGAGCACCGCGACCAGGGCCACTTCCGGTAGATCCAGGCCTTCGCGCAGGAGGTTGATCCCGACCAGCACGTCGAACTCCCCCATGCGCAGATCGCGCAGGATCGAGGAGCGCTCCATCGCGTCGATCTCCGAGTGCAGGTAGCGCACGCGCACGCCGAGCTCCGCGAGGTAAGTCGTCAGCTCCTCCGCCGAGCGCTTGGTCAAGGTGGTCACGAGCACGCGCCAGCCGGCCTTGACCGTCTTGCGGATCTCGTGCAGCAGGTCGTCGACCTGGGTCACCGCCGGCCGCAGCTCGATCGCCGGATCGAGCAAGCCCGTCGGCCGCACGATCTGCTCGGCGACACGGCCCTCGGAATGGCTGATCTCGTAGACCGAGGGCGTGGCCGAGACGTAGATCGCCTGCTGCACCAGGCCTTCCCATTCCTCGAAGCGCAGCGGCCGGTTGTCGAGGGCGCTCGGCAGGCGGAATCCGTGCTCGACCAGGGTCGTCTTGCGCGCCTGGTCGCCGCGGAACATGCCGCCGATCTGCGGGACCGAGACGTGGCTCTCGTCGACGATCACCATCCAGTCCTCGGGGAAATAATTGAGCAGCGTGAAAGGCGCTTCGCCGGCCGCGCGGCCGTCCATGAAGCGCGAATAGTTCTCGATGCCGTTGCACACGCCGACTTCGCGCAGCATGGCGAGGTCGTGGCGCGTGCGGCTCTCGAGGCGCTGGGCCTCGAGCAGCTTCGAGCCGCGCCGCAGCTTGTCGAGCTGCAGGTTGAGCTCCTCCTCGATCCCTTCGCAGGCGCGCACCACGCGGTCCTTGGGCGTCACGTAGTGCCCCGCCGGATACAGGGTCGCGTTCGGGAGATCGCGCAGCACTTCGCCGAGCAGCGGATTGACCTCGACGATCGCCTCGATCGTGTCGCCGAACATCTCGATGCGCAGCACGCGGTCCTCCTCGTAGATCGGGAAGACCTCGATCACGTCGCCGCGCGCGCGGAACGTGCCGCGGCGGAAGTCGAGGTTGTTGCGCGCGTACTGCATCTGCGTCAATCGCCGCAGGAGATCCTCGCGCGCCAGCGTGTCGCCGACTTTCATCTCGAATGCCATCTCGGCGTAGGCGTCGGGATTGCCCAGGCCGTAGATGCACGACACCGAAGCGACGATCAAGACGTCATGGCGCTCGAGCAGGGAGCGCGTCGCCGAGTTGCGCAGCCGCTCGATGTTCTCGTTGCGGCTGGCGTCCTTCTCGATGTAGGTGTCGCTCGAGGGCACGTAGGCCTCGGGCTGGTAGTAGTCGTAGTAGGAGACGAAGTACTCGACCGCGTTGTTGGGGAACAGCTCCTTGAACTCGGAGTAGAGCTGCGCGGCCAGGGTCTTGTTCGGGCTGAGCACCAGGGTCGGCCGGTCGAGCTCGGCGACCACGGCGGCGACCGTGAAGGTCTTGCCCGAGCCGGTGATGCCGAGCAGCGTCTGGTGGCGCGCCTTGGCCCGCGCTCCCGCGACCAGGCTCTGGATCGCGCGCGGCTGATCGCCGGTGGGCTCGAAGGGCGCGACCAGCTGGAAGTGTCCGGGCCGCGGATTGGGGGGCGGCGGCTCCCGCTCCGGACCGACCGAGGATGTCGGCCTGTTCACCACCGGCGCGCCGTCCCGCGCGGGAGCCGGCTCGGGTTTCGCGCCGCGCCTGGGGCCTGAGCTGGGTCGACGGGGAGCCATGGCGAGACTCTAGCCGCAGGGGTGGCGGTCCATCGAGTGCGGAAATCCCGCTCGGCTTGTGGCCCAGCGGGGCGCGATCTACGCTGCTGTCTCCCATTCGGTCGCGGTAGCCGCACCGACCCCATGCGGGTAGATCCGACGTCCGTCGGAGTCCGATTCGATGCGTCCGCGCCTTCCCTGGCGCCCCTCCCTGCGACCCTCCCATGCTGATCGAATGCTCGTTCTGCCACGCCACGGCGAAAATCCCGGAGGACAAGGAGGGCGCGAAGGTCCGCTGCTCGGAGTGCGGCAAGATCTACGTCGCTCGCGAGAAGGGCACGAAGGTCAAGCGCGGCGGGGTCAGCGGGCTGCACATCGGAATCGGCATCGGCGCCGTGGTCGTGATCGCGGTGTTCGCGCTGATGTACAACAACCACCAGAGCAAGCCGCCGCCCAAGCCGGCGCCGGTCGTGGCCAAGGAGCCCGACGTCATCGTCGACACCAGCGGCTGGGACAGCGAGCTGGTCAAGCTGGTGCGCAGCGTCTACGACGCCGCGCTCGGCGCCAATGAAGGCACGCTGGTCAAGACGCTCGATGGAGAGCGGATCGCCAAGCGCGTCAATGAAGCGAATCCCGCCGTGCCCGCGGTCGACTGGGGCGCGATGGACGCGGTCCAGAAGGAGACTTTCCTCCAGGGAATCGCCAACGACATGATCCGCGGCGCGGACGAGAACGCCGCCTACAAGTGGAAGCCGGTCGACGGCAAGGTGCTCAATTACGACCACCTCGACGTGATCGTGCGCGTCACCACCGACCAGCGCGTCGAGCAAGGCTCGGGCACGATCGCCGATTCGCGCACCTACGATTGGATGCTGCACCGCACGGACGAGCGCTCCAAGTGGAAGGCCTGGTCGTGGGAGCGTTTCATTTCCGCCGACGAGGCGCGCGCCATGCGGGCCTTGAGCAAGAAGAAGGTCACCAAGGTTACGCTCGAGGACGGAACCTCGCTGTTCCAGGCCGAGATCCGCCACATCGACGACTACCCGGACACCACGCCCGAGGTCCACGCGCAGGTCGAGCAGGCGATCGCGACCATGCTCGATTTCAAGCTGCGTCCCAAGGAAAACAATCTTGCGCGCGACCAGCTGGTCGCGATCGGCAGGCCGGCGATCCCGCAGCTGCTCAACAAGTTCGGAGAGATCAAGATCGTCGACGCCGATGGCGATGATTCGCTGACCCAGGTCAACGTCGTCTACGACACTCTCAAGCGCATCACCGGATACGAGTCCGGCTTCACCGCGATGCCCGGTCAGACCGAGGAGCGGCGCACCATGGCGCTCAAGGCCTACTTCGCCTGGTGGGAGCGCAAGGGCAAGAACTTCAAGGAGCAGGTGCAGGGCAAGGACCTGCTGGAGGACCTGATCGTCCCGACCGAGCGCGACAAGCGCGAGCTCGAGAAGGAGAAGGCGAAAACCGGCGGCAACTGAGCCGGCATCCGCTCGACATTGCCTGCGAGTACACTCACCCCCCGTTTGCGCCGCGTGGCGCGAGCGTTTCCAGCCCCCGCGCCTCCGACAGGCGCCGACTGATCTGCGCGCCGAGCTCGGCGCACCGCACCCATGGAATTCCGCCCCGGCACGTGCACCGCCTGCAAGGCCAGTTTCCGCATCCCCGCCAGCTTCACCGCCAACATGGCCAAGTGCAGCAAGTGCGGCGGTGCCGTCGAGATCGGTCCCGTCACCTCCGATTCGAAGCCTGCGGCCACGCCCGCGGCGCCTCCCGCGCCGTCCAAGGCGACCTCGGCTCCGGTCGCCGCCGCCGCCGCGCGCCTCGCGGCCAAGCCTGACGCAGCGCCGGCCCAACCGGTTCCGGCCAAGCCGCTCGCCCCGCGTCCTCTGGCCACGCCGGCCGCTGCGCCGAAGCCCGCGATCGCGCCCAAGCCGGCATCGATCACGCCAATCTCCTCCCCCGCTGCGAAGCCGGCGGCGGTTGCACCCGAGCCGGCGGCCAAGGTCGCTCCGATTTCGTCCTCCAAAGCGAAGTCGAGCGGGACGCGCGCCGCGGTGGTCGCCGAGGAAGGAGAAGACAAGCAGGATCGCGACAGTCGTCGCAAGCGCTTGGAGAAGAAGCGCGGCCCGAGTCCCGCGCTGATCGGCGGAGCCCTCGTGGTCTTCGTCGCGGTGCTCGTCGGCCTGTACTTCGCGTACAGCAGCTTCCAGAAGAAGGAGGCGGCCAAGATGGCGAAGATCACCGCCGAAAAGACCCAGCGCGAAGCCGAGCAGAAGGCCATCGACGACGCGCGCATCGCCCAGGCGGTCAAAGAAGAGCAGGAAGCCGAGGCCGCGAAGGCTGCCAAGGCGAAGGAACAGGGCAAGCCGGACAGCGGGGCCGTATTGGCCGCTGAAACCAAGCCGGCCGAGGCCGTGAAAGCCGAAGAGACGGCGAAAGCAGCCGCCAAGGCAGCCGCGGACGCGAAGCCGATCGAGGGCTTCGACTTGTCGACGATCCCCGACTTCGGTCCCGCCGACGGAACGACGCCGGAGCAATGGACCGAGCTGCAGGCTCTGGCCGCGACTTTCGTCGATCTCTCCGCGGGCGCGCGCGGCGCGAAGGCCGGGAACAAGCTCGAGCTCACGCCCAAGGAGTCCTTCCCCGCGTTGCTCAATCAGATGAAGAAAGCGAACCTCGCGGATGACGACGGGTTCCGCGTGGCCGAGATGATCGCGAAGCGGCTCGAGAAGATGTGCCGCGGGAACAACTTCCAATGGAAGTACCAGTCGGACGCGAACTACGTCCAGTTCGACCAGAAGGCGATCAAGGCCTGGTGCGACGCGTGGACCAAGGCCAGCACCGACGAAGCCTTCTGGAAGAAGCTGACCAAGGCGGATGCCAAGCCGGCCGACGAAGCTGGCGCTGGCACGCCCGGCAAGAAGATCGACGACTTCTGAGCCGCGCGGCGCTCAGCGCTTGACCGGGATCGCGGAGCCACCGCCGCGCGGATCGCTCGCACCTTCGACGTTCCCTCCGGGCAACACGCGAATCGCCTGGACACGGCCCCAGCGCTTCTCCACGGCTTGCACGGCGTGACCGCGCCGCGAGAGGGCCTCGAGCAATTCGCCTGGCCAGCCCGGCTCGAATTCCGTGACCGGCGGCGACCACTGCTGGTGGAAGCGTGGCGCGGCGACCGCGTCGGCGAGCGATTGCTCGAACAGGAGCGTGCGCACGATCACGCCGATCACCGAGGTGATGATCTTCGGACCGCCCGGCGATCCCAGCACCATCGCGACCGAGCCGCCGCGGCGCAGCACCGTCGGCGCCATCGAGGACAAAGGACGCTTGCCCGGCTCCAGGGCATTGGCTTTCCCGCCAACCAGCCCGAACTGGTTGGCGACGCCGGCCTGCAGCGCGAAGTCGTCCATCTCGTCGTTCAGGAAGAATCCGCCGCCGCGCACGAGGATGCCTGAGCCGAAGGTCGAGTTGAGCGTGGTCGAGAGGCTCAGCGCGTTGCCCTTGGAATCGAGCACGGAGATGTGCGTGGTTTCCTGACCTTCGCGAATCGCGCTCTGGGCCAGGGTCTCGGGCGCCGCGGCCTCGCCGATCGACACGCGCGCGCGCGCCACCCATTCAGGCGAGAGCAATCGCTCCAGGGGCACGGCGACGAAATCAGGATCGCCGAGATGCTCGGCGCGCTCGGCGAATGCGCGGCGCAGGGCTTCGATCCACCAGTGCACCGCGCGCTCCGGCAAGCCGCCCGCTGCGAGCTCCGCGGCGCTCAGCGCGCGCCGCTCGGCCTCGATCGGGAAGCCGTCGAGCACCGCGAGGGTCTCGAGCAGGGCGATGCCACCCGAGCTCGGCGGCGGCATCGTGATCACTTCCATGCCGCGGAACCAGCCGCGCAGGGGCTCGCGCCAGACCGGCGCGTAGTCGGCGAGGTCGCGAGCGCTGAGCATGCCGCGCGAGCCGACTTCCATGCCTCCCGCCGCGCCGTTGACGTCGCCCTGGATCTGCAGCTCCGCGATGATCGAGCCCGCGATCGAGCCGCGGTAGAAAACTTCCGGACCTGCCTTGCCGAGCAGCTCGAGCGTCTTCGCCAGATCGCTCTGCACCAGGCGCTCGCCGCGGCGCAGCTGCGTGCCATTGGGATAGAACAGCTCCTTCGCCGCCGGCGAGGACTCCAGCCTGCGGCGAAAATCCTCGTCGCCGAGATCGCGCTCGAGGCCGGCGTCGACCAGGAATCCCTTGCGCGCCAGGTCGACCGCGGGCTGGGCCAGCTCGGCGAAGGAGAAGCGCTGCGAGCCCAGCCGATCCAGGAGCTCGAACAAGCCAGCCGCGGAACCTGGAACCGCGACCGACCAGGGGCCGGCCAGGGACATCTCGCCGATCAATTTCCCTTCGGCATCGAGGAAGCGCGACGCGTCCGCGGTCGCCGGCGCGCGCTCGCGAAAATCCAGGGCCTGGGGCTCGCCCTCGTGCGGGACGAAGAGCGCGAATCCGCCGCCGCCCAGGTTGCCGGCCTGAGGCAGAACGACAGCCAGCGCGAGGGCCGTGGCCACCGCCGCGTCCACGGCGTTGCCGCCGTCGCGCAGCACCTTGGCCCCCACCTCGCCGGCGAGCGGCGCTTCGCAGACCACCATGCCGGCCAGCGGCCTGGGCCGCGGCGGCTCGGGATCCAGGTCGCGCTGGGTGCGACAGCTCGCCGCGAAGGCGAGGCCCAAGACGATTGCCCCCGCGCGACGGCGGCCGCGGGTCATCATCGCGCGTTCACGGGTGCTCGTCGCCGTCGTTCATCTCCTCGACCTTGACGCCGCGCTCGCGCATGTAGCCGATCGATTTCTCGATCGCGGCGTCGGCGCCCTCGATCTCGACCGCGACCAGGGCCAGGGTGTCGGTGATGCTCGCCGCGCGGATGTTCGGGATCACGCCGAATTTCGCGCCGAGGGTGTGGCTGATGATCGGCTCGGAGATCAGGTGCTGTGGAAAGGTGCAGAAGTATTTGCGCAGTGCCATGACAGCCGGGCTCCTTCGCCCCGGACTCCCCCTCATCGTTCCGCAGTGCGCGGGCGCGAGCGAGTCGTTGCGTTGATCAGCAAACCGTGGGCCCAGTATCCCACCGAAGCGAGGCCCCCACCGCAAGCAATCAGCTGATACTGCCCCGCATGATTGGTCCGAAATCTCGCTGGATCCGCCACCGGCCCTGACTTGCGGCGGTCCTCCGTGGTCACCCCGACCTCGAGGAACCGCTCTGCATGTCTTTTCAG
>Ga0193706_1000893_pt1 | contig 14658 bp, 13 predicted proteins | sample U3c1metaG_FD_160130 | JGI IMG/M metagenome (GOLD analysis project Ga0193706, IMG submission 160130) | Soil microbial communities from a riparian zone of the East river system, Colorado, United States - U3c1 | ecosystem: Environmental > Terrestrial > Soil > Riparian zone | place: USA: East River... | reverse complement strand
GCCGTCCCCTGCGGAGCCACCAGCGCCACCGCCGTCTCCTGCGGCGCCACCTGTGCCACCCGCGCCACCGCCGCCGGATCCGGCGCCACCTGCTCCACTCGTTCCGGCGCTGCCCGCGGAGCCGGCTGTTCCACCACTTCCGGCGTTGCCTTCCGGTTCGTCATCGTCACCGCAGCCAATCGCGAGTGACGGCAGGCCAGCGAGGATTGCAGCAAGACCAAGATACTGAAGCTTACGCATACGGTTCTCCTTCTAGTTGTGTGACGGAGTACACGTGGGTGGTGACCACCCGGTGCGCGCTCGGTAACGTTTGCGTGGCGAGGACGACGATCAGTACGTGTACGCGAGTGAGGCCGTGTACACGGCGCCGGTGGTGAAGCGGCGAGTAAGATTTTCCTCGGTGGCCTCCTCACCCTGACTCCAGCGCACGGGTGAGTTGAACAGGTTTCGAATCGTCAACTTGCCCTGAAAGTGCTGCGCGAAATCTTGCGACACGGTCACGTCCACGATCTGACGCGGCTGCTCGTAGACGTCGTCCAGCCCGCCCGTTCCCACCTCGACGATGCGCGGACCCACTACGTTGTAGAGGATTCGCGCGCCGGTGCCGGATGTGTCGTTCGTGTAATCGACGGCCAAATTCAGGACGTAAGGCGCCTGTTGGCTGAGCGGACGGGAAGAGTTCGTGAGCGGGCTCTTGCCTTGCTCGCCGATCTGAATTCGTGACTGGGTCAGCGTCACGTTGGCGATCACGCTGAAATCACTGAGCTGCTTAGCGACGAAGTCGAGCTGCTTTCTGCCCTCGAGCTCGGCTCCGATCAGGTTGGCGCCCTCGGTGTTCTCGAAGAAGCCGATGTTCGGGTTGATGATCACGGACTCGATGGGATCTGCGAAGTTCTTGTAGAAGACGCTGAACGCGAGCACCTCGCGTAGCGTCGGAAAGTACTCGAAGCGCAGGTCGGCATTCGTGATGTGCGTGAGCGTGAGCTCGGGGTTGCCGCCCGTTTCCCGGCCCGAGAAGTAGTCGTTGTAGGCGAAAGGAGCGAGCTCGCGCACTTGTGGTCGAGCTAGAGTGCGCGTCACCGCGGTGCGAAACTTCGTTTTCTCCGTTGCGCTGTATACGAGTGACAGCGAGGGAAGCAGGTCGGTGCTGCGCAGCTCCGCGCGTGTCTTTTCAGAGTTGTTGCCCACTTCGAACTGGTTGACGGGATCGATCGTCTGTACGGTTCGTTCGAGGCGTTCGCCCAGGATCAAGCGCAGGTCGCGAGCCAAGGCGACGTCCGCTTCGACATACGCGGCGAGCACGTCCAACTTGGCCTCGTATGCGTCCGAGGGTCGCGTGTTTTCGACCAGGCCCAGGACCGGGCCGATGTTCTCCGGCAGAAACAGCTTGTCCGGGCAGTTCAGCGCCGGCACCCGGCCTTCGCAGGTCTTGAGCGGGCTCACGTCGGCGGGGTCGACGTTGTCGAACGAGAAACGTCGCGCTTCGAAGTCACGCTTCTTCAGGTTGAGCAGACCTCCGAACATCAGCTTCGCCGACTCGTCGCGGGCCACGGGCTGGGTCCAGTTCAGACCGGCTACCGTCGAGCGCTCGTTCTGCTCGGACCAAAAGTGACGGCCGCTATCGACGCTGCCGTAGTATGCCCAGGGACCTTCCGAGTTCACCTGTTTGCTGTACACGACGTCGCGCGTGTCCGGCTCGTCTCGTCGCGCGAATCCCAGCGCACCGAACCAGTTGAGCTGCGCGTTGCCCAGGTCCTTGAGTTTGTGATCGCCGCTGAGCTGTACGAGGTCGAGCGCTCTCGCTGTGAAGCTCAGGCGCGTGGCATGCGCGAGCGTGCCATCGTCGAGCGTGCCGTTGAAGGTTTGCGTCGAATTGTCGGAAAGCTGGCTGCGGAAACCGAGCAACGTGAATCGATGATCCGGGTGAGGTTCGAAGCTCACGCTGCCGAGAGAGCCCCAGCGCACGAGGTCGAGCCCGCGATCGGTCTGATACGAAACGCGCGGCTGCGGGGTAACCGGCTGACCCGGTGTCGAGCCGAGCAGGTAAAATTCACGGATCAATCCGCCCTCGATGACCTCGAAGCTACGGCCGTAGCTCAGTGAGGCGAGCGCCCCGATGCGCTGCTTGGGTCCGAGACGCCAGCCATTGCCGACGACGAGCGATAAGCCGTGATTCGGGGGCGTCAGGGCCTTGGTCGCGGACATGAAAGAGTTCATGCTGCGGCCGATCTGCGCGAGATCAGCGTCCGTGTAATTCCCGCTGCCGTCGGGTTTGGGAGTGGTCTTGGTCAGGAGACGATCGGGCAGATCGTCGGGCTTCGCGCGCGTGCCGCTGTCGAAGCCCAGCCAATCGCTGCCACTCCCGCGGTAGCTGAGCCGGTCGCGGAAAGTGGCGTCCGAGTTGTAACCCCCGGAGAGCTGAACGTTGAACAGGAACTCGGTGGGGATCTCGCGAGTCTCTATGAGAATCGAGCCACCGGCGAAGTCGCCGGGTAGGTGGGGTACGAAGGTCTTGGTGATGGTGATGCCGTCCAGGGACTGTGCCGGAAATAGGTCGAGAGGTACGGCGGCGCGATCGGGCTCGGGGCTCGGCAAGGGCGCGCCGTTCAAGAGCGCATTCGAGTAACGCTCACCCAGCCCGCGCACGTAGACGAAGCGGCCGCCGACGATCGTGGCGCCGACCACGCGTTGTGCCGCTTGGGCAGCGTTGCTGTCGGGGGTTTTCGAAATCTCCGCGCGGCCGATGCCGTCGCCCACGGAAGCCGAGCGCTGGCGACTCAGAATCTGTCCCTCCAGAGCCGCGCGATCGGCTTCGGTTTCGACCTCGACGACGTCTTCCGACTTCTCGTCGGGTGCGAGCTGCAGGCTGACCTTCTCTACTTGTCCGGCTCCCACCTGCACGCCGTCGAGGCGTGCCGGCTCGTGTAGCTCGTAGAAAAATCGCAGGTTGTACGTGCCGGGTGGAAGCTCCAGCCGAAAACGGCCGTCGATGTCGGTGATGGCCTTGTACTTGGTGCCGACCACTGAAACCTGCGCCTCCGGCAGCGGCTCGCCGAGCTTGGTGTCGGTGAGCACGCCCCAGATCACGGCTTTGCCTTTGGCAGGCGGTCGTGCCGGATTCTCTTCGCCCAGATCTTCGTCGCTCGGCTCGGCATCCTCGGCCGGCGCTTGCTCGGGCGCGTCGGCCGGAGGCGCCTCTTCGACGGGCACCTCCTCGCCCTCTTCTTCGTCCTGCGCTGCGACGAGGCTCGGAGTCAGGAGTGAGACTAGGACGAGGCAAGCGGATAAGTGTGAAGATCGAGTTCGCATGGTTCTCTGAAAAGGCGAATACACGTCCGCTGCTGCGCGGCAGGTCCGCTGCGCGTTCGAACGGGTCGTCGGCGCTGGCCCGGGTCCGGGCTAACGCACGACTTTTTGAGTCAACATCGCAATCGAGCGCGCCCCGCCTGCGCGCGAAACGTCCATCACTTCGACGGCTTTGCCGTAAGGCAAGTCGTCGTGAGCGTCGAAGTAGACGACCTTGTGTCGCTTGGCGGCGATCATGCGGGGCAGCCGCGCTTCGAGCTCCGTCTTGGAGAGCGTCGTCTGGTTGACGCGGATGATTCCTTGTTTGTCCACGGTGATGACCAGTGGCTTGTTGGTCTCGTCCGTGGGCGGCGGCTCCTCTTTGGTCTTTTCGTCCTGTTTGGGGAGGTTGAGCCAGAAGGTCTTGGTCATGAGCGGCGTCACGACCATGAAGATGATGAGCACCACCAGCGCCACGTCGACCAGCGGCGTCACGTTCATGCTGGGTGCCGGTTGTGGGCGCTTGCTGCGCTTTCCCGAGCCGCCGACGTTCATGCCCATGGTTAGGAGGCTCCCGCTCCGGGCTTCTTCTTTTCGATCACCTTGAGCGAAACACCCTTGAAGCCGATGCCCTGCAAAATCGCGAATGTTTCGCGCACACGCCGGTAAGGGACGGCCTCGTCAGTCTTCAAGAGCAGCGCGCGATCGGGCTCTTTTTCGTGCATGACCTGCAGCGTCGCTTTGAGCTTCTCGGGCGCGATGCGCTCCTCTTCCACCACCACGCTGCCGCTCGGTGCGAGCGTTACGTCGATGGGGTTCATGTCCTTGGGCTTCGCGTCCGGTTTCAAAATCGTGGGAAGCTCGATGTGTTCACCCTCGGCGAGCGCCGGCACCATCACCATGAAGATGATGAGCAGCACGAGCACGACGTCCACCAGCGGGGTGACGTTGATGTCCGGCTCAGGCTGCTTGCTTCTTCTTGCCGTGCTGAGGCTTGCGCCCATAGTGGTTCTCCATCTCGTCCAAGAGCTCACCGGAGGAGCGCGCCAGCGCCATTTCCACCCGGTTCACGCGCACGGTCAGGTAATTGAAGAGCAGCACGGCCGGGATGGCGACCAAGAGACCGAGCGCCGTTTCGATGAGCGCTTCGGAGATGCCCAATGACACCGCCGCGATGCCGCCGGAACCCGTGCTGCCGATGCCCTGGAATGCGGCGATGATGCCGACGACGGTGCCGAGCAGCCCCACGAACGGCGCTACCGAGCCCACGGATGCGAGCACGTTCATGCCGCGGCGCAGCTCCTCGCCGATGGCTTCCTTGGCGCGCTCGGCTTCGTTGCGCGCCATTTCCACCGGGGTCAGCCCGCCTTCGAGGTCCTCGTATCCGCGCAGGTAGCGGCCCAGGATCGCGGAGAACAGCCGCGCGAGCGCCGAATGCCGGTGCGCATCGCAGGCTTCGATCATTTCCTCGATCTTCCACTCGTCGATCAGCGGGCCGATGCGCCGCGCCAGAGCGCGAGAATCCCGGGCTGAGCGGCTGAGGGCGAGCGCGCGCTCCACGACGACGCCGATGCTGGCGATGGCCATCAGGATGAGCATTGCGGCAATCGCCTTGCTCAGGCCGCCCATCGAGCTCCAAATGTGCACGAGATCGAATGACATGAACTCTAAACTCCTCGCCTTTTTACGTGCGAATTCGGAAAGGAAAGCGCGCAATCCGGAACACCGACACGGGCGCTCCGTCCAGACTCGCAGGGTGACAGCGCACGCCTTGAAACGCGCTGATCACGGCGGCGTGGAGCTCGGGAGGACCACGCACGACGTTGACGTTCGAAACCGCACCGGACTCTGACACCACGTACTTGACGATCACGGTGCCCTCGATGCCGGCCGCCTTGGCGGACGATGGATAGCTGGGCGTGGGGATCGAGCACTGCGGAGGTGTGACGTTCTCCGTCACCCGCATCGGACCACGCGGCTTGGGAGGCGGCTTCGGAGGCGGCGGGGTGACAGGGGCTACGACGGCGGCTTTGGCGCTACTGCCGCCCTGCGTGGCGCCGGCATACGGATCGCCTTCGCCCTCACTCCGCGTTTCGGTGGGTGTCGTCTCCTGAGGCTTGTCGTCAGGGACCTCGGTGGGAGGTGTGAGCTTGGGAACGCGCGGTCCGGCTGGCTTCGGTGTCGGCGCTAGGGGTTCCGGTTCGGGTTCCGGTTCGGGTTCCGGTTCGGGCTCGGTCGCCAGTTTGACCTCGTGGACTTCTTCTTCAGTCTCCTCGACGACTTGTGCCGCCGTCATCGAGATGGCGAGCGCGATGGCTGCGAACGCGGCGAATCCCACGCCGTAGCCGAGCGCCAAGCGGCGTCTGCGCAGAGCATCACTGCCCTCGGTCGTCCACGAGGCGAAGTCCATGTTTGACCCGGCGCACTCTGGACGGCGATCGTGACGGCTTGGTGGCGCTTCGGAAAATTGCCCGTGAATGGCGCGGCTTCCGTCACCAGCTGCTACTGAGTCGTCACGGAGGAGTCACACGTCTGGACTATGGCCGAGGCGGCAATGCCGCGAATTTTGGTCATCGAGGACGAGGACGATATCCGCCAGGTGCTCGACTACAACCTTCGAGAGGCGGGTTACGACGTGTTGCTCGCAGCTCAGGGCCACGAGGGCTTGCGCATTGCGCGCGAAGCTCGACCCGACTTGATGCTCCTCGATCTCATGCTGCCCGATCTACCGGGCACGGACATCTGTCGGGCGATCAAGGACGACAACGCTACACGGGGAATCGCCGTCGTGATGCTCACCGCGCGGGGAACCGAGGTCGATCGTGTCGTGGGTTTCGAGCTGGGCGCCGACGACTACGTGACGAAGCCGTTCAGCGTACGCGAGCTCATCCTGCGTGTACGCGCAGTGCTGCGCCGTCGCAGGAACCAGGAAAGTGTCGCTCACCTGATAGACTTCGGCTGCCTCCGCATCGATCGTGAAGCACACCGCGTGTGGGTTGCCTCCGAGACGATCGAGCTGACGTCGCTCGAGTTTCGCTTGCTGCTCACGCTCTACGATCGCAAAAATCGCGTGCAGTCGCGCGGCAGCTTGCTGGACAGCGTGTGGGGCGTGGACACGAAAATTTCGACCCGCACGGTCGATGCGCATGTCAAACGCCTTCGCGAGAAGCTCGGCGAGGCGCGCGACTACATCGAAACCGTGCGTGGCGTGGGCTACCGCTTTGCCGAAAGCCCCGATTCGCTCGGCGATCTGGGCCCCGAGCCCGTTTGCTGACGACCCCGGGCCCCGTCGCCGCGGCGCTGGCAGCTGGTCGGATCCGACCAACGCTTGCCCGGATCCGACCACCCCGCCGCGCCGTTGCCGGCGTGGGTCAAGCGTTTAAATAAGCAACTTCAAGGGTTGAGCGCGGCGCGACCTGTCTGGCACGCAACCTGCTGTTGCTCTATCCATGGGTCGCGCTCAAGCCGTCGTGTCGTTGTTGGGCGCCAGCGTCCGAAGGAGCGGTCGGCCATCGGAACCGGATGCCGGCCGCGGGCTGGCAGAGGCCCTGGCGCTGAGCGGGCTCGGCGACTCGCTGCTCGCGGAAAACGCGGGCGAAGTGCTCGAGCACCTGGCGCAGTGCGGCGAGGTCTCGGCCGTGATCGTCCATTTGCCGGGCACGGCGCAAGGCGCGGATGCATTGCAGCGCATCCGCGAGCAGCACCCACTAATTCCGATTCTCGCGCTGGTCGGTCCTGATTGCGACCGCGCGCGCATCGCGCAACTGAAATGCGAAGCCTGCGAGCTTCCGCTGAACGTGCGAGAGCTGAAGAACTTCGTGCTGCGCGCGCACGCTTTTCAGCGGGTGCAGGCCGCCTGGCGCTCTTGGCTCGTCGAGTACGGTGCCAAAACGTACGGCTTGTCTTCGCGCGCGGCGGGTCTCCTGGCACAAGCCGTGGACAAAGCCGGCCCTGCGCTGCTCATGGCCGAGCTCGGGGTGTCCCATCACACGCTGTTCGCACAGGTCCGGCGGCTGCTCACCCGAGGCAGCGAGTCGATGGACCTTGCGCGAGCCGACGACGTTCTGGCGCGGCTGCTCGCGAACACGTCGCTGCGCGACTGGGACCGGGCACACCCGTCGCGCTTGGACGACGCGACCACGTCCGGCGCGGGCAAGCCCGAGCTCCGGCGCTGACTGCGCGGGATCCAGGGAATTTCCGCAGTTCCCTGGATCCCGCGCAGATCTTTCGGGCGGTGGTAGACTTCTCGTGACATTCGCCCGACTTGGCACGGTGCTTCTACGGGCATGTCACACGATCGTCACCTAACCCGAGTAACTCGCTCTTCCGATGGCGAAAATATTGGTTGTCGAGGACGAACCGGACCTTGTCCAGGTCCTCGATTACAACTTACGGCAAGCCGGTCACGAAGTGTTCACCGCGCGTCGCGGCGAGGAGGGCCTGCGCCTGGCGCGCGAGCAACGTCCCGACCTGGTGCTCCTCGACTTGATGTTACCCGACATTCCGGGCACGGAGATCTGCAAGCAACTCAAAGACTCCACGAGCACCCGCTCGGTGCCCGTCGTCATGGTGACCGCGCGTGGCGAGGAGATTGACCGCGTCGTCGGTTTCGAGCTCGGGGTGGACGACTACGTCGTCAAGCCCTTCAGCGTGCGCGAGCTCCTGCTGCGCATTCAGGCCATCTTGCGCCGCGGCAAATCCGAGGAACCGAGTGAAGCGCCGATCATCGAGTTCGGCTGCCTGAGGATAGACCGCGGTGCCCACCGCGTGTGGGTGGACGAGATCGAAATCGAGCTGACCGCGCTCGAGTTCAAGTTGTTGGTGAAGCTCTACGAGCGAAGAAATCGCGTGCAAACGCGCTCTGCGCTGCTCGACGACGTGTGGGGCATCCAGGCCGACATCACTACCCGCACCGTGGATACGCACGTGAAGCGGCTGCGTGAAAAGCTCGAGGGCGCCCGAGATTACGTCGAGACCGTGCGCGGCGTGGGCTACCGTTTCGTGGGATCTCCCGACGAGGCCTGAGCATTGAACCTCGGCATTCGCGCCAAGCTGTTTTTGATCTCGTTCGGCGTGATCGTCGTTTCTGTCGTGGTTGCTTACGCTTACATGCGAAGCGAGCTCGATCAGGAGCTCACGGATAACATCCGCGCCGATCTGGAGGTACGAGCGCAACTGGTTGCCTTGAAAGCCGAGGCCAGCGGCGCAGCGCTCGACGCCACGAGCACCTGGGATGCGCTCGCAGACGAGCTCGGTACGAACGCCCAGGCCCGGGTCACGCTGATTCGACGCGATGGCAAGGTGCTCGGAGATTCGCAGGTTCCGCTGTCGGAGCTGGCGATCGTCGAGAACCACGAGGCCCGGCCCGAGGTGAAAGCGGCGCTCGCCACGGGGCACGGCCAGAGCAGCCGCCTGAGTCATACCATCGACCAACGCATGCTCTACGTGGCCGTCCCGCTGCTGCGCGAGGGGCAGGTGATCGGAGTCTCGCGGGTGGCCATGTCGCTCACGCAGGTGGACGCCGCACTCGGGCGCTTGCGTGCGGTGTTGAGCTTTGCAACGGTCTTGGCGCTCGCCGTGGCCGTGCTCATGTCGACCGTCGCGGCCGAGCTCGCTTCGCGCAGGGCGCGGCTGCTCACGGCGGCTGCGCGTCGCATGGCGGCCGGGGACCTCGCGTCGCGCGGCGTGTTGGAAGGCGAAGACGAGTTCGCAGAGCTGAGCCGTGCCATGGATCAACTGGCGCGCAGCTTGACGTCGAGTGTGAACGCACTACGCGACGAACGCGATCGCTTGGGCGGGCTGCTCGGCGGCATGCAGGAGGGCGTGCTGCTTCTGGATGGCGAGAACCGGGTCATGCTCGTCAACCCGGCGCTGCGCAGCATGCTCTTGTTAGGCGCAGACGCCGTCGGAAAGACACCGCTCGAAGTGATTCGTCACGCCGACTTGAAGGAGCTCTTCGACGAGGTGGCGCAGGGCGGTGAGCCGCTCAGCCGCGAGATCGACGTTGCGGGTCTGCGGCCACGCCGGCTGCTGGTGCGCGTTGCTCCTCTGCATGGTGAGCAACCGGGCCTGTTCGCGGTATTCGTCGACGTGACCGAGATGCGGCGCCTGGAATCCTTGCGCCGAGACTTCGTGGCCAACGTCTCGCACGAGCTCCGCACCCCGGTGACCGCGATTCGTTCCGCCGCCGAGACGGTGCAGAGCGCGGCAGCGCGCGACCCGGCAGCCGCGAGCCAGTTCATCGATATCATCGCGCGCAACGCCGAGCGCCTGCACGGGCTCGTCGAGGATCTGCTCGACTTGAGTCGCATCGAATCGCGGGAGCTGCGTTTGAACATGGAGGCGCTCGATTCGGCGAGCGTCTTTTCGTACGTGGCGTCCCTGTTCAAGGAACGCGCAGAAAAGAAGCACATCCGCTTCGTCGAACAGTTCCCAGCCAACCTGGCGCGCGCTCAGGCCGACCGGCGCGCGCTCGAACACGTGCTCACCAATCTGGTCGACAACGCCGTGAAGTACTGCGGCTCGGACGCGGAGATCCGCCTCGAAGCGCAGGAGAACGGAGAATCGCTACGCCTGATGGTGGAGGACACCGGGCCGGGCATCGAAGCACGCCATCTATCGCGCGTGTTCGAACGCTTCTATCGGGTCGATACCGGACGTTCGCGCGAGTTGGGCGGCACCGGGCTCGGGCTGTCGATCGTCAAGCACCTAGCAGAATCGATGGGCGGGAGCGTCGGGGTCGAGAGCACTCCCGGGGTGGGTACCAAGTTCAGCTTGACGTTGAAGAAGGCGCCGCCGCTCGCCGCTTGAAGTGCCGGCGCGTCAGCGGCCGATTTTGCGAAACGTATAACTCTCCTCGACGCGATCCGGCCGGCTCGGCACGTCGCTGTCGTGCCGCAATGGATCGAGGTCCGGGATGGTGGGCATCGAGTCGCGCGTCGCGTCTCGCTCGCGGTCGTAACCGATGTCGTGACGAAGCGGGTCTTCGTCCGGCAGGGTGGGCATGAGCTCGCGGCCTTTGAGCGCGCGGCGCGCCTCATGCTCGGGATCCCATACGAAATCGAAGTCATCGATGCGAAAGCCCTGCTGCGCGCTGTCCATGTCTGGAGCTGGCGGCCGCATGGCGTGACGCGGGAGAGCGCCGGTATCCTCCGGCAGCGCGTGATTCGCGGTTTGACGACGTCCGGATGCGGGCGCGATCGTCGCGCGCTGAGCGGGGCTGTTTGCCGTGCTGAGTTTTCGAGCAGTCACGAGAGTTCCTCTGATAGTCGCCGTCTCGTCATCCGATTGTCACGGAGTCCTGGTCTACGGCAGTCGGGGAAAAGAAAGGCCTCACCATGTCATTACGCTTCATTAATGGAACGTTGGGTTTGATGCTTCTCACGGTTCCGGCATTCGCTCAAGTGCCCGCCGAGCCGCTTCCAGCCGAGCCACCAGCGCCGGACGCCCCCGCCCCCGCCGGGGAGCCCGCAGACCCTGCTCTGCAGCCAGTGCCGGACGCGCCCGCGCCTGCGGCACCCGCGCCCGCGGCGATCGACGTGCCGCCCGAGCCTCCGAAAGGACCGGGACCTCAGACTGATGCCGCGGACGAGGCTCCGCGCCCCGACAAGATCGCCGTCGGCAAGCAGGGCTTCCTTCAGCCGGGCGCGTTGCTGCAGGGCTGGATCTTCTTGGAGCATCAGGACATCGAAGGGCGAGAGCACGACCTGTTCGGGACGTTCCGTTTGCGTCGCGCCGAGCTGCGCATCAAGGGCCAAATCATCCCCGAGCTCATCGGCTATCAGGTCATGATCGATCCGGCCAAGTTACTGCGCTTTTCGAGCCGGACAGTGGAAGTGGAAGGCCAGGAACCGGCGCCCACTCAGCCCGGCACGGTCGAAGTCCCCGAGCCGCCTAGCGACACCTCGATTCTGCAGGACTTCTACGTCACTTTCATGAGCGAGTATGCGGACGTTTCAATCGGCCAATTCAAGAACTTCGTGAGTTGGGAGGGCTACAATTCGGCCTCCAAAATCATCCTGCCGGAGCGCGCTCTGTCCTCGCGCACCTTTGGCGATCGTCGCGATCTCGGCCTACGTGTCGAAAAGAAGTTCGAAGACCTGGGGTTCGGGTATTCGGCGGGTGTGTTCAACGGCACTGGGGTGAACCGTCTCGACAACAACAACCAAAAGGACGCTGTTCTGAGGTTGGAGGTCTATCCCATGAAAGGCCTCACGGTCGCCGGGCTCGGCTACCTGGCGGTGGGAGAGCGCGACGAGCCGGACACCAAGGATCGAGTCGAGGGAGACGTCCGGCTGGAGCTCGACGAATTTCTGGTTCAGGCGGAATATATCCGCGGCTGGACCAAGATCGAAGATGGGCCGCGCATGCAGGGACACGGTGCATACGTCGCGCTGGGCTACACCTTCTTCGAGAAACTACAGCCGGTGCTGCGCGTAGGTTTCCTCGATCAAGACGTCGATCAGGATCTGCCGAGTGGACGCAGCGAGGACGAGGTGAATCACTACGAGCTCGGCCTCAACTACTACATCGCGCAGCACGAAGCGAAGCTCCAGCTCAGCATCAGTGCGTTCGACTACGACGACACGCCGACCGCGACCGAGGGCATTTTGTCGGCCCAAGTGTCCTTCTGAGTGACCCTGTGAGACAGGAACGCGAGCAGTGTCCGCAAGGGGCAATGCTCACGGCCTCCGGACACCACCTTCGATTGGATTTACAATCCAATCGAATTGACGCAGGTGGCCGGGGCGGGTACGCCCGAGAGGGGGGTTCGGAAGCGTTCCGTGGTGCCACTCGTCATTGGGATCGCCGCCGGCGCAGGCGGCTCATCGGACCTCGGGACCTTGGTCGGGTCGCTCAGTTCGCGCTTCAGCGGCTGCTTGGCAGTGGTGCAGCACCTGCCACCCGGCTTCGCGCGAACCTTTGCCGCGTATCTGCAGACCCTCACCGCGCTGCGCGTCGTGCTCGCTGAAGAGCAGGTACCCGTGGCGCCCGGGTTGATCGTCCTGGCCTCCGAAGATTGCCACCTGGTGAGCGAGGGACAAGAGGGGCTGGCGTCCGATCCGGGTGAGCCGGTATTCGGCCATCGGCCGGCGGCCGACGTGTTGTTTCGGTCGCTGGCCGACACTTGGGGTAAGGCCGCTCTCGGTGTCGTGCTGGCCGGTGCCGGGCGAGACGGCAGCGCGGGCCTGGTCGCGATGCGCACACAGGGGGCGGTCACGCTCGTCCAGAGTACGGACAGCGCAGTGGCGGATGCGATGCCCCGAGCCGCCCTCGAGCGAGGTGCGGCGTTGCGCGTGCTCCGGCCGCGAGACATCTCCCATTTGCTGCAGGGCGCGGCAGCCGAGCGGCGCGCACTGAGTGAACGCGTGCACGGGCCGTGACTCGCGCGAACTGGCTGAAATCAGGCCAACAATGAGCGTGCGTCACAGAAACGTCACAGACCTGTTGCTCGAACGCTGCGCGCGCTGCGCGGGGTGCTGTTACGTACGCAGCAATGACTCGATTCGGATTTTTGCGTTACTGGCTCGCGCTGTCTCTGGTCGCGCTCGTGGGCTGTAAAGGCGAGAAAAGCGGAACCGTAACCAGCGAGCAGAAGGGGGAAGGCGTCGTGGCGCTCAATGGCGCCGGCGCGACCTTCCCGTACCCGCTCTATTCAAAGTGGATGTCCGAGTACAACAAGCAGCACCCGAACATCCGCATCAACTATCAGTCAATCGGATCGGGCGGTGGCATCCGCCAGATCGTGGCGCAAACCGTCGATTTCGGCGCAACGGACGCGCCCATGAAAGATGACGAAGCCAAGGACGCTCCCGGTCGCATCCTGCACGTTCCCACCACGATCGGCGCGGTCGTGATCAGTTACAACCTGCCCGAAGTAACAGCTGCGCTGAAGCTCACGCCCGAAGCCCTGGCTGGGATCTTCATGGGCGAGATCAAGAAGTGGAACGACCCGAAGCTCGCTGAAGCGAACCCGGGCGCGGGCCTGCCGAACAAGCCAATTTCAGTCGTCTATCGCACGGACGGCAGCGGAACCACGGCGGTGTTCACGGATTATCTGGCGAAGGTCGCCCCGCAGTTCAAAGACAAGGTCGGGGTTGGCAAGAGCGTGAAGTGGCCGGTCGGACTCGGTGCCAAAGGCAATGAAGGCGTCACCGGACAGGTGAAGACCACGCCCGGAACCATCGGCTACATGGAAATTGCGTATGCGCTCCAAAACAAGATGCCGGTGTCCACCATCAAGAACAGGGCCGGCAACTTCGTGGAGCCGAAGATCGAGTCGATCACCGCGGCTGCTCAAGGCGTGACGATGCCGGCTACGCTGTACACCTCGATCGCCGATCCAGAGGGCGCGGAGGCTTATCCGATTGCCGCCTATACGTACATTCTCGTGTACGAGGACGCCAAGGACGCGACGAAGGGAGAAGCGCTCGCCAAGTTCTTGTGGTGGGCCGCTCACGACGGCCAGAAGTTCGCGGCCGATCTGCACTACGCGCCGCTACCCGTAAAGGTGGTGGCAAAAATCGAAGAACGCTTGAAGGGCCTGCGCTCGGGCGAGAAAAAGTTTCTCTCCGGCGCGTGAAAGAAGGCACGAATCCATGAACCCGGGATTGAGCGTTTCGCTCGTCCGCGCGCGACCCAAGTGGCTCGCACGCTTCGGTTCGGAGGTGAACTGGGGCGACTTCGCGTTCCGGATCGTAACGGCGCTATTCGCGCTCACCGTTATCGTGGCTCTCGGTGCCATGGCGCTGCAGATGCTGCGCGCCTCCGAGGCGAGCATCGCGGAGTTTGGGCTGAGCTTCGTCACGAGCCGCATTTGGGATCCAGTCCGCGAGACGTTCGGCGCCTTGCCGTTCATCTACGGGACCGTGGTCTCGTCGCTCTTGGCCCTGGCCATGGCCGTACCGATCTCCATCGGCGTCGCGATCTTTCTGTCAGAGCTCGCTCCTGCATGGCTGCGCGGGGTGATGGGCTTCCTCGTGGAGTTGCTGGCTGCAGTTCCCAGCGTCGTTTACGGCCTGTGGGGCATCTTCGCGCTCTGTCCATGGCTGCGCGAAGTCGTGGAGCCGGCGCTCGGAAGGGTGTTCGGATTTCTGCCGTTCTTCCAGGGGCCGCATCAGGGGTTCGGCATGCTGGCCGGCGGAATGATCCTCGCCATCATGATCATTCCGACAGTTTCCTCCGTCAGTCGTGAAGTGTTGCGCGCCGTGCCGGACTCCTTGCGCGAGGGAGCCATGGCGCTCGGCGCTACTCGCTGGGAGGCGGTGCGCATGGCCGTGCTGCCCTATGCGCGTTCCGGCTTGATCGGCGCGGCCATTCTCGGTCTGGGTCGCGCGCTCGGTGAAACCATGGCGATCACCATGGTGATCGGCA
>Ga0193706_1000892_pt1 | contig 14701 bp, 10 predicted proteins | sample U3c1metaG_FD_160130 | JGI IMG/M metagenome (GOLD analysis project Ga0193706, IMG submission 160130) | Soil microbial communities from a riparian zone of the East river system, Colorado, United States - U3c1 | ecosystem: Environmental > Terrestrial > Soil > Riparian zone | place: USA: East River... | reverse complement strand
CCACGAGTGGGGGCATTACTTCCACCACCGCCTCGTGCAGTGCGGCGGGTCGTCGTGCAGCGGCATGAGCGAGGGTTGGGGCGATTTCATGGGCCTGATGATGGTCATTCGCGATGGCGACACCTTCGATGGCGGCAAGACGTACGCGCTGGCGCAGTACGCCGCGCAAGGCATCGCCAAAGACGGTTCGTATTTCGGCATCCGCCGCGCGCCGTACTCGCGCGAGATGACGAAGAACCCGTTCACCTTCAAGCACATCAAACAGATGGAGACGCTGCCCATGGGCGCGCCGCTCGCTCCCACGGGCGCCGACATGAGCGAGGTGCACAACGTCGGCGAAATTTGGGCCGAGACGCTCTTCGAAGCGTACGCGAACCTTCTCGATCTCGGTAAGGCCGCCACGCCCCCCCTCTCGTTCGACGAGAGCAAGCGCCGGATGGCGGACTACCTGGTGGCCGGCATGAAGGCGACCCCCAACGAACCGACCTTCGTCGAACAGCGCGATGCCATCCTCTCGACGATCTACGCCACCAAACGAATGGACGATTTTACCGCGATTGCCAAAGGCTTTGCCAAGCGCGGCCTCGGCGTGGCCGCGGTGGCTCCCCCCACGTCGTCGATGAACCTCAACGAGGCCGTCGAGAGCATGGATTTCAAGGGGGCACTCGCCTTCGTCGAAGCGAAACTCGACGATTCGGTGACGAGCTGCGACAAGGACGGCGTCCTCGATACGAACGAAACGGGCAAGCTCACCGTCACGGTGAAGAACTCGGGCTGGGTCAGACTCACCAAGACACAAATCAAGGCCAGCAGCACCGACGCCAACCTCACCTTCAGCATGCCGGGCGCCGACATGGCGTCGATCGAGCCGTACGAGTCGGCGACCGTGACCGTCAACGTGACGGCCAAGCCCGGGGTGGCCATGAGAGCGGCGATCCCCGTCACCATCACGATGACGGACGGCGACGCCGCCAAAGCCTCCGTCGAGGTCGCCTACCTGGCGCCCTTCAACTTCGACGAAACCAGGGCTTCGTCGAAGGCCGACGACGTCGAAAGCGCGTTGCCGTCCGTTTGGACGATGAACCACGTGCCGAAGCTCTCGGCCGACGCCTGGGCACGCGCCGGCGACGCCAAAGGCCATCTTTGGCATGGCGACGCGCTGTCTTCGGCCGGTGACGAGAGCTTGGTCTCACCGGACCTCGTCGTGGGTTCGACCGAACCCTTCACCATCGCGTTCAAACATCACTACACCTTCGAAGTGGGTGCGATCCCGGGCACGACCATGATGGGCAACTTCGACGGAGGCGTCCTCGAGATCTCCCAAGACAACGGAGCCACCTGGAGCGACGTCTCGGACTACGTCGATCCGATGTACCCGGCCACGGTCTTCACTGGCGTTCCGTTCAACATCCCCGACACCAACGTCCTCGCCGGCAAAAAAGCGTGGGCCGCCCGATCGACGAACTATCCCGCCGATGTCGACGTCAAGCTCGATCTCGGGATGAAGCTCGCCGGCAAGACGGTGAAGGTGCGCTTCCGCATCGGCACCGACGAGGGCACGGGCACCGACGGTTGGGAGATCGACGACATCGCGTTCACCGGGATCACCAACTCGCCGTTCTCGAAGGTCGGCGACAACACCGGCACTTGCGGCGGCGATGGCGGCACGCCCACTGACGGCGGCGCGAAGGATGGAAGCGCGGGAACGGGAGGAACCGGCGGCACTGGCGGCACCACGCCGCCGCCCGCCGACGGCTGCGATTGCTCGGTGCCCGGAGGTCGGTCCACGGGTGACGCGGGCGCTCTGGTCGGTGCTCTCGGCGCGATGGCCATGGTGCTGCGCCGCCGTCGCCGCCAGCAGAGCTAGCGGTCGCGATCCCCGCGTTCTTCGTCGATCAGGCGACCTTGGCGCGGGCGCGGGCCGGCTCCTCGATCGACCGTGGTTCGCGGCGCCGGACGAAGAGAGCGACCTTCAGCACGCCGGGCAACAGGAACAGGGTCAGGGCGGTCGACAAGAGGATGCCGCAAATGACGACCGTCGCCAGCGGGCGCTGTACCTCGGCGCCGGCCCCGGTGGCGAGCGCCATCGGAAGAAAGCCGAACGCAGCGACGGCGCCCGTCGTCAACACGGCCCGCATGGTATCGGTCGATCCCTCGAGAATCGCCTCGTCGAGGGGCCAACCGGAGTCGAGCTTCTCACGCACCGCGGTGGCGAGCACCACGCCGTTCAACACCGACACGCCCGCCAAGGCGATGAAGCCGACCGCGGCAGGAATGCTGAAGGAAATGTTGCGCATCACCAGACCGAGCGCGCCTCCCGTCAGCGCGAACGGCACCACTGCGAAGACCGCGACGGCATAGCGCGGCGCCTGGAACATCCACAGGAGCATGCCGAAAATGATGGCCAAGGCCATCGGAACCACCATTCCGAGGCGGTTCTTGGCGCGCTCGAAATTGGCAAATTGGCCACCCCATTCGATCTTCCACTCGCGGGGAAGAGTGACCTGCTGTTCGACCTTGGAGCGCGCCTCCGCCACCCAGGACACGAGATCGCGTCCACGCAGGTTGACCTCGACGCGGATGGTGCGCGCCAGGTTGATGTGCCGGATCTGGGAAGCACCCTCCGATTCGATGATGGTCGCCACCTCCGAAAGAGGCACCGTTCCGCCGTCGGCCGTTTCAACGAAGAGCTCGCCGAGCGCCTCCGGAGTAGGGGTACGGAGTGGCGCGATGACCTTGACTTCGAAACGCCGCTTCCCTTCGTAGACGAGGCCGACCGGGATGCCGACCCGCGAGGCTTGCACCACCTTGAGAGCGTCCTGCGCGCGGATACCGTATCGTGCGAGGCGCGCCCGATCCGGCTGCACCGTGATCTGCGGCGCGCCGAGGACACGCTCGACGCGCACGTCTCCCGAGCCCTGGACGGTGCGGATGATGGCGGCAACCTCGTCGCTCGTGCGGCGAAGCCCCTCGAGATCGTCGCCGAAGATCGAGATCTGCACGTCGGCGCGCGACCCGCTGATGAGCTCGTTGGTCTTGTCCTCGATCGGTTGGGAGACCGAGACGAACGTGCCAGGGACGTTTTTCTCGATCTCGTCTTTGACCAAGATCGAAAAAGCATCGAAGTCTTGCGCAGTCGTCCATTCCTTTTTGGGACGAAGGTGCACGAGCAGATCGGTGCTGTCGTTGCCGACGGGATCGACCGCGACTTCCGCGCGTCCCGTCAAGGCGATGGCGGTCATCACTTCCGGAAACTTGCGCAGCGCTTTCTCCGCCGCCAGATCGAGATCCTTGGCTTCGCCGAGACCGATGGAAGGGGCGCGGCGGATGGTGACCACGAGGTCGCCTTCTTCGATGCGCGGCATGAAGTCGGCCCCCATTCTTCCGAGCAGGACCATGCTGCCCACCAGGCTGAACCCGGCACCGATCAGGAGCGGCACGCGCCAGCGCAATGCCCAGGGAATCGCCGCGGCGTAATGATGGCTCAAGCGCTCGATCCAGTGCGGGCCGTGCCCGGTCGCGGGAGGGACGAAAAGAACGACGAGCGCCGGGAAAAACAAGGCCGAATAGACGAGCGCGCCGAACAGCGCGCAGGCCATGGTGATGGCCATGGGGCGGAACATCTTGCCCTCGATCCCTTCCAGCGTCAGGAGCGGAAGGTAGACGAGCATGATGATCGCCACCGCGAAACCTACCGGACGGATGACGCTGGAGCCGACCTCGGAATAGGCCGGGTCGCGCGCAGTGCCGACCAACTTCTTGCCGGCGAATGCGGCGATGATGGCCTCCAGGATGACGATGGGGCCGTCGACCAGGAAGCCGAAATCGATGGCTCCGAGACTCATCAAATCGCCGGTAACCCCGAAGAGGTGCATGCCGATGACGGCGATGGCCATGGAAGCGGGAATGCCGAGGACGACCACCAGCGCGCCGCGAAAGGTGCCGAGGAACATCCACAAAACGAGGGTCACGACCAGGGCCCCCTCGGCGAGGTTCTTGGCTACCGTGGCGATGGTCCGTCCGACGAAATCCGAGCGATCGTAGACGGCCTCTATCACCACGCCGGCGGGCAGCCCGCGCTGGATGTCGGCGACCTTCTCTTTGACGTTGTGGACGACCTCGCGGCTGTTTGCACCGAGGAGCATCAAGGTGAGGCCGACCACCGCCTCCCCCTCACCGTCACGGGTGATGACGCCATAGCGTATGGCCGAGCCGACCTTGACCTCGCCGATATGACGGACGAGCACCGGAGTTCCGGCGTCCGAGGTGCGAATGACGACGTTGCTGATCTCCTCCTCGTTGCGAAAAAGCCCGACGCCCCGCAAGGTCAGCGACTCGCTCTTGCGCTCGACGTAGCCGCCGCCGACCGTGGCGTTGGCGTTGTCGATCGCCTCCGCCACCTCGCTCAATCGCAGCTTCTGCAGATGCAAGCGCCCGCGATCGACGATGACCTGGTACTCCTTGAGATCGCCGCCGAACGAGTTGATCTCGACGACGCCGGGGACTTGCCGAATCTTGGGCGCGATTTCCCAGTCGAGCAGCGTGCGGAGCTGCATCGGCGAGTGGTGGTCGGAGCGCACCACGAAGCGGAAAATGTCGCCGAGCCCACCCGAAGCCGGCGAGAGCTGCGGCGTGCCCGCCAGGGCGGGCAAATCCCCTTCCGCGCTGCGCACGCGTTCCAGCACGATTTGGCGCGACAGCCAGAGGTCGGCGCCGTCTTCGAACACGGCGGTGACGACCGAGAGCCCGCTGCGCGACATCGAGCGCAGCTCCGCCAGCCGCGGGGTGCCGTTGAGCGCCATCTCGATGGGAAACGTCACGGTGCTCTCCACCTCCACCGGCGAAAGGCCGGGCGCGTCGGTCAACACCGACACCTGCGTGGTGGTGAGGTCGGGTACGGCGTCGATGGGCAGCTTGCGCACGCCCTGCAGGCCGACGCCCAGAAGGACGACGAGCAAGAGCGCCATCACGTATTTCAGCTTGATCGATTGTTCGACGATGGATTTCAGCATGGGGGAGCGCGCAGAAAAGACTGCCGCGACGTCACCAGCCTCGACGCCTTGCAGAAGGCCCGCACCGCCGTCAGCCTAGGTGGCCATGCTCCCCCGGGCGATTACCTGAACCTTACAAGCTTGCAATGTTAGGCGTTGAGAACTCCCCTGCCTTTATGATGACGAGCCCTGTGAAAGTCATCGTCGTCGAAGATGCGCTGAAGGTGGCGCGATTCATCTCTCGGGTGCTCCACGAGGAAGGATTCTCCACCGATATCGCCACCAAAGGGCAGATCGCGCTGCGTCAAATCGCCAAGGGCTCCTACGACTTGGCGATCCTGGATTGGACATTGCCGGACATGGACGGACTTTCGATTTGTCGCGAGCTGCGCAATGCCGGCAACGCCATCCCGGTGATGATGCTGACGGCGCGCGGTCAAGTGAGCGACCGGGTGCTCGGTCTAGAGAGCGGAGCCGACGACTATCTGGTCAAGCCTTTCGAGGTGGACGAGCTGGTGGCCCGCGTCAATGCGCTCATTCGCCGTTCGAAGGGGATGCAAAGGCTGGTCTTCGGCGAGCTCGAGATCGATCGCGCCGCGCACCGCGCCGTCCTGGCGGGCGTCGCGCTCGACCTGACGGTACGGGAGTACACGCTGCTCATGCACCTCGCTCATCACGCGGGAAGGATCGTGACGCGCACCGACCTCCTGGCGCAGGTGTGGGAGACCGGTTTCGACACTGGCTCCAACGTCGTCGACGTGCAGATCAGCCGTCTGCGCGACAAGCTCGGCGCGCATGCGTTCATGATCGAAACCGTGCGTGGCTTCGGCTATCGCCTTCGCTCCGAGCCCGCCTCGTGACGTTTCGATCGCGGCTCGTGGCGGCTGTCTCGGCGATGACTTTCGTCACGCTCGGCGTTGCCTTCGTGGCGGTCTCGGTGGCGGTGAACCACGCCCAAGAGCGGCGGCTGGACGAGGCGCTTCTCACCGAAGCCGAACAGGATGCCAAACGGGTGGCGGGGCGCGAAGGCGAGAAGCTCGTCATCAGCGACATGCCGATGCCCGCCGCCAACGACGTGGGGCCCCTCACCAAGTACGGCGCCATCTACGATCGGGACGGCTCGGTGCACGCCAAGACGTCGAGTTTCGGCGACGACGTTCCTCCTCTCTCCGGGTTTCAGCGCAGCGCGCGGCGTCCCTTCGACTTCTGGCACGGCCGCGAGCACCTGCGGGGCGTCATCGTGCCACTGCCCGGCGCCGGCGATCAGGTTCTCTTGGTCGCGGCGCAGCGCCTCGAGCTCGATGGTGACGCGGCGTTCTTGCGCCGGGCCATGACGGTGGCGTTCATCATGGCCGTTCTCTGGGCGGGCCTCGTGGCAAGCTGGATCGTGAGCCGGCTCACCCGCGACCATCAAAAAATCGCCGATGTTGCGCACCGAGTCGCCGCGGGTGACCTCGCGGCGAGAGTGAAATTGCACTCCGGTGACCCCGAGCTCGCAAAACTCGGTCGTAATATTGATGAAATGATCGCGCGGCTGGAGGTGTTGGTCGAATCGCAGCAGCGGTTCATCGCTCTGGCCGCTCACGAGCTCAGGATGCCGCTCACGACGCTGTATGGGGAGCTCGCACTCGCCCTGCGGCGTTCGCGCAGTGCCGAATCGTACCGCAGCGCCATCGGCGAGGCGCTCGACTCGACGCGCAAGTTGAAGCAGCTGGCTGACGATCTGCTCACGTTGGCCCGCATCGGCGCCGAGCGGATGGGGGCGTCCGTCGCCTTCATCCGCGATGTCGTGCAGGCGGCCGAGTCCCAGGTATCGGCCCAGGCCAAGGAGCGCGGCATCGTGCTCGGCATCAGCGGCGGCGAGCATGCCGTGGTAGGAAACGCGAACGATCTCGAACGCCTCGTGCGTAACCTGCTCGAGAATGCGGTGCGGCATTCGCCCGACGGGGGCCAGGTCGTGATCGAGATCGCTGCCCACGCTGACCGCGTATCGGTGGCGGTTTCCGACGAGGGGCCGGGCATTTTGCCGGAGGAACGGGAGAAGATTTTCGAGCCGTTCTACCGGGGCCATGGTGATGCCGAACGCTCCTCGGACGGCGCGGGGCTCGGCCTCGCCATCGTACGGCAGATTGCCCGCGCGCACGGCGCTGACGTCGTGCTGGTTCCCACCGCGAACGGAAAGGGGGCCCGCTTCGAGGTGAGCCTTCGGCGTGGCGGCGACGACGCGTCGCCCTCCACCGCCGTCCCGACGGGTGAAAACGAAGAAAGCGAAGGCTTCGACGTCGCGCGCGAGCGGCGCGCCCATCCCGAGTAAAAAGACGTTCGCCGCCGCGCGTTAGCGACGAGCCGCGCGTCGGCCGTGACGCGCTGGCATTACCGCGCCGCGCAGCTCTTCGCATTTTCGTCAGTTCCTCCACCAAGACGCGCGCGCGCCGTGCGCCATCGAGGCGGCCGAATCCATTGTTTCGATCTGAGCAACAGATAGGTGAATACGAGCAGACTAATCCCATCCCGAGCAACAGACTAGATTCCACGGCATCTCACTCGGAGGTCCCTATGAAAATCGTGTCGCGTATCGCTCCCATCGCTCTTCGCATCGTCTTCGGTCTCCTTTTCACCGCCGCGGGGGCCGCTGGTCTCCTTCAGCTCGCGGCCCCGCCCCCGCACCCGGGCGCGGCGGGTGCCTTCATGGACGGGCTCGCCGCCGCCGGTTACTTCATCCCGCTGCTCAAGATCGTCGAGCTCGGGGCGGGGTTGCTCCTTCTCTCGGGGCGCTTCGTCCCCCTCGCGCTCACCCTGCTCGCGCCAGTGGTCGTGAACATTGCGGCGTTTCATTTCCTGCTCGCGCCCGAGGGGGCTCCCATCGCAGCTTTCCTGCTCCTGGCCGAAGGCGGGCTGGCATGGCTCTACCGCGACGCGTTCGCGCCGCTCTTTCGCCGAGCATCACCCTCCGTGCCTCGTACCGATGAGCCGGTGAGGGTAGCCACCGAGCTCGGCACCCAGGTCGGCTAGCCCGTCATCCCCGTGAGCCACGGAAATGGCGACGCCAGCGCCCGATTCAAGGGTGGGGGTCGTGCGTCACGCCGAGCGCGCCGAAAACAGATTCGAAACGGCGCGCTTGGCAGTCCGTGCATCGCCAGGCCCGGCGCACCAAGAAAATGCGCTCCCACCAACGTCGATGACATCGGACGAGCTCACCACCGCATTTGCATTGCATCCCAGGACCTGCCGCTCGCTGGAGTGTAACACCCCCCACCGACGTAAGGATCGTTAAGATACCATCGCCCGAGGATGACCTCATCGGACTCCCGACCGGTAGGTCCGCACTTCTGTGTGACCTTGCACGAGCCGGTGGCCCATGAAACGCTGCGCAATGATTCCGGGCGATCAAGCGACCATCACCGTCCTCGTCGCGGTCGAACCCGCCTTGGCGTTCGAAGTCTTCACGCAGGAGATCGATCAATGGTGGAGGCGCGGCCTCAGGTACCGCGCGGCCGGTACGCAGCGCGGCATCATTCATCTCGAACCGGGCGTGGGCGGTCGCCTCTTCGAATCTTTCGATACGAACCAAGGCGCGCGCGTGGTGGAGACCGGTCGGGTGACGATCTGGGAGCCTCCGGTACGCCTCGTCTTCGAGTGGCGACTCGTGAACTTCGCCCCTGCCGAGAAGACCGAAGTCGAAGTGAACTTCGCCCCTAGCGCGAGCGGCACGCTCGTCACCGTTCGACATCGGGGCTGGGGCGCCATTCGCTCCGATCACCCGGCTCGTCACGGAGAAGACGTGCCCACTTTCATCCGCAACATGGGCATGTGGTGGGGCGATCTACTCACCAGCTTGCGCGAGCACACCGCCCTGCGCGCCCCGGCCGCGTCGACGACTCCAGGATGACCGGGCAGCGCCCTCCCTGACTGCCGATTCGCGTGGAGCGTTCGGCGGGGCGCGCTTACAGCTTTCGACCGTCCACGGGAGTTATCTTCAGATCACCCGGCTCGACGCCCTCGAGACAGCGCACGTTGAGCGATATCATCGCTTTGCCGTCGCGCCCTTTGCCGCGCCCGAACGACTGGACCCCGCACGAGGAGCAGAACAAGTGGTGGATGTTCATCGTGTTGAATTGATAGTCGGTGAGCTTTTCTTCGCCCGACAAAAGACGAAACTGCTCGGCCGGGACGAAGGAGAGCAGGTACCCCTTCTTGGAGCAGATCGAGCAATTGCAGGAGATGACCTGCGCCAAATCCGCCTTCACCTCGTAGCTCACTTTGCCGCAGTGACAGCTGCCTTTGTACGTCTGTTCGTTGGCCATACGGTTTTGAAACCATGCACCTCTGGGCTCGTCAAGGCCTTTCGGGCACCTCTACGACGTGCGCGATCGGCTGAGCGCGGCGCTCTTCCGCGATTGGTCTTCTCCCGAGGCAGTCTTCCAGATTCTCAAGACCTCGCTTCACGTCGAGTTTCTTCGCAGGAACGCGGCAATGGCCATACCGATGTATCCGGCAATCACGGCAGTCGGGAGCAGCATCGTCAAACCCATCACGATGACGATGGGAAAGAGATTTCCTGGGCCCACTGCGAAGAGATAGCCCACAAAGGCGATACTGATCCCCGCCGCCAGCCAGCAGGGGCGCCAAGGAAAGAAAGATCGGTCCAGCACTTCAACTAGGATCGCCACCAGCGCAAGCACGCCCAGTGTCGTCGCGATCGTGAAGACGCTGTTCAGAAACCAGCGGGTGCCGCCATTGTTGGAAGGCAGCAAGAGCTGGATGACGACGAATGCAAGCGCTCCCGCTGCAGCGGCTCGAAGTTGGCTCTTCATCGCGCCGGTCGAGTCCCCATCGACGCCGAGCCTACCTCACCGGTCGATCTGCGCCCGCGAGCTCGCCTCCCGAAACGGCTCAACGGCTGGAGGGGGGCGTTTCGATGCGCCAATCGAGAACCTCGCGTACTTTTCGCAACAGCGCATCGGGGGTGATCGGCTTTTGCAAAAAGGCGATGCCCGCGTCGAGCACGCCGTGATGCACCACCGAGTTCTCGGTGTAGCCGGAAACGTAGAGCACCCGCATGTCGGGCCGCATTGGCCCGAGGCGCTCGGCCAGTTGGCGTCCGCTCATGCGCGGCATGACGACGTCGGTGACGAGCAGATGGATCTTGGCGGTGTACTTTTCGCAGATGAGAAACGCCTCCCCCCCGTTCTGTGCCTCGAGGACGTTGTACCCGTAGCGGCGCAGGATGGTGCGGGCGATGGCGCGCACCTGGTCTTCGTCCTCCACGAGCAGGATCGTCTCCACGCCGCGCAAGGTGACGGGCGCGGGCGGCACCATGGCGAGCTCGACCGGTCCGTCCCGGCGCGGGAAATAGATCTTGAACGTGGTTCCCTTGCCGGGCTCGCTGTAGACCCAGATGTGCCCCCCGCTCTGCTGCACGATGCCGAACACCGTGGACAGGCCGAGCCCGGTGCCCCTCCCTTTTTCCTTGGTGGTGAAGAAAGGCTCGAAGATGCGATGGCGCGTTTCGGCCTCCATGCCGATACCGGTATCGGTAATGGCGAGCATGACGTAGTCGCCTGGCGTCACGCCCAGGTGGAGCGCCGTATAAGCGGGCGTGAGCTGGCAATTGCCGGATTCGATGGTGACTTTGCCCCCCTGCGGCATGGCGTCGCGCGCATTCACCACCAGGTTCATGATGATCTGCTCGATCTGACCGGGATCGGCGTGGATCTTCCCGAGCATGTGGGAAAGGAGCAGCGAAAGCTCGATGTCCTCGCCCATCAACCGCCGCAACATCTTATCCAGGCCGAGCACGATCTGGTTCATGTCGAGGATGCGCGGCTCGAGCAGCTGCTGTCGGCTGAAAGCGAGTAGTTGGCGCGTGAGCGCGCCGGCGCGCTCCCCTGCTTTACGCACTTCCTCCAGCTCCACGATGATGGGATCGCCCGGCTTGAGTCCTTCCAAGATGAGGCTCGTGCCGCTCAAGATGACGGACAAGAGGTTGTTGAAGTCGTGGGCAATGCCGCCGGCGAGACTGCCCACCGCTTCCATCTTCTGCGCTTGCCGGAGCTGCTCCTCCAAGCGCTTGCGGCTGCTCACGTCCATGGCCATGACGAGAGCGCCTTCGTATTGACCGCTGCCGTCGAGGATCGGCGTCGTGTCGAGGAGCGCCCACGTCACATTGCCGTCCTTGCGATCGAGCTTGATGTCGCTCTGACCGGCCGCGGCGCGCGCCTCGTGCTGCTGCAGCGCTTTGACGGTGGCTTCGTCACGAACGAAGTCGAAGATCGACACGCCGATCATGGCCGTCGCTTCGGTGCCGAGCATGGACGCCATGCGCGGGTTCATGAACGTCGTCTTGGAATCGGCGTCGACGATCCACACGCCCTCGTTGGTGGTCTCGATGATGCGGCGGTAGCGGCGTTCGCTCTCCCGCAGCGCCTCTTCCGCTTCGCGCCGTGCCGCGCGTTCGCGCGCCTCGCGCAGCTCGCGCTCGACGACATGGACGAGCCGCGCCAGACGCCCCTTGACGAGGAAGTCGTGGGCGCCCATCTTGAGCGCCTCGACGGCGTTTTCTTCGCCGATGGTGCCGGAGATGATGACGAAGGGGATGTCTTGCCCCGATTCTTTCAGCACAGTGAGTGCTTTGAGGGCATTGAAGGCAGGCATCGAGTAGTCGGAAAGGATGATGTCCCACCCGCGCCGGTCGAGCGCTTGGCGCATGCCGTCGGCGGCATGGACGATCTCGTAGTCCGATTCGAATCCGCCGCGCTTCAGCGTATGCAGCAGGAGCTCGGCGTCCGATGGGGAGTCCTCCAGAAGCAGGACGGACAAGGGCGTGGGCATCAGCGGCCACCCCTCGCTCGCACCGAGCTCGAGCGAAGCGGAACATCGGTCGACGACCGCAGGGAGCGCGGCGTACCACCCAATTGGGGCAGTCGTCCCTTCGCGCGTGCTGCGTCAATGCCTTTCCCCCGACCGCCCCTCCACTCCCTCATCCCTGAGCTCCCCTTGTCCACAGCGCGTCATTCACGCCGCAGCGCGGGCGTTCCCTTGATCGCCCGAGCACGAACCAGGCGACAGAAAACATAAACTTTGCTCGGCGTCCACGCACATCGACGCTACCGCGCGATGCGCGCCGAGAATGAAGAATCGCGCCTTACTTGAACGCAAAGAGCATGAGAAAGCAAAATGCGAACGAGCGTTCGTTTTCCTGTTGAATCATCACTTACCGTATGGTTGAGTCAGGCCCATGATGATGGCTTATCTCCAGAGAGTTGGCTTTCGGGCTAAAAGCGCAACGGCGGTGCTTGGTTTGGTGTTGCCGCTGGTCGTTGCTGCTTGCAGTAGCGATACCGACAGTGGACTGGGTGCGGCCAAGGGCGGTGCAGGGGGGAGCACCGGCGGGACCGGCGGTAGCACCGGTGGCTCGGGCGGCAGCACCGGAGGTTCCGGAGGAAACACCGCAGGTTCCGGCGGCAGTACGGGCGGCTCTGCTGGATCGGGCGGCGGTGGCACCGGAGGTAACACCGGGGGAACCAGCGGAGCTGCTGGCTCGGGTGGAACGAGCGGGTCGGGAGGTTCCGCCGGCAAAGCGGATGGCGGCGCCACCGGAGGAACGGCTGGCACCGCGGGTACTGCCGGCACCGGAGGGACGGCTGGCGCAGCGGGTAGTGGCGGTGCAGCGGGTGGCGCGCCCGACGGCGGTGGAACGGGCGGTACGGCAGGAGCGGGCGGCGGCGCTGCCGATGGCGGCGGTGCCGACGGCGGCGGTGTCGTCGTGGTCCCTCCCGGCGATCCCATCGTCGTTCCGGACATGACCTGGAAGGCCGTGCCGACGGCGGGCGCGATCTGTCGCGACAAGACCGCCACCGGCTTCGCGGTCAACCTCAACATGGCCTCCGACAAGCTCATCATCTACATGGCCGGCGGCGGCGCCTGCTTCAACGCGTTTACGTGCGGTGCAAACCCGCGCACCTGGGCGGCGACGGACCCCAACGCCGCCATGGCTGGTTCGACGTTCGTGATCAACCGCGCGGCGGCCAACAATCCCTTCAAGGATTGGAACATGGCGTACATCCCCTATTGCACCGGCGACGTGCACACGGGGACGAACATGACCGGCTTCAACGGTGACGCGCACATGGGGTATTCGAACTACCTCAAGTATCTCGGCAAGCTGGTGGCCACATTCAAGGGCAAGCCGCTCACTCAGATCGTGCTCAGCGGATCGAGCGCCGGCGGGTTCGGCGTGGCGTGGAACTGGATGACGACGCAGGACGCCTTCGGCGTGCCGGTCACGGCGCTCGACGATTCGGGTCCCCCTTACGGACCTTCTTGGCTCAGCGCCTGCCATCAACAGCGCACCGCAACGCTCTGGGGTTGGGCGGGGTCCGTGCATCCGACGTGCACCGCGTGCGATCTCACCGCTGGCAACGTCGTCATCCCGCTTTTGGAAGCCTCGATGAAGCGCCAGACGACACGATTCGGCTTCACCAGCTACGACGAGGACGGCGTGATCAAGACGTTCCTCGCCTACGGATTGAACAACTGCGCCAACTGGGACTCCCTGCTGCCCCCGCCGTTCCCCGCCGGGCAATATCCAATGGCTCTCGCCGACTTGCGATCGCGCTGGATGGGTAACCCCCTGGCCGCGATGTATGTCGTCAGCGGCACTTCCCACACCGTCCTCGGCTCCGATTTGTCGGCGTTCAAGACCGGCACCAACATCACCATGCTCGAGTGGGTGACCAAGCTCGTCAACAACGACACGGGCTGGACGAACATCAACCCCTGAGTGCATTCTGTCGGATCATGGCCGCGGCGGTTTTGGGGCGCGCCGCGCCACCGGTCGTCCGTCGAATGCTTGCCCTTGGCGAGGAGACATCATGAAGAGCTGGTTGTGCTGCATCGGTTGGGTTGCGGTCGCGGTCATGACGAGCGCCGCCTGCGGTGATTCGGACCCCCCCACCGGAACAGGCGGCGCGGGGGGCACCGGTGGCACGGGAGGCTCCGGCGGTTCTGGAGGTTCCGACGCCGGCGCTGTCTGCGACAATCCGGACGCCGGAAAATTGACGACGGTGGTCTGCACGACCATGAACGAGTGCGACGGGGTCACGTACACGGGTACCATGCCGCCGGCGTACACCTGCAACGGCAGCAAATCCACGAAGTACCCCGACAGTCCCAACGCGTGTCGCAACGACTCCGATTGCGCCATTATCAACACGGGAATGGTGCGGGAAATCGTGCGCGAGATCGCGCTCGGCTGCCGCTCGTACGAGCCAAAGGAAGGCGTGTCCGAGGCGGAGCGAATCGCCGCGTGCAAGGTTCAAGCAGATTGCAATACGAACGACGTGAAAAGAATAACGGCCATGAAGATCATGGAGCCGGGAATCTCCGACGCGTGCGGTGCGTGCTACACCGGCATCGCCCTTTGCTCGATCGGATTCTGTCTGATGGAATGCGTCGGCGGTGCAGACCTCATCGAATGCGTCAAATGTCAGTTCCAATCGGGGTGTCGCACGGTCTACGAAAAGTGCAGCGGGCTCGATCGCCAGGAGTGACTCGCGAAGGCGCCCGCGTGCCGATCGGCCGCGCGGGCGTCGCATCCAAAGGCGTCGCCAGCGCGCCGCGATTCTCCGTCAACTCATAGCGCACACATTGTACGAACCGCGCTCCCACGTCTTGGCGCGGCGAGCCGTTGGCGGGCAGTCTTCGGCGCT
>Ga0193706_1000891_pt1 | contig 14709 bp, 8 predicted proteins | sample U3c1metaG_FD_160130 | JGI IMG/M metagenome (GOLD analysis project Ga0193706, IMG submission 160130) | Soil microbial communities from a riparian zone of the East river system, Colorado, United States - U3c1 | ecosystem: Environmental > Terrestrial > Soil > Riparian zone | place: USA: East River... | reverse complement strand
AATGACCGGGCCGCCCACGTTCACGTCGCCCCTGCTCGTGGGAAATTCTCCGGACCACGAGAAGATCTGATTTATGTCTCCGTATCCGAGTTGACCAGAATTGGCTTGTCCCCAACATCGCACCCTGCCATCGACGAGCAATGCACACGTATGATTCGCGCCCGTCGTTACCTGCTTGACCTGAGCGCCTGCGCCGGTGACCACCGCGAAGCTCACGGTCCTGGAATTGCTTAAACCGCTGGAGGTCGTGGCTGTGACCTTGACGGTATGAGGGCCATCGACAAGTCCGGTGTAAGTATGCGGCGACGTGCACGGTAATGCCGGCGTCGAATCGAGCTGACACGTAGTACTGAGCTCACCCGGTCCACCGGAGACCGAGAAAACAGTCGACACATCGCCAGTGGACAGAGTTCTGCCATAGGTCGGCGACGTAATTTCGACAGTCACAGCGCCCACGGTGAAGTTCACGGTCTTGGAGCTGCTCAAACCGCTGGAGGTCGAGCCTGTGACCTTGATGGTATGAGGACCATCGCCAAGTCCGGTGTAAGTATGCGGCGACGTGCAGGGGGATGGTGCCGCCGAATCGAGCTGACACGTAGTACTGAGCTCACCCGGTCCACCGGAGACCGAGAAAACAGTCGACACATCGCGAGTGAACAGAGTTCTGCCATTGGTTGGCGCGGTAATCTCGACAGCCACGCCCTCGCACGCGCTGACCGACAACGCGCCGCAGGTGGCACAAAGCGCTCGAAGAAGTTGTTTCCAATGCATGGTCGACTCTCCACGCGCCCGAGCTCATCTGCTCGATACGCTGACTCAGATCCTGGTTGGTGTTGGTCACGCGACGGCATCGCACCTTCCGAATCGCGCCCACAACGCCACCCCTGAACGGGTTACGGCGGGCCCCTTTCGGATCCCGTACAGCTAGAATATTACTGGATCGGAAAACAGGCCACGAGCTGACGGTGATCGACCGCGAGCGCACTTTCACGAACCGTTAATGTCCAGAACTCTGAATTGCGATCACGCGACCAACGCCTAGTCAGAACCGACAGTGCTTGCCCAGAAAGCTCACTACGGGGCGAGCGGTACGTCGCCCGCGCTAGCCGGGAGCTCATTGTCCCCGATGTTTTGCAGGCCAAAATAGCCGAGCTCACCGTAGGACCCCGATCCCCAACATCGAATGCTGCGGGTCGATAGAAGCGCGCAGGTGTGGCCGCCACGAGTGGCAATCTGAAGGACCGGGCCGCCCACGTTCACGTCGCCCGCGCTCGACGGAAGCTCATCATCTCCAATCGTGGCCTGGTTCCCATACCCGAGCCGCCCATAGGACCCCTCTCCCCAGCACCGGACACGACCCGTCGATAGAAGCGCGCAGGTGTGGTAGCCACCCGCGGCAATCTGAACAACCGGGCCGCCCACGTTGACGTCGCCCGCGCTCGACGGAAGCTCGTCATCTCCAATCGTGGCCTGGTTCCCATACCCGAGCCGCCCATAGGACCCCTCTCCCTCTGGCGCTTCGAGTTGAACGCGCATGATTTCGCACGGTCGGACGCACTGCGTACTATCAGGCATCGACAGCTCTCAGCGCTGGAACGTGACGGCATCTCCACGCCGGCGTCGTTACGGACAGACGCCGGCGCTCGTGGACTCGCAAGTCGGCGTGGGCCGGAGCAAGGCGCGCCACGGAGCGCACTCTGCGCTCGGTGGATCCAGGCGGGTGAAGGGTCCGTCTCCGCATGCCACCGCGGTGACGCCCGAGATCGTCCCACCTCGAGCGACCTGGCGCCCAAAGCTGTAGAAGGTGAGCTCCGCTTCCGGCTGGCCGCCGATGTTGCGAATCTGTTCCGAGCGGGCAAAGCACTCTTGCCCGTCCTTGAGCAGCGTGCGGCTGGAGATGGGGTAGCTGCTCCGCTCGACAATCTTCCATCCAGATGCGACGTCACACGTCTGCCGTAGGGTAGTCGTCATTGGCTGCGTAGGTAGCGTCTCCTCGCTCGCGAGGCAGGCGTTGAACGTGGGAACGCATTGGCGGATCGCCTCCACGAGGCACGCCGGCAGACAACCGGGTGGGGGTGCTGTTCCGAGACCACTGTCCGGTTCGGGCTCGACATCGGCGCCCGCGTCGACGGGGCCGCCGCCGCTACCCGCGCTACCGCCGGCTCCGCCCTGGCCACCGACAGGGACGGGGCCGCAACTGAGTGCAGCGCAGCTGATGAGAAGGGAAACGAGAGCATGGGGGACGCTTGTGGGGCAGGGTGTCATGGAGGGGCCTGAAGCAAGCTGCGTTCCTTGGCGCGCACGCGCCGAGCGAGCCATCAGATACGCGGAAATGCCGCGTTTCAGCGGCACTCTCGAGTAGCTCTGCCCGCCGCCTGCACACGGAGCACCGTGCGCGCACGCGGGCGTTCGTGCGCACTCAACTGGCCTTACTGGACGACGACGTCGCCGGCTGCTGACGGTGGAGGCAATCGTTCGCGCACCGTGCGCACGCTCGATCGCGAGCGGCGCGGACGACTTTGCACGCTTTTCCGCCTGGGGCGGCGCGCTGGCGGTGCTGGACGCAATCTTGCTTCTTTCAGCGCACCAGACGAGGTGGGTATGCGCTTTTCGATGACGACGCGGTTGCGGTTCGAGCGGCGGGGGTTTCGCTCCGCTTGGCCCAGCGCAGCCTTGTTGCTGCTGCTCCTGGCGTCCTGTCAGCCAAGATCCGTTCTGGTTACGACGACGGCGGACGGCGGGCCCGGCTCGCTCAGAGCTGCGATCGATGCGGCAAATGCCGCTGGCGCAACGGCGACGCGGATCGCGCTGCCGACCGGGACTTATGATCTGACTCGCTGCGGCGCCGACGACACGAACGCCGCCGGCGACCTGGACATCACGACCGACGCTAAAGTCAGCCTGGTCGCAACGGGTCCGAACGCGGTCATTCGTCAAACCTGCGCGAACGAACGGCTGCTCCACGTGCTCGGACAGGGCTTGTTCACGCTCGCCGGCGTGACGCTCACCGGAGGCAGAACGGATGGCTCCGGCGGCGCATTGCTAACGACGGCGGACGCCGAAATCACGCGCTCGAACATTCATCACAACTCGGCGACCCTGACCGGGGGTGGCCTTTCCATCGGGGGCCGACTCACGATTTCAGAAACGAGCGTAACCGAGAACAGCGTGTCTCATACGTTGTTCTTCCCGGGCTCATCCCCGAGTCAGCTACAAGCGCCGGTCAGCGGCGGCGGCATCGAGGCCAAATCCGTGGAGGGGGACACGATCACGGTCGCCAACAACTCGCTCAACGGCTGCACGACCCAGCTCATCGCGCCGGTAAACGGCACGACGCGCGGCGTGGGGATCGCAGCCGCCGACTCCGTCGCCTTGGTCAACAGCACCCTCAGCGGCAACTCGGCCCCGGTGTGCGTCAATCGCTATTTCGGTCCTGCGCAGGGCATCGCGATCGCCGCAACCACGGTGCAGCTCGACCAAGTAACCGTCGTGGACAACCTGAACGGCAGCGCCCTCCGCGTCAGCCAACTCACGAGTCAGCGCTCGCTAGTCGCTGGCGGCTCGCGCGCCTGCGAGAGCACACCCAGTTCGGGCGAGTCCACTTACAACTGGTTCGGCGACGAGAGCTGCGCCTTGCATGGAACCGGCAATCGAGAGAGCGCGTCGCCGTTTCTTTTGGATCCGCTCGCCGACAACGGCGGCATCGTGAAAACCCGGCTTCCGGCCGCGGCCAGCATGCTCATCAATCGTATTCCGGTGGACGCTTGCCCCGTGGCGACGGACGCGCGCGGCGTCCGCCGGCCTCAGGGGACGGCGTGTGATATCGGTGCGGTAGAAGCGACGACGCCAGCCGGTCAGGGCCCGGCCGATCTGGCGCTCAGCTTCAGCGATGTCCCGGCTTACTTGATTCCGTCAAGACCCACTAACTTTACGCTCGTCGTCAGCAATCATGGGCCCAATACCAGTCCCGCGGTCGTCGAAATTGCGTCCCCGTCAGGGCTGGATATCCTCAGTGTAACGCCGAGCGGCGGAGGCGTCTGTCTGCGGGAAAAGAGCGTGTTCTGTAGCTGGAATGCGCTGCCGCCCGCGAGCACGCAAAGCGTCGTGATCGAAGTTGCGCTGCGGATACCGCCCGCCACGCCACCCACGTTGACGGCGACGCTCAGAACGCTCGATCTGGCCCCGCCCTTCACGGACGATCAGGCGCGCGCCACGAGCGCCATCGCCGTCGACGCCGCGCTTCATTTTACGGCGACGTCGTTCGGTCCTCGGATCGACCTTACGCTGTTCAATAATGGCCCTTCTGACGCCGTTGCCACGCCGGAAGCGCCGATCGATATCGCGTTCGAGCCAGCGCCCGGTGTTCACTTTTCATACAACCCTTCGCCGGAGTCGCTGGCTCTCGTGTACCCACCGTCGTCGGACGGAATCGATTGGGGCTACATCACGCTAACCTTCGACGCGGCGCCGCCCGCCGTACTCGGAACACTGACGTTGCACCCCGGCAAGAACTCCTTGTCCGGCGCTGCTTCTCGAACCGTGGAGTACGTTCGAATCTCCGACATCGCAGTGCTCACCCACCGCTCGACCGCTCCGACGCCCCCCGGCTCGCCCGTGGCCTTCAGTGTCGAAGTCCGAAACCTGGGCGTGGGCATGGCTTGGAATCCGTCCATCGCATTGGTCGACGCAGCGAACCCTGGGGTGGCCTTCAGTTTCACGCCGGAGATCGGAACGGTCACGCGCAAGTCCTCATCTCCTTCCACTCATGAATGGCTCATCGCTGGCCCGATGGCGGCTGGACAGGTGGTGTTTCTCCAGGTTCTAGCCGAGGGCACCCTCGCCAACGAATCCATCCTGGTGCGGTCACCCGACGCATGGCACGAACCGAGCGATGAATCGCGCCTCGTGATCGCCCCAGCTACCAACGGTTTCGCCGACCTCACCGTGAGTGGAGTCGAGATCCTACCCGGAGCGACTCCCTACGAGCGCAGAGTGCGGGCAACCATCACGAACCTTGGCCCGCAAAGCACCGTCTACGCTCCGGGACAGGACACGGTCCTCTCACTCGTCGACTACGACCTGAGCCGTGTGGATCCCGTCGTCGCTTCGCCTCCGAGCTCGGCGTGGACGTGTCTGTCCGAGGACCACGTAGCACCCATTTGCAGGTCCAGAGAGCCCATGGCGGCCGGCGGCATCGTTACGATCGACTTCGTCGCTCTAGGAAATTTCTTCAGCCCTCCGTTTCGCCCGAGCGTCGAGCTCGATCCGTTCGGCTCGCTCGCGATCGATCCGGAGCCGGACAACAATCGGCGGTCCGGGGAGCACGCCGCCTGCGAAATTTGCGAACTCCGCTAACCACGCGCGAGATTGAGCCAGCACTCCTTGCGCAGACGCTTGAGAACGCCCCGCCGAGGCGCCGACCGCGTCGCGCGGCGGCTGCTAGAGGTGCGCGAAGCTGCCTCAGCGGCGAGCGGGTCCGCGCGATTGAAAATTGCGAGATCCTGACAGCGCTCTGCGGTTGTGAAAACCGTGCGCGCTGACGTTTTACGCTGGCTCAGGCGCGTTTTATCCGAGTGCAAGGATCCCCCCTACGCGCTTGTTTCAAATCTTCGATTGTCACCTCTCCTGGCCGCGGCAGAGCAGCTTTTCAGCGAAGTGATTCGGCGTTTTATCACGCGCCAAACGCCGTTCCTCCCGCTACCCCGCCGCGCCACGATGTGCTGGCGGATGAGTGAGAGCACGGCGGACAAATCGCGCAGGACGAGCGACTCCTGCACCCGCAGCATCGTGTAGTCCTGCCGGTGCAAAGCGCTGCTATCCTGGCGCGTATGGAGAGGAAAGTCGATGCGAGGTCCTTCGATCGCTGGCACGCGAAGTGTAGTCAGCGTGTCGAGCAGCTGAGCATCATGGGGGCTGCGTTAATGTTGAGCTGTGCCTCTCAAACGCATGGGATGACTGCCCCTAAACTTCTGAGCGGATCTACTTTGGACCTTACTCGACAAGCTCGCGCAGCAGGCGTTTCCGGCACGATCGTGGCGGAATGCACACTAACGAGTGCAGGCGCGCTTACGAAGTGCCGCGTCGTGAAACACCTGCCGAACCTCGACGCGGCGGTTCTCGATTGTCTGTACTCACGAAGGTACAGGCCGGCGTTGTTTAGAGGAAAGCCGGTAAGTCTAAGATACGTTGTCCGCATCAACGTGCTTTGATCAGCCTGAACCCTTGATGCGATACTCCAATCGCCCTGAGCCACATTACTGTCGTGGCCCACACCTCCCTCCATCCGCGCGCAGGGCGAAGCCCGAGCACGGATAAGGAGGAGGTCGGCGCGCGAAGCGCGACGGGTGGAGGCAACCAGAAAAAGCCTACCGCGGGTTCGAATCCCGCCCTCTCCGCCGCGCAGCGCTCCGACGCAGTCGGCGTGCGCGGAGCGGCCGCGAGCGCATTTTCTGTCCAAACAGTTAGTTAGTATACAAACACGCCCAGCGACACGCGGCCGCCACTGCCGATGAGCACGCCGTGTCCCGGCTCGGCCTCCGCACCGATCTGCCGCCCCTTGCCCGTGCCTGGTCCGACCTTCGACCCTGACCCGCCCCCCCGACGAATGGCGATGCCAGCGGGGTGCCCCGCCGCGCCGCGCTGACGCGGCGGACGTACGCTGGATTCGCTCACTTGTACGGGATTGCCAGCACCTAGCGAGGTGGAGGCTGATTCGTGTAACTGGGATTATGCCCGCCAGCGCACCGCCCCTTTGGCTCACCTGGCCGCCCATCCCGGGCATGGCCCACGGCGCGGAGGTCTCCGTCGGCATGTACGTGATGGTCCTGCAGAACGCGGTGAAGTTCTTCAGCGACACGGACGTTCGACGTCGATCCGGATGCCGAGACGACCTCGCGCAGTTCGAGCACGAACGCGGCGCAATAGCCTGATAGCCGGGATGGTAGGGCCGCTCACCTCGCGCGCCGTTGTCCTCCCCGTGCGCCAGCGCGGCCTGGTAGATCGCCTCGACCATGACGTGGGCCGTCGCCTGGAACGCTTGGATCATTTGCGCGCGAGGAGAGAGAACGACGGGGCGAGATCGTCGGCGATGCGGACCATCTCTTCTCGCGATATCGGATGCGCGACGTAGCGCGCCTTGCCGCTTGCGAAGAGTGTCGCGAATGTCTTGCGCACGACCGCCTCGGGCAGCGGAGAGACGACGATGGCATCCATCGCAAGCCCGCGCGTCGCGGCGATCTCGGCAGCGACGCCGGTCGGCGCGCCCACGGCGCGGAGCGCCGCTTCGACCGTGAGAAAGAGATCTTTGCCGACGACGAACACGCCGTGCTCGGTGCGGACCTCGTTGCCGTCCTTGAGGCGCTGCAGCAGATCGGCGATCTGCTTGAGGCCAGCCGCGACGCCGCTCTCGCCCTTGCCTTCAATCGGGGCGGAGAGGACGTGCACCGTGCGTCCACCGCCGGTGAGGGGGACCGTTCCAATGACGTCCGTCGCTTGCCGCAGCTTCGCGCCGGCGACCGTGGGCGCAAAGCTATCGGTGTGCATGAACGGCCTTCCCACGGTGATGTTCAATCCGCGCGCCTCGACCGCGGCGGCCAGCGTGTCACGAAGCGCAAGCGACGACTCCTGCGCGAGATCCGCAACGAACTTGCTGCATTCGTAGAGCCAGCCGATGAGGCTCTCCATCGCGCCCTTCCGCCTCCGGACGGTGTAGATCTTCTTGAAGCTCCCGTAAGCCGAGAGGAGGCGACGCGCCCCGTCGGCGTCGAAGTGCTTGGCGAGCATCTCTTTCGTGCTGTCGCTGGCCACCGAAGAGAAGATCTGACCGACGGCGCGGGCGCGGGCCGTTCCGTCGAGGCCGGCGATGACGATGTCGACCTCGGCCGCGGCGTCACTCCCGGCAAAGATCTCCTTGAGGCCTCTGCGGTACTCCACGGCGAGCTCGTCGCGCACGCCGACCTTCACCGCGCCGAAGGCGTCCTCCATGCCCGTGCGAAGCGCGGGAACGTCGAGCACGGCGTTGAGACGCTTCGTCATCTCCGCGCAGATCTTGGTATGCACCGCGCGCACCAGCGCCCGCGCGTCGGCCCGCGACAGCTCTTGCGCCGCTCCGCGCACGTACGCCTCGAGATCCTCGCCCAGCGGCACGCGCCGCCTGAAATCCTTCACGCGAGTCGCGAGCGCTTCGCCCAGCCCGGTGAGCGCGCGGTCGAGGAGGTCGCTGGCGTTCCTGAAGTCCGGGTCCAACCAGTCCCGGAACGCCGCTCGCCCCACGGCTCTCGCCGCGACGTAGGCCGCGATCGTGGGAGACGATGCGTTCCCGGCCGCCTTTCCCATGGCCTGGGCGGACATCCCCTTCTTGATGGCAGGGAGCTGAAGCGCGAGCTCGTCGACCCGCGCCTGCAGCTGGCTACCGATCCGAGAGAATACCTCCGCGGCGTCGGTGGGGTGCATGCTGGCAAGCGCACCGATGTTCGGCGGCAACTTCAGCGGGCTGCGACCGATCTTGCCCAGCACGGTCGCGATCTCCTGCGGCTCGAGCGCGATGTTGCTGTCCTTGCTCAGTTTCGCGAGCGCTTTCTCCCCGAAGCCCGCCGCTTTCAACGTGTCGCTCAGGGCGCCCGCGACCAGCATCTTGAGGAGTGTTCTCTCGTCGCCCACGATCAGCGCCTTCTTGGCTCGGGCGGTTCGACCGCGAAGGAGGCGGCAGCCATCGCGAGGTCGACGACGAACGGGATCCGACCTGCAGGCACCAGATCGCCGACGGCGTCGATCGCGCGTGCCGCCACCAGGCGTACGAGAGATAGGGTCGAAGGGCGCGTCCAGAGGGCGATCTCCATGGCCGCGAGCGTCGAGCGCGCGAGCTGATCGCTCGCGCCGAAGACCTTCGCCGCGTCGTTCACCTCGCTCACCGAGAGCGCGGCGTGCGCGACAGCCGCGGCGACTCGTGAAGGGCGCGAGCAACACCGCAGCGCCGAGGATCGCCATCGAGCGCTTGGTCTCGTCGCTCTTCTGCTGCTCGCGAAGCTCCTCGAGCATGTCCCAGAGATGCGTGAGCGCAGCGTGCTCGAACGTGCCGGGCTCGTCGAAGCGGCGGCGGCGCGCGTCGCTTTCGAGGCGAGCCTTGGTGGCGAGCCGGACGGGAAGGTGGAGCCACACCGAGCTCTTCGCGACGTCGGCGCGCAGCAGCTTGTCGGCGAGCACAGCGCTGGCGGGTACGGTGAGCTCGTGCTTCTCGAGCGCGTCCCAGTGATCGCCGCGACCGATCACGTCCCGGTCGTCGCCGTAGTCCTCGCGTAGGGCAGGTCGCCCCGACTGGGTCCGCGCGGCGATACGCAACGGCGTGTCAGCGAAGAGCAACATCCTGTCGGTCTGGATGCGCGAGGACTCCTCGTAGGCATCGAGCAAGGCGTCGACGATCATGCGCCGAAAGTCCTCGAGAGAGGCGCCGAGCGCGCGAGGATAGATCTGCAAGAGCACGGGATCCGTCTTCCCGACGTTCTCGCGCAAGAGCCTCCACGTCTCCACACGATCCGCAATCCCCGCTTGGCGCAACCGCAGCTGTTCAGCGGGATCGTCCCCGCGCTGGCGCGCAGCTTCCTCGGCGCTACCAAGCGCCTTGCGGTCGGCCTCGATCCCCGCGAGGCGCATCCGCAGGTCAAGCGCCTGGTTGTAGAGCACCTTCAGCTGCGCCTCGTCGATCGTGAGGCGAATGTCCGCCGCGTTCTTCCTCGCATCGGTGATGTCGACGAGCTTGCGCGCTGCGTCGCCCTTCAGATGGCAGCCGTACTTCTTCCATTCCGCGGCAGCGCGCGCCTCGTTCTTCTGCGCGATGCCGGTGAGCTCTTCCATCGCGATCGTCTCGTAGTCGCGGAGCAGCTCTTCCTCGATCAGCGCGAGGGTGTTCCAGACGTCGCGAAAGAGCGAGGCGTAGCGAGGCGCCGAAGCGCGGGCACGCTCCGATGCGCGCGCGGCCTGGCGGAGCGCGTCGTCGGCCCTGCCCGCCGCGTCGCGCCACGTCTCCGCGTGGCTCGCGTCGGAGCGCGTCGGATTCGTGATCCTCGCGGCGTGATCGACCTGGTCCTGCGTCGCCCTGGCCACCCCAGCCGCGTTGCGCGTCGCGTCGCCGAGGCCGGCGATCGCGGTGTCGATCGCCTTGCGCGCATCGACGACGGCGGAGAACCCGCCGAGCACCCAAGCCGTGCCGACGTAGGCCCACAGCGCTTGTTCGGTGCATGCGAGATGCAGCACGCCGGTCACGAGCGTGATCGCCAGGATGACGTGATCGGTCGCGGCGTCCCCCGCGGAGGGCACGCGCTCGCGCGCTGAGGGCGCCTTCGCCACAGGCGGACGCAGGGCGTGCGCGAGCGGATCGCCGACGGCGCGCGAGAGCTCGTCGGCCGGAGACGCCGCCTCCGTCGCCGGCTCCCCGTTGTCGACATGGATGATCATAGCAGGTGCATGCTCGTGAGCAGCGTCCTCGATGACGCCGCTTCGAGGTCAGGCCTTCGTCGTGGTGGATTCGAGGCGGACGGTGAGCGGCGGAACCACCCCGTCCTCCTTGCGAAGCAGCGGCGGCTTGTGATCGAGCCGCGCCTTGAGACGCGCTGCCTCGTACTCGGCCTGGAATGCCTGCTGGCGCCGCAGCTCGAGCTCGATGTTCCGACCCTCGGTGACGAACTCGTCGCACGCGACGCACGAGCTGAGCTTGGGCTCGACGACGAGCCCCGGTGTCTGCAACGTGAACTCGGCGGTCTCGAGCGGCAGCGGCATGTCCTTCCGGACGACGATCTTCTCGACGAGCTCGCGCGCGCCGGGGATGGCGTCGAGATCGACGTGGTAAGCGATCTTCCCGTCGATGAGCGCCATCGGCGTCGACGCCACGGCGTCCCCGAGGGCGGCGATCGTGGGCGGGCGCACGTCCACGCCCGCCGAGCGCAGGTCCATCAGCACGTGGTAGCCGTAGAAGTCCCGGTAGCGGAGGAGGTGGTGCTGGAGTGCCTCGAGGCGCTCGCGCGCGTGGAGGATCTTGTTCGGCGGGAACATCGAGTTGACCGCCGCCTTGCGCGCCTCGCGCTCTGCCTTGGCGTCGGACGCGGAGATCCTGTCCGCCGATGCCTCCGCGGTGCGCATCGCCGCATACGCTTCCGTGGCGGCTTTCAACAGCGCGGCGAGACCGCCGTCGTCAGTGCTGGTGATCCCGACGCGCTCGCCGACAAGCCCGGCGACGGTTCCGACGATCGTCTCGCGCGTCACCTCCGCCGTGACCGCGCCACCGAAGATCGAAAAGAAGATCGTCGACAGAGAGCCGGTCAGGATGCCGACCACGCCGAGCAGGATGCTCTTGACGCCTTCCGGGCTGGACACCGCAAGAATGATCGCGATGTTCGCGTACGCCTTGCGCGCCTCGCTCTTGACGATGCTGAGAATGGCGAACTGCCCTGCGGCATCCGGCGCCATCGCCTTGGCGAGCTTGTCCAGGTCGACGGTGCGCGCCACCGCCGCGAAGGCGAAGAGGGCGATCTCGCGCCCGCTCGGCGCGGCGTTCTTCACCTCGGTCGCCGCCGCGAGGAGGCGCCGCCAATCCGACGGCGCCGCGCGTGCCCACATCTCGAGGAACGCCCACGCGCGAAACCACTGCGCCCCCTGCACCACCGGGGGCGCGTTGGCGATGGTGGCGAGCACGAGGTCGAGAGGAAACAGCCAGCCGAAGAACTTCAACCACGTTCCGGACTTCACCAGCATGTCAAGGTCTACGACGGCCTGGGCCAGCGCTTCGAGCAGCGCCAGGACCTCGGCGCGCGTCACGTCGCCGCTCGGCGCCGGATCCCACGGGCACGAACACGTGTGGCAGAGCGCGTCGCAGACATGATCGTACTGCGAGAGCATCCGTGCCGCCTCGAAGCCCCCCCCGAGGTTGCGATCGAGCAGGGTTTTGCGGAGCGTCAGCTCCTCGTGGCGGATGCAGTCGATGCTGAAGTCCAGCTTGGTCAGGAACGGATTGTCGACGAGCAACACGAGGCCCGCCTCGTCGGCGAGGCACGCGATCGTCGACTTGTAGCGTCGCAGCACCTCGAAGTAGTTGTAGGTCACGGCGCGCGCGAGGTTCGGGTTGCGAAGGCGTCGCGTCGTGCGCGTCTCGCTGCCGAACTCTGCCGACTCGGTGATCTTGGTCTGACGCGAGGCTTTCACGCGCTCGGAGGCCTTTTGAGTTCGCTCACCGACCTGCTGCTGCGTGGTGCGCGCGATGTCCGCGGTGGACTGCTTGGTGCCGCCGCCGGTCTCCACGCCGACGTTGAAGATGCCGACCTTGAACTCGACCGTCGCGTTGGCGCTCCACGTGAACTCGCCGGACTTCGTCATCTCGTTGAACATGTCGGCGGTGTCACGGTGCATCGACTGGCTCTCCGTGGAGCTTTCGGATTCGGACGAGATCGTGTCGTCCACCGAAGTGCGGCGGCGATCCCAGGAGAAGACCTCGATCGTCGCCTCCTCCTGAGGGGTTAGCGTGACGCACGACACGAGCTCGCCCCGTTCGTACCCGATGAGTTCCCACGTCTCCTCGAAGGGAAGGATTAGCCGGAGCTTCGGTGATTCCGGTGCAGGGGGCGTGGATGTCTCCATCACCCTCCCCGACATGGCGCCGCCATTGTCGTACGAGACACCGCCGATCGCGCGAGCTTCGCTCGCCCGCTCCGGGACGACGATCGCGCGGCGGTTGCCGATCTTCACGGCGAGCGGTGCACCCGTCTCGAGCCGTCGCGCGTCCCGCGCCGAGAGCGCGAGGTTCATCCGCACGCCCTCTGCGGTGCGAACGCAGCCCTCACGAACGACCTCTCGGGCGTCCGCGACGCGGATGACCTCGGTGCGCACCGCGCGTCCAGCGGCATCGAGCTTCACGGCGAGACGATTGCCGTGCACGCGAAGCACGGTCTTGCCGGTCGCCGAAAGCTCTTCGAGCCCGTCTGCAGTCAGCTCGACCGCCTGCGAGCGCCCGGCGAAGCGCACTTTGCCGGATGTGGCGAGCTCCTCGAGGTTCTTCACCGATGCCTGTGCGAGGACGGGCTGTTCGAGGCGGCGCACGTCCGCAGCGCGCGTCGCACCGATCGGCGCGCCACCGAAGAGATCGATCGCGGTCGTGTCGGCGTTCACCTCGCGACCGGCGAGGGCCAGCATCACGAACGAGGGCGGTGCGACGACGGAGTGAAGCGCCTTCGAGCTCGGCGCGCCGTCACCACCGCTCGCGGGGACGACGATGTTCAATGTCTGGTAGAAGCGGCTGCGCCGGATGATCGTCGCCACGGGTAGCGGAACCGAGCACTGACCCGAACCGAAGAGATTCGCCGGCACTGCAGGAACGAGAGAGGGCATGAAAGCTCCACGGTGAGAGAGGTACAATCGCGATGCGTGTGCGAGCGACGCTATCCTGTCCTCCCTCCATGGCAAGGACCCTCGCGCGACCTGCACGACGCGTCAGTCGAACGTGCTGGCGACGAGCGCGTGTGCGAGCGACGTGTCGCCCCGACACCCCTTTCGCGTCACGCGCAGGTGCAGGGCCCCATCAAATTGTCGCGGGGTCGAGGTCGGGCTGCGATCCGAGTGCCTGATCGACGATTGGCCAGTCGTCGATTGCGCCCCCCCACGCGCACCTCCGGAAGGATTGTGGACTGCGTCGCGTGCAAGCTCGATGTGCTTTTGTACCGCCTTCTGCATGGGACCCGGCTGAAAAATCGTGTTCGACATAATTGTCAGCTGTGTGGCGACCGCCAAGGGTACAGAGGACGGAACCGGCCAAGGGCTCGGGATCAGCGGGGACGGCGGAGTGGGACTGAGAGCGCGCACGACAGCGTCAATCGTGAGTTGCGCGCGCGCGCGAGGTCGCGTTTCAGCGGATCGGGCACTGTCGCGGACAGCTCTTGAATCGCGGCAGCCTGCAACAATGACCTGATTGCGCGAGCCATGCGCGGATTCGCAATTCGGCCGATGCCATGGACAATGCGAATGAGTCGATGATGTCATGGGAATTTCCTCACCCATTCATTCGCCGAGAACACTTCGCGAAACGACTCAGTGAAGTCCTTCGCGCCACGAGCGTCTGTCGCCCTACTCTCGACTGTGTGTCGTGGTCGTGGGATCAAAGCCTCGTGCTGCTCGTCTTTGTCGTCACGCTAACGGGCTGCTCGAGCGATGCGCTCGTCGAGTCCGACGAACCGACAGCGTAGAGCAGCCCTGCCCTTACCGTCTTCAAATCCAGAAACACTACTTGATGGCAATCGCTGCGCTCGTGGGCCCCGATAGCGGCAGGACTTCGATGCGTTTGAAGCCCACCTCCCGACACCAGCCGGCGAAGTCCGCACCGGAGTAGTCGAATCCTCCGGTCGTCTCCACCAGCATGTTGAGCGACATCAGCAGCCCCAAAACGTTCTCCCGGCGAGCATCGTCAATGACATTGTCGATGGCGATGAAGGCGCCCCCGGCCGGCAAGGCGTCGTAAGCTGCACGGATCAGTTGCAGCTTCTGGGACAAGTCCCAGTCGTGCAGGATGTACCCCATCGTAACAACGTCGGCCTTTGGCAAGGGTTCGACGAAGAAATCACTGGACCCCGCCTGAACGCGAGCAGCGAGCCCCGCGTCTGCGATTGCTTTTCTGGCGATGGGCTCTACGGCTGGCAAATCGAGGGTCGTCGCGACCAGGTGCGGATGTCGCCTCGC
>Ga0193706_1000890_pt1 | contig 14714 bp, 11 predicted proteins | sample U3c1metaG_FD_160130 | JGI IMG/M metagenome (GOLD analysis project Ga0193706, IMG submission 160130) | Soil microbial communities from a riparian zone of the East river system, Colorado, United States - U3c1 | ecosystem: Environmental > Terrestrial > Soil > Riparian zone | place: USA: East River... | reverse complement strand
GAGCTTCTGCAAGCGAGCCTGCTCGAAGTGCTCGATCCAGCACCGCACGCCGAAAGCATGACGGCGCCGCCGATGGCCCCCGCGCCTCGGCCGGTCGTCCCCAGCGACGTCTCCGCTTGGATGAGCGCTCGTGGGCCCGGCACCGATGCGCGCTTCGCGCTTCAGGCGGGAGCAGGCGTGATCCATTCCTTCAGCGGCGTGGGCCCCGCCGTTCTACCCGTGCTCGGCCTCGGCTACCGCCTGACGAACGACCTGTCCTTGGGCCTTCGCGCGGGTGGACCGGCCTTCGCCGCCGATCTGCAGGCTCCCGGCGGAACCATCGCCGTGCGCCAGCAGCTCTTGGTGCTTGATGTGACGTACGAGCTTCTGTCGCCGAACGCGATGGTGCGCCCCGTCGCTGTGGGCGGGATCGGCGCCTACCATCTCGACGTGGTCGGCGCGGCGTCCCCTCCGTACAAGGGAGAATCGGACGACCTCTTCGCAGCCCTTGTCGCGATCGGGCCCGGCGCGAGGCTTCGGCTGGGCGAGCGAGCCTCGCTGCTCGGCGATGTGCGCCTTCTCTTCATCGCGCCGCAACCGAGGGTTCGCGCCGCGGGCGCGGAAGTGGGCAGCATGAGCCGACCTTCACTCTTCGGCGAGGTCGTCGTCGATGTGGCGTTCTGACGACCGACGGCGTCAGTCGGTCGCGAAGAGCTCGTCGAGATCGCTCTTGGTCAGCTTTTTGGCGCCGCCCGCGTCTTCAGTGAGCACGCTCGACACGAGCTCGCGCTTTTTCGCCTTGAGCTGAAGGATCTTTTCCTCGATAGTCCCCGCTGCGACCAATCGGTAGGCGGTGACCACCTTCGTCTGACCGATGCGGTGGGCGCGGTCGGTAGCTTGATCCTCGACGGCCGGGTTCCACCACGGGTCGAAGTGGATGACGGTATCGGCGGCCGTCAAATTGAGGCCGGTGCCGCCCGCCTTCAAGCTGATCAAAAACACCGTGCAGCCCGGGTCGGCCTGGAAGTGGTCGACGCGCTCGGCGCGGTCCTTGGTCGATCCGTCGAGGTACTCGTAATTGACGCCGTCCTTGTCGAGCGCGTTCTTGATGAGCTGCAGCATCGTGACGAACTGGCTGAAGACCAGCACCTTGTGGCCACCCGCTTCGCACTCCTCGACCAGCTCGCGCAGAGCGATGAGCTTGCCCGAATCTTCGTCGGAGAATGGACGCGGAAGTCCGAGAAGCCGCGGATCGCAGGCCGCCTGCCGCAAGCGGGTGAGACCGGCCAAGATTTGAATGTGCGCGCCCGAGACGCCGAGCCGCTCGACGTCGCCCATGATCTGGGCGCGCACCTCGCGCACGACCTGGTTGTAAAGCGTTTTCTGTTCCGGCGCGAGATCGCAGATCTGGTCCATCTCGATCTTCTCGGGCAGATCCTTGGCGACCTCGGACTTGGTGCGGCGGAGGATGAACGGGTGAATCGTGGCGCGCAGGCGGGCCGCCGTCTTGTGATCGCCGTCGGAAATGGGGCGCGCGAAGCGCTCTTCGAATTTGTTGAGCGGTCCCAAGAGCCCCGGCGAAACGAAGTCGAAAATCGACCAGATTTCGGAAAGGCGATTTTCGATCGGCGTCCCGGTGAGAGCCAGCCGCCGCTTGGCGCGCAGGCGTTTGGCGGCCGCCGCGGTGGCCGACATCGGGTTCTTGATGTGCTGCGCCTCGTCGAGGATCGCGTAGGAGAGGTCGAGCTCCTTCAGCATTTCCTCGTCGCGGCGCAAGAGCGCGTAGCTGGTGATGATGACGTCGGCGGTTTCGAGCTCGTCGGCCTGCTCTTTGCGTTGCTGGCCGTGCCAGAGCGCAACGCTGAGGGTCGGCGCGAAACGCTCGATCTCGCGCACCCAATTGGTGACGACGCTGGTCGGCGCCACGATGAGCGCCTTGACGCTTTTTTCCTCCTGCTTGACGGACAAGAGGAGGGCGATCGTTTGCAGCGTCTTGCCGAGACCCATGTCGTCGGCGAGAACGCCGCCCGATCCGATGTCGTGGATGAACCTCAGCCAGGACAGCCCCTGCTCCTGGTAGGGACGCAGCGTGCCCTTGAGGCCGCGCGGTTTTTTGGCTGCCTCGATCTCGTCGATCGACTGCAGTTTCTTGAACAAATCTTTGGTGCCCATCGGCACCACCGCTTCGGCGGCGTGGCCGAGCAGCTCCTGGAGCCGCCCCGCTTGCGAGAGGGGAAAGCGGCCGTTCTTTCCCGCGGCGGTCATGAGCTCGACTTCGCGCTCGAGCATCGCTTTGACGTTCACCGGATCGAAAGCGGCGAAGGAGCCGTCGTCGAGGCGCACGTACTTCTTTCCCTCGGCGAGACAGCGGGACAGCTCGTCGCGCGACACGCTCACGCCGTCCGATTCGAAGGTCAGCTTGAGCGACAGCCAATCCATCCCCGAAGAGACGCGCGCGTGGGCGGCAATCGGCTTGCTGCGGACCTGCGTGTCGACGAGATCGTCGGGGACGAAGAGATCCCAATCGTCGGGCAGCGATCCGATCCCTTCCGACCAGAACTTGATGGCGTGCTCGCCGTTGGCGACGAAGTATTGCCCGGTGTCGTCGGGGCGAAGCCCCAGCGCTTTCAGCCGTTCTGCGGCCGCCTGCTGGGCGGCGATGTCGCAGCGGATGCAGCGCGCGCGCTTCTGCCCTTCTTCCGGCGGCTTGATGATCACGGGCGGCGAAATGCCGTCGGCGCGTACGGCGACCTCCGTATCTCGATAGGCGGCGATGAGCGTCACATGCGCCTCGATGAGCGAACCTCCCGCGCGCATGCGGAAGGTCGGCTCGAGGTCGACGACGTCGGCCACCTGACCCAAATCTGGCAACTCGGCGCCGACTTCGAGGGCTACGCGCGGAAGGCCGTCCATGATGACTTGCACGAGCTCGCTCACGGGCTCGGCGATGGTCGGCGATCGCAGCAGGCGCAGAAGCGCTGCTGGCGAGGTTCGCCGATCGATGGGGCGCGCGATCCCCTCCGACGTATCGACGTGCCAGCCGGGAGCGCCTTCGTACCAACCGCCCTGCAAAAGGGAGAAGCGCCGTTTGTCGCTCGGCCGCTCGAAGCTCGCCTTGGCGACGATGGTCTCGCCGCCGATCATCTCCAGATCGAAACGCGGTTTCAGCGGTTCGTCGGAGAAACGCAGCTGCATCAAGGCCGGCTCGAGCAGCACCCGCCGGCCGTTGAGCAGGGGGAGCAGATCGGCGGCGTCCTCACCGCGTACGTCGACGGCCGGGTGCCGCGGGTTGCCGCTCTCGAAGCGACGCAGGAGCCTCAGCGCGTCGCGATCCTGCGTGGGGTGAAGCGACTGCCACGCCAAAGCTACGGAAGGGAGCAGCGGTACGCGCGCCTCGGTATCGAGCACGGTGACGGTCAACCCCTGCTGCCGGGCATGCACGCGAAATTCGATGGGCCGCGTGTGGCTCGTCCCGGGAGCTGGCAACCACGCGCCGACGCCGGTGGCGCGCGCGCTCGCCTCGGGGGGCGGCAGCGCGCCGACCTCACGCGGCGTGGGAACGATGGCCCCTGACGGAAGTCCCCCGCCCACGGCACGACGCCTTCGATCGCGGCGCCGTGATTTGCTGTCGCCGCCGGCGTGGGCCGTCTGGGGAACGGGCTGGGGCGGCTCGCGTCGCGGCTGCGCGCCGCGAGCCTGGTCGCGCACTGTGATGAGCAGCGCGGCGACGTGCTTGCAGTGCTGACCCGCTTTGGCGAAAGCTGGGCAAGTGCAATTGGATTGGATGCCCTCGGGCGTGAGATCGACGCGCACGGTATAGGGATCGCTGTCCGATCCCTTCACGCGCCCCTGTGCGCTGGCTTCGGCGACTTGCACGTCCTCGACGACGCGCCTGCGCGCATAGTCGAGGCCGCGCAGAAAAGTTCGTGCGCCGAGCAGACGTCGGAGTCCGCGATCACTGAGCGTTGAGAGAGCATCCGAGATGGGGGATGGCAAGGCGGGATTCTCGCTCCCCTCGCGGCGCTCGGACCCTACAAGAAGAGAGGTGCGAGGACGAGGGTGATAGTCGATAGCATTTTTATGAGCACATGCAGAGACGGTCCGGCCGTATCCTTGAATGGGTCGCCCACGGTATCGCCGACGACGGCGGCTCCGTGGACGGGATTCTTGGTCTTGGTGCCGTCCGGACCGGTGAGATACTTGCCACCGTGGGCGCCGGTTTCAATGTACTTTTTGGCATTGTCCCATGCGCCGCCGGCGTTGTTCAGAAAGAGGGCCATCAGGATGCCGGCGATGGTGCCCACCATGAGCAGCGCCGCGACGCCTTCCGCGCCGAGAAGCGGATCGTCGGCTGTCTTCAGCGACTTTAGCAGCAAGCCGACCCCAATGGGCATACCAACTGCCAATAGTCCCGGGGCCACCATCTGACGGAGTGCGTCTTTGGTGACGATGTCGACGCAGGTCCCGTAGTCGGGCTTATACCCAGCAGGAAACACGATCATGCCGTTTTCGCGGGGCAGCGATTTGAACTGCCGGCGCACTTCTTCGATGACTTTCTGGGCCGAGCGGCCTACCGCCTTGATACAAAGCGCGCTGAACCAGAAGACCAACATGGCCCCCAGGAGCGCCCCCACGAACACCGCGGGTTTGTTGAGGTTGACCGCCACCAGCTGGTGGCCGGTCCCCTCGGAGTAGTGATTGACCTCGTCGATATAGGCCGAAAACAGAAGGAAGGCCGCGAGGGCAGCTGAGCCCACCGCGTATCCCTTCGTCAGAGCTTTGGTCGTATTGCCCACCGAGTCAAGCTTGTCCGTTCTTTCTCGTACTTCGGGCTGGTCATGGCCGATCGACATCTCCACGATGCCCCCGGCGTTGTCGGTGATGGGTCCAAACGTGTCCATCGCCAGGATGTACCCGGCGGTCCCGAGCATTCCCATGGTGGCGACGGCGGTCCCGAATAGCCCGGCATGCGTAAGACCGCTGGAATCGCCCAATTTGTACGATCCGAGAATGGCGGCGCTGATGACGATCACCGGCATCCACACGCACTCGAGACCGACAGCGATGCCCTGAATGATGTTGGTCGCAGGCCCGGCGATCGACGCTTCGGCGATGTCTCGCACCGGCTTGAATCGGTATTCGGTGTAGTACTGCGTGATGTAAACGAAGAGCAGGCTCGTGACGATGCCGAGCACGCCACAGAGGAAGAAATTCAACCAGTATTCCTGCAATAGCCACAGCGACGCGCCGGCAAATCCCGCCGCGGCGAGAACGGCGGTCACGTAAAATCCGCGATTCAGCGCGTGCATCGGGTCTTCTTTGCCGTCGGTCTTGACGACCATGACTCCGACGATGGAGGCGAGAATGCCAAAGGCCCGGGCGACCAGCGGAAAGAGCATGATGCCGAGCACGTTGGCGCCGAGTTTGGCGGCATTGGTCTGATAGAGGGTGGCGGCGATGATCATCGCGCCGATGTTCTCGGCGGCGGTCGATTCGAAAAGGTCCGCGCCGCGACCGGCGCAATCGCCCACGTTGTCGCCGACCAGGTCGGCGATGACGGCGGGGTTACGCGGGTCGTCCTCGGGGATTCCAGCTTCGACCTTGCCGACGAGATCGGCGCCGACGTCCGCGGCTTTGGTGTAGATGCCGCCTCCGACCTGGGCGAAGAGGGCGACGAACGAGGCACCGAAGCCGTATCCCGCGATCATGAGCGGGATTTTCGGAGCGATCGCCTGCGCCGCGGCGCCCATGGCGTTGTTCGCGAAGCCGCCCTTCACCGCGAAGATGATGCCGAACAATCCGGCCACGCCGAGAAGGCTCATGGCCACGACGAAGAGCCCGCTCACGGCGCCGCCGCGCAATGCCGTCTGCAGCGCGTCATTGAGCGAAGTTCGCGCGCCGGCCGCGGCGCGTACGTTGGTCCGAATCGAGACCCACATGCCGACATAACCTGCGGCCACCGAGCAGATGGCTCCCAGCACGAAGGACAGCGTCGTCCAGCCGGCGAGCTCCAAGGCGGTGTCGGTCGGGTCGAAGCTTTCGTGCTGGCGAATGAAGCCATACACAATGAAGATGAGGCAGGCCAATGCGGCCGCCATCGTCGCGATGGTCTTGTTTTGTCGGCGCAGGAACGCCTCGGCGCCTGCTTTGATCGCGTCCGAGACCTCGCGCATCGCGGGCGTTCCCGTGTCCCGCGCCATGACCCACTTGATGAGGTAACCGGCGAATGCCAAGCCGAAAACACTGATTACCAGAATGAGCCCGAGCTCCACCATCGCACGTATCTCCTTGGCGCACTCACGCGTCCGGTGAACGCGCGGCGGCGAAAACAACGCGCCGGTGTCGCTTCCGCTTCCCCTGCCGGCTTGGCCGACACCCAACGCGGTCGCCACTTAACACGTGTTCATGTGGCAGCGCAAGGGTGAAGTCTCACCACCCGCAGGAGAGCCGTATTGATAGGACTCTGCTGATCAAAAGCGCCACGCCGCACGCAAACGCGAGCGCGCACGGCGGCAGGTCGGCGCGTGCGCTTCGGGACCTTTGCCGGTCCGCTTCGGGTGACGGGCGGGTTACTTTTTGGCGCCCGAAAGCACCATCAAGTGGTACTTCGCGTACTCACTCTGCCCAAGGGTGAAGAGCACCTCGATGAGCAGGCGGTAGGGCGTCGTCGTATCGGCGATGACGATCGCTTCGGAGCTCGAAGCGTCGATTCCTTTGGCTTGGCGGATCAATTTGTCGGTTTGACGCGCCGCCTGAAGGGCGTTGGCGAGCGGAACGATGTAAAGGTCGTTCGGCCCGCTGCGCTTGTACTTGGCGTCGATGCCCGACTGCGCCAGCGAGTCGCGCCCGGGGAGCAGGACAACCGGGTGCGGATCTTCACCGACCAAAATCTGTGTCTTCGAGATGAGGACCGACGTGCCCTCCTGCGCCGGCTCGGTGGTAACGATCGACGTCGGCAGCGTCATGTCTTTCGATTGCGGGATCGACGCCGACGACGAGGACATCCCCTTCAAGAGGAACACCAGGATGATCGTCATCATGTCGAGCATCGCGGTGATGTTGAGGTAGTTCACCTCCGGGGCGCCGGCGTTCTTTCGGATCGCCTTGCGCAGCTCCATCTTGTAGCGGACGATGCTCGCCCCTCCCGGTTTGGCCGGGACTTGTCGACCGTCGGTCATCGCGGCACCCCGAAGTGCACGTCCGGAAATAGATCCTCACCCTCTTTCGAGTGCCTGAGCGCGTCGATGGCGCGGATGAGTGTCTGGTAGTCGATCCCCGGATTGGCAGTGATGGTCACTTGTGTCTCGTCTTTGAAATCCGACGACGCGTCTTTGAGCTTTTTGGCGCAATCGGTGAGGGCGGGATAGTCGTAATCATTGCCAGTCTTCGGTACCGCGAGCCCCGGCCCAGGAGCGGTGCAGCCCGTGGCGATGTTGCCACCCGACGCTTTCAGCGAGAACCCCTCGTTCACCACGAAGACGGCAAGGTTCAGCGCGTTGCTCTGTATCGCAGAGCGCACTCCCTTGCCGCCGAGCGAAGGTGGAGTGGAATCGATCGTGGCCGTGAAGGTCACGGCTACGGTGGCGAGCACGAACATCAGCACGTTCATAATGATGTCGAGGAACGGGATGATGTTGAGCTCGCCCGCCTCTTCACCTTCCTCCAGCTCTTTGGGCTGGGAAAGGCGGCGAACTTTGGACCGCTGTGCTGCGCTGAGCTTGTTCTGCTCGGGCATCGCAGTGGACTAGTAAGTGGCGGGGCGATTCGTAATGGTGAGGAGATTGAACACGCGCTCCATCGTCCCCTCGAGATCGTGCTGAATGTTCTTCGATCGGGTGTGGAGAATCACGTGCGCAATCATGCAGGTCACCGCGATGGCGAGACCGAAAGCCGTGTTGTACATGGCCTCGGCGATACCATTCGACAGGATGCGCTGCTTGTCGGACTGCGAGAGTCCCTGCGCGGCGACGGCGCCGAAGGTGTGAATCAGACCCGAAACCGTGCCGAGCAGTCCAATCAGCGTCGCAATGTTGGCGAGTGACCAGAGAGCGCCGATGCGTTTCTCGACGGCCGGTTTCAAGTCGCCGAGCTTTTCGCTCAACGCGGCGTCGATCTCGTCGGGGCCTTTGTTGGCGTGCGTCAACCCGCTCTTGACGAGCTGGAGGATTGGATAATCGCTGGCATCGCAAAGCTTGATGGCGCGATCGATGTTGCCCGCGGCCACCAGCTTCTTGATCTGGGCGAAAAACTCTTTCGAGTTCACTCTGTATCGCCCCAGCTGAAACGCGAACCGCTCAATGATGATCGTCAACACGATCGCGGAGCAGACGAGATTCAACAGAAGAAACCACGGGTTTTCCTTAAAAGCAGCAAATGCCCCCGTGTCGCCGCTGCCCGTTGCTCCCTGCTCCACCAGAAGGAGAAGACGCATCCCTGAGGCTCCTTTCCTGACGCCAGCTATGTATCGATTTCTCGGTGAATTGCGTGGACGAGATTACGACGGTCCGGTTCGCGAATATAGCGGGCTACTTCCCGCAGAGGCAAGGGAACGTCGTCGAGAGTTTAGTGGGATAGACGCGCACTTACCGATCATCAGCGCCGCATGCGGACACTCATAGGCGCTCGTTCGGAGTGAAGGTACGCCACGAAGTCGCGTTCACCGCGGTTCAACTCGCCGCGCTGCGGAGTCGCGATAACTTGGAAAATCAGGAGTACCGTTGTGGCTGTATAATTACCAATTGTCCACAAATTCCAGCACTTAGAGCGATAGAAAAGTCGCGAGAAGGCTCGAACTCCCTTGACGACCCAATGTCCGACTCGTCATGATGCAGGCACTGGGGACGGGTGGCCATCGGCGTTCGGCCACACCGTTCAATGCAAAGCGGTGGGAAGTCAGAGAGCGCTTGCGAAAGTAGAAGTTGATAAGTAGCGTGGCCCCCGGCGAAAAGAGCGACCGCCGTAGCGTGGGCAGAATCAACCCGTAAAAGACTCAGGCCCCAGAGGATAATCCGAAGGGGCGTGTGAGGAGGATCCAGATGGCCGGCATGTGGAAGCATTTTCAGGATGGTGGTCCGGGTATGTACCCGATCGTTCTCTGGTCGATAATTACCATCGGAATCATCGTCGAGCGTGCGCTTTACCTCTACGGCTCGTCGATCAACAAAGAGGTTTTCCTGGCGACGATGCAGAAATGCATCTTGGCTGGCGACGTAGCGAAAGCGGTCAAGATGTGTTCAGCGGCCAACGCGCCGCTCGCCCGCATCGTGCAAGCTGGCCTCGTCAAGGTGAACCGACCCGATGAAGAAGTGCAGGCGGCAATGGACGAAGCAGCTCTTCGTGAAGTCCCGAAGATTGCGATGCGCACCGGCTACCTCGCTCTCCTCTCCAACCTGGCGATGCTCTCGGGCTTGTTCGGGACCATCATCGGTTTGATCAAGAGCTTCGGCGCCGTCGGTGGAGAATCAGTCGATCCCAGCCAAAAGGCGCGAATTCTCGCCGAAGGCATTTCGGAAGCGATGAACTGCACCGCTTTCGGGCTGATGGTCGCGATCGTCGGTCTCATCGGGTACGCCGTTCTCAACGGCAAGACCCAGGGGCTGGAAGACGACATCAACGAGGCATCGGTGCAGGTGCTGAACCTCGTCGTGTCGAATCGCCAGAAGGTGAATCTGGCCGGCGTCCAGGGCTAACGCCCTCAACCCGAGTGAGCGCTCCCGACCTGGCGGCCGGCGTCGGGGGAGCGCTCCTCGAGTTGTTGCACTGTGCGAGCAGGAACCCGGGAACAAATCGAGAAGCCGCGCTTCTAACCCCGGGTACTCGCCAAACGTCAGAGACTCCAGCGTAAGGAAACAATCAATGGGTGGCGTAAACGTAGACACGGGAGGCAAAGGCGGCCGCAAGGCGCTCGACAGCGAGATCAATATGATCCCGATGATCGATCTCTTGATTTGCTGCATCGCCTTTCTGCTGATCACCGCGGTCTGGTCGCACATGTCTCGCATGAACGCGGACGCGCAGGTGCCCGGGCCGCCGAACCCCGAAAAAGAGCTGAATCCGCAGCCGCCCGACAAGATGCTTCACGTCGAGATGCGCACGGATGACAAGTTCACGCTCATCTGGAAGCAGGGGCCCACGGTCGTCAACTCCATCGACGTGCCGCGCCATCCCGTCGAGGTGAACGAAGGAACGAGCGTCACCATCCGGTACCCGGACCTTGCCACCAAGGTCAACGAGGAGTGGAAGGCGAACGGCTCGCACCGCGACTCGAGCGACAAGAAGGTGGATCAAGCGGTGCTCCACACCGACAACAAGACCGTCTTCAAAGAGATCATCGCCGTCATCGACGCCATCTACACGCCGAAGCGCGAATTCGGCGGCGCGTCCAAGCAGATTCCAGCATTCAACGTCACCTTCGCGGTGAATTGAGGAACCATGTCGATCCACGAGCCCGGTCGGCGGCTGATGCATTTCATACCGCTCAAGTTCGTCCAGAAAAAGGTGTCAGGCGGCGGAGGGAGGTCGGTTTCTGCGGCGCTCAATCTGACCAGCATGATCGACTTCTTGGTGACGATCGTCGTCTTCCTGCTGGCGTCCTTCTCGGCGTCCGGTGAGATTCCGCTCGACAAGAACGTGAAGCTGCCGAAGGCCGAAAACACGATCGACATGGTCGACGCGCCGATGATCGCCATCAACGGAAGTCAGATCCTCGTCGACGGCACGGCCGCCGGTTCCACGCGCGCCCTCGAAGAAGCCGGACGCATGCAGCGCATCGACGAGCTCTTCAACATCCTGAAGTCGAAGCGTGAGTTGTGGAAGTCGATCCAGGGCGGTTCGGGCAAAGCGTTTCCCGGTGTCTGCGTTCTGCAGGTCGACCAGCAGGTTCAAGCACTCGTCGTGAAGAGCGTCTTCCAGACGGCAGCGTTCGCGGGTTATCCGAACGTCAGCTTCATGGTCGGGCAGTTGCCGAAGCACGAGCACTGAGCGTTGAAGCACGGCATGCCAGAGGTGCATTGCATCTCTGGCATGTTGCCTTTTGTGGCGGCCATGTGCCGCTGGTCGTCGGGATGCGCACTTCCGTGATGGTCATGCTGCGATGAAGGAAGTGCCCACTCGAACGCGGGGCCTCGTTGCCGTCGAAGAATCGAGGGAGCGGCGGCAGCTGGGGACGTCTTCCGCCATCTCAGGCCGTTTCGTTCTTTGGGTTCTGATTGCGATCGTCGCTTCGGCCATCTTCTATTGGCGTCAGAGCCAAGCCGAGATCGAATCGCGCAAAGCGGCGCTGTTTGCTCGCCAGCGCGGTGTCGCCGGCGAGCTCGGGTCGAAAGTCGACCCGCTCCTCGAACGAGTCGAGAAGTGGACGATGGATGGCGCCGGCTCGTACCCCGGCGATTTCGCGGCGCCCGAGCTTTCCAAGCTCGACGTCACCACGCTGCCTGGCATTTACCTGCGCCTCCGGCTCGTCGACGCGAAATCGGTAGAGTCGATTCGCAAGACGGCCGTACGGTCGCTGCGTGATGCGTTCACGGCCTGCCTTTTTCGCATCCCCAACGCCGACCCGACGGCCGGACCGCAATGTCACGCGTCGCACGATTGTGCGCCGGGCACCTTCTGCAACGAAGTCGATCACTGTATGCCGCCCGCGCAGCCTTACAACATCCGGGCGGCTTACCGAGGTACCCGCGTTCTCGGCGAAGAATGGACGGTGGGTTTGCGGACGGCGAGCGACGACATGAAGATGCGTCTCTTGGAGCGCGAGTTCGATAGTGCCGTCAAGGACGACATTCCGTTGGTCATCGACTTGTTGACGCGTGCGCAGTTCTTCCTCTTGGTGCTGGACGAGGATCCGGCGGATGCAGCGCCTGGCAAGGTGACGATCGAAGACGTGCAAGCAGCGCCGCACGCCGCCCGCGTGTTCCTGTTCGGCCTGAAAGGTGGGATGGATCGCACGCTCCTGCGTCTGCGCCGCGACGTTGCCGGTCGGTTCATGCCGATGGGCGGAATCGCCGCAACGGATCCGGACGTGATTGCCGCCCAGCAGAGGCAGGTCAATAGTTGCCAACTCGCGCTGCACGTACGCGAGTCGATGGGCGCGAACTGACGAACGCCGAAGCGTCAGCGTAGCCGTCGGTCGCCGGCATCGACGATGTTCGCGTCGATGAGGGCGTGCCAGGCCACGGTCAAGAAGATGATCGGCTGCAAAGGATTGCCATCCTCACCAGCGAGCTCCGAGGTGCGCCAACGGATGGCCCCGCGCGCGCCGAGAAAGGGGCCGCTCGCCGTTCCGAAGAGCGGCACTTCGGTGCCGATGGCGGCCTCCATTCCGGGGCGCTCGGTGAACGAGCCGTCTCGCTTCGCGGGCCAGAGGACGCCGAGGTCGAACGCGAAGGCGTCGATGGTGAGATCGAGGATGGCCGGGCCGCGCTCGAGATCGAAGGCCCATCGAGGCACGAAAAAAGGGCGAAGCGTTAGACCGAGCCCGAGCGTGCGCGGTAAAGCGACGTCCGATCGACCGAGAGCGTCGGTGTAAGACACGTACATGCCCGCCGTCTGGAAAAACGTGGCGCGTGCGAAAGCGGCGGCAGTAGGCCCGCCCGAACCGAACGTAGATCCGGCCGCTAGGGATAGATCGAGATCGCCGTCAAAGCGGCCGTAGACACCGTCGGAGGTCTTGGCCGGCGGTTCGACGGGCGCCGCCCACGACGTCGCGGGCACGGTAACGAGCGCGGCGAGGGTGTAGAGAGCGACCACGCGCGTAGGCGACGGGAACGATCCGATCTCAGCCGAGCATGGCGCGCGGCGCGCGCCGCAAGATCGAAGAAGGCGGTTCATGCGGGGATGGCCGCGGTGATGGCCTCGCGCAGCTCGGGCGCAAAGATCAGCCGGACCCGCGTCACCGTCTCGTCGCGCAGCCGGCCGAGAAGAAACGATACGTCGCCCGGTTTTTTGGCGACGCGGTGCGGGAACAGCACGGTGAGTGGGTCGTCATCGTCGGAAAATGGCGTGTCGCTCGCAACATCGAGCCCCACGTAAGCGTCGGGGGCGAGCCCGCGCTTTTTGGCTATTTCTCGCGCGGTGGCGAGGGCGGCCGCGCGGGTGGCTTCACTCGTGCCATAGAGCTCGAGGGTCTTGAAAAGCGAGCGGCCCCGGATGCGCCGGCAAAGATCGGCGAGGGTGCTGTCGGAAGACGATTCCCAGGCATGCATGGCGACGAAGAGCGCCCCGTCGTCGAGCTCGAGGTATTCGCCGAGGGGGGCGTCTCCGTGATAGGCGATCGAGGCCAAGGCGGGAAGCGCTCCCGGCAGTTTGCTTCCGTCGCGCAAGAGGGCGGTCGCGCGGCGGAGGATGCCGCACAGCATCCATTCCGCGGCGCGCGCGGCTTTGTGAAAATAGACCTGCTGGTGCATGAAGAGGCGCGCCAGCACGAAAGACTCGAGCGAAACGATGCCTTTGGCGCCGTCGATGGCCAGCGGCGGGGCTTCGCCCCCCGAGGTTTGCGCAAAGGTGAGCGCGCGTAGGAGCCAATCGAGGTCGTAGCGACCGTAGGGAACGCCGGTGGCGTGTGCGTCGCGTAAGAGATAGTCGCAGCGGTCGACGTCGAACGTGCCGCTCACGGCGCGTGCGAGGTAAGCGAGCTCGTGATGTCCGCGTACGAGCTCCGCGACGACGGCGGGGAGCTCGGGGTCCTCGTCGGCGAGGACCTTGCCGACCCCGGTATCGCGGTCGAGGATGACACGCGTGCTCCAGGTTTCGTGGCGTGGCGCGTTGGGCAGCGCTTCTTCGAAACTGTGCGAAAGCGGACCGTGGCCGACGTCGTGGAGGAGCGCGGCGGCGAGCGCCTCGCGCGCCCGCCTTTTGTCGAGCCGGTGAGCGGGTGCGATGTCGCCTTGGACGTCGCGCAGCCGCGCGACCAACCTTCGCATGACGTGAGCGCTGCCGAGCGCGTGTGCGAAGCGGGTGTGCTCGGCGCCTGGGAACGCGAACGACGCCACGCCGAGCTGCCGAATGCGGCGCAGGCGCTGCACTTCCGGCGCTTCGAGAAGCCGGACGATGATCTGATCTTCGGGGGTGTCGAACGGGATGAGCCCGTGCACGGGGTCGCGGAGGATCAAGGTGGGGCCTCGAAGGAAGCAGTCGGTCCGGCGGCGGACGCAGTTGCGCGTTCGGTGCCGAGATGGGGGCGCAGCGTTGCGACTTTGCCATCGACGAAGTAAACGCGGGCACGTAAAAGCGGTGATTTTGGAACGATCGCCGTGAGCGCGAGCGGAGTCGGACGGCGTCCGGTGCCACGTTCGGCGTGCCAGTCCGCCCGAAATGGCGCCTCTTCGCCATTCGTCACGTCGAGGGCCCACGCGATGGGTCGCGTCCCGGGCGGGCAACAGAGCGTGACCTCGACGTCGGACGCGCCGTGCGGACCCACGACGACGTCGGCCTTTGCCGTTTCGCATCGGCCCCCGCATCGCTCGACGCGAAGCGGCGTCGCCCCCTCGCGCAGCAAACGGCTTCGCATCGCGGCCATCGCCACGGGGCTCGCATCGCCTAGGATAAAGCGTCGGCCGAGCCGCGCGGCCGCGGCACCGGTCGTGCCCGAGCCCGCGAACAAATCGACGACGAGACCGCCGGACGGCGACGCCGCCGCGATGATGCGCTCGAGAAGGGCGCGAGGTTTTTGCGTGGGGTACCCCGTCCTTTCCTCGGAGGCCGCATGGCGAAGGGGCGGAATGTCGATCCACAACGCG
>Ga0193706_1000889_pt1 | contig 14719 bp, 11 predicted proteins | sample U3c1metaG_FD_160130 | JGI IMG/M metagenome (GOLD analysis project Ga0193706, IMG submission 160130) | Soil microbial communities from a riparian zone of the East river system, Colorado, United States - U3c1 | ecosystem: Environmental > Terrestrial > Soil > Riparian zone | place: USA: East River... | reverse complement strand
ACGGCCTCAGGCCGAGTGCCGCTGGTCGAGGCCATGCGCATGGGGCGCGCGGTGGTGGCGACGCGCTGCATCGGCAGCGAGGACTATGTCGAGTCGGAGTCCACGGGCTTGCTAGTGCGCCCGCGCTCGGCGATCGAGCTGCGGCGAGCGATCGAGCGCCTGTGGGACGACCCCGGGCTACGCCGGCGCCTGGGGAACAACGCCGCGCGGTTCAGCGCCGAGCATTGTTCCGACGAGGTCGCGGGCGCGGCGTTGGCACGAATCCTGGACGAGCTGCGCGCGAAGTGAGCGGAGCGAGGCTGCCGGTCGGAATCCGCTCGGTCCACAGTTGATCGAGCAGCAGCGCCGTGCGCCAGTTGTCGACGCCGCGCCGCATCGCGCCGGCCACGCTGCTCAGGCTGCGGTGCTTGATCAGAGACTGCATCAATCTGGAACCGCTCCGATCCGCGAGCTCGAGCAGCTGCAGGGTGTCGGCCTTCGCTTCCGGTTCGGCAGACGCCTCCGGCCTGAACCACTGCACGATCGGGCGGCGCCGCGAGCCCATGACCCGCAGGGCCCAGCGACGCGCGAGGGCGTGGGCGCGAAAGCGCGCCGAGTCGATCGACATGCCCGTGTCGGCGTGGGGCAGATCCAGAAGAGTCGGATCCAGGCGCCGCTGCACCGCCGCGTAGAAGCGGAAATCGCGCTTGTGCTCATCGGGCACGCGCATCGCAGCTTCGAACACCGACAGCGCGAGACAAGGACTGATCTGCCACAGGAATCCGCGGTTGCGATCCTCGCCCTCGAAGAGCCACTTGCGGCTGCGCTCGGCGATTTTCCAATGCACCGCCTTCTGATCGAGGTCGGGCTCGGGGTAGGAGAGGAGCCGCGCGCGCAAGCCCTCGACCAGGCTGCCCGGCTCGAGATCGAAGAGGACTTCGACTTGGTCGGCGGGCATGAGTTGATGTTCTTCCACGACGACGTCGACCAGCTGATCGAAGCTCCGCACTCGGCGAACGGGCCGCAGGTCGGGGAAGATCTTGTCACCGCCATCTCCCGTCAGCAGCACGGCGCTTTCGCCCCAGCGTCTCACGATCTCCTCGAGGAAGCCGGGGATGAAAGACATCCCGGTGTGGTTGAGTCCATCCTTCAGCCACACCAGGCGTTCCTCGTCCGGGGTCCCGAGGGCGGGCAGCTCGACGCATTCCCAATGCACGCCGAGTGCGCGAGCCAGCTGCTCCGCGATCCGCACGTCCGCATCGTGGGCGCCGTTCGCCCTGCGGAACGTAGTCGCGATGCAATCGGGGCGCGCACGCCGCACGCAGGCCAGGATCGAGCGCGAATCGTGTCCGCCGCTGAGCGAAACGACAGGTGTCATCGGCCGCTCGCCCTTCGTCGCCGCGGCGGTCGCATGGAGGATCCTGTCGGCGAGATCGGCCGCGCAGGCATCCAATCCGCGCGCATCCGATTTGACATCGCAGCGCAGGATCCAGGTCTGGGCGCGGCGAGCCTCGATCGAGTCTCCGCCGGTGCGCACGTCGATGAAGAATCCCTCGGGCGCGCGCTCGATTTCCTCGAAGAGCGTGCGCGATCCCAGGGGATAGCCCAGCCAGAAATGCTCGGCGAGCCCGCGGGAATCGAAACTCCATGCACCGCTGATTGCCGCGGCAAATTTGCATTCGCGAGCGATCGCCAGGCCGGCCCTCGTGTCCTGCAGATAGATCGGCAAGCGGCCGAGCGCATCGCCGAAGACGATGCAGCGATCTTCCGCCGCGATCACGATCAAGAAGTCGCCGTCGCTCGAGCGGACGAAGTCGGACACGATGCGCAGCGCGTCCTCCGCCGCGAGCGCGCGGCGCGACAGGCTCGCGAGCTCGCGCCGGAGCTCGCGTTCGCTGCGACCATGGATCTGTCCTTCGAAGACCAGCGTGAATCCAGATTCGGTCCAGACGCGCAGCGGATATCCGGAATAGCTCACGTGCCCGACGAGACAGCGCTCGGTCTCCACGTCGAGGGAACTCGAGTCCGTCGACTTCTGGATCATCAGCTGCTGCGCGGCCTTGAAGCGCAGGGCATCCCCGGGATCCGGTCGCCGTGGGAACCATGCGGTAATGCCGGGCATCGTGCATTCGTTTGGACAGTTTTTCGCGAGTTCTCAAATGCGATCCTCACCTCACGCGAGTTGCTCGTGCCCGTCGCACGAGCTGCGCTGCGAGCACGCGATGACGACAAGGGCATGGCGCTTGCTATTCGAATCCTCCAAGGCGTGAAAAGTCGCCCGCTTTGCGACGTGGACAACAGTCTTCGCCCTCCCGACATCCACTTAGATCGCGACTCAAACCCAAGGAGACGTATGAAACATCTGCAAGTCCTGACATTCGCCACGGTGCTCGCGGGTCTCGCCCCCTTCGCCCAGGCACTGCCTCAGGAGAAGCCGACGACCACCACCATTCAGACCAAGACGACCAAGCTGATGCGCGTAGGCAGCGATCTGGTCGGCAAATCGCTGGTCAACGAGAAGAACGAGTCACTCGGCAAGGTGGAGGATGTCATCGTCCACCCCCGCGGTGACGTTGCCTTCATCGAGTTTTCCGGCGCGGGTGCGTTGAACACCGGAGCCAAGCGCTTCCCGGTGCCCTGGCGCGCTCTCGACCGCAACGAGGAGGGCCAGTTCGTGCTCCGCAGCACGCCCTCCGACTTTGCACATTCGCCTTCTTACGACAAGAAGCCCGACCTGACGGCGATCAGCTGGTGGGATGAGACCGACAAGGCCTACGCCAAGCTCGTGGCCGTGAAGGCCTCGCCGGCGGAAGCCTCGGCCTCCCTGGCGCCCACGAAGCTGCTCTACCTGGGCAATGACCTGCGCTCGCGCAGCGTCGAGAACCCGGACGGACAGAAAATCGCGTCCATGCACGAGCTGGTCGTCGATCCGCGCAGCGGACGCGTCGCCTACGTCGTGCTCGGCGTCGGCGGCAACCTCGGAGCTGGCGAACGGATGATCGCCGTGCCCTGGGAAGCGCTGAAGTCCATGCCTGACAAGAACAATCCGAAAGTCGAGCGCCTGACGCTCTCGACCACCAAGGAAAAGCTCGAGGCGGCCCCTGAGTTCCAGGCCTCCACGGAGGGCTGGGCCAAGGCCAGCGAGCCCGACTACATCACGAAGGTCTACGAGTACTACTCCGTGCCTCCGTACTGGGTCGTCGAGAAGAAGGTCGACGCTCCGAAGAAGCCGTAACGTGCAATGAAACGTGCGGAGCCAGGCTCCAACAGCGCGAGCTGTTGGAGCCTGGCTCCTTGTGCGGCCAGCCCGCTCAGTCGGGCTTGACCTCGAGCCGGTTGTCCACGCGCGTCACACCGGCGACGGTGGTTGCGATCGTCTCGACGGTATTCCTCTCGACGACGGAGGCCACTTTGCCGCGCAGGGCGACTAAACCGTTTTCCGTGGTCACCTCGATCTTGCGCGCGTCCTCCGAGAGCTCGCCCTTTTCCGCGATCCGCTGCTGGATCTCCTGCGTGATGCGCAGGTCGTCGGACACGGATTGTGAAGATTGGGCCGTGCCAGCGGCGCTGGCGACGCTGTCCTTGCATGCGCTGAGGGAAAGCAGAGTCGCGAGGGCCAAGGCTGATGAAAGATGCATGGGGTTGCTCCTTGTTGCAGAAGCGAGCAGAGCCTCAAAGCTCATGCCGCTCCGCACGACGCTTGCAGGATCCCTTTCTACAATTGGTCAGGCCACGCTGCGCCGCTGAGCGTCGAGGACGGTACGCGTGCCGTGGTCACAGGGGAATGCCGTTTGCAATACGACGGGACCCCGGGATGGCCAAAATGAAAGGAATCAGCACGATCGCCGCTGCTCTCGCTCTCTTGCTTTTCACTGGTGCCACCGCGATCGCGGTTCAATCCGAGGTTCCCCCGGATCCGCTGCAGGACAGGGACGGAGACGGATTGGACGACGCGCTCGAGGCTGGTCAGTGCTCGGCTGTGGATCTCGTCGACAGCGATGGCGACGGGTGGAACGACGCCGAGGAACTGGCGCGCGGAAGCCTGGCGACGGTCCACGACTCGCAGCCAGAGGCACAAGCGCAATCGATCGGCGCCGCCGCGTACATGCGCGGCGGGCGCTTGCACGTCGCCTTGGCGCTCTACGTCCAGAGCGGCTCGTTGCGCGGAGTCGACCTCGACGTCGGAATTCGCGCCTTGGATCGCATGGTCCCGCTCGCGCCGGCTAAATACAGCCCGCTGGCGGTCCTGACCAGCGTCCCGACGCGAAATCCGGGCGAGCTGCTGCTCGTCCTCGACATCGTGGTCCCCAACACGCCATTGCTGCGCAGCGGAGCGATGTCGGTCTACGCCACCATGAGCCTCCGCGACGTCGTGAAGGCCGCCGCGGCGGTCAATCTCGTCATGCTGGGCGACACGCCGGCGGCCTTGATCAGACCGGCTCAGTGGTCGCCTGCTGCGCAGGAGCTGCTCGGGCCCGGCCTCATGCATCGGCCCCTGGGCGGGACGCAGGCGCCGATCGGATGGTCATCGGGAGAAGTCTGCTTCCAACAGCTCGCCTCGGTCGGCGCGCATGGCGCCGTGGTGACCCAGGAAGTCACGACGGCCTCCTGCATGAACGGCTGGGATGCCTACTGCGACGGCGGCTCGTGCGCGTCCTCGGTCGGGACGACGGTCGACCTGGTCGATCCGGCGGCCCTGATCGGCGGCTAGCGATCTCTCCGCGAAGCTCGCGCTCGAGCTTCGCGGAGAGATCGCGCGGTCCTACTGGCCGAGCGCGAACAGGATCGCGTTGTTGATCGCGTATCCCTGTCCATCCGGGCCGATCAGCGTGGGCGTGTAAGCCTCGCCGATTCCGGCCGTCAGGGTCACCACCTCGTTCAGCGTGTTCGTCGCGAAGTCCCAGCGGTAGCACTTGCCGTCTTCGTTGTTGACAATGGCGCACTGGCCCGCTGCGTCGACGGCCGCCGAGTTGATGCACCACTCGCGCACCGCGTTCGGGCTGTTCGGCCCCTGGTTCGGCGGATCCGGCGTCGGACCGACCTTGATCAGGATCTCCTTCATGACTGTGATCCCCGACACCGCGTCGATCTGCGTCGCGTGGGGATCGAGCACCGCCACCTTGTTCAAGCCGTCGCCTGTCTGGGTGCCGGCGTAGTTGTTGTACTTCGTCAGCAGCAGGTAGGCCGAGCCACCCGCGTACTGCGGCACGGCGGTCGAAGGAAAGATCGAAGCCGTGTCGTCCCAGCCGAAAGCGCCAGGCGCATAGGTCGTGGTCAGGTCCGGGCTGTAGTGCAGCATCCAGCCGCGCGAATTGTTCGATCCGCCCGGGCTCTCGTTGACTCCGAAGAATACGTCGCCGTCGGGTGCGATCGAGGGACAGGCCGTGCCCACGTCGGACATGGGCGCGTTGTTGTTCGACTTCGGGTCCTTGCAGCGGACCTTGTAGAGGGGGGCCAGGGTGGTGCTGTTCAACCCGACCAGGTAGCCGGTGCCGGAACTCGAGCTCTTGACGCCGACGTAGATCACCGAGCCGTCGTTGGACAGGGCGGGGGAGCAGTTCATCAAGCATCGGTTCATCGACGCGTCGCCCGAGGCCGTCGACGCGGAGGTCCAGCTCCCGTTGCCGTTCGAATCCAGGCGCGCGATTCCGCTGATCAGGCCTGCGGGCGTCGTGCTGCTCGCGGTGAAGCCGAAGTAGCAGGTTCCGTTCGTGTCACAGGTGATCGGCGTGTTGATCTTGACGAACTGGTTGTAGGTTGACGGCGCGGCGTTGTAGTTGGCGATGCCGAAAAAGGCCTGGCGAACCGCAATGCCCGTGCTGAGGTCCGCCGCTGCGCGCACCAGGACAGTGCCGCCTGCCGCGGGGATCACCACTGCGTTGCTGGGCGTCAAGGTCGGGCCGCAAGGCGGCGTCCAGCTCGAGTTCGGGAGCACGTAATCCGTGGTCTGAGTCCAGTTGAGCGCGCCGTTGGATCCCTTGCGCGACTCGACGCGGAAGTTGCCGCTGACTCCAGTCTTGACCGTGACCAGCACGTTGTTGCGCCTCGTGATCAGCGGGCTGCCGTAGTGGATCAGCAGCAGATTGCCCGAGTACTGCGGCAGCAGATCGACCGGCGTCTGCCAGTGGATCTGATTGAGCGTCTGCATCGCGAACGGCGAGAGCGCGTTGTGCTGCGAGTTGTACGCGTAGTTTGGCCAGCCGCGCAGATAACTGAGCCCGGGGACGTCGTTCCCTCCGAAGCCGAGGAGCAATGCGATTCCGGCGGAACCTAGACCGGCGACAACAGCGATCGGAAGGATGCGTTTCATGGGGGTGATCTCGTGTGGCAGTGGGGTCGCAGCCAAACCTGGAACACGGCCCAGATGTCAGGGCCGAGTACGGTGGACGTGAGCCTAGCATTGGCTTGCCGGAGCGGGTGACCGGGCCGGCGGGTTCACGCGCAGGGCCCTCCTGGCGCGTCCGGGATTTACTTCTGCCTTGCGAGGCGCGGGTCCGGCGCGGCCCGTCCAGTGCGCCGGCCCTTCGCCCGCGGGCCCAGCAAGACAGCGCTCGAGCGCCGTCCTGGAAATCGGACCCTGGCGACCTGCCCGGATTGGCGCAGTCGGCGCGCCGCGCGTTCTCACCATTAACAAGGAAGGCCGGCGTGCATCCGCTGCTCTGGACAGCGCGGCGCAAGTCGATTCGAGCTCTGGCGGAGATCACGAAAATCTTTCCGACATCCGGAAGGCGGCGTCCCGCGAATTGAACAACCGCTCGAGAAGAAGTCGGCGGCTATTCGGCAGCCATTGTCAGGAGCGGGTTCCCGCTCACCCGATAGAGGGATCTGCAATCCCTTCCCTCTCGGTCCCCGCGACCCTGCATGACGCGCTGCGAGTTCCTCTTGCTTCCTCCCATGATGTCGAAAATTTCGAGCGGTTCGATGAAGCGCCTGCGAGCGCCTTCCCGCGCGGGATTCTCCATGATCGAGCTGATGGTCGTGCTGGCCATCCTGACCATGGGGGTTTCCATGTTTTCCAGCACGCTGGTGTCCACGGCGCGGCAGAGCCAGGCCAAGCGCGAGATCGCGATCGCCGCGGAAGGCGCGCGCCGCGCGATGGAATTGATGCGCAGCCAGAGCTGCGAGATCCTCTTCGCGACCTACAACGAGAGCTCCGCTGACGATCCCGGCGGAGCAGGCACGGCCCCGGGCAAGCACTTCGTGGTCACGGGCCTGACCCTGCGCGACGGCGACAAGGACGGCTTCGTCGGCGAGATCCTGTTCCCTACCGTCGAGACAGCCCTGCGCGAGGACGTGGTCGACACCGTGCTCGGCATGCCGCGCGACCTCGACGGCGACAACCAGGTCGACAACGCCAATCACGCCGCCAATTACGTGCTCTTGCCGGTGCACGTGCGGATCCAGTGGAAGGGCGTCTCGGGCGACGTGTCCTTCGACCTCTACAACCAATTCGTCAAACAATGAAGCTCTGCTCCAACAGGATGCGTGGATCAGCCGGCTTCACGGTGCTCGAAATCGTGATCGCGCTGACGATTCTCGCGATGGTGGCGGCGAACGTGCTGATGGTCGAGCGCTCGAGCACCAAGGCCTTCGAGGCGGGCACCTCGATGAGCTCGCTCGACATGCAGCTCGAGCGCACCATGGATCGCATCGCCCTGGCCTTGATGGCCGCGCGCAAGGATTCGCTCGCGCCCGGCAGCGCCGCGCCGCTGTGGGACAAGAAAGTGACCTTCGATCAGAGCAAGGGCTTCGAGGACGGCAACGAGGTCATCGGCGACACCGAGCGCATCGAGCTGATCAGCGGGCCGGAGCAGATCGTGTGGAAACAGCGCCCGGACACGACCGACGAGCGCAAGGTGGTCTGGACCAACTGGGTGCGCGAGTACTTCAAGGACGAGCTGCCCAACGGCGTCGACGACGACTTGAACGGGCTGACCGACGAGGCCGGATTGAGCTTCACGGTCGACGGCAATCGCGTGACGATCCGCCTGACGCTCGAGCGCGAAGGCCCGAATCACACCGTGTTGAAGCGCACCCAGGAAACCACCGTGACCTGCAGGAACTGAGATGGAGTGCCGCGTCGCGAGGACTCGGAGTGCTCGGCGCGGAAGCGTCCTGTTGATCGCGCTGATGGTCACGGTCGGCGTAGCCATGCTGGGCGCCTGCCTGCTGCAGTTCAGCGCCTCGGCATCGCGCGCCCAGCTCCAGAGCGTGGATCAGAAACGCGCCTTCTACGTCGCCGAGGCGGGCTTGAGCGAGTCCATCTTCGGCATGATGGTCGGCAAGAGCGGCAACATCGGTAGCGCGGAATCGCCGGCGAGATTCGGCGACGGCGTCTTGTGGGTCGAGGCCCTGAAGACCGAGGACGGGCGCATCGTGCTCGAGAGCAACGGACTCTGCGGCGGCGGCCGTGCCTCGCAATCGATCGTCGTGCAGCAACACGCGAACTCGATCGCGTCGCTGGGGATCTTCTCCGACGGCGACCTCGTGGTGCGCGCGGGCAGCGTGATCGACAGCTACGATCCCGACGCTCAGCTGCTGGCGGGCCTGGTCGGCCTGCTGCCCGGCGCGGGCGCGATGTCGAGCTCCGGCAAGATCGGATCCAACGGGAACATCACGGTCCAAGGCGCGAAGCGCTCGGTGACGCGCATCGACGGCGACGTCACGCCGGGCGTCAACGGGACGGTGATCAGCAGCGCGAACGTGACGATCAGCGGCTCGACGGTCCCGCGCAGCGCGCCCGTGGTCCTGCCGCCGATCGACGTTCCCTCGCTCGTTTCTCAGGGAACGCTGGTCCATATGGCTTCGCAGGCCCTGACCATCGCCACGGGCCAGCATCGCTACGACTCGTTGACGGTCGGAGCCCACTCGCGGCTGGTCGTCGTCGGTCCCCAGACCATGGTCGTCGGCTCGATGGTGCTGGAGCGCGGTGCCAGGCTGCTCCTGGACACCAGCAACGGCAAGGTGGACATCCACGCCACCGATTACGTGAGCTTCGGAGCGGGCAGCGTGATCGACAACCAGCAGCACGACCCCGCCAAGGCGCACCTCTACATCTCCGCCTCTCGGACGATCGACCGCAACGGAGACGGTGTGCCCGAGGCGCCGGTGACCATGCTTTGCACCGGGGCGATGTACGCGACGGTGTATGCGCCTGCCGCTTCGCTGACCTTGAGCAACGGGCTCGAGGTCTTCGGCGCGGTGACGGCGGCGAGCCTGGTGCTCGGCGAGAATTCGAAGCTGCACTTCGACGAGGCCCTGCTCGTCGATGACGGGACCGGGCCCGACGACGTGAAGCTACTTTCCTGGAAAGTTCTCGAGCTGCCGGAAGTCCCGCTGATCAACATGCGCGTCGACCCGGTCGTGCTGCTGCGCCTGCAGGGCGCGGCCCTGCTCTCGCCTTGCGACTCGCACCAGGACGTCGAGTTCAAGATCAAGTACATCAGCGTGAAGGGCGAGCGCGTGGTCTGGGCCGGAGTGGAAGCCAAATTCGATTGGAGCCAGGTGCGGAGCGTCGTCGCAATCGGTCGCCTGGGCGATGCTCTTTTCGGGATCCTCTAGCTCGACCATGCACTTTCGAATCGGCGTATGGCTGCTCCTGGTCGCGCTGGCCTTGCCCGCGCCCGCTTCGGACGCGCCGACCGTCGCGTCGCTGCGCCGGGTCAGCGTCGCCCTGCGCGCGGACGCGGACAAGTCGGCGGAGCAGCTCGCCGAAACCCTGGCCGCTCTCGGCCCCGTCGACCTTCCGGCGATTTTCGAGCACTGGCGGTCCGCCACGGATGCCGATCGCCTCGCCGCTTCACCGCGGCGAGTGGGCTTGAGTGAAGTGCAACAGAAGGCCCTGCTGCTCGCGATCAAGCGCATGCCCGCGGAATGGCGCGCGCTGCTGCAGAGCCTGACCCGACCCGAGGTCGAGCTCCCCGTGCGCCGCGGCGCCGTGCGCGCCCTGCGCGAAATCGGCGAAGCGCACGACGCCCGCGTCCTGCTCGAGCTGGCGCGTCCTTCGACCATGAAGCCGGAGCTTGGGGAAAATGCCGATGAAGCCGAGACCTCGGCCGCGGCCAGTTTCACGGAAGCGGCCGTGGAGGAGTTCGAGACCTGCGTCGAGCGCATGCTCGAGCGCGATGCCGCGAGCTTCGAGCAATTCGGCCAGCGCTTCTTCGATGCCGACGCGGAGCTGCGACCGCTCTTGATCGAGGCCATCTCCAACCGCGGCACCGTCGCCGCCGTCGAGGTGCTCACGCATCTGCTCGGCAAGGACGGCGAGCTCGATCTGCTCTTGATGACGGCGATCGGCAAGAGCGCGGCCACGGTAGCGCCGCCCTTCGGCAAGGACATCGAGGAAGCCGTGCGGTCCATGCTCTCCGCGGATTCCGCCGACCTGGTGCGCGAGACCGCGCTGGTCGTCGGCCGCCTGGAGGATGCGGAGGCGATCCAAGCCCTGGTGCCCCTGCTCGGCCACGCCAACCGCGGCGTCAGGCAGAACGCCTACTGGTCGCTCAAGCGCATCAGCGGCCTTTCCTTCGCCGCGGATCAGAAGACCTGGGCCGCCTGGCTCAAGGTCGAGGAAGTCTGGTGGCGCGACACGGCGCCCGAGCTCTTCGACAGGTTGGAAACAGCGGAACGCCCCGAGGCGCTGGACATCGTCCAGCAGATCGCGAGGCGTCGCTACCCGCGCCATCCGCTGGCGGTCGAGCTCGCGCGCGGCCTGAGCCACGGCGACTGCGAGGTGCGCCGGCTGACCTGCATCGCCCTGGCCCAGTTCCGCTCGCGGACCGCCGTCGCTGGTCTCCTGGTCTGCCTGGACGACGCGAGCCCCGAGGTGCGGACCGAGGCGGGTCGGGCCTTGCGGGCCGTGACGGGCCTGGACCTGCCGCCAGTCCGGACCGAGTGGGACCGCGCCGGGTACTGATCCGGCCCAGCTCTGCAACTGATGGGGGAGGGGCTCAAGGCCCGCGGGAGGCGGGTCGATCCTGAGCTGCCCGGTCCCAGAACCCCGGGCGACTTCCCATGAAGCACCCCCGTAAAATCAAGCTGATCCTGCCGAGGGTCCAGCTGCGCCTGGTCGCCGCCTTCCTCTGCCTGTCCGCGATCGCGCTGTTCATGCAGTACATGCTGCTGATGAGCGTGCTGACGAAGACCGCCAGCGAGCTGCCCCACGATGGCCTGCTCCTGATGGACGGCCTCGGCCCGCTGCTCGGTCAGATCTTCCTCGTCTCCGCGGGCGTGATCATGCCGCTGACCTTGATGGTCGGGATCCTCGCCACGCACCGCCTGGTCGGGCCCATCTACCGCTTCAAGGTCTTCCTGAAGCAGGTCGCGGATGGCGAGCGTCCGGCCGATTGCAAGCTGCGCCAGGGCGATGAGCTCCAGGACGTGTGCGACTTGATCAACGCAGCCACCGCGCCGGTGCGCAAGCGGCCGAACGAGATCGTGCAGGCCCGCGAGCCCGCCAAGCCAGAGCTGCGCGCGGCCGGCTGAAGCATCGACGCACCATGCTGCTGCGATCGAAGATGGTCCTGATCCTGTCCGCCGTCGTAGTCCTCTACGCGGTGGTGGATCACGCTGCGCAACGCGTGCTGATCACGCCGAGCTTCTCCGCGCTCGAGCGCGAGGAAGCGCGCGAGGATCTGCAGCGCACCGTCGACGCGATCAAGAGCGAGATCCAGCACCTCGACATGCGCTGCCTCGACTGGTCGGCGTGGGACGACACGTACCGCTTCGTCGCCGCCCCGCCGGACGCCGAGCCCGATCAGGCCTACATCGACTCGAACCTCGGCCGCAAGGCGGTGCTCGGCGACCACGCGGACCTGCTGTTCATCTGCAAGCCCGGCGGCGAGGTGGTCTGGTCGGACATCACCGAGCCCGGGAGCGTGAAGAAGCTCGCCATGCGCTCCGACTTTCCGCGCGAGGCCCTGTCTCCGTCCCATCCGCTGCTCGCCGAGAACGCCGCGGCCGCCGAGACCGCTGCCACGCGCAAAAAGATCGAGCCCGAGAACGGCAAGGTCAGCGGCCTGGTCATGACCGAGCACGGTCCGATGATGATCGCGTCGCGCGCCATCCTGACCAGCGCCGGAACGGGGCCGATGCGCGGAACGCTGATCATGGGCAAATTCCTCGGCCCAGCGATGATCAAGGAGCTGGAGCGCCAGACCAGCGTCCGCTTCGACGTGTGGCCGATGGACGGCGGCGCTATCCCAGAGCGCGAGCTGGCCCGGCTCGACGAGATCACTTCCACCACGGAGTTCGTGGTGGCCGAGCGCGACGACGAGCTCGTCGACGTCTACACGACCATCGAGGACATCCAGCATGCGCCGGCCTTGCTCCTGCGCGCCAACGTCGAGCGCGCCATTTCCGCGCGCGGCAGCACCTCGATCCGCTACGCGCTGATCTCGACCATGGCAGCAGGTCTCCTGCTGCTGCTCGTGCTGCTCGGCGTGTTGCAGAAGACCGTGCTGGCCCCGATCGCCCTGCTGACCAACCACGCTGTCGACATGGGCAAGCAGGAGGATGCCTCGGTCAAGCTCGAGCTGAAGCGCGACGACGAGATCGGCATCCTCTCCAGGGAGTTCGACGACATGCTCGAGAAGCTCGCGCAATCGCGCGCGGCGGTGGTCGAGGCGGCGCGGGCCGCGGGCAAGTCGGAAGTGGCCACGGGGATCCTGCACAACGTCGGCAACGTCCTGAACACCGTCAACGTCTCGGCGACCCTGGTCGCGGACCGCGTGCGCAACTCGCGCGTGGCCAAGCTGCAGCGCCTGGTCAGCGTGGTCGAGCAGCACCCGAGCGATCTCGGCGAGTTCATCGCGAGAGATCCCAAGGGCAAGCACTTCGGCCCTTACTTGACCGAGCTTGCCAAGCTGATGACGACCGACCAGGAGACGATCGAGCGCGAGGTCGTCGTGCTCAACTCCGGGATCGAGCACATCCGCGAGCTGGTCGACTCGCAGCAGAGCTACGCGAAACGCTCCGAGCTGCGCGAGCCGACGCGCGTGGCGCCGCTCCTCGATTCGGCGCTGAAGATCAGCGAGCAAGCCCTCGTCGATTGCCGCAAGACCGAAGTCGTGCGCGAGTACGAAGACCTGCCGGCGATGCCGCTCGACAAGCACAAGCTCCTGGAGATCTTGGTCAACCTGCTCAAGAACGCGCGCGAATCGATGCAGCGCTCGAACTGCGAGACTCCGCGCCTGGTAGTCGCCCTGCGCCGCGCCGGCGCGGATCGATTCCGGATCGAGATCACCGACAACGGTCAGGGCATCGCCGCCGAGAGCTTGACCCGCATTTTCAGCCACGGATTCACGACGCACGCGGCGGGGCACGGATTCGGGCTCCACGGAGCCGCGAATTCCGTCACCGAGATGGGCGGCAAGCTCACCGCGCAGAGTCAGGGTGTCGGCTTCGGCGCCGTCTTCACACTCGAGCTTCCGGCCGTTGCGCCGATCAAGGCCTGATGCCAACCATGGAATACACACCCAATCGAAGAATCCTGGTGATCGACGACAACACGGCGATCCACGCGGACTTCAAGAAGACCCTGGTCGATCCGGCGGGAGAGACCGAGGTCTTCGCCGACGCCGAGGCAGCCTTGTTCGACGACGCACCCGCCGCGGCTTCCAAGCCCGCCGTCGCCCTGGAATACCAGATCGATTTCGCCGCCCAGGGTCGCGAGGGGCATGAAATGTTGCGCGCGGCCGTCGAGCGCGGCGAGCCCTACGCCCTGGCCTTCGTCGACGTGCGCATGCCGCCGGGTTGGGACGGGGTCGAGACGATCGCGAAGCTGTGGAAGCTCGATCCGGAATTGCAGGCGGTGATCTGCACGGCCTTCGCGGACTATTCCTGGCAGGAGATGATCGACAAGCTCGGGCGAACCGATCGGCTCCTGATCCTGAAGAAGCCATTCGACCCGATCGAAGTGCGCCAGCTCGCCAGCGCCTTGACCGAGAAGTGGAACGCGACGCGGCGCGAAAAGCTGAACCTGCGCGCGGCACAGACCGCCGAGCTCGAGGCGCGCGCCTACGCCGCTTCGCTCGAGACGGTCAACCGCGCCCTGGAGACTTCGCGCCAGGCGGCGGAAGCCAATTCGAACGCCAAGGCGGAGCTGCTCTTGAACATGGCGCAGAACCTCTTCGCGCCGGTCGATGCGATGCTCGACGTCGCCGAAAAAATGAGCACCTCCCAGGGCGAAGAGGAGGAGTGGCTCGAGAACCTGGGCAATCTGTGCCGCGGCGGTGGCCACCTGCGCCGCAGCCTGCAGGACGTGCTCGACCTCACCGAGCTGGAAGCGGGAAGTCTGCGCCTGGAGCCCAGTCCCTTCTCGCCGCGCGAGCTGGTGCAGAGCGTGATCAACGAGCTGCGCTGGAAGGCGGCGAAGCACAGCCTCGCGATGGAATTCGAATGCGCGCCCGCACTCCCGACCGTGGTCGAGAGCGACGTGCAGCGCATCCGCCAGATTCTCATGCACCTGCTCGACAATGCGATCGAGCACACTCCCGCCCACGGCTTCGTCCGGCTGCTGGTCTTCACGCGCCAGACCGCGCAGTGGCAGGAACCGCAACTGTGCATCGAAGTCATCGATTCCGGCCCGGGCCTGACTCGCGATCAATCGAGCCTGATCTTCGAGCCCTTCTGCCACGCCTCCAATCCGAAAGCCGCGCCCCAGGGACACTTCGGCCTGGGCCTGTGCGTCTCGAAGAGAGTTGCCCAGCGCCTCGGCGGCGATCTGACCCTCGAAAGCGCGGGC
>Ga0193706_1000888_pt1 | contig 14729 bp, 16 predicted proteins | sample U3c1metaG_FD_160130 | JGI IMG/M metagenome (GOLD analysis project Ga0193706, IMG submission 160130) | Soil microbial communities from a riparian zone of the East river system, Colorado, United States - U3c1 | ecosystem: Environmental > Terrestrial > Soil > Riparian zone | place: USA: East River... | reverse complement strand
ATCGTCGCGCAGCAGGTCACCTTCGAAACGCTTGGGCGCATCCCTGCCTGGGGGCCGATGTTCGCCAGCGTCTCCGCTGTGAATCTGCCATTCCTGCTCCTCTTGACTGGAATCTTGAGCGCCGGGATTGCCTGGCGCGGATGGGTTGCCGGCGCGCGTCCGGGAGCCCCAAAGGCGGCGTTGGCGGCCTAACCACCGATTACTGCGGACGTGAATCCAACGTCCGCTTTGGGTCGATAGTGGACGGGCAGGAATAGGTGGAAAACGGACGATTGAGGTCAAGTTCCTCGGATAAAAGGGATTGCAAGTGGAATGCACCCCTACGGGACATTCGAAATGCGGGCACTTGATTGATTAAACCGTCTATGAAACCTTTGGCTTATGGAGCGATTTCTTCACGAATGGGTCGGCGTCTTCCAATTCCAGTTCACGGCCCTTCTCGTGATCGGATCGATCGAGGCGGTCACCGCCCGCTCAAAAATCGGGCTGATGAACCGGGCGTGGGGCATCTGGCCGTGGCTGATCTACCTCCCGCTGCAAACGGCGTTCCTGACCGGCTTCTGGATTATCATTCCCGCGAGCGGGCTTAAGCCGCTGGGGCTAAATTTTGGCGAGGCTGTTGTCGGTGTGGCGACGGTTATTTTGGTCAAAGATTTGGGGTTCTACCTTTACCACCGGGCGCAGCATCGCTGGCTGTGGCGCTGGCACGCTACTCATCATTCGATCGAGCACATGACCGCGCTCAACAGCTACAATCATTGGTCGGAAATCCTGATCTGGAATTTCCTTGTCACTCTGCCGTTCTACCTGCTGATCGAAGGGGGCACGGCGCGAAACTTTTTCGTCGCGCTGCTGATCGGATGGCAGGTCACATTCATTCACTCCGACACAAAATTGCATTTGGGGCCGCTCGGCAATTGGATCATCGACAACCGCTTTCACCGAATCCACCACTCAACCGACCCCAAGCATTTTGACAAGAACTTCGGCGTGCTGTTCAGTTTCTGGGACCGAATCTTGGGCACCGCCTATATTCCTGACAAGGGTGAGTGGCCGGAAGTTGGCGTGGCGGGATTGCCTGAAGCGAGGTCGCTTCGCCAATGGTCAAATGTCCCATGGCGGATGCCGGGCTAGAAATCTCGGAGACCGCATAGCACTGCGCGTTTCAATCCTTTCAGATGTCCGCAATGGCTGGAAAGCGGACGTCAGCGAAGCTCTGGCTAACTTTTGCGAACTGGGTAAGCTGCTCTTGCTTGCGGTGAGGCAGGGGACTTGGGGAGGACGCTGGTGATGAGTGGACCGTCAGGCAGGTTACGACAGCAGCGGATGGTCGGAATTGCGTGCGCACTGGCAGCTACCTGCCTCGGCATTGCCTATCTGACGGCGGCGGGAGCGCCAGCAAGCCGCTCAATAGTCAATGGAGTGGCGTTTCTGCTTGGGGTGGTGGCACTCGTCGGGATCGGCGGAGCGATGCCACAAATCGGTCGCCACTCGGGACTGGTGCTCCTCGTGACGGGCTTATCCCTGCTGGTGACGGCCCTGCTCGGCGCGGCTGCGGACGGCGCATCCAGATGGATTATGATCGGACCATTGAGTGTGCAGGTGAGCCTTGTCCTGGTGCCCTTCATGGCCGTGACGTTCGCTCGTTATCCCAGTTTAGCGGGATGTCTCGGAATTGCCGTAGCCGCGCTCGCACTCGCCCTTCAACCGGACCGGGCCATGGCGGGCGTGCTTGCGTTCAGCATGGCAGTTCTGGCGATCACAAGGCCGAGCAGCTTGTCCGCGAGCGCGCTGATGGTCGCCATCACTGCTTTTCTGGTGTCGATGATGCGCCCGGACGTGCTGCCGGCAATACCCTATGTCGATCAGATCCTGTTTACGGCTTTCGATGTTCACATACTTGCCGGCGCGGCGGTCTGGTTGGGCGCCTTGCTACTGCTTGTGCCGCCGATCCTCGGCTGGCGCGGCAATGAAGGCCTTGGCCATGCGTACCTTGTATTCGGGGCAGTCTGGCTTGGCTGCATTGCTGCCGCCGCTTTAGGAAATTATCCCACTCCTGTAGTTGGCTACGGAGGGAGTGCGATTTTGGGTTACCTGCTGACCTTTTCGTTCCTTCCCCCCAGCACCGGATCGGCCAATCAACACGCCCCCGCTGCTACTGAAGATGGTGCGGAGACGAATGCCGAAATCCACAGAAGCGCTTCATGGGCATAGGCGTTGGTGGAGGCGGGCCGTCAAAGCCCAAGGCCTGACCGGAATTCCTCAATGTCGGCTTTGGGTCGTTAACGCACATTCGCCCGCCCACCCGTGACGCGCGCAGCGCGCTGCGCTAGAGGCGCGGCATGTCCCTTTATGCCCGTTATGCCGCGCTTCTGAATGGAGTGCTCGATGCCCTTGTCGCCGAGGGCTCGCTGCCGCCCGACCTGCCGCGCAAGGCGGTGGCGGTCGAGCCGCCGCGCGATCCGGCGCATGGCGACCTTGCGACCAATGCGGCGATGGTGCTGGCGAAGGGGGCGGGGACCAATCCGCGCGCGCTGGCCGGGCTGATCGCGCCGAAACTGGAGGCGCTTCCCGGCGTGACCGAAGTCGCGATTGCCGGGCCCGGCTTCATCAATCTCCGCCTGGCCGACGACAGCTGGCGCGCCGAGCTCGCCGAAATCCTCGAGCGCGGCGACGATTACGGCCGATCGAGCGTCGGCGCGGGCGAGCGGGTCAATGTCGAATATGTCTCGGCCAACCCGACCGGGCCGATGCACATGGGCCATTGCCGCGGCGCGGTGGTCGGCGATGCCTTGGCCAGCCTGCTCGAAGCGGCGGGCTTCGTCGTCACCCGCGAATATTATGTCAACGACGCCGGCGGCCAGGTCGATACGCTCGCCCGTTCGGCGCACCTGCGCTACCGCGAGGCGCTGGGCGAAGACGTCGGCGAAATTCCCGAGGGGTTGTACCCGGGCGATTATCTGGTCCCGGTCGGCGAAATGCTCGCCAAGGAATTTGGCGATCGCTACGCCGCCGTGCCGGAGGGCGAATGGCTCGCGCTGTTCCGCAAGCGCACGGTCGCGGCGATGCTCGACCTGATCCGCGCCGACTTGGGCTTGCTCGGCATCCACCATGATATCTTCGCTTCCGAAGCCGAGCTCGAGGCGGCCGGCGGCCCCGGCCGAGCGATGGCCGACCTCGACGCCAAGGGTCTGGTCTATCAAGGCGTGCTCGAAGCCCCCAAGGGCGAAACCTCCGAGGATTGGGAGCCGGTCGAGCTGACCCTGTTCCGCTCGACCCGGTTCGGCGACGACCAGGATCGGCCGCTCAAGAAATCCGACGGCAGCTGGACCTATTTCGGCGGCGACGCTGCCTATCATCTGCAGAAAGCGGAAAAAGCCGACCATCTGGTCAACATCTGGGGCGCCGACCATGCCGGGACGGTCAAGCGCGTCCAGGCGGCGGTCAAGGCGCTGACCGACGGCCGGGTCGATCTCGACGTCAAGATCGTCCAGATGGTCCGCCTGTTCCGCGCCGGCGAGCCAATCAAGATGTCGAAGCGCTCGGGATCGTTCGTCACGCTCGCCGATGTCGTGCGCGAAGTTGGCAAGGACGTGGTGCGCTTCATGATGCTGACCCGCCGCGCCGACGCGCCGCTCGATTTCGACTTCGCTAAGGTGGTCGAGGCGTCGAAGGACAATCCGGTGTTCTACGTCCAATATGCCCATGCGCGGATCGCCTCGCTCCAGCGCAAGGCGGCGGCAATTGGCGTTTCGCTCGATTCGATGGCGGATCTGACCCTGCTCGATTCGGAAGAACTCGCGCTGGTCCAGCTCGCGGCGCAGTTCCCGCGGCAGGTCGAAGCCGCCGCACTGGCCCACGAACCGCACCGAATCGCCTTTTATTTGGGCGATCTCGCGGCGGCGTTCCATTCGCAGTGGAACCGCGGCAACGACGACCCGGGACGGCGCTTTCTGCTTGAGGATAAACGCGAATTGACTCGCGCGCGGCTGGAATTGGCGCGTGGGATCGGGCAGATCATCAAAAGCGGCCTGAAACTGATGGGAGTCGCCGCCGCCGAGGAGATGCGCTGATGGCCGATCGGCCAAGCTTCCGCGACGAAGACCGGCTGCCGTGGCTCGAAGCGCCCGGCGAGGCCGGCAAGGTGCGCAAGCGGAAATCGGGATCGCGGGCCGCGCTTGTTGGCCTGTTGGTGGCGTTTTTCGGGGTCGGTCTGGCGGTCGCTTTCTCGCTCGGCGCGCGTTTCGCCCAATCGCCGGCGGAGTCGCCCGCCGCGGCCATTTCCGAGCCGCCCCGCCGAACTGCCTCTGTCCAAGTGCCGCTGGCTCCGCCCGTCCCATTGCCCGAGGTCGAATTAGTGGCGCCGCCCAAGGTAGCGGACGCGCAAGTCTCGGAAGCGCCGGTTGCGGCAACCCCGCCGCCCGTCGTCAAAAAGCCCGCGATCAGGAAGCACCGGCCTTTCAGGGCCAAAGCGAAAAAGCGCCACATCAAGCGCAAGCCGATCCTTCGCCCGTTCAAGCTGATCAAGCGGCCGGCCTTGCAACCGGCGCCGCCAGCGGCTCGGCCAAAGCCGACCATTCCTTTCACGCCAACCGGACGAATCGTCCAGCTCGGCAGCTATTCGACCCAGCGCCGCGCGGAAATGGCTTATCGGACGATGGTCTGGCGCTATCCCTATCTCGCCACCAAGCCCAAGGTCATCTCGCCGACACCGCCGATCCAGGGGTACCGCTATTACCGGCTGCGCCTCGGCACCGCCAACCAGGCCCAGTCGCTGGTCATTTGCCAGCAGCTGCAGCGGCGCGGACAAAGCTGCGTCGTGATTTATTGATCGCTGGAAACGCCGCGCCGGATAGGGCAGATCAACGGCCGGAAAGGTTGGGGGAGCGGAGTGGATGAACGACGGCCAGGTCTATGACGAACAAGGCCTGCCGTGGCTGGAAGCGGTCGACGACGAGGATGGCCCGCGCGGCGTATCGGCGCGCAAGATGCTCGCGGCTTTGTTGTTTGTGCTGCTTGCCGTAGCGATCGTCGCCGCAACTCTATTTTTGGTGGGGCGTCGCAATGCGGGGACGAACCTGGGGGGAGCCCCCGAACTGATCCGCGCCGAGGTCGGACCCTATAAGGTCAAACCCGACGATCCCGGCGGACTCGACGTCGCCGGCGACAGCGGCACGGCTTTTGCCACCGGCGCCGGCGAGGACCGCGACGCCCAGATCGATCTCGATGCGGTCGCCGAAGCGCCGATCGCGCGCCCAAAGGCTGAACCCGCGCCGCCACCAAAAGCCTTGCCGGGTAACGAAGCCAAGGAGCCGGTCGCACCCGAAGCGCCAGCGCCAGCACAAAGCGCGGGTGGAGCGGGAAGCACCATCCAGCTCGGCTTCTACGATAACCCGGCCCAGGCCGAAAAGGCGTGGACGTCATTATCGACCCGGTTTTCGGCGGTCGGGGCGATGACCAAGGTCGTCGTGCCCTACCAGAAGGGTTTCCGCCTGCGCGCCAACGCCGCCTCGTCAACCGAAGCGCGCCAAGCTTGCCAGCTGTTGAAGGTAGCGGGCGAGAATTGTTTCGTGGCGCGCTGATGCAGGCCGCGATCTATGGCCTTGCCGGGGCCGAACTCACTGACGAGGAAGGCAATTTTTTCCGCGATGCTGAGCCGGCGGGTTATATTTTGTTTCGCCGCAATTGTTGCGATTTTGAACAATTGTCACGGCTTACAAATGCGCTGCGTGAGCTTTCGGGGCGGGACGACCTTCCGATATTGATCGACCAGGAGGGTGGCCGCGTGGCGCGGATGCGGCCCCCCGCCTGGCCGATGTTTCCGGCCGCCGAGGCGTTTGACCGCCTTTACGCGACCGCGCCATCGTCGGCGATCGAGGCGGCGCGGATCAACGCCCGAGCGATCGCACTGACGCTCCGTCAGTGCGGGATCAACGTCAACGCGCTGCCCTTGCTCGACGTTCGGCAACCCGGTGCATCCGACATCATCGGCGACCGGGCCCTGGGAGCGGAGCCCATGCAGGTCGCGGCGCTGGGCCGCGCGGTGCTCGACGGCATGGCTTCGGCCGGGGTGGTCGGGATCATCAAGCATATTCCCGGCCACGGCCGCGCTTTGGTCGACAGTCATAAGCAATTGCCGGTGGTCACCGCCTCGGCCGAGGAACTCGACCTCGACCTCGAGCCGTTCGAGCGGCTCCGCGGCGCGCCGATGGCGATGACCGCGCATGTCGTCTACACCGCATGGGATCCGGACTTTCCGGCCAGCCTGTCGCCAACCGTGATCGGCGACATCATCCGCGGGCGGATCGGCTTTGACGGCTGGCTGATGTCCGACGATTTGGGCATGGAGGCATTGAGCGGCGATTTCGGAGAGCGCGCGGCGGGGGTGCTCGCGGCGGGCTGCGATGTCGCTTTGCATTGCTCGGGCGACATGGCCGAAATGATCGCGGTCGCCGGCGCGGCGCCGCCGATGCATGCCGAAAGCGAAGCGCGGCTGGCCCGCGCCATGGCCAGCGCGCTGGTCGACGGCGAGGGACCAGATTTTGCGACAAGCGTCGCCAAGCGCGATACGCTGCTGGCGCTGGCGTAAGCGACGCCTTAATCTTCGCCGCGATGGAAACCGACCCTTTCGAACTCGCGCCAATGCGAGAGAGCGACGAGCTCAATCTCAGCCTCGACGGCTGGGAGGGGCCGCTCGACCTGCTGCTGACTCTGGCGCGGGCGCAGAAGGTCGATCTCCACGCCATCTCGATCCTCGCGCTGACTGAGCAATATCTCGCCTACATCGCCAACGCGCGGCATTTGAAGCTGGAGATCGCGGCCGATTATCTCGTCATGGCGGCGTGGCTGGCCTATCTCAAATCGTGTCTGCTGCTGCCGAGGGACGTGGAAGCCGACCCCAGCGCCGAGGAGCTCGCTCTGCGCCTGCAACTCAGGCTTCAGCGGCTCGACGCGATGCGCGAGGCGGGGGCACGGCTGCTCGGGCGCGACCGGCTGGGTCGCGACGTATTCGTCCGGGCATCGCCCGAAGGCCTCAAGCACATCCGCCGTTCGGCCTGGCAAGTCACCCCGTTCGACCTGTTCGCAGCTTACGGCGCGGTCAAGGCGCGCACCGGGCCGGCAATGCACTTCATCGCCGAGCGGGCCGTGATGGGCCTTGAGGAAGCGATCGAGCGGGTCGCGCGGATGATCGGCATGGCGATCGAATGGACCGATTTGGCGGCTTTCCTGCCGGACCATGGCGATTCCGCTTACCGCCGGTCGGCGCTCGCTTCGAGCTTCGTCGCGGCGCTGGAGCTGGCTCGCCGCGGCACGCTCGAAATCACGCAGGACGAGCCGTTTGCTCCTTTGAAGCTGCGATCCGCGGCATGATCGACGAATTTGTCCGCGCGGTCGAAGCGACTCTGTTCGCCTCCGCAACCCCGCTAACCCCCGACGAAATCGCGCCTCACGCCGGCGATGGCGATGTGGCGGAGGCGCTCGCCAGTCTTGCCGAACATTATGCCGGGCGCGGAATCGACCTGGTCGAGCGGGGCGGCCGCTGGCACTTCCAGACGGCGCCGGACCTCTCCCACCTTCTCCGCCGCACGCGGGAGGAGCCGCGCCGGCTGTCGCGTGCAGCAACCGAGACGCTGGCGATCATCGCTTACCACGAGCCGGTCAGCCGCGCCGAGATCGAGGCGATCCGCGGCGTGCAAATCTCCAAGGGCACCCTCGACGTGTTGATGGAGGCGGGCTGGGTCCGCCCCGCCGGCCGCCGGGAGGGGCCGGGCCGGCCGTTGCTTTATGCCACCAGCGGCGACTTCCTCAGCCACTTCGGGCTGTCCTCGCGCCGCGACCTTCCCGGCATCGACGATCTCAAGGCGGCTGGGCTGCTCGATCCGCTCGATGAGGCATTGCTCGACGTGGCGCTGGAAAGCGGCGACGAGGAGGACTAGATAGTCCGGCAAGCATTTAACCGAAGGGCGCGCACATGGGCGGTTTCAGCCTCGTTCACTGGATCATTCTCGGCATCGTCGTTTTGTTGCTGTTCGGCGGCAACCGTTTTTCGGCGATGATGGGCGATGTCGCCAAGGGCCTGAAGAGCTTCAAGCAGGGCATGAGCGAGGACGACAAGCCGGCCGATCGCCCCGGCGAACGCTCGCCCGAGCGTCGCACCATCGGCCAGGACCGCCCGATCGACCTGACACCGGAGCCGCCGCGCGCGGCCGAGCCAATGGCTTCGCCGCCGCCCGCCAACCCCGACGACAGCCGCGCCTGACGCGCCCCGACAGGAGCCCGGCCGGTGTTCGGCGTCGACACTTCGGAACTGCTGATCGTCGCGATCGCCGCGCTTCTGTTCATTGGGCCGAAGGATTTGCCGCGGGTGATGCGGGCGGTCGGCCAATGGGTCGGCAAGGTCCGCGGAATGGCGCGCCATTTTACCATCGGCATCGAAAATATGATGCGCGAGGCCGAGTTGGAGGAAATGGACCGCAAATGGCGCGAGGATAATGAACGCATCCTCAGCGGCCATCCGAGCGATGCCGTCTATCCCGATCCCGATCCCGCGCAGGTCATGCTGCCGCTAGAGCCGCCCGAAGAATTGCCGCCGACCAAACGGCCGCTGCCATGAGGGACCTCGACGACACCAAGGCGCCGTTGCTCGAGCATCTGATCGAATTGCGCCGCCGCCTGCTGTACTGCCTCGCCGCGCTGGCTGCCGCATTTTTCGTCTGCCTCTATTTCGCCAAGCCGATTTTTGCCGTGCTCGTCCAACCGTTGCTCGCGGCGGGCCAGGGCAAGGTCATTTACACCGACGTGTTCGAGGCGTTTTTCGTCGAGGTTAAGGTGGCGCTGTTCGCTGCGCTGATGATCAGCTTCCCGGTCATCGCGACTCAGCTATGGCGGTTCATAGCGCCGGGCCTCTATTTGAAGGAAAAGCGCGCCTTCCTGCCATTTCTGTTGATGACTCCGATCTTCTTCGCCGGAGGCGCGGCGTTCGCTTATTTCGTCGCCATGCCGTGGGCGCTCAAATTCCTCCTGGGCTATCAGGGCGACATTGGCGGAATCCAGCAGGAGGCGCTTCCCGGCGTCGGCAATTATCTGAGTTTCTGCACCCGCTTCATCTTCGGCTTCGGGCTCGCCTTCCTGATGCCGATCCTGTTGATGATCCTCGAGCGGGCGGGGATCGTCACGCGCGACCAATTGGTCAAGTCGCGACGCTACGCGATTGTCGCGTCGGCGGCGATCGCCGCCGTCCTGACGCCGCCCGACGTGGTGTCGATGCTGCTGATGTTGGTGCCGCTCTATGCGCTTTATGAGTTTGCGATCCTCGCCATTCGCATAACCCACTGGCGCGCCGCGCGATCAAAAAAAGCCGCGGCAGCGGCTGGAACTCCGGCTGGAATGGAAAGCCCCGAACGCAATTTGGGCCCGAAATTGCCACCGGGGGGGGGAGGGGTTGGCAATTCCGGGCCCATGTAAGCGGATAGCGAGAGCGGGGGGGCAAAGGTCGCTATCCAAGGCAGTAAACGCCCGTATTTCGCTCCGGGTTCCAGCGACCTCAAAAATTTTTTCGTTTCGTCATCCCACCGATCTCGCGGGGACTCATTCTACGGGGAAAACCGGCAGATCCACCATATAGCGGCCGAGCTTGCGGTCGAGCGGCGAACGAAGCTGTTTGGCGAGGCCCGCGACGATTCGCTCGAACTGCACCTGACCGGCATCCTTTTCGCCCTCGGGGGCCAACACCGCGCAGCACAGGCTCAACCGAGCAGTCAACTCGCCCGTCCGGCGAAGCGTCACATCGACTCCTTCGTCCGGGCTTCGCAGCATGGCGAATTCGACCACTTCGGTAATCAGGAAGGCGATCGCCACCGCGACGTCCTGAGTCGTGCTGAGGCTTTCCAGCTCGAGCTCGATCATCATCCTGCGAGCGCTGTCGGGCGCGCTCGCGCGGAGGCTGGCGGCAAGCTCGGTGAGCAATGGGCGAAGCGCGATACCGCGGCTCTCCTCCATCTCGGCAAAATGATTGCGGTGGACGACGGCGAGCGCATCGACCCGCCGGCCGATCGCTGCGTAAGCGGCTTTGGCATCGGGCGTGACGACGCTCCGGCCGTGGATGTTGAGCAGGCTGGCGATCACCTGCAAATTATTCTTCACCCGATGATGAACTTCGCGGACCAGCTTGCGCTGCCCTTCCAGCGCATCGCCCATCTGCCGCTCGGATTCGTCGATTCGCTCGACCGCACGCACGAAGGCATCGCCGAGCGCCTGAATTTCGATCGCCGGACCGAGCCTGGCCGGGAGCACCAATGGTTCGTCGCCCGGCTTGAATTCGCCGATGACCCGCTGCAAGCGGCGAAGGGGTAGGATCAGCAAGCGATTGACTAATATCCAGCTGATCAGCGCGGCGACGACCCACATCAATACCGGGAGCAACAGCAGCAATCGCTCGATCGTCGTGATGCTCGGCGCCCACGCCGCAATCCTGATGATCAACTGGTGGTTGGCGATCGGATAGGCCCAATGGCGCAGTTCGCCGTCGACCCGCTGTGGCAATGGCTCGTCGATCACCGCGATTTCGACTTGGCGGTCGCTAATCGTCAATTGGCTCAATTCATCGCCCGAAGCGAGTGCGGCATCGCGCAGTTGATCGCGCGACAGCGAGCCCGTCGCCATCCCACCGATCACGCCGACACGGACGAATACGCTCTTATCCTCAGGCGAGATCCACATCCTCAAGTCGCCCGGAGCGATCAACACATCGTCGCGCTGCGGCTGAAAATTGCCTTTGGTACACAGTAGTTTACCGTCGGGGCTGCGCAGTGAAAAACTATTAGCGACACCCGGCGACAAGGCCAATGACTGGGCCGCGGTGGCGCATGGGTCGCTTGCCGGGGCTCGAAGAGCGCCATTGGCGGCGATCCGCAGAGCCAGTGCGTCGCGAGCGATCAGGCTCTCGATCGCGCGAGTCGCGGCGACCCCTTGCACTTCGGCCCGCTCGAGATTGGAGTCGTTCGCTGCGCGAATGCCGCCGCCCGCAACCCAGACCAGCCCAAGGCCGAGCGGTAGCAGCGCCAGAGAAATGAAAATCAGAAGCTTTGCCGCGGTTGGGAGCGCGCTGAACCGCGACGCGATGGACGTCATCATGCGCGACGCATTCGCAGCAGAAATTTATCCAAGCTTTCCGAGCAAATCGAGAAAATCGACGGGGACATCTTCCCCCAAAGTATCATCATAGACCGATCGCAGAGCTCGACCGATCGGCCCGCCAGATGCCTTGCCACCCTTGCGCTTGCGCGCTGCATCCTTGCCGGCAACGGACTCGTTACCCGCTTTACGATGTTCGGCTTTGTCGCTGCCACTCAACCTCTCGGCTCCCCCCACATGCGAATTCGCGCATGTCACAAATTCAAATCCGCAACGCGACACGCAACGGCTGTTGGGGTCATGGAAGTCGGCCCCCACGCCCTATCGTCCGTCTCGCCCCGTCGTCAATCGCTCTGAATGACAATGGCGGATCAGGAAGGAAACCAAATCGCGACTGCTTTGTTCCAGCCTCGCGGATGCATACGGGGGACATTGGCCATACTCGCTCCCCTCGCATCGTCCCCGGACTTGCCTTAAGGCGGGCGCGCTCCCAATAGGGGCCGTCCCAATATGGAGTGCCAGTTTTTATGTCGCTTGGTCAGGAACTCGCACCGCACCTGCCATTCCTCCGCCGCTATGCCCGGGCGTTGACCGGAAGCCAGACGCACGGCGACGCGTTCGTCCGTGCGACTCTCGAAGCGATCATCGCATCGCCCGAAAGCTTTCCGCGCGATGTCGATCCGCGGCTCGGCCTTTACCGCACGTTCCACGCGATTTGGTCGACCGCCAATATCGAAGAGGGCGAAGAGCCGACAACCGGTTTTGGCGGCCACGAGGGCATTGCCCAGGCACGGCTGTCACGCATTACACCGCTATCGCGCCAAGCGCTCCTGCTGACCGCGCTCGAAGGCTTCTCGCCCGAAGACACAGCTTATCTGATCGGCGCCTCGCCGGCCGATGTCGAAAGCCTGGTCGCCGAAGCCCTCGAAGAAATTGAGCGCCAGACCCTCGCCGATGTTTTGATCATCGAGGACGAGCCGATCATTGCGATGGATATCGAGACGATCGTTCGCGACCTTGGGCATAATGTCACCGGCGTCGCTGTCACCCGCGATGAGGCGCTGGCGCAGGCGCGCCTCAGCCCGCCGGGCCTGGTGCTCGCCGATATCCAGCTGGCCGACGATTCAAGCGGGATCGACGCGGTCAAGGACATCCTCGCCGAGTTCGCAGTGCCGGTGATCTTCATCACCGCCTTCCCCGAGCGGTTGCTGACCGGAACCCGGCCCGAGCCGACCTTCCTCATCACCAAGCCGTTCCAGCGCTCGACGGTCAAGGCGGCGATCGCTCAGGCTCTGTTCTTCGATGCGGCGACCGTTCCAGCAAGTTAGCTTCGCTGGGAACTGGGCCTGTCGACCTTCGTTGGCGGCGTGTAACAATTCAGGATCGCCCATGACGGACCAAAGCCCCGAGCATGTCACCACGACCGAAGCTCGCGCCGGGACGGGCCCGCGTGACATGCGCTATGTTCTCGGCATAGGCCTCGTTCTGGTTGTGGTCATCTTCGCCGTCATATTGTTGTCCGCGGGCTGAGGCCCTACATTCAGGTCTCGATATGGTGTCCGGCAGCCTGTCTCGGCGACGGCGGCCACCGAGCGTAAAACGGGTGGGATTAAGTGATCGACGACGACGACGATGACGACACGATCGAACTCGCGCGCCCCGAGCTGGTGCCGTTGCCGGACGACGAGTTCAAGGAGCATCTTGCCTCTGTCATCCCCCATTTGCGGGCGTTCGGCCGATCGCTGTCGGGCAGCCGCGATCTCGCCGACGATCTCGTCCAGGAAACGCTGCTGAAGGCATGGGCGGCGCGCAAGCGCTTCCAGGCCGGCACGAATATGCGCGCATGGACCTTCATCATCCTGCGCAACCTGTTTCTCTCGCAAATGCGCCGAGCGCGGTTCAAGGGCGAATGGGACGACATCACCGCCGCCAAGATTCTCGCCGCGCCGGCCAGCCAGGACCGGCATATCGAGCTTGGCGACATGCAGCGTGCGCTGATGCATTTGCCGCAACCGCAACGCGAGGCGCTGATCTTGGTCGGCGCGGGTGGCTTTGCCTATGAGGAAGCGGCCGAAATCTGCGGCTGCGCGGTGGGCACGATCAAGAGCCGGGTGGCACGCGGCCGGGTTGCGCTCGAAGCGCTGCTGAGCGGCGGCAAGTTGCCGTCACGCCGCCAGCACAAGACCGACCCCAATGTGTCGGCGCTTCAAAACATCATGGGACAGGTCGACAGTCTTAGCCGCGACCGATAGCTTCGGCCGCTAAGATTTAGTTGAGGCGGCGCAGCAAACGGTCGAATTCGTCTTCGCTTGGGCACGGCAACGCGGCGTCGAAGGCACGGCGCAAGGCCGCCACAACCCCGGCACTGTCTGACGGAAGTTCGACTTGGATTATGCGGCGGTCGATTGGCCCGGCCACCGCAGTCCGATCGTGACGACTAAAGTTCATTTGATGTTCCAACGCTCGTCGGGGCGCGCAGTTTCATCGCCCCCGGGATTCAGGCATGGGGCGTGCCATGTCGGCAACAGTGGCAAGCAAGGTGCGCGAGGAGGCGATTGCGCGCGCCCGGGACGAAGCGCCTTTCCTGCGCGCGGCGATGCTGGCGCGTCCCGATTTGGTAGAAACTTTCGTTGCTGATGGCGCCGACGCGCTGGTCGCGCGCGCACTTTCGGCCGCTGGGGACGACCTTTCGATCGAGCTTCGTCGTCGCCGCCACGGTCTCGCCCTGGCGGTTGCGCTCGGCGATCTCGCCGGCGAATACGACCTCGAGCGCGTCACCGCTTTGCTATCCGATTTTGCCGAGGATGCGATCGATCGTGCGCTGGTCTGCGCCTTGGGCGAACGCGTCCCCGATGCCGATCCGGCCGGAATTGCCGTGATTGCGCTGGGCAAGCTCGGCAGCCGCGAGCTCAATTACTCGTCCGACGTCGACCTCATCCTGCTTTACGATCCGGCGGCGATGCCGCGCCGAGCCCGCGACGATCCCGGCGAGGCGGCCGTGCGGATCGGCCGCCGACTGATCGAGCTGCTCCAGCAACGCACCGCCGACGGCTACGTCGCGCGAGTCGATCTCAGGCTGCGCCCGTCGCCAGAAGTCACCCCGATCGTCCTTCCGCTCGGTGCGGCCATCGCTTATTATGAATCGGCGGCTTTGCCGTGGGAAAGGGCAGCTTTCATCCGCGCCCGCCCGTGCGGCGGCGACCGGGCGCTCGGAGAGAGTTTCCTGGAGGCGGTCCAACCGTTCATCTGGCGCCGAACGCTCGATTTCGGCGTGATCGAGGAAATTCGCGGCATCAGTCTCGGCGTGCGCGACCATTATGCGCAGGTCCAGGCGTTCGGCCCGGGCTATGACGTCAAGCGTGGCCGCGGCGGGATCCGCGAAGTCGAATTCTTCGCCCAGGCGCAGCAGATGATCCACGGCGGCCGCGACCCCGCCTTGCGCGCTTCGGCGACGCTCGACGCGCTGGCGGCCTTGTCGGCTGCCGGGCACCTGAATGCGGCGCTCGCCCGGGATTTGGCGGGCGCGTATCGCCTTCTCCGGACGATCGAGCATCGCCTGCAGATGATCGATGACCAGCAGACCCATCGCCTGCCGG
>Ga0193706_1000887_pt1 | contig 14750 bp, 12 predicted proteins | sample U3c1metaG_FD_160130 | JGI IMG/M metagenome (GOLD analysis project Ga0193706, IMG submission 160130) | Soil microbial communities from a riparian zone of the East river system, Colorado, United States - U3c1 | ecosystem: Environmental > Terrestrial > Soil > Riparian zone | place: USA: East River... | reverse complement strand
TCTCGACGGTGTTCCGGACGCGCTGGAAAACGAGCTCGCGCGTCGCTTTTTTCCGACGCTGCGACTCCGCGCAACCTTCGTCAACGGGGGGTTGTCCAATGGCGATTGGGGTCAGCTCTACAGCGGCGGGACGTTCTCTGGCGATTGGCAATTCGTCGTGCGCAAGGTAACCCCGTATGGAGATCTGTCACGGCAAATCCTCAACCCCGATACCCTACAGTACGAAACGCGCGGCCCCGTGTACCGCTGCGGCGACACCGAGTGCCTCGAAATCGTCTACGCGATTCCGTACAACTGGGACCTCGGCGACACCTGGGCGTCGATCGAGGCCCACCGTGGTGACGCTGAGATGTACTCCGTGCTCGTCGCCCGCAAAGACCCCCAGGTGTTGCGCGACGGACTCGATGTTGCGCCGGCCTGGAACGTTCCCTGGGAAACCGCGAAGCACGATGCGAGCGCCTGGAGAGGCTTCACCGAGTTTGCCACTGCGCACACGTGTACCGCTGCGGACAGCTCGGTCTATCGCTTTCGTACCTTCCGCACCGACGTCGAAGGGGTCACGAGGCTATGGGTGTCCGAGGGCAAACACGCCAACTACTTTTCTCAGGGCGACTGCGATCACGGCGCCTTCTATACCGACAGCTGCGATGACAACAACTTCGAGATGGTCTTTGCGAACCAATACGCGGGCGCCGGCCCCTTGCGTAATGCGGGGGAGGAAGCTTGCCATTCGCATGCGACGATCGATCATTTTACGGCCTACCCTGGCGATACGTCCTCCCACCCGCCCTACGCGACCTACGACGTGTGGAGCGACGCACCTTTCGGTGACGACGACGACGGTCGCCATTTGGCGCTCTTGCGGGCAGGGACGATGCTGTGGTGGAGAGGAGCCAGTCCGTTCGCCACTTGCTGGCCCAAAGCCTCCACGCACCCGGCACCTCCTCCGCAGCCCGGTCCCGTGAACCCCTGCGGCATGACCGGCATGTGCTGCGAATTCCGCGACGACGGCACCTGCGCCGTATGCGCCCCCGCCAATGGGCAATGTCCGTGAGATCGCCCCGCGACACCGCGATTCCCCTCTCGGGGCGTCGCGGTGTTTCGCGCGGCTCCGGCGTGCTCGATTTCGAGATCGGCGTGTGGGTCGTGATGCATCGGGATCTCAAAGCGAGCCGCCGGATGCGCCTGATGTTCGACCACCTCGCGCGCGAGATCGAACGCTACATCGCGAGCCAATGAAACGTCTCCACGGCGGCAACGAGCATCCACAACAAGAGCCGACGCTGCGGTATATTGAGCTCATGCGAGGCGTCGGGATCCGTGGTCTTTTCCAACCCGCTGCGCCGAGTCGACATTGTCGCCGAAGATGAACGGGGTTGGCTTCCCGCGATGGGCATGTTTGATCGCGATACTCGGCTGTAGCGCGCTGCAACCGTCCTCCCTCGGACGGGAGCGAAGCGACGCTGTCTGGCGAGAGTTCAGCTCCGAGCATTTCGTCGTTTGCACGGACGCAGACGGCAAGGAAGTGCGGGAGTCAATGGCGGACTTCGAGACGACGTACCGCGCGCTCATGGCAATTCTTTTTCGCGAGGAAGGCAACGGCCCAGAGCCCATCCACGTGGTTCTCTTTGCTCATAGCGCGGATTTGCATCGGTTCATCCCTGCCGGGGCAGGCGCAGCGTTTTCGTCTACCCAAACCGGCGATCCCGAGAGCAAGCCGATCATGCTGGTCGAAACCTCGCTCACCGACGAGGCAAGGCGGCTGTTCGTTCACGAGATGACGCACGCCTTCGTCGAACGTTGGTTTGGACGCGTGCCGATCTGGCTCCACGAAGGGCTCGCCCAATATTTCGAATCGATGCGAATCGAAAGGGGGCGCATCGTCCTCGGCGACCCGACCTCGAGCTATGGGCTCGCATCGAACCAAATGCCTTCGCTGACTGCACTCATCACCGCCGATCAGCGGATCTTCTATGCGGGTAGGGACACGCACTCCGTCGATGGTCTTTACCAGCAGGGAAGCTTCTATGCGGCCGCGTGGCATCTCGTGCGCCTGTTCATGCAGGACACGGGCGATTACCACCGGCGCTTTTACCAGTTTCTGGGAGCACTCACGCAAGGCGCGCCCCCGCAGGCCGCGTGGGCGCGCTCGTTCGATGGCGCTACCTACCGGCGGCTGGCGCGCGACTACTTGGAATACCTTCGTTCTGAAACCTTCGATACCGGCTTCGTTGCCGTCGATGTGCGGCCGTCAACCGACGTCGTGCGACAAGAGCGCACCATGCCCGCGGAGGAAACGCGATTGCTGTGGATTCGTCTCGGCCGCGTGGCGAATCGTTGATGGACGTCGTGTGCTGTTGTCTCCCAGGCGACTGGCGCGGCCGCTTTGGCCTCTTCGCCACAGATCGGGCGTCCAGCGGAGTCCAAGCTCCGCGATGACGGAGGCTTGAAATGCATCGTTCATGTCCGGATCAATCAGCATCGACCCGGGGCGGGCGTGGCTAGAGATGCCGCCAGGGCCAAGAAAGACACCGGGGTGAGCGCATCGATCTCGACCGGCAGCGCGGCTCTCGGAAGGAGGATGCCCGACGCATAACGCCACGCGTTTTCTTCGCGCGTGAAATCGGAGAGCTCGGCGAAAGATCGGTCCTGCCCGCGCTCGAAAATGCGGGCGAAGAAGAGGACCTCCCCGTGGTTTTCCGAAAGAGCGCTATGCAAGACGCGAAGGCCGGTGAAGCGCTGCCGCTCCTTGGCGCGGGAGAGGGTTCGCTCGAGCTCCTGGCGCGGCGCAGCCAAATCGGGGTGGGTCGTCGCCAGGGTGCGCACCAAATAGGGCCCTAAACCAAGGGCGAAAGCGGCATAGCGCGACCGCATGAGAGCTTCGGGCGTCGGCGGCTCTCGTTCGTTGCGATGATAAGGGGCGCAGCACGCCGCATAGCGCTGCCCCGAATGACATGGACAATCGCGAATCACGTCTTCCATTGCACGGCGGGAGAGCGGGTTCGTGCCGACGTAGTCGCACGAAGGCCCGGCGTTGAGCAAGGGTGACGGACTCCGCAAGGCACAGCGGGCATTCGATGGGCGAATTGGGCCGACCGAGTGGGTCTTTCCAAAATCGAACGAGCGTGCTAAACGAACGCCCGCGTCAAGACGAACCGCGGAAGGCGCGCGCGATTCCTCTTCGCCTCTATCCAAGGCAAAGGGAGGTTACCATCACGCCGCGCAACACGACTCTGTCCGTGCCGTTTCATTCCACGGGCTACGTCGCGCTCGCGCCACCTATCGGAAAACCGGTCGAAGACCGAGCGGCGATGGCGAGGTGAACGCACTACCCGTCGCACGTGAAACGCAACGGATTTGTTCTCGCTGCGCGGCGACGAGAGGGTTGTCCGCAATGCGACGAACACGGCGGTAACACGCTCGTCGTTCTGTCACACGTTCGCAATTGATTATTCAATCATCATTGGCAAGCCGAGGGCGCGACTTGCCTTCCTAAGGAGAGTTCCATGAATCGCAAGACCACGCGCCTCGGTTGCGCTTTTGTCGTCATGTTCGGATGGCTTACCGCCTGCAGCGACGATCGGGGGCTCGCTGCACCTCCAACGGGGACCGGCGGCGGCTCGGGAAGCGGAGGCTCCGGGCTCAGTGGCTCGGCCGGCTCCGGCGGGACGGATGTTGGCTCCGGTGGAACGGCGGGTACGGGCGGTGCCACGGGTGGTATCGGCGGCGGGGGCGCGAATCCCGACGCAGGACGGGGCGCTTGCGGACCGCTGCGCGGCGAAGAGCCCACCGAGGCGTCGGTTCAAGCGCAAGGGTCGTTCGCCGTGATGAGCTACACCGATGCACCGACGTCGAGCGGATACAGAGCGTCGACGATTTATTTTCCCGGCGATGCGCCGCCACCCTTCGTCGGTGTGGCGGCGGTCCCTGGCCTCAACGGCGTCCAGAGGTCCGTCAGTCAATGGGGGACGTTCCTTGCTTCGCACGGCTATGCCGTCATCGTCATCGACACGAACGTTACGTCGGAGAATCCGAGCCAACGAAGCTCGGCGCTGATGGCGGCGGTCACGACCCTCAAAGCGGAAAACACGCGCTCCGACAGCCCCCTCAGCGGCAAGATGTCGGACTGCATGGTGATCATGGGGCACTCGATGGGCGGCGGAGGAGCCGTCATCGCGGCCAACGCCAACGGCGCTTTGCTCAAGGGCGCGATCGGACTCTCGCCTTACGGCGGTGGCCAGAGTGCGTCGAACATCACTGTGCCGACGCTGCTCTTCGTTGCCACCGGCGATCCGCTCTCGACCCCCAATACCCATGTCAAGCCGGCGTACCAGACGATCCCAGAGGGCACGAGCAAGATGTACCTGGAGTTTGCCGGCGGCTCCCACGACATTGCGCAATACCCAATCAATACGAGAACGACCGATGCGATCGTGGCGCGCTACGGACTCTCGTGGCTCAAATTCAATGTCGACGGCGACACGCGCTATCGTCAGTTCTTGAACCGAGTCACGTCCGGGCTCGCCGATTATCAGACGAACCTCCAGTAGCAGCTCCTCAGAATCGACATCGATCGTCCGGCCGCCGCTTTGACGGCACGCCGCGGCGCTCTATCTCGAGCTCGTCACAAACACCCCTTGCCGGCGGGGCAGGGCCATGCCGTCGTGCTCGCGCAGCTCCACTTGCGCGCAGTACCGGAATCGGGCCCAGGGGGGCAGACGCAGTACCCCGGCTTGGTGGCGTCCGCAGAGTCGAGGTAGTTTCCGGCGACGTTGCAAAGCGTGCATTCGGCGACGCTGCACGGCTGTGACGCCTTGGGCGTTGCCGTGGGGCAGGTCGCGCTGATCGCCGCAGGAATTTTGTAACAGGCGTAGTCGCCGTCGGGAAAGCTGCAGTCCGACTGCTCCACGTAGAGGCCATTCGTGCACGTTTCCGATTTGAACCCGACGCTCTGGGGCCCGCACGTTTTGTAACAGAGCTGCGCATCGGTCGGCGTGCACACGCCTCCCTTGGTAGGAACCTCGCCCGCCATGGTGAGCGGGACGGCACTGCACAGCGGGCTAAAGATACCGCCGCCTGTGTCGCCGCCGCTGCTGTCTTTGCCACTGCTCGCGTCGGCTACGCCGCCCGCTCCTCCTGTACCGCTGTCCGAAGTCCCCGCGGAACCGCCGCTGCCGGTGGTCGTCCCGGCGGTTCCGCCGCCGTCCTTGGGAGCGCCCGCGGAACCGCCGCTGCCCGTGGTCGTACCGCTTGAACCGCCGCTGCCCGTCGTTGAACCCGCGGAACCGCCGCTACCTGTCGTCGTCCCCGCGGAACCGCCGCTGCCGGTGGTCGTCCCGCCTGAACCGCCGCTGCCCGTGGTAGCGCCGCCCGATCCGCCGCTGCCCGTGGTAGCGCCGCCCGATCCACCGCTGCCCGTGGTAGCGCCGCCCGATCCACCGCTGCCCGTGGTAGCGCCGCCGGAACCGCCGCTGCCGCCCGCTCCCGGCGCGGAAGGACCATTGTCGCTGGAACAGCCTGCCACTTCGAACCCGAAGACGACAGCGATTTGCAAGGTGACCGCGAAGGCCCGTTTCAGTCGGCGCATGGGATGCCTACTCCTCGTGAGTCAATGAATGAAGATTGCCAGATCAACGAAAAAGTCGTTCTCGCAGCGGGATCGCCAAAGGCCATCCAATGAAGCGCGCTCGATTTCCGACTGCGACTAATGCGCCGACGTCCACGAATCGATCCGTTTCTGTTGGTGACCCCATTGACGCGAGGGCTCGCGCCTCTCACGCCGTTCAACTGGGGCGAAAAACCGGCACACGTCCCTCGCTGCGATTGAGAAGTGGTCCTACCACTTTGCGGGCCCCGCGGCGGGCGACCGAAGCGTCCTCATCCCCGCCGAACACACCGCCCGCGACGTCTCTTACTTCGGCGGCGGTGGCGGGGGCGGGGGTGGAGGCGGTGGAGGCGGTGGAGGCGGCGGAGGCGGAGGGGGGGCCGTTCCCGGCGGCGTGGGGGGTTTGCCGTCCGGCTGCAGGCACGACGACAGATCGAAGAAAAGGAATTCGAGGACCTTCTCTTGGGCCGAGAGCGCCTGCTGCTTGCACTCGTTCGGAAACGGCGTCCCCTGGCTGTCCGCCGAGTTGGCCACGTGAATGCCGGTCTGCACCAAGCGGCCGCACTGCATCTCGGGCATTCCGCGCAGCTCGATGGGCGTATTGAAGCTGAGGTAGGGGACGCTGACGGCGTTGTAGACCCAGCGCTGAGCTATCCCCGGCAAGAGGGTCAAGGCGGGGTGCTTGACGTCGTTCAGGAAGACGACCCCTCTCGTGGTGGAGGCGCCCACGTGCAGGAGCCAATCGGCAAAGTCATTGCCCTTCGGGAACGTCGTGTCGATGTTGTAATCGCCGTTGCCGGCCGCGATGTTGTCGATGTCCCAGTTCGCGACGGGAGGAAAGGGGGTCGGCTGGTAAGGGTTCTTGGTCTCCAATTGATTTCGCAGATAGCTGGAGTGGTAATGTTCGAGAAACCCGCGGCCGCCCTGATCGACGTATTTTTTCAACGCTTCCTTCAGCGCCGTCGGCGTCGTGCGGCTGTAGGACTCGCCCCCTTCGCATGACAAAAGGATCATGTCGTAGCCGGCCAAGACCGTCGCGCTGGACATCAGCATGTTGAGCGGCGGAAACGCTCCTCCGGTGACGTAGCTCGTCGTTCCGCCCATGCCGCCGAACAGGTTGATGCGTCCGGTCCCGGTCGGGTTCGTGAATTCGGAATCCGAGATGCCCATCCTGCGCAGCAGGCACTCCAGTGAATCGGCCTCGCCCGTGCCCATGGCGATCTTGGGAATGTTTCCCTCGCTCTGATCACGCGGCAGCCGAACCAGGGCGGGGTCGTTGAACACGTTGTCCTGGCACGGGACGACCTCGGGGAGCGTGATCTGACGGCGCCACTTGCCGATCTGGATCACGAGCGGAATGTTCTGCCCCGCGGGAACGTCGACGAGCTTGAACTTGCCCTGCGCGTCGCTGAGCGCCACCGCGATGGGCTGACCGGATACCGGCGAGTCGCAGCGATCGCACGACGCTCCCGTGAGAATGGGATCGAGCGGCGCGTTCGGCACGTAAAGGACCACGTTGTAAAGCGGAACCTGGCCGCCGGGGTCGAAGACCGTGCCGCTGACGGTGGTCTTGGTGCCGGCGTCGCAACTCACGATCTGGCATTGAAGACCCATGCAAGGCCCGCCATCCGTGGTTCGGGTGAAGGAGCAGATGTTGGGAAACCCGCTGCTCCCGCACACCTCTCCCGATGAGCACTGTCCGCAATCGAGCACGCCGCCGCAGCCGTTTCCGATTTGGCCACAGTACTGGCCGCCGCCCGAGTAGGTGCAGCCGATCCCGGTGCATTTGTCGGGGCCGATGCCGCAGACGTTGGGAAGACCGGCAGCGCCGCATTCCTGCGGCATCAGGCAGCTACCGCAGTCGAGGATCGCTCCGCAGCCGTCGCTGATCTTGCCGCAGTAGTTGGGACGCCGGGCAGCGCTGCAGGCAATGGGGACGCACCCGGTGGCAGGTACGCAGACGTTCGATTTACAGATGCGGTCCGGCTCGCAGTCACCGCAGTCGAGCTCTCGACCGCAGTCGTCCCCGATCTTGCCGCAATAGTTGATGGTCGCCGCAGCTTGGCAGGTGCGCGCCGTACAGCTCGGCCCGCCCACGCAAATGTTGGCGGTGCACTCCCAATCGCCTTGGCACGGCGCGCAAGTCTGCACGGCCCCGCACCCGTCTCCGATGCTCCCGCAGTACTGGGCTCCCGGCGGATTGCAGGACACCTTGGTGCAATTGCCGCCTCCCCCTCCGTCGCCCGTGATGACGGGCGGACTCTGGTCGGGTCGTTCGGCGTCTCGGCCCGCGTCGGGCACGGCGATGGGAGGTATGCCCGTGTCTGGCTGAACGTTCCCGGGCGGACGTTCGGGTACGTCCGTCGAACAACTGCCGACGGCGATAACCACAAGCCAAAACCAATAGGCGACCGCCTGGGGACTGCGGCGCGACATCGCCACCTCCTTAACAACGAAAACGAACTCGACGAACCGTTAGCGCAAGCCGAGGCTACACCGCCTGGGGCCCCGCTGTCACTCCGATTGGTCTGACCACTTCGATTGTCTGGTCTGACCACTTGCTTCCGAGAGTCGGCGGGAGAGCGATGGGTGCTCGGAGCCCACCCTCCGGCTGCGCCGAAAAGTTTCAATCTCACCGCCGGGAGCTGGCCGCGGCCCATGTTTCGTGGGTGGACAGAAAATGCCGTCGGGCCGCGTGATCGATTTCCGCGCGGTCTAGCATTACCTCCAACCAACGAATTCTTGAGGATGGGTTGCTTGGGTTGGACCCCCACGGTCCGGCAAGGGAGATCGGTATGGCACGAGTCGCTGGATCACGAAAAAAGCCGTCTTTTGCTGGCCTCGGTTGGGCAAGCCTGTTCGTCATGGCCTGCGGGAGCTCGGAGGTGCGCGAGAGACCGAGCGGAGCGGGCGGCAGCACGGTCGGAGGACTGACGGGAGGACTGACCGGCGGAGCGGGCGGCGGATTGGACCCGACCGGGGGCACCGGTGGCTCGAGCAATCCGGGCGGTCCGTGCGTCAACCTGCAGTGCAAGAAGACCACCTGTCCCAACAAGGGCACGACGTCCGTGAGCGGCATAGTCCATGACCCCGCCGGAAAGGTTCCGCTCTACAACGTCGTCGTCTACGTCCCCAACGAGCCGCTCGCACCCTTGCATCAGGGGGCCGCGTGCGAAACGTGCAGCGCCAACTTCTCGGGCAAGCCCATCGCGGTCGCGCTGACCGACTCGTTCGGAAAATTCAAGGTCGAGGACATGCCGGTCGGAGACGACATTCCTCTCGTCGTCCAGGTCGGCAAATGGCGGCGGCAGCTCACGGTGCCGCATGTCGAAGCTTGCACCGATACGCCGATCACCGACACGAGCCTCACCCGGCTGCCGCGCAACAAGACGGAAGGCGATCTTCCGAGGATCGCCATCGCCGTCGGTGGCTCCGATGCTCTCGAATGTCTGGTGCGGAAGATCGGCATCGACGAGTCGGAATTTACGCTCGGCTCGGAGGACGGACGCGTCAACCTCTTCGCCGCCTACCGAGCCGCGACGACCATGCAAAAAGGCGGCGTTTCGGTGCCGCTCCCCACCGCCGACTCCTTGTGGAACAGCCTCGAGACGATGATGGGCTACGACATGATGCTGATGGCGTGCGAAGGGAGCGACAACGTCTCCCGCAGCGCCGCTCAGTATGCGGCCGTGCGATCGTATACGGACCAAGGAGGGCGTATCTTTGGCTCGCATTATCACAATGGTTGGATCAATCCCGAGAACGCCCCCTACCCGATGGTGGTGAAGTTTGCCTCCGGGGCGCACGGATTCACGACGGACATCAACACGCAAGTCGACGACACCTTTCCCAAGGGCAAGTCGTTCAAAGAGTGGCTGGTCAACGTCGGCGCGTCGACAGTACCCGGCGAGCTCATTCTCAAGGGCGCCGAGCACACCGTCGATTCGGTCGTTTCCGGTGTGGCCCAGAGGTGGATTTACGGCACCGACACCACCAAGAACACGCCCATGGTGCAGTATTTCTCACTCACCACGCCCGTGGGCCAGAAGGAATGCGGACGCATGGTGTTCAGCGATCTCCACGTCTCGACCGGCAGCGGTGACACCACCAAGATTCCCTTTCCCACGGGGTGCAACGGCAACGAACTCTCACCGCAGGAAAAGGCGCTCGAGTTCATGCTCTTCGACTTGTCGTCCTGCGTTCAGAAGGACGATGTGACGCCCATTCCGCCGCCCATCATCGTCAAGTAGACGTCAAGTACGTCTTTCGCAGCGTCACCTAGGCGTGCGGCGCGCTGACGGCGATCTCGCTCGCCCACGGCGCGCGTGTTCCGACCGGTCGTCAACGCGGTCGTGGAGCGGACTTCCCGCCGCCGACGAATTCACACCTTCACCGCGCTGCCGTTGCGCAGGCGCCACATTGAAGTGGCGTTATCGCCACTCATTGCTGAAGCGGTGGAGTGGCGGAGGTCGACCGCGCGTCGACTCGCGAGGTGGCTATGGCCCATAACGTCCGTTTTTCCCTTGTAACTTCCTTGGTCCTTGCTGCGGCGAGCATGCTCGCGTGTGGCGAAACCAACCAGTCGCTTGGACGCGGAGACGGCAACCGCGGCCCGGGTTCAGGGTCCCAAGGTGGGACGGCCGGTGGTGGAGGCGACACTGGTTCGGGCGGCACGACGGGCGGAGGCGGGTCGACCGGAACCGGCACGCCCGCCGGATCGGGTGGGGTCGGTGGAGGAGGCGGCGGCGCTGTCGGTACTGGCGGCTCCAACGATGACGGCGGGGGAAGCGGAGGAGCTGGCGGAATTGGCCCGGGAGGAAACGGCGGACCTGCGGGACGCGGCGGAACAGCTGGCAGCGGCGCAACGGGCGGCAGCGGCGCGGATGGCAGCGCAACGGGCGGCAGTGGCGCGGGTGGCAGCGCAACGGGCGGCAGTGGCGCGGGTGGCAGCGCAACGGGCGGCAGCGGCGCGGGCGGCAGCGGCGGAACGGGCGGCAGTGGCGCGGGCGGCAGCGGCGGCGCGGGCGGCAGCGGCGGCGCGGGCGGCAGCGCGGGCACGGCAGATGGGGGCGGCACGGCAGATACGCTGCATTTCGCTGTTTACGGCGACACGCGCACCGGCTCGGCCATGCATCAGAGTGTGATCGATCAAATCGCCAAGCTGAATCCCGATCTCGTCATCCACTCCGGAGACTTGTGGGATGGCTACACGCCGGCGACGTTCGCATCGATACTCACGAAGAATGCAAACATCGGCAATCTTCTCAATAGTGGCTTCTACGTCGTCTCGCGCGGCAACCACGAGACGGTGGCGGACTACCTCGCATTCAAACCTTCCCTCGCGCGCGGCAACACGACGGAGCGCTTTTCGTACACGGCGGGTAATAGCTTCTTCGTCGTGCTGGGCATGGATCCCAAGTCGGCAGCAACGTTTCTCGAGGGAGAGCTGAAGAAGCCCGAGGCCACCGCCGCGCGCTGGCGCTTCGTACAAAGTCACTATCCCGTTTACAGCGGCGGCACGAGCCACGGCGCAACCGGAATTCCGAGCATCGAGCAACTCTGCGATACGTATCACGTCGCGGTGTACTGGTCGGGGCACGATCACATTTACGAAAGGTCGCACCAAGTGTTCGGCGGCCAGGTGGTGGACACGGGAGACGCGCTCTCCTTGAACAACGGCACTGTCTACGTCGTTTCCGGCGGCGGGGGTGCGCCTCTTTATGGAGTCGCCCGCATCACGACGACGCACGTCCAGTCGAGCATCAACAACTACGTGGACGTCGTCGCCTCGCCGACGAGTCTCACCGTGAAGGCTTACAAGGTCGATGGCAGTCTGGTCGATTCCTACGTCATCTCGCAATAGGCCTCGGCTTTCATGTCGCTTCGCTTTGCGGCGATCGCTCGGATTCTGGCCCCGGCGGCGGTGACGGCAGCGGCCTGTGCCGCGCGCGAATCGGCAACCGTGGCGGCGGCGCCGGACGGTGGATCACCGCCCCCGGTGGTCGCCGAAGGTGCGCTGACGGGCACGCTCTACGAGCCGGCTCGCCAATTCGTCCAAAGGTATTGCTGGGGATGCCATGGAAAGGACGGCCAAGATCCCCAACAGAAGGGCGCCTATCCGGCTTTTCGCGTCGACACCTACGAGGATTGGGCGACGAGCCGCACGATACTTCTCGCCGTATTGGACAAGTGGAACCCCGACGGCGACGTCATGCCACCGCCGGACGCCGATGAGCCTTCCGACGACGATCGACGAACCATGCTCGATTGGATTCGTCGAAATTCACCGAACAGCGCCGACGGCAAGTAGCGCTCCTGCGACTAGGCGACGCGGGCGCGGCCGCGCATCAGAGCGTGAGCTCCCAAGTCTCGGCCACGAGATCGTCGCGCGAAAAGCTTTGATACGGCTGCTCGCCAACGAGCATGAATCCGGCCTTCCGGTAGAGGTGGCGCGCCGCCAGCAGCTCGCTGTGCGTAAAGAGGGTGATTTTGCGATAGCGTACCCGCCGCGCGAAGCGAACGCATTCGTCGATGAGCCGCGCGCCGATACCGAGCCCACGCGCCGCCGGCTCGACGTACAAAAGCCGCAGCTTGGCCACGGTCGCCGACTTCTTCACGAGAAATATCGAGCCAGTCATCTCCCCGCTCCGCTCCGCGATCCAGCAGCGCTCGCGGGCCGCGTCGAGGTGCTCGATGAACCCTGCCGCGATCTTCGCCACCATAGCCTCGTAGCGCTCGTCGTAGCCGTATTCTTGCGCATAGAGCACGCCGTGCCGATGCGTGATCCACCCCATGTCGCCCGGTTGATGCGGGCGGAGCAGGTACGACCGGTTCGAATCCTCCGCCGGCGCGCGGAGGATTTCCTCGATCGCGCGCATCGACTCGATGAGCCGCCGCCGGCCGGCAGGGGGGACGCGATGGAGCAGCGCCGCGACCTCCTCCTCCTGCCGCGCGTCGAGCGTGGCGAACGTGCGCCGCCCTTTTTCTGTCATCGTGAGCAGACTGCGCCGCCCGTCCGCGGCCGAGATCTCCCGTCGCACCAGACCGTCCTTTCGAAATCGCCGCAGGATCCGGCTCAGGTATCCGGGGTCGAGCCTCAGGCCCTCCGCCAGTTCGACCGCCGAGACGTCCTTGCCATTGGCGATCTCGTAGAGCACGCGCACCTCCGCCAGCGAGAACGGACTCTGCAACAGCCCCTCGTCGAGGATGCCGATCTGTTTCGTGTAGAAGCGATTGAAGCGACGGACGGCGGCGACGCGAGAATCCGACATTCGTTGATAGTGTCAACGAATTAGATGACGAAGTCAATCAAGTAGGATCGCCCCACTTCTGCGCGCTTTCGTTGACGGTCCGGTGGAAGCGCGGCGTTCGTCAACGACGGCTGGCGGGATAGCGGGCCGGCGAATCTTTCATGAGCCGCGGCGACAACGTCCTTGCACTATGTCAGTGCGCTGCACCGCGCTCGACTTTGGTGCGCGTGTCCTTAGAGGTGCTCGATGAAAACCGACTTCCATGCCCATCGATGTGGCCTTCTTCTTTGGCAAGGCGCGCTGTTTTTGGCGCTCGCTGGTTGCAGCAGCAGCGCCGACGAAGGGGCTGGGTCACGCGGGGGTGGCGGCTCCAGCGTGTCTGGCGCCGGAGGAGCGTCGGGAAGTGGCGCGGGTGGTGGTGGCGGAGCGGGCGGTCAGGCTGGCACCGGCGGAGCCACCCCCGTCGATAGTGGCGCGAGCGGCAGCGGTGGCGCCGGAGGCAGCGGTGGCAACGGAGGCACGGGGGCGCCCGATGCCGGCGGTGGTGCAGGAGGCCGAGATGGCGGCGCGGACGCCACGGAAGGGGGGCGCTCCGGAGCGGGTGGCAACGCAGGATCCGGCGGCATGAGCGGAGCGGGCGGCACCGCTGGCACGAGCGGAGCGGGAGGCGCCTCGGGCATGAGTGGCGCGGGAGGCGCCTCGGGCATGAGCGGACGCGGCGGCGCAGCAGGAGCCACGGGCGGCGCCGCTGGTGCGGCCGGAAGCGTCGATGCGGGGACGGGGGATTCCGGCGGGGGTGGCGTCTATCCCTGCAACGGCAGCACGGCGGGTTACGAAGCGGTGGTGAGCAACTCCGGCGGAACCTGGACGGCCGTGCGCGGCACCAGCACCGTCTACACCGGAGTCGACATGGCTGCCGCCATGCAAGCCGGCATCAACAGCCTCACGTCGGGACGCACCACGAAACAGCGCGTGCTCGTCCAAGGGTCGGGCTCGATTCCCAACAACACGCGCGTCAGCGTGAGCAGTTACACCGTGCTCAACGTCTGCGGCACCATCAACGTCACGAGCGCCAGCGGGACCGGCGACATGGCGCCCATCTACAGTCGCGGCCAAACGGACGTCGAGATACCGAACGTCACCATCACCGGCACGCCGCTCTACGGCATGTTCTTCCGGGACGTCGACAACCTCACGCTCGGGAACGTCGACATGCGCGTCACGAGCGGGCTCGGCATCCGCGTCGACAACCACGGCCGAACGGACCGCTCCATGAAGGTGCAAAACTTCCGGCTCGACTACGCCTACATCGAGGGGGCGACGGCCATGGGGGTCGAGACCTATGGCGTCAACAACATCACGATCGGCACGGTCACGAGCCGGAGCGTGGGCGAATGCGGGTTATTGCTGAACGACAGCACCAACGCGACCGTCAACTTGGTGGATGCCGTCGACACCGGGACGGGCACCGGCTACGCGGCGTTTCGCACCGCCAACCGCAACGGGCGAATCAACGACGCTTATCCGACGAACATCCACGTTGGCAAGGTGCTCTCGCGCGGCGGCGCCCGCGGCATCTTCTGTGTGTCGGAAAGCGGCGGCGTCGTCATCGATCAGATCGACATCGCCGACGCGGGCAATAATTCCATCCTGCTCGAGAATTGCTACAACGTGAACATTGCCGCCCAGAGCGGGACGGTGGTGGGCGGCGGCGAGATCCGCATCGCGGCCCGCGCGGAGTTTGCCAATTCTCGCGACATCACCTTCCAGAACTTGACGGTGAACAATACGAACATCACCGAGAATCCGTGCGCGGACAACAGTACGTTCGCCAACATCACGCTGCAGGGCACTGCTGCGCAGAACGTCTGTCCGTGACGACGAACATGCTTGCG
>Ga0193706_1000886_pt1 | contig 14756 bp, 9 predicted proteins | sample U3c1metaG_FD_160130 | JGI IMG/M metagenome (GOLD analysis project Ga0193706, IMG submission 160130) | Soil microbial communities from a riparian zone of the East river system, Colorado, United States - U3c1 | ecosystem: Environmental > Terrestrial > Soil > Riparian zone | place: USA: East River... | reverse complement strand
AACATCGCGACGCCGAGCTTCCCCGCAACCGTGATCCGCGGAACGTCTCGCGGAATGTACGCCAACCGGGACGTTGACTCCTACCGCTTCCAGGCGACGTCCTCGGACACGCTGACGATGACGATCGACACTCTGGGCAGCAATGCCCAGGCTCAGCTCAACGCGCTCACGGGACCTCTCGGCGTCTGCCCGCAGATTGCGCTGGTTCCCGCGGCGAACACGCCCTTGTTCGTCACACGCTGTGCGACGGGCATCCAGACCTTCAGCGCACCGGTGGTCGCTGGCACCTGGTATGTCATCAACGTCGTCGGAGGCATCACGGTCCAGAACAACGTGCCTTCGGTGCAGTTCGGTGGCCAGATGCCCGGTGGAACGACTTACCAGTACAAGCTGTCGGTCTCCATCGGTGGGCCGCCGGCGAACGACAACTGCGCGGCTGCCGCAAACCTGCCCCTGCAGGCGACCTACACCTCTGGGTCGACGGCACTGTCGACCAACGACGGAACCTCCTCTTGCGACCCGACCGGTCGTGACGTCTGGTTCAACGTGACCACCCCCGCGGGTGGCCCGTTCGCCTTGAACATCGACACCTGCGGGTCGGCGATCGACACCGTGGTGACCGTGTACAACACGTGCGGCGGGGCCGAAGTGGTGTGCAACGACGATTGCGGTGGCGCGCCCTGCGGCGGCAGTTCCTCCTGCCTGAGCTTCGCGGCGGCCCCCTCGACGACCTACAAGGTCCGCGTCTCCGACAAGGGCATTGGCGGCGGCGGCGGATTCCTCGTGCGTGCACAGACGGTGATCGCGAACGACACCTGCTCGGGTGCGATCACGATCGTCTCGCCGTCGAGCACCAACTCCTCGACGGTCGGCGCGAGCCTCGACGCAGGCGTGCCGGTCTGCGACGGGCCTGGCGTGGCTGACTCGGGTGGCAACAACGCGATCACCGCGCCCAGCGTGTGGTACCGGATCGTTGGCACCGGGGCGACGATGTACGCCGACGTTCTGGTCGCGAGCTACGACACCAAGCTCTCGGTCTACCAAGGCCCGTGCGGTTCGCTGGCTTGCGTGACCATGAACGACGACGTTCCGAGCACCCCGACCTTCCGGTCGAAGGTGGCCTGGAGAACGCTTCCGGGCGTCGAGTACTTCGTGATGGTCCACGGCTTCGGCACCGGCTCGGGCACGTTCACCCTGAACGTGACCGACAGTCCGACGCCGTCGAACGACAATTGCGCCCTCGCGACCGCCATCGGCGGCGGCTCGGGCTCGATCGGCGGGACGAACGTGGGTGCGACGGGCGACCCGTCGACGATCACGTCTTCGACGTTGGCGAGCTGCGCGACTGTCCACACGTACTGGGACACCTGGTACGCGTGGACCGCTCCGTGCTCGGACAACGTGACCTTCGGCACCTGCGGAGGCTTCGACACGATCCTGTCCGTGCACTCGACCTGTCCGACCCTCGGGGCGGGCAACATGATCACGGGTGCGTGCAACGACAACGGGACCGGCCTGTGTGCGCCGGGTTCCCAAGTGACGTTGCCTGTGATCGGCGGCACCACCTACCTGGTGCGCGTCGCGACGGCCGGGGCCTTGACGGCGTCTCCTGGCGGCGGCGCGGGTTACAGCCTGACCTGGTCGATGCCCGACACGGATGCCGACGGCACGATCGATTGCCTCGACGGTTGCCCGCTGGATCCCGCGAAGATCGCTCCGGGCGCCTGCGGTTGTGGTTTCCCTGAGACGGACACCGACGCCGACGGTACGCCGGACTGCATCGACGGCTGCCCGCTGGATCCTGCGAAGATCGCTCCGGGAGTCTGTGGTTGCGGTGTGTCCGATGTGGACACCGACGCGGACGGCACGCCGGACTGCATCGACGGCTGCCCGCTGGATCCTGCGAAGATCGCTCCGGGAGTCTGTGGTTGCGGTGTGTCCGACGTGGACACCGACGCGGACGGCACGCCGGACTGCATCGACGGCTGCCCGCTGGATCCTGCGAAGATCGCACCGGGAGTCTGTGGTTGCGGTGTGGCCGAGACCGACACCGACGCGGACGGTACGCCTGACTGCGTCGACGGTTGCCCGCTGGATCCTGCGAAGATCGCCCCGGGGACTTGCGGTTGCGGTGTGCCCGACACGGATGGTGACGCTGACGGAGTTGCCGATTGCATCGACAACTGCCCGCTCGATCCCAATCCGAGTCAATCGGACTGCGACAGCAACGGCATGGGTGACGTCTGCGAAATCTCGAGCGGGTCACAGCCCGACTGCGATGGCAACGGCGTCCCGGACAATTGCGATCCGGACTGCAACGCGACGGGTCTGCCGGATGCGTGTGACATCGCGGCTGCGACCAGCTTCGACCTCAATGGCAACGGCATCCCCGACGAATGCGAGGCCGGCAATGGCTTCCAGTTCTGCTTCGGTGACGTCGGCTGCCCGTGCGGTAACAACGGACTGCCTGGCGAGGGTTGCGTGAACGGGACCGGCCGTGGAGCCCTGCTCTACAACGCCGGTGGCACGAGCGTGTTCCTCGACAACGCAGCTCCGCTGGCCATCCAGATGCGGGCCAGCAAGCCGATGTTGTTCGTGCTGGGTGCCAGCCAGGTCAACGGCGGCAACGGCAATCCGTTCTTCGACGGCAAGCTGTGCGTGAGCGTGACCAAGCGGTTCCAGCCGCAGACCTCGTCGCCGACCGGAACCGGTGTGGCGACCCAACCGGTCTTCAAGTCCGGTGGCCTGATCCTGCCTGGCAGCACCTGGTACTTCCAGACCTGGTTCCGCGACCAGCCGGGCGTGTGTGGCATGGGTGTCAACCTGTCGAACGGGTTGGGCATCACCTTCACGCCTTGATCTAGGAAGCGCCACGAGCGCAACGAGGCGCGCCTCTCCCGAAACCGGGGAGGCGCGCCTCTCTGTTTGTCTCGAGCCCTGCTCTCGCGCAGCGCCTTGTGCATCGTCCGCGCGCTCGTCATCGTGCCGCCCATGACGCAGCCCTCACTGCCGCGGGCGCGCCTGTGCCTGGTGCTCGCCGCCTTGCTCTTCGCGACCGGCGGTCCAGCGATCAAGGCCTGTCAAATGAGCGGCTGGCAGATCGCGTGCCTGCGCTCCGGCATCGCGGCCTTGACCCTGCTCGTGTTCGCGCGGCCGTCGCGCGGCTCGTTCACCCTGCGCGCCGTGGCGGTCGGCGTGGCGCACGGCGCGACCATGGTGCTGTTCGCCGCGGCGAACAAGCTGACCACCGCGACCAACGCGATCTTCCTCCAGGACTCGTCGATCCTGTACGTGCTGCTGCTGGCGCCGTGGCTCCTGCGGGAGAAGCTGCGACGCCATGACGCGCTGGTCTTGCTCTTCGTGCTCGGCGGCATGGTCTTGTTGTTCGCGGCGGATCAACGCGCGGGCGCGACGGCTCCCGATCCGGGCCTCGGCAATCTGCTCGCCCTGGCGAGCAGCGTCACCTGGGCGCTCACGGTGATCGGCATGCGCTGGCTCGCGGCGCCGGATCCCCTGCGCCCCGAGCGATCAGAGGGCGGGGCGCTGGCGGCCGTGGTCTGCGGCAATCTCTTCGCCTGCTCGGTCAGCCTCGCGCCGGCCCTGCCGATCGAGCTGTCGCGGGGGAGCGACATCGCCCTGCTGCTGTACCTGGGCGCGATCCAGATCGCCTTGGCCTACGTCTTCGTCGCGCGCGGCCTGAAGGGCGTCACGGCGCTGGAAGCCTCGGTGATGCTGTTGATCGAGCCCCTGCTCAATCCGCTCCTGACCTGGCTCGTGCACCGCGAGGAGCCGCACCCGTGGACGATCGTCGGCGGTGTCTTGATCCTCGCCGCGACCCTGGTCAAGGCCTGGTGCGAACGCGACGGCGCGCGCGGGCCTGCCTCGACTCAGACGAACAGCCCGAGCTCCTGAAACTCCGGGCCCGAGAGCTGGGTGAAACCCGGGATGACTTGATCGAGCTCAGGATCGCCGAGCAAAAGGTGATGGCGCAGCACCTCGGCATAGAGAGCGCGGTAATCCGTGCGGTGCGCAATGTACTTGTTCGCGTCGGAGAACAGCGTCGCGTTCGCCGGCCAGCTGACCGGATCGCAGTGGTGGACTCCGCCGTGGACGCTCCCGCCCGCGAGCAGCGTCACGCCGCCGCGGCCGTGGTCCGTGCCTCCGCTGCCGTTCTCGCGCGAGGTGCGCCCGAACTCGCTGACCACGAGCACCGCCAGGTCGCTCCAGACTCCTGATTGCTGGGCTTCGCGCCGCAGCGAACGCAAGGCGTGGGCGACGACCATCAGCCGTGCCGCGTGATCGCCGTTCGCTGCGCCCTGGCCGACGTGGTGGTCGAAGCCCGGCATCTCGACGCCGGCGATCGTGCAGCCTGTGCCTTGGAGGATCTGCAACGCGTCGCGGACATTGGCGAGGAAGGTCGCGGCCCACCAACCCGAGGGCAGTCCTTCGGCGGCGCAGGCGGCGGGATCGGCGGGGAAGGAGTCCGGCGCGAACGGATGCGGAGGCAGGGTCGACAGGGCGAGCAGGCTCTCGCGCATCGCGCTGCCGGTGCGGCGCACGAGGCCGTCGTAGCCGACGCGCGGGAGGGCTCCGTAGGAGCTCGCCAGGCCATGGGCGCCCGAGCCCAGGATCTTCGAAGCGACGGGATCCGCCGACAGCGCGTATTGCGCGAGGTCCGGCACGTTCGCGACCACGTGGGGCCCGAGGAACATGCGCTGCACCTGCGGCGAGACGCTGACGGCGGCCAGCGAATCCGCGGAGGCCTGGACGCGGGCCCAGCGCGCGACCCAACCCTCGTCGAGGCTGTCGTCGCCGGGCAATCCGGTCTCGAGGAAACGCTGGCTGGAGAAATGCGACAGCGAGGAGTTCGCGTAGCCGACGCGCGCCACGGCCGCGAGCTCGCCGGCCTGGAAGACTTCGAGCGCGCGCGCCATCGCGGGGTGGAACGCGGCTCCGCCGGTGCCGAGGTCCAGAGCAAGGTTCGCCGGGATGCGCAGGGTCGGCCGGACTCCCGCGGCGGAGTACTGCGGGTCGTGCAGCGGGATCAAGGTGTTCAATCCGTCGTTGCCGCCGCGCAGGAAAATCGTGAGCAGCTTCCTTCCGCCGCCCTGCGCCGCCGCCTGGGCCGAGCGCGTCGCGAGCGAGGACGCGACGAAGCTCGCCGCAGCGCCCATCAAGCTCGCGGCGGACATCCAGTGCAGCACGTCGCGCCGCGACGGCAGGGCTGCGCGAGGCTCGGGCCGCGGATTCATTGCTCGACCCCCTGCGGCAAGGAAGCGATGAACGCGGCGACCTGCTTCAGGCGCTGCGCGTAATCGCCGGCGTGCGGATCGAGGGGCAGCGGCGCGTGGTTCGCGTCGGTCTCGAGGAAGTCGAGGGCCAGGGCTTCGTCGGCCGCGGCGAAATTATCCTGGTAGAGCAGCTTGCCGAGGGCCTTGACCACATTCGCCGCGCTGCCGTCGCCCGCTCCGTGGTGCGCGACGAGGTTGGCGACGTCGAAGTGGATGTCGTCGCCCTGGCCGAGGTAGATCCACTGGTTGAACGCGATCCGGCCCAGCATGCGCGCCGTGCCGAGCTGTTCGTCGCCCAGCTCCGGAAAGCCGTCGGGCTCGGGCCAGCGGAATAGCGATTGGTGAAGTTTCAATTCGAGCGTCGCGCGGAAATTGGTCAGCTCGATCTCGCGCGTCGCTCTCCCGTCGAGGGCGCGCACCACCGAGCACAGGCTCTCGAAAGGCGTCTCGACCTTGCTCCAGGTGTTCTCCTCGCTCATGAAATCGGCGGAAGTGAGCAAAGTGCGCAGCACCTCGGTGAGATCGCCGCTCGTGGCGACCCACACGTCGGCGCAGACTTGGATCAGCTGCGGCGACGGCGTGTCGCTGACGAATTTGCGCGCGAGCTTCTTGCACAGGAAGCCCGCGGTCTCGGGCAGGTTCGACAGGTGCCGCAGCACGTCGAAGCCGTCGTCGAGCCCGGCGTTGCCGGAGCGCGCGGGCAGGGCGAGCTCGTGGTCGGTGCCCGCGAAAATCGTCTTGGGGCCGCCGTCGTGGCGGCTGGCGTCGAAGTGAAAAGCCAGGGTCGCGCCGACGGATCCGGGAGCGCAGGCCGCCAGCGGATCGTCGACGTCCGCCGGCGCCACTTCGCACACGCCCCAGCCGGTGAAGCAGCGCGCGAGCTCCTCGATGTCGTGCTGCGTGTAGCCGTTGTCCACTCCCATCGTGAACAACTCGACCAGCTCGCGCGCGTAGTTCTCGTTGGGATTGCCCGCGACGTTGACCACGTTGTCGAGCGTGATCAGCATCGCGGGTGAAGTCGCGCTCGCGCGCAGGAGTTCCTCGAAGCGGCCGAGGGCCTTGGCGCGGAACAGCTCGTTCTCGCGCGTCTCGAGCCAGGTCGCGCGGGCCTCGCCGTTGAGCGACCAGTTGAAGACGGTCCAGTAGTTCGTGTTGAAGTGACCTTCCCAGAACAAGGTCATCGACTCGACCAGCTGGCGCGGCGAGTAGATCGCGCGCACGAACTGGCGCTCGACCAGCTGGGCGAGCAGCGCCGCGTCCTGCTCCGACTGCGGCAAGGAGAGCAGCGCGGTCCAGGTCGCGAGGGGCTCGAGGGCGCTCTCGTCGATCAGCAGCGGATGCAGTTGCTGCTCGACGTACCAGGCGACGCCCTGCTGGCCAATATCTTGCAGAGACTGCGGCGAGGGCCCGAATCCGATGCGGCGCAGCGCGTGACCCGCCTGGGCCAGGGCCTGGGGCGGGATGGCGCCGATCCCCGGATCCGTGATCGGGCTCGAGTGCGAGCTCTTCGCATCGCAAGCCGCGAGGGCCGCGCTCAGCGCGAGCGCGTGAAAATACCGGTGGGGTCGAAGCATGGCGCCAGGCCATGCAGATCGACTAGGCGGGCGAGGGGCTTGAGCTGGTTCGGGGTTCCAATCCGCCCGCGGCACCCAGGCGCTCGAAGAGCCGCGCGGGGTCGCTTTCTCGCAGCCAGGAAGCCCGATCGGGGCCCAGGAGATCGGCCGCGGTCCAGTAGCGCAGCAATTGTTTTACGCGCGCCGCGCGCCCGGCGAGCTTCGCGCCGTGGAGCTCCGCCAGGACTTGCGCGTATTCGAGCAGGAATTCCGCGGCTTCGCGCACGGTCGCGGCGTGTCCGCTGAACACCCAGGGATCGGCGAGGGCGCCGCGGCCGACCATTGCGAATTGCGCTCCGGTCTCGCGGCGCATGCGCTCGAGATCGGCGTGCACGATGACGCTTCCGTTGCCGCAGACGGGAATCGAAACGGCGCGCACGGCGCGAGCGATGCGCGTCCAGTCGACTTCCTCGCAATAGGCTTCCTTGCGCGTGCGGCAGTGCACCGTCAGGAGCGCGGCGCCGCCGGCTTCCGCGGCACGCGCGAGATCGGCGAGCTGGCGGTCGTCGTCGAATCCCGCGCGGATCTTCGCGGTCACCGGAAAACCGGGCAGTGCATCGGCGACGGCACGCACCGTGCGCTCGAGGCGCGAGGGATCGCGCAGCATGCCGGAGCCCGAGCAATCGGCGATCGCGCCCTTGGCCGGGCAGCCGAAATTGAGGTCGATCAGCGGCGCGCCCGCCTGGACCGCGCGCTCGGCGGTCGCGGCCAGGGCCCCGAGATCCGAGCCCATCAGCTGCAGGCCGACGGGAGTCTCGAAGCGGTTGGGACCGAGGTGCTCGCGCAGCTTCCACACCGGCAGGGCGAGATCGACCACGCGCACGAACTCGGTGTAAGCGCCGCCCAGGGCCAGCGCGGGGTTGCGCGCGAGGACCAGGTCGCGGAAGCATGGCTCGGTGATGCCCTCCATGGGGGCCAGGAGCCAGGGCGCGGTGAAGGGCAATCGAGCGTTCAAAGTGTCTGGAAGGATAACTGGTGTTCAGACCCCGCGGATCGGCGGCCGAAAAGGGGCAGTCCCTTTCTTCCTAGGACGCTCCCTCATGGCTTGGATCGACGAACTCTTCCGCAAGATGGCGCAGGTCGGCGCCTCCGACCTGCACCTGACTTCCGGCCAGGTGCCGAAATTCCGTCTGCACGGCGACATCGTCGACGTCCAAGGCTGCCCTGCGCTGACGATGGATCACCTGCGCACGGTGCTCTACGAGATCACGCCGCCGGAGAATCGCGCGCAGTTCGACACGGAAGCGGACACCGACTTCGCCTACGAGATCGAGGGCCTCGCGCGCTTCCGCGCCAACATCTTCCTCGATCGCAACGGGCCTGGCGCCGTGTTCCGATTGATCCCCTCGAAGATCCTGACCTCCGAGGATCTGCACCTGCCGAAGGCCGTGCTCGACCTGTGCTACCTGTCCAAGGGTCTGGTCGTCGTCACCGGGCCCACGGGCTCGGGCAAGTCGACCACGCTCGCCGCGATGGTCGATCACATCAACAAGAACCGCTCGGACCACGTGATCACGATCGAGGACCCGATCGAGTTCGTGCACGAGAACCGCCATCGCTGCCTGATCAACCAGCGCGAAGTCCACAAGCACACGGGATCCTTCTCGCGCGCCCTGCGCGCCGCGCTGCGCGAGGACCCCGACATCATCCTGGTCGGCGAAATGCGCGACCTGGAGACGATCGAGATCGCCATCGAGACGGCCGAGACCGGTCACCTGGTCTTCGGCACGCTGCACACGACCACCGCGCCTTCGACCGTCGACCGGATCATCGATCAGTTCCCGTCCGAGCGCCAATCGCAGATCCGCACGATGCTGTCGAGCTCTTTGAAGGGCGTGGTCGCGCAGACTCTTTGCAAGAAGATGTCCGGCGGACGGATCGCGGCGCTCGAGATCATGATCGCGAGCAACGCGATCTCCTCGAACATCCGCGACGGCAAGGTCTTCCAGATTCCGTCGGCGATGCAGATGGGCGCGAAGTTCGGCAATCGATTGCTCAACGACTCGCTGCTCGAGCTGGTCAAGAACCGCGTCGTCGATCCGACCGAGGCCTATGTGAAAGCGGTCAACAAGGACGACCTGCTGGCGAAGTTCGCGAGCATCGGCGTCAAGGTCGAGCTGCCCAACGGCGAAACCCCCGAACCCTCGACCACCCCCGCACCCACGCTCGCCGCGCCCTCCGCACCCCGCGCCGCTCAACCCCAACCGCGCAGCGCCCTGCCCTCGACGCCCCCGAGCCACGCCGCCAATTCCGCACCGGCCCCCGCGCCCGCCGCCGGCAACGGCTACGTCGACCCCTTCGACCAGTTCAAGAAGAAGCGTCCGTAGCCGGTACCCGGTATTCCACCGCCATTTTTTTTGCACGCCGCGGCCGGCACGGCCGCGGCGTGTAAAAAATGGCGGTGGAATACCGGGTACCGATCGAGTCGCTACTCGCGTAGCGACTCGGTGGGGGAGACGAGCAGGGGTTTGATGCTGGCGCTCAGGCCGGCGAGGGCGGCGAGCAGGGTGGTGGCGGTGAGGGCGATCAGGTTGGCGACCGGGTCGAAGTGCCAGTCGAGTTGCATGCCGTAGCGCAGGCCGGCGAAGGCCAGGGCGTTGGCGCCCAGGGCGCCGATCACGCCGGCGACCAGGCCGACGAGACCGTGCTCGACCAGGTAGATGCGCGCGACGGCGCCGCGCGTCAGACCGAGGGTCTTGAACAGCGCAACTTCGCGCGAGCGGCGCGCGGCGCTGGCGCCGATGGCTCCAAGCAGGATCGCGGCGCCGGAGAGCACGCTGCACCAGCCCAGGAGACTCACGCCCGCGCCTACTTTCTGCAGCACGCTGGCCAGCTTCTCGAGGATCTCGCGGATGCGCAGCACCGTCACGTTGGGAAAGCCCGCGACCAGCGCATCCTGCAGGCTGTCCTCGTTCGCCAGGCCGACGCGCGCGGAAGCGACACGGAACTGCGGCGCGCTCTCCAGCACGCCCGGCTCGACCAGCAGGAAGAAATTGAGGCCGAAAGTCCGCCAGTCGATCTTGCGCAGGCTGGTCACGAGCACCTCGACGTCCACGCCCTGCACGTTGAAGACCAAGGTCGAGCCGATCTTCGCGCCCAGCGATTCCGCGAAATCTTCTTCCAGGCTGATCTCCGCGTGCGAGGGATCGCTCCACAAAGTTCCTTCGATCAGCTGATTCTCCTTGGGCAGATCCGGGCCGTAGGTCAATCGCTGCTCGCGCGTCAGCGTCCACTTCGAGCCCGGCTCGCTCTCGCGCTCGCGCGCCAGCTCCTCGACACTCTTGCCGTCGACCCTCGCCAGGCGCGCGACCACGACCGGCGCGCTGTCGATCTCTGTCGCGCCCTGGCTCTCGAGCAGCGCGCGCACCCTGTCCCATTGCGCCGTCTGCACGTCGACGAGGAACACCGTCGGCGCGCCGCGCGGAAGCTCGCCTCCGAGCTCGTGCGCCAGCTCGCTGTGAACCAGTTGGATCTGCAGCACGACGAGAACTCCCAGGCCGAGCGACACGATCGCGCCGAGCGTCCCCGCTCCCGGCCGAGCGAGCGCGGCGATGCCATGGCGGAGTGCAAGAGGTTGTCGTTCGCGCCAGGGCCGCGCGCACAGCCGCACCAATCCGTACGCGGCCGCGAACAGGACACCCGCGGCAGCCAATAGGCTTCCCGTGAAGATCGCGGCGAAGGTGAGCGAGCTCGACTGGGCCCAGGCCGTGGCCAGGACACCCGCGAGCAGCACGGCCGCCAGCAGGAGATTGAGCCCGCGCCGCGTCGGCAAGGGTTCCGCGCTGCGCCGCAGCACGCGCGCCGGCGGCACGGCGAGGGTCGCGAAGAGCGGGCTCAAGCTGAACAGCAGGGCCACCGCGAGACCGAGGCACACGCCGCGCGCCAGGGCCGCGGGCTGGACGAGGTCGAAATGCTGCCCGGGCACGAAGTCGCGGAACATCGACACGACGATCCACTCCGCGCCGATGCCGAGCAGCGCGCCGAACACGCTGCCCGCAAGCGCGAGCAGCGCCGTCTGGGCCGCGTACAAGCCGAAGATCTCCGCCGAGGTCATCCCCAGGCACTTCTGCACCGCGATCGCATCGAGTCGGCTCGCGATCCAGGCGCGTACGGTCTGCGCGATGCCGATCCCGCCGACCAGGAGCGAGGCGAGCGCCGTCAATCCGAGGAAGCGCTTCGTGCGCCGGATGCCGTCGCGCAGCACGGGCTGGGCGTCCTCGTAAGTCTGGATATTGAGGTAAGCCGCGTCGTGCTCGTCCGCGCGCAGTTGCGTGGCGAGCAAGCGCGCCGTGTCGCGATCCGCCGGCGATTTTCCGAGGGCCACGTAGCGGATCGACGATCCTTGCTTCTCCAGTCCCGCGCGCTCGAAGCCCTCGCGCGAAAGAAACACGCGCGGCCCCAGCGTCAGCGAGAAGTTCATGCGATCCGGCTCGGCGACCACCAGGGTCTCGGCGCGGAACAGGGCAGCGCCGATTTTCACGTTGTCACCGCGGGAGAGATTGAGACGCTTGAGCAGCTCTGGCGAGACGGCGCAGGTCTGTGGCCCGAGCCGCTCGGCTAGCGTTCCCGCCGGATCGAGGGTGAGCGTGCCGTAGAATGGATACTCACCGTCGACGACCTTGAGCTCGACCAGCTGGCTGCGCCCGCTCTCCGCCGCGACCAGGGTCGGCATCTCGCGCACGCGTGTCATCTCGACGTCGTGGCTCGCGAAGCGCTGCTCGAGATCCGCGGGCAGCGCGCGCCGCGCCGACACGGAGATGTCCGCGGCCAGGATCTCGCGCGAGCGCGTGCGGATCGTGTCCTCGAGCGCCGTCGACAGTCCCGCGACCGTGACCACGGCCGCGACTCCCAGCGCTAGACACGCGGCAAAGAAAACCAGCCGCGCCCGCGAGGAACGCACCTCCCTCCAGACCATGCGCGCGCCGAGTGCAAAGCGCATGCGTCAGGACCTCCCTAGGGAATTTGTCGGTACGGAGTCAGGTGAATTCGTCCGGAGTCGTGAGGGCATCCGCGCGCCGCGAAAGCGGCGCGCGGATGCACTCACGACTCCGGACGAATTCACCTGACTCCGTACCGACTCTTTCAACGGATTCCTAGAGCTCGACCCGGCCAGCGAGCAGGCGGATCGTGCGGTCGGCGCGCGCGGCGACGGCTGGATCGTGGGTGACGAGCACCAGCGTCGTCGCGTCGCGCGCGCGCATCTCGACCAATCGCGCGAGCACCGAACGCCCCGTCTCGCTGTCGAGATTCCCCGTCGGCTCATCGGTGAAGAGGATCGCCGGCCTGGCCGCGAAAGCGCGCGCCAAAGCCACGCGCTGCTGCTCGCCGCCGGAAAGCTGGCTCGGATAATGATGACCGCGCTCGCCGAGGCCGACTTCGACGAGCAGGCGATCCGCCTCGGCGCGCGCATCGGGGAGCTCGCTCAATTCCAAGGGCAGCATCACGTTTTCGCGCGCCGTGAAATTGGTCAAGAGCTGAAAAGACTGGAACACGAATCCGATCCCCGCGCGGCGCAGTCTCGCCAGCTCGTCCTCGCCGAGATTTCCGATCGATCGCCCGTCGATCAGCACCTCGCCGGCGCTCGGCCGGTCGAGACCGGCCATCAGACCCAGCAGGGTGGACTTACCCGAACCGGAAGGACCGACGATCGCCACGAACTCGCCGGGGGCGACCTGGAGATCGACGTCGCAGAGCAGCGTGAGCTCTCGCGAGCCGGAGGCCAGACGCTTGGTGAGCTTGCGGCATTCCAGGCGAGGTACGTTCACGCGCGAGAGCGTAAGCCGCCGAGGTCTGGACTAGAATCCCTGATGATGAGTCCCCAGGCCTGGTTGCGCTCGATTCTCACGCTGATCCCGACGCTCGGCGCCTGCTCGGTGCAGGATCAACCACCGGCCCTGTCCGCCGATACGGGCTCGAAGCAGCCGACCCCACCGGTCGATGCCAAGCAGAAGGGACCCCTGGTCGTCTTCCTGGGCGATTCCCTGACCGCGGGCAGCGGGCTCGCGGAATCGGAGGCCTTTCCGACCCTGATCCAGCAGCGCCTCGCGCGCGACGGCCGTCCCGCTCGCGTGGTCAACGCCGGTGTCAGCGGCGACACCTCGGCGGGCGGACTTGCGCGGCTCTCGTGGCTGCTCGCGCAGCATCCCGACGTCGTCGTGGTCGCCCTCGGCGCCAACGACGGCTTGCGCGGCATGCCGGTGGTGGAGATGGAGCGCAATCTGACCGAGATCGTGCGCCGCTCGCGCGACGCCGGAGCCCAGGTCCTGCTGCTAGGCATGCGCATCCCGCCCAACTACGGCGAGGACTATGCGCTCGCCTTCGAGGAGGTCTATCCGCGCGTCGCCAAGGCGAGCTCGGTGACCCTCGTGCCCTTCCTGCTCGAAGGTGTCGGCGGCATCCCGGCGCTCAACCAGGCCGACGGCCTGCATCCGACCGCCCAGGGTCAGGAAATCATGGCCGACACGGTGTGGAAGGGGCTTTCCCCGCTGCTCGAGACGAAGTGAACATTGCCAGCGGCGCGTTTGCGTCGCTTAATGTCCGCCCGATGTCGGTCCTCGAACGTGCTCGCGCTCTGTGCCAGTTCATCGACAGCGCACCCTCCCCTTTCCACGCGGTCGCGGAATGCTCGCGGCGACTCGTCGAGGCGGGTTTCACGCGGCTCGAGGAGTCCGACGATTGGAGCAAGGCGGCCCCGAAGGCCTTCGTCGAGCGCTCGGGTGCGCTGATCGCCTGGGACTCCTCGCGCGCCAAGGCCGCGGACTCTGGCTTCCGCATCCTCGGAGCCCACACCGACAGCCCGAATCTGCGCATCAAGCCCCACGCGAACACGGGTGCCGCGGGTTTTCGCCAACTCGGCGTCGAGGTCTACGGCGGCGTGCTGCTCAACTCCTGGCTCGATCGCGACCTGGGACTTTCCGGCCGCGTGATGCTGCGCGGCGAGAACGGGCCCCAGGCGCGCCTGTTGCGCGTCGACCGACCGCTGTTGCGCGTGGCCCAGCTCGCGATCCACCTCGATCGCGAAGTCAACGACCGCGGCCTGGTGCTCGACAAGCAGCTGCACATGGCGCCGATCTGGGCCCTCGGCCGGCCCGCGCCCGATGTCTTCGAAGAATTCCTCGCCGCCGAGCTCGGCTGCGAGCTGCGCGACATCCTGGCCTGGGACCTGATGTGCCACGACGTCATGCCGGCGCGCCTGCTCGGCCTGACCGAGGACTTCGTGGTCGCGTCGCGCCTCGACAATCTCTGCTCGTGCTTCTGCGGGCTCGAGGCTTTCCTCGCGGCGGGAGCGAGCTCGGACGGCAACTGTGTTCGCATGCTTTCGTTCTTCGACCACGAGGAAGTCGGCAGCACCTCGCACCGCGGCGCGGCGAGCCCGCTGCTCAAGGACGTGCTCGAGCGCATCGTCCTCGCTCGCGGCGGCGCGCGCGAAGCCATGCACCGCGCGATCGCGCGCTCGTGGTTCATATCCGCCGACATGGCTCACGGCACGCACCCCAACTACCGCGAGAAGCACGAGCCCGAGCACTGGATCACGCTCAACGCTGGTCCCGTGATCAAGATCAACACGAACATGCGCTACGCGACCGACGCGGAAGGCGAAGCGATGTTCGCGCGCTGCTGCGAAGTCGCGCAGATCCCGTACCAGAAGTACAGCCACCGCTCGAACCTGAGCTGCGGCTCGACCATCGGGCCGATCACGGCCGCGAACTTAGGGATGCGCGTGGTCGACGTCGGCAATCCAGAGCTCTCGATGCACTCCTGCCGCGAGATGTGCGGCTCGGCGGATCCCGAGTTCATGGTGCGCGGGCTCGAAGCGTTTTTCACGTCCGCGAGCTCGGATTGAGCCGTCGGT
>Ga0193706_1000885_pt1 | contig 14760 bp, 20 predicted proteins | sample U3c1metaG_FD_160130 | JGI IMG/M metagenome (GOLD analysis project Ga0193706, IMG submission 160130) | Soil microbial communities from a riparian zone of the East river system, Colorado, United States - U3c1 | ecosystem: Environmental > Terrestrial > Soil > Riparian zone | place: USA: East River... | reverse complement strand
CGATGTCGCCGTCGCGTCGCACCGCGAGCTCACCGGCCGGAACATTGAGCGCGTCGACGCCATCAAGCAGCCACGCGGTCCCGACGCTCGGGTGCCCGGCGAAATCGAGCTCCACGGCCGGCGTGAAGATGCGGATCTCTCCGCGCTCCGCGTCGTCCACGAACACGACCTCGCTCAGGCCGAGGTCGGCCGCCACGGCCTGGCGCAGCTCCGGCGCGACCTCGCTGCCGTCCAGAAAGACACCGAGCGGGTTGCCTCCAGAGCCGTCTTCGGCGCAGAAGACGCGCAGCAGGCGCAGGGTCGACATACCTCAACGCTACGCTCTGCGACTTCGATGCGACCGCTAGGAGCCCGCGGCCTGTCCCTGATGGCCGCGACAATTGCGGCCGTCGCTGTGGGTGTTCCCGCTGCGGCGGCCACGCCCGACGAGCTCGCCCCGCTTGCCCCGACGCTCGAGGAGGCGAGCTGGCTCGCGACGCTCGAGAGCCTCCGGCACCCGCCGAGGCCCCCGGTGGTGTTCCCGGTTCGCGGACGAGTGGACTTCGGCGAGCGGGATGCTCGCTTCGGCGCCTCCCGCGGCGGCCATGTCCATGAGGGCCAGGACGTGTTCGCCCCCGCAGGAACCCCGCTCGTGGCAATCCGCGACGGGCGCATCGTCGAGACGGGCGACGACGGCGGTCGTGGCAACTACGTCGCGATCTGGAACCGCGAGGTGCGCCGCACGTTCGTCTATCTGCACATGCTGCACCCATCCCGCGTGCGGGTCGGGGAGAGCGTGCGGAGGGGCCAGCGGGTGGGCTCGGTGGGCTGCACGGGCTCCTGTTGGGGCGACCATCTCCACCTGGAGGTGCGGCGCGGCAAGGGCACCACGGCAAGGCCGCTCGATCCGCTTCCGCTCCTGCGGCGGCTCGCCGCCCGGCGCGCGCGCCCAGAGTAGCCTGCGCGGCCGTGGATCAGATGGAGCTGCGCAACCGCCTCGTGATGGCCACCCAAATGTGGCGCGAGGGGACCAACGAAGCGCTTCCGCGCATGCCCGCAGGGGAGCCAACCGAGCAGCTCGCCGCGTTCGAGCTGAAGCTCATCGACATGCTCTGTGCCAAGGCCACGGCTGACACCGCCCGCGACGTGGCCGACAAGACCTGGGACCTGGTGCACGACCGCCCGGACGACGATCCGGTGAAGCGCCGCGTGGTCGAATGCCACGAGGCGCTCGCCCGGCTCTCGGCCCGCGGCGGCGGGAGCGCTTTCTAGGCTGTCTCCAGTGAGGGCCCTTCCGGAGCTCTTCGACGTCCGCATCAAGGCGCGGTCGATTGCGTACCTGTTCGGGGCGGGCGCGCTCCTCGGACTCCTCACGCTCGTGTTCCCGCATTCGCCCGAGGTCAACGACCTCGCGCTGGTGCTGCTCGCATCTTCGGCGATCGTGGTTGCCGCGGTGGTCTGGGCGAGCGGCGACCACGTCCGCGACTGGCACATCCACGCGGTGCTCGTCTCCGGGGTGCTCATCGTGAGCCTCGCGAACTACTACGCGGGCCCGACGACGCTCTATCCGCTGCTCTACATGTGGGCGTCTCTGTACGCCTTCTACTTCTTCCGCCCGATCGAGGCGTTCGCGCACATGACCGTGGTGGGGGTCTCGTACGCGATCGTGCTGTCGATACAGGACCCCGACAGCGCGATCGTGCGCTGGCTGCTCGCGGTGGGCACGCCGCTGCTTGCCGGGCTGCTGATCTCCTCGCTGCTGCGCCGCTTGAGCGAGCGCGCCCAGCAGCTCGAGACCTCGGAGGTGCGCACCCGGCTGGTGCTCGACACCGCTCCCGACGCCTTCATCACGCTCGACCGCGACGGCGTGATCCTGAGCTGGAACGCGGCGGCCGACCGCCTCTTCGGCTACCCCGCGAGCGAGGCAATCGGCAGGACGATGCGCGCGCTGATCGTGCCGCCGGAGTTCGGCGAGCGCCACGACGAGCGCCGCCAGGCCCTGATCGTGAGCGACTCGCCGCTGGCAGCGGAGAGCTTCGAAGTCGAGTTCGTTCGTCGTGACGGCAGCCGCTTCCCGGGCGAGGCGACGGTGTCCAAGGTGGACATCCGGGGTCAGGTGTTCGTATCGGGCTTCATCACCGACGTGACGGAGCGCGTGCGCCGCGAGGCCGAGCGCGAGGCGCTGCTGAGAGAGCAGGCCGCGCGAGCCGAGGCCGAACGGGTGGCGGACCTGGTGAGCAGCCTCCAGGCGCTGGTGGACGCGGCGCTCGCGCACCGGACCCTCGACGACATCCTGCGCGAGCTGGTCACTCAGGTGCGCGGCGTCCTCGATGCCGACGCCGCCACGATCTACCTGGCCGACGAGGGCGAGCGGCTCAGCGTGGGCGCGTCGACCCCGGGCGAGATCGCCGGCGGCGACGAGTTCGCCGACACCGTGGCGCAGGCGCGCGAGGCGATGCTCTCGGGCGACGATCCGGCCACGGAGGGTGGCCGGCTGGTGGGTGTCCCGCTGCTCGCGGAGGGCGAGGTCACGGGTGTGCTGGTGGCGTGCGGCACGCCACCGCGTGTGTTCGGCGGGGAGGACCTGACGTTGCTGCGGCTGGCGGCGGAGCGCGTGGGCCTCGCGATCGCGCATGCGCGCGTGTACGAGCGCGAGCACAAGATCGCGGAGACGCTTCAGCGCAGCCTTCTGCCGGACCACCTGCCGACGCTCCCTGGCCTCGACGTGGCCGCCCGCTACCTCCCGGCGGCGTCGGAGGCCGAGGTGGGCGGCGACTGGTACGACGTGATCCCGATGGCCGGCGGCGCCGTGGGGCTCGTGATGGGAGACGTGGCGGGCAAGGGCCTCGCGGGGGCGTCCATGGTGGGCCGGCTTCGCAGCGCGCTGCGCGCGTACGCGCTCGAGGGCCACGACGGCGCGCGGGTGGTCGAGCAGCTCAACAGGCTCCTCTGGACCGAGGCCGAGGACAGCCAGATGGCGACGATGCTCTACGTGATCGTCGATCCCGCCGCGAACAGCGTCCGCTGGGTCAACGCCGGTCACCCCGCGCCCCTGATGGTCGTGGCGGGCGAGCCGGGCTTCCTCGAGGGTGCCGGTTCGGTGCCGCTCGGGGTCCTCCCGTTCCCCACCTACGAGGAGGTCTCGGCTCCGATGAACCCCGGGAGCACGCTGCTGCTCTACACGGACGGCCTGGTGGAGCGGCCGGGCGAGAACATCGACGACGGCATGGCCGAGCTGGCCGCTCGAGTTCGTGAGGCCCCCGAGGACCCCGACGCCCTCTGCGACCACCTGCTCGCGACGCTCGTCCCGGCGGGCGGGGCGATGGACGACGTGGCGATCCTGACCCTGCGCAACCTTCCGGTGCCCGAGCGCTTCACGGCCGAGTTCCCGGCGGAGCCCGAGTCGCTGGCGCCGATGCGCAGCATGCTGCGGCGCTGGCTCAGCCACGCGGGGGCCGACGAGATGGAGATCGCCGAGATCACGACCGCCTGCGGCGAGGCGGCCACGAACGCAATCGAGCACGGAGGTGCCAGCGGCGGCACGAGCTTCGAGGTCTCGGGCAGCCGCAACGATCGCGAGGTCGAGCTCGCCGTGCGCGATCAGGGCTCGTGGCGCGAGGAGCGTCAGGGCGACCACGGCCGTGGTCTCGACCTGATGCGCACGCTGATGGATAGCGTTGGGGTCGAGCCCACTGATGAGGGGACCGTGGTCAGCCTCCGGCGGAGGCTCGGGGCCGGGGGAGGATCCGCTTGATGGAAGATCTGGTGCAGGTGGAGATCGAGGAGCGCGACGGGGACGACGTGGTCGTCGCCCGGCTGACCGGCGAGCTGGACATCGCCGGGGCCGAGCGCACCGGCCTCCGCATAGCCGAGGCCGTGCCGAGCTCTGCGCGCGGTGTCGTCGTCGATATGACCGATCTGGAGTTCATCGACTCGAGCGGCGTCTCGATGCTGTTCGCCCTGGCCCGCCGCGTGAGCAGCCGCCGCCAGGAGTTGCGCGTGGTTGCGCCGGCCGGAAGGCCCGTGGCACGGGTGCTCCAGATCGTGGAGTTCGAGAGAGCCGCGCCGGTGCACGCGGACGTGAACTCCGCGGTCGCCGAGATCGCGTAAGCGGCGGGCCGCAGCTACGCCGCGGGCGCGGCAGACGTCTCGCGGATGAAGCTGAGCACGGCCGCGTTGAACTCCTCGGCGCGCTCCAGCGAGAGGCCGTGCGGCGCGGCGGGAATCACGTTCAGCTTCGCGTCCGGGATCGCCTCGGCGATCTCCCGGGACTTCCAGATCGGCACGAGGATGTCGCGCTCACCGCCTATCACCTGAGTCGGCATGGTGAGGGAGGCGAGCCGGTCGCGCGTGTCGTGGCGGCTGCATGCGGCGAGCTGGCGGCCGAACGCCTCCGGCGGCTGCGCGTGCGGGTTCTGCAGCATCGCGGTGCGGACGAACTCGACCATGTCCGGGTTCTCGTAGAACTCCTCGGAGTGGTTCATGAGCATCAGCTCGTCCACATGCTGCTCGCGGCTGATCTGCATCACACGCGCGCCCCAGACCTCGGCGAGCTTGCGGGAGTACGCGCCACCGGTCGAGAACGTGACCGTGAGAGTGAGCGTGCGGATGCGCCCGGGCGCCTGAAGTGCGATCTCCTGGGCGATCGCGCCGCCCATGGACACGCCAAGGAGGTTGAAGGAGTCGAGCTCGAGCTCGTCGGCGAGCGCGAGTGCATCGCGAGCCATGTCGGAGATGTCGTATCCCGGCTCGGCCATCGACGACTGGCCGACGTCGCGGTTGTCGAAGATCACGGTGCGGTGCTCTGCCGAGAACGCCTGGATCTGAGGGATCCACGCCAGGGTGTCGCAGCTCAGGCCGTGCACGCAGAAGAGCGGCTCGCCCTCACCATGGATCTCGTAGTAGAGCTGCTGTCCGTTTGCCTCTGCGATGGCCATGCGCGAAGCGTACTGGCTGGCCAGCCAACCTTGGTACGCTCGGCGGCCTGATGCCTGGGGTCGCCGTCGTGACCGGAGCGGGGCGCGGCTTCGGCCGCGAGATCGCGCGCGGCCTCGCCGGACGCGGTTACACCGTGCTCGCCACGGACGTCGACGCTGAGGCGGCAGCCTCCACGGCGGACGAGGTCGGCGGGTTCTCGATGCAGCTCGACGTGCGCGATCCCGAGGGACACCGCGTCGCCGCCCGCAGCGCCGCCGAGCGCGGTCCGCTCGAGGTATGGGTGAACAACGCGGGCGTCCTCCGCACGGTCAAGGCGTGGGAGCACTCAGACGACGAGGTGCGCCTTCTATGCGACGTGAACCTCATGGGCGTGATCTGGGGCTCGCGCGCGGCGGTCGAGGCGATGCGCGCCGGTCCGGGCGAGAACAGGCACATCATCAACCTCGCGTCGATGTCCGCGCTCGGCCCGGTGCCCGGCCTGGCGGTGTACGCGGCCACGAAGCACGCCGTGCTCGGGTTCACGGGCTCGCTCCAGGGAGACCTCGACAACGAGGGCATCCCGATCACTGCTCACGCCGTGTGCCCCGACGGCGCCGACACTCCGCTCGTGCGCGAGCAGGCCCACCAGCCGGACGCGGCGATCATCTGGTCGGGCTCGCGCCTCCTCACGCCCCAGGAGGTGGCGGAGCAGACCGTCGCGCTGCTGGACTCGAAGAAGCTGGTGCTTCTGATCCCGCGCTGGCGGGGCTGGGGCGCGCGGGTGCAGGGGCTGCTCGGGCGTCCCGGACTCAAGACGACGGGCCTGCTGAGACGGCAGGGCGCCCGTCACCGCGAGAAATCCACAAACGGAGGACCACATGACGCAGGCTGAGACGACGACCGTTCCCGGAACCGCATCGAACGGCGCGGCGGCGGCCGGCACGATCGAGGTGGAGAACCCGTCGACCGGCAAGGTGATCGCGAGCGTCCCCGTGGTGGCGCCGGAGCAGGTGGCCGAGCTGGTCGCGCGCGCCCGGGCCGCACAGCCTGGCTGGGAGGCGCTCGGCTTCGACGGTCGCGCGGCAGTGCTGAAGCGCTGCCAGAAGTGGATCTCGGACAACTCTCAGCGCGTGATCGACACGATCATCTCGGAGACCGGAAAGACCTACGAGGACGCGCTCACGGCGGAGATCGGCTACGCCGTCGGCTCGTTCGCGTTCTGGGCAAAGAACGCCGAGGGCTACCTGGCCGAGGAGAAGATCAAGACGGCGTCGCCGTTCGCCAAGGGCCGCAAGCTGTTCGTGCGCTATGCGCCGGTCGGCGTTGTGGGCGTGATCGGTCCGTGGAACTACCCGCTCACCAACTCGTTCGGGGACTGCATCCCGGCGCTCGCGGCGGGGAACGCGGTGCTGCTGAAGCCGTCCGAGGTCACGCCGCTCACCTCGATGCTGATGGCAGAGATGCTGCGCGAGTGCGGGCTGCCGGCGGACGTGTTCCAGGTCGTGCCCGGCTATGGCGAGACCGGCGAGGCGCTGATCGACGAGGTGGACTTCGTGATGTTCACCGGCTCGACCGCCACCGGCAAGCGCGTGATGGCCCGCGCGTCACAGACGCTCACGCCCGTGGCGCTGGAGCTGGGTGGCAAGGACCCGATGATCGTCTGCGCGGACGCGGACATCGAGCGCGCCGCGAACGCGGCGGTGCACTACTCGATGCAGAACGCGGGCCAGACCTGCATCTCAACCGAGCGCGTGTACGTGGAGGAGCCGGTCTACGACGACTTCATCCGGCGGGTGGCCGACAAGGTCGGCGCCCTGCGCCAGGGGGCACCGGGGGCGCCCGGGTCCACCGACCTCGGCGCGGTGATCCACCCGCCGCAGTCGGACATCGTGGAGCGTCACGTGAAGGACGCGGTCGAGCGCGGCGCGCGCGTGCTGGTGGGCGGCGGTCGCAGCGACGAGAGTGGCCACTTCTTCGAGCCGACGGTGCTCGTGGACGTGGACCACTCGATGGCGTGCATGCGCGAGGAGACGTTCGGGCCAACCGTCCCGATCATGAAGGTGCGCGACGCCGAGGAGGCCGTTCGGCTCGCCAACGACAGCCCGTACGGGCTCCAGGCGTCCGTGTGGACGAAGGACACCGCCAAGGGCGAGCGGCTGGCGCGCCGGGTCGAGGCCGGCGCGGTGACGGTGAACGACGCCCAGGTGAACTACCTGGCCCTCGAGTTGCCGATGGGCGGGTGGAAGGAATCCGGTCTAGGCACGCGCCACGGGGCCGACGGGATCCGCAAGTACACGAAGAAGCAGAGCGTGCTCGTCACGAGCTTCGCGCCCATGAAGAAGGACCTGCACATGATGCCCTACACCCGCAGGCGCTCCGGCTTCATCGCAAGGCTGCTGAAGCTGGTCTACGGCCGCTGAGGCATCTGCCGATAGAGGTTGTGTGCGGCTTCGCTTCACCCTCCTCGCACTGACTGTGCTCATCGCGGCGCTCCCCGCCGGCTCGGCGTTCGGAGCTGGTGCCAACCCCGCCGACAGGCTGGCCGACCTCCCGATCGACGATTACGCGTACGACAAGGCCACTGACTGCCGCAAGAAGCCGGCCCCCGGCGCCCTGGCGCTCGTGGACTGGCTCGAGTCGAACGCGAAGGGAACCTTCTGGGGAATCATGCGCTGCGAGCGCTGGGGCAAGAACAGCGCCTCGCTGCACGCGGAAGGCCGCGCGGTCGACTGGCACCTCGACTCCGCGCGCCCGGCGGACCGCCGCGAGGCGAGCCGCCTGATCGACCTATGGCTCGCCACGGACCGAGCCGGCAACGAGCACGCACTGGCCCGCCGGATGGGGATCCAGGAGATCATCTGGAACTGCCACTCGTGGTGGTCCGGCGCTGACGGGATGGGCAAGTACTCCACGTGTTACACGGAGCGGGGCAAGCTGCGCAAGCACGTGAACTACACCGAGGCGCACAAGGACCACATCCACATCGGCCTGTCGTGGGCCGGAGCCCGCAAGCGCACCTCGTTCTGGACCCGCTAGTCCGCGCTGACGCTTCGACCCAGGCGTGCATGGGAAGCTTTGAGCGATGGCGCCGGATGGCGAGATCACGGATGCGCCAGGGCGCTTCAGGCGTGCCTTCAATGCCCTGACCCGGTTCGACGGCCGGGAGGGTGTGGTCCGCGCGGCGCGAATGCTGCGCACGCGGCTTCCCGGCGATCATGCCTATGGCGATCCGCTCTCTGTTGCCGGCGATGAGCCGCCTCAGCTGATTGCGCAGCGGCTGGCAGCTGCCACCGATCGGCGGCCCAGTGCGGTGCGGGAGCTGGGGTTCGGTGCCATTCAGGTGTGGCAGGCGGTCTCGGAGGCGCAGGGGAGGGGCAGGGGCGACGAGCCCTTGGCCATCCTGTTCACGGATCTGGTGGGTTTCTCCGATTGGGCGCTCGATGCCGGCGACGATGCGGCGCTGGAGCTGCTTCGGACGGTGGGGCGGACCGTGGACCCGCTGATCAAGGACCGGGACGGCCACATCGTGAAGCGGCTCGGCGACGGCGTCATGGCTGTGTTCGACGACGCCGGCGAGGCCCTGGATGCCGCGCTCGAGGCGAGCCGCGCGGTGCAGCAGATCCAGATCGACGGATATAGCCCCGAGCTCCGCGGCGGCATCCACTTCGGAAGGCCGCGCAAGCTCGGCAACGACTACTTCGGAGTCGACGTGAACGTGGCCGCCCGGGTGGCGGACGCGGCCGGTCCCGGCGAGGTGCTGATCTCTGAGGCCGTCTGCGAGCAGATCGGGGACTCAGAGCTCGACGTCCGCCGTCGCTGGCGCTTCAGGGCCAAGGGCACGCCGAGTGACCTGAAGGTCTTCTCAGCGAAGCTTGAGTCCTGACCACCGACTGCAACCGGGCGTAGGATGGAGCCATGGGTGGCACCTACCGTCACCAGGCCCTGATCGACGCGCCCGTGGAGGACGTGTGGGCCGTGGTGAGCGACCCGCGCACGCACCCGGAGTGGTGGCCCGACGTGGTGGACGTGCAGATCGAAGAGCCGCTCGTCGAGGGCGGTGAGTTTCTGCGCAGGTCCAAGCCGCTGCCGTTCGTCAAAGCGGTGGAGTCCGTGTGGGTGGCCGAGCGTCTCGAGGATCTGAAGGAGGCGAGCTTCCGCTGCAGCCTCACGGGGACGTGGGCGCGCTTTTCGCTGACGCCGGCGCAGGGGCAGACGTTCGTGGAGGCCGAGAGCGGGATGGATCCCACGAAACTCCGCTTCCGGCTGATGAACAACGCCTTCTTCCTCAAGGACTGGATCGTGAAGGTGGTCGACGCGCTCCCCAAGGAGGTGGTCGCACGACGTCTTGCACGCCGGGAGTAGGGCCCACAGCCGCGGGGTATGTAAGAACCATCACGAGCTGGGCCGAATCGGCCGATACTGTCGAATAGGTATGGATCGTCAGCACATCGACATCTCACGAGACCTCGAAGGCGAGCCCGTCGTGCACGCGTGCTTCGATCTGCGCGAGGAGGAGATCCGCGCCTCAGCGCACGCCGTGGCGGCCACCGCGGCCGAACGCTTCCGCAACACGGAGATGTCGGCGGACGACGTAATCGAGCTCCGCGAGCTCACCGCGCTTGCGGACGAGCTCAGTGAGCTCATCGGTGGCGCGGGCACGATCGTGCTGCGCCCGGCGCGTCTCACCGCCTACCGGCACTCGCTCGACTTCTTCGTCGAGTCACGCGACTACGCCGAGTGGATCCGCGACGAGGATCGCGAGCCGCTCGCGGTCGTGCGCAGCCTGCTGTTCCCGCTCGAAGACCTCAGCGCTGAGGCGATGCGCGCCGCGCTGTCGCCGGCCGAACGTCCCGTCTAGGGATACAGCTCCCCGTCCTCACCCACGACGAAGATGGCGCTGACCGGGCAGTTGCCCGCGGCTTCGACCACCTCGCCGACCGACGCTCCGTCGGGATCCACCACAACCGCCTTGTCCTCCTCGTCGAGCTGGAAGACGTTCGGGGCGGTGTCGACGCAGTCGCCCGAGCCGATGCAGAGGGCCCGGTCGACGGTGATGTCGATTCGGTTCTGCGGCGATAGCTCCGGCATCAGCGCCGGCGGCGGAGCGCGATCAGCAGCACGAGCCCGGCCAGGGCCAGCGGCAGGAGCGCGCGCAGTCCCGGCCCGGGGCCCGCTCCATCATGCGGCTCGGCGCCGGCCGGCATCGCGAACTCCTCGGCGGCGAGCACGTCGTGCGGCTCGCGGATGCCGGTGGGGTCGCCCGGGAAGCGGTTCTCGCGCGTCCCGATCACGAACTCCTCGGCGGCCAGGACGTCATGGGGCTCGTCGATCCCGCTTGGATCGGGCGGGGCGTTGTGCTGGCTGCGTTCAGACTCGGTCATCGTCCCTATCGTTCCAGATCCATGGATGAAGCCACCCGGACCGAGTTGGAGGCCGCTGCGTTCCGTGCGCTCGTCAAGCATCTCCGCGAGCGCACCGATGTGCAGAACATCGACCTGATGGAGCTTGCCGGCTTCTGCCGCAACTGCATTTCGCGCTGGTATCGCGAGGCGGCTGAGGAACGCGGCATCGAGCTCGAGGATGCGGACGCGCGGGAGATCGTCTACGGAATGCCGTACTCGGAGTGGAAATCCAGGCACCAGGCGCCAGACCCGGCCGGCTGACGCGCTCGGCGCCCCTTGTCGCGCTGGTGTGCGTGGCGCTGGTCGGCGCGGGTTGCGGGCGCGATCCGGGCACGGACGGCAAGCGCGCCAAGCTGGCCGAGCCCGATGAGGTGGTGCTCACCCCGGAGGCGGCACGCGAGGGACGCAGGCAGCATCGCGAGCAGCCGCAGGCCCCGCGATCGAAGGCGCAGGTGGTGGAGCTGCTCGGCGCCGGCTCGGCCCAGAGCATCGAGGTCGACCCGACGGCGGACGCGCCCAGCCCCGGGGCCCCGACCGATGTCGAGGTGCGCACCGAGCTGCGCCAGGCCCGGGCATCGCTCGCGAAGTTCACGAAGCACCTCAACACCACCGCCTTCCTCCAGACCGGCCCGAGGGCCCGCGTACTGAGCGATGGCACCGCCGTGGCGCCCGAGAACGCGCCCGAGGTCGTGAAGCGCGTGATCATGGCCGGCAACGAGATCGCGAAGTTCCCCTACAAGTGGGGCGGCGGCCACGGCGCCTGGCGCGACAATGGCTACGACTGCTCGGGCTCGGTCTCCTTCGCGCTGGCGGGCGCCGGCCTCCTGCGGAGCCCGCTGACGTCGGGCGCATTCATGAACTACGGCGCCCCCGGTCAGGGGCGCTGGATCACGATCTACGCGAACAACGGGCACATCTTCATGTTCGTTGCCGGCCTTCGCTTCGACACGAGCGGGCAGGGCCGTGCGGGCACGCGCTGGCAGGCGGAGTCGCGCTCGACGGACGGCTTCGCGACGCGCCACATCCCCGGCCTCTAACCTTCAAGCCCTGGTGGAGGATCACCCCACTCGGGTCCTCGAGGGCGGCAGGCGACCGTCCCCACCGCCGCGCTCGGGCGGCGCGCCGCCGCGCGGGCCGCGACGCCCGCCGAGCCGGGAGCCCGAGGAGGTGTACCGGCGCCGGAGGCTCGTGGCCGCGGGAGCCGGAGCGATCGTCTTCCTGCTGCTGATCGTGATGATCGTGAGCGCCGGGGGAAGCGACCCCGAGCCGGCGAGCACGCCCTCCGATCTCGGTGTGGGAGGCACGACCACCTTCAACTCCTCGGCCCGAAGTCGCACCACCACGACCCAGACCGACACGAACGGCACCGCGACCCCGGCGGCTCCCACCAGCCCGTCCACCGGCACCGGCGGTAGCACCGCCACTCCCGCGCCGGCCGCGCCGCAGGGCGAGGGCGGCGGCGTGGGCCAGGCACCGGCCGCACCCGCGCCGGCCCCGCCCGAGGGCGAGGGCGGCGGCGCGCAGGCGCCGGTGCCCTAGAGCTCCGGCGGGCGTCGCAGCCGCTTCAGGTCGCCACGGCGGCGCTTCGACTCTGCGCGCCTGCGCCGTGACGCGTTCGTCTGCTTCGTGGCGCGCCGCGGCCGCTGCACCGTGAGCGCACTCTCGAGGCGGCCACGCAGCCGCTCCAGCGCCAGCTGGCGGTTGCGCGCCTGGCTGCGCGTGTCCTGCGCGACGGCGCGCACGACCGGGCCGAGGCGGCCCATGACCCGCTCTCGCTGCTCGTCGCTCAGCGCCTGCGAGGAGCAGACGTCGAACACCGCTTCCACGCGCGAGGCGGTCACGTTCGCGTGTTGCCCACCCGGTCCCGACGAGCGGCTGGTGCGCAGCTCGATCTCCGAGAGCGGGACCTCGGCATGGCGCCCGATGCGGAGCGGATCCTCCATCGCAGCCGCACGCTAGCGCCCGGTCGTGACAAGCTCCCGCGCGATGCGCGTTGCGGTGGTGGGCCACGTCGAGTGGTGCGAGTTCGCGGAGGTGCCGCACGTGCCGCGGCCGGGGCACATCGTTCACGCGGCACGGACGTTCGAGGAGCCGGCGGGCGGCGGCGCGGTGGCCGCGGTGCAGCTGCGCAAGCTCGCGGGCGAGGCCGCGCTGTTCACGGCCTTCGGCGACGACGAGACGGGCCACCGCTCCGACGCCGAGCTGCGCGAGTACGGGGTGCGGGTGGAGGGCCGCTTCCATCCCGAGCCACAGCGACGTGCCTTCGTGCACCTCGACTCGGACGGTGAGCGCACCATCACCGTGCTCGGGCCGCGGCTCGGCCCGAGCGGCGCGGACGGCCTTCCCTGGGAGCTGCTCGACGAGACCGACGCCGTCTACGTGACGGCGGGTGACCTCGACGCGGTGCGCCAGGCACGCCGCGCGCGCACGCTCGTGGCCACGCCGCGCGGGCTCGACACGCTCGCCGAGGCGCACGTGCAGCTCGATGCGCTGGTGTCGAGCGGCCGCGACCCGGGGGAGCGCTACCGCCCCGGCGACCTCGATCCCGCGCCGAAGGTCGTGGTGCGGACGCTCGGGGCGGCGGGGGGCGAGTGGGAGACGGCGAGCGGCGAGCAGGGACGCTGGGGCCCCGCGGAGCTGCCGGGCCCGGTTCGCGACGCCTACGGCTGCGGTGACAGCTTCGCGGCCGGTCTCACGTACGGGCTCGGGGCGGGCTGGGAGATCTCGAAGGCGGTCGAGCTGGCGGCCCGCTGCGGCGCCGCGTGCCTCACCGGGCGCGGCCCGTACGAGGCCCAGCTCGAGCTCGACAGCTGACTCAGGCCACGTGTCCGTCGGCCGGCTCGAGCGGCAGGCCGTCCTTGACCCATGCCTTCAGCCCGCCGTCGAGGTTGTGCGCCTCGAAGCCGGCCGCGGCGAACGCCTGGGCGGCAAGCGCGGACCTGCTGCCCGAGCGGCAGTAGAAGACGATCGGCCGTTCGCGCTCGAGCGTGTCCACCGCGGCGGTGAGCTGGTCGAGCTCGATGTGGGCGGTGTCCGCGATGTGGCCCGCGTCCCGCTCGTACTGCTCGCGGACGTCGACTCCCTGCGCGCCGTCGCGAAGCAGCTCTGCGGCGCGCATCGGGGACAGGTCTTCGGACGCTCCGGCCATCCACGACGAGGCTACTAGCGCTCGGTTAGGGTTCGGGGCATGGCCGACTGGACCACTGCCGGGAAGACAGTGCTGATCACCGGTGCCGCTCGCGGCCTCGGTGCCGAGACGGCGCGCCGGGTGGCGGCGCGGGGCGCGAACGTGGCGCTCGTGGGCCTCGAGCCCGAGGAGCTCGAGCGCGTCGCGACGCAGTGCGGCGCGAATGCCGCCTGGTTCGAGTGCGACGTGACCGACGTCGACGCCCTGGAGCGAGCTGTCGCGGGAGCGGTCGAGCGCTTCGGCGGCATCGACGTGGTGATGGCGAACGCGGGCATCGCGACGGGCGGCATGGTTCGCTCCACGGACCCCGCCTCCTTCGAGCGCACGATCGAGATCAACCTGCTGGGCGTGTGGCGCACCGTCCGGGCAGCGCTCCCACACGTGATCGAGCGCCAGGGATACGTGCTCGTGATCGCGTCCCTTGCCGCCGCCGTTCACGGGCCGGGCATGGCCGCCTACTCGGCGAGCAAGGCCGGGGCCGAGGCGTTCGCGGATTCGCTGCGCGTCGAGGTGAAGCGGCTCGGAGTGGACGTGGGGGTGGGCTACTTCAGCTTCATCGACACGGACATGGTGCGCGGCGGGGATGCTCACCCAGCGCTCGGCCGCTTCCGCGAGGAGGCCGGCTGGCCGTTCAACAAGACCTACCCGCTGTCGCAGGCCGGCCAGGGCATCGCCGACGGCATCGAGCAGAGGCGGCGCTGGGTGGTCGTGCCCAGCTGGGGTCGCGCGCTGCTGGTGCTGCGAACCGCGCTGGCGCCGCTCATCGACAGGGCCTCTTACGACACCGCCGCCGAGGCGGACGCCGAGTTCATGAAGGACGTGGACGAGCGCGGTGCAGCGGCGGCGTCCTCAGCGGTGGGCGCTGGCGGAGCTGCGGCCTCGGGGGCCGCTGAAGAGACGCCACGCGGCGGCGAGGCCGACCGCGTGGCCGATGCCGAGCCGGCAGCCAGCTAGCTCTCTTCGCTCTCGCTCTCGCCCTGCTCGTCGCCGTCGTCGTCGTCGTCGAGGCGCTGCGCGTCCGGGTTGTCCTTCGCCTGCGGGTCCGTGGGGCCGCCGGGGATCGGCTCGCCCTTGAACTCGTCGGGGTCGTCCACCTCCTCGCCGCCCACCTCGACGGAGCCGTCCTCGCGGTGCCGCACCGAGTCGGGGCCGAGGTTCGCCTCCGGCCCCTCGTCGTAGCTGTGGTCACCCTCCTTGCCGCCGAAGGTCTCGTACTTGGCCTGCCCGTCCGGCCAATCCTCCAGCTTCTCGGGGGATCCTCCTCGAGCCCCTGGA
>Ga0193706_1000884_pt1 | contig 14771 bp, 14 predicted proteins | sample U3c1metaG_FD_160130 | JGI IMG/M metagenome (GOLD analysis project Ga0193706, IMG submission 160130) | Soil microbial communities from a riparian zone of the East river system, Colorado, United States - U3c1 | ecosystem: Environmental > Terrestrial > Soil > Riparian zone | place: USA: East River... | reverse complement strand
CGCACGTCGACACGAATGACCGCCCGGGGCCGAACCGGTGGCGTTAAAAGGATGGTGTCCGGTGAAGCGCGCGCACCTCGAAACGCCATGACGACCGAAGCCGCGGCCGCCCATGTCTTCGACTCCGAGCGGCGTTCGCTCACCTTGGGCATTCTCCTCACGGTGACGTCCTTCGCCGTGGAGGGCATGGGCGTGGTGCCGGCACTCCCTACGGCGGTACGCGAGCTCGGCGGTCTTCCGCTCTTCGGGTGGGCTTTCAGCGCGTTCATGCTGGCATGGCTGGTGGGCACGGTCGCCGGCGGTCTCTTGGCCGACGCGCGCGGTCCATACCGATCGATGGCCATCGGGCTTCTCGGGTTCGGTACCGGACTCCTCTTGGCGGGACTCGCGCGTGGCATGGCGCAGTTTCTCGCAGGACGCGCGTTGCAAGGCGCCGGCGGCGGGGCGCTGATTGCGGGTGCGTATGTGGTCATTGCGCGGGCCTATCCCGACCACATGCGCGCGCGCATCATGGCGCTGACGTCGAGCGTCTGGATCTTGCCCGCCGTCCTCGGCCCCGCCCTTTCCGGCGCGGTCGCCGAGCGCGTGGGATGGCGTTTCGTGTTCCTCGGCATCGTGCCGCTCTTGCTGGTGGTAGCGGCCGTTGTCCTTCCCCAGCTGAGGCGATTCGCGGTGAAGCGCCCGCTCGGCGGAGCGGCGCGAATGGGGTCGGCGCTTCGCACGGCGATCGGCGCAGGTCTCCTCCTCGCCGCCCCGAGTCTCTACGCGAGCCCGGTCGCGGCGGCGATCGTCGTTCTGCTCGGCGCGGTGCTCGTCGTCCCTGGGCTTCGTGGCTTGCTGCCGACGGGCACGTTCCGCGCCTCGCCGGGGCTGCCCGCCGGGCTCGCGGTACGTGGGCTGCTCGCGTTCAGCTTCTTTGGCACCGAGGCGTTCGTTCCGCTTGGCTCGGGCGAGCTACGCGGCGTAGGCCCGACGCAAGCGGGGCTGGCGTTGACGGCAGGCGCTGTGGGCTGGGTTTCGGCGGCGTGGCTGCAAGATCGATTGGAGTCGAAGCAAGGCGCCACCGCGCGGCGGATCGTGGTGGGGATCGGTTTTCTCGTGCTCGCGGCGGGCATCGCCATCGTCGCCGCGGCGCTGCTTACGTCCCTGCCGGTGGCGCTCATACCCGTGGGGTGGGTCGTGGCGGGCAGCGGGATCGGTCTTGCCTACAGTGCCGGGGGTCTCGTCGCGATTGCGGCCGCTCGCGCGGGAGAAGAGGGCCAGGTCTCGGCGCAGCTGCAGCTCGCCGAAGCGCTGAGTACCGCGGCCGGCGCGGGATTCGGCGGCGCGCTGATGGCGTTCTTGGCGCGTCTAGGCGGCTCGCCGCGACAGGCGCACGGCGCCGTCTTCGCCGTAACGCTGGTCGCGGCGCTGCTCGGCGCCGTCGCGTCGCGGCGGCTCGCAAACCGTTCCTCGCCGGCCGAAACGGCCTAGGCTTTCGTCATGCCGCCGCGTGCGGATCGCGCTTCCGTTGACCGCGCAGCTTAACGGCCGGGTCGACGCGGCGACGAAGACGGAGATTCAGCATCTCGACGAACACCGAGAACGCCATGGCGAAGTACGTGTACGCCTTGGGAATGTGCTGTCCCAAACCTTCGGCGACGAGGTTCGTGCCGATGAGCACGAGAAAAGCCAGCGCCAGCATCTTGACGGTGGGGTGCTGATCGACGAAGGCGGACACCGGCCCCGACGCCGCCAGCATGAAAAGCAGCGCCAGCACGTTGGCGGCGATCATGATGGCTACCTGGTCGGTCATTCCCACGGCGGTGATGACGGAATCGAGCGAGAACACGATGTCGATGACCGCGATTTGCACGACGACACCGACGAGCGATTGCAGCGCCTTCGGTGCGGCGTGATCGTCCTCGCCCTCGAGCTTGCCGTGAATTTCGAACGTCGCCTTGCCGATCAAGAAGAGACCGCCAAAAATCAAGATCAGGGAGCGACCGGAGATGTCGATGCTGGCCACCGTGAAGAGCGGCGTCGTCAACTTCGACAGCCAGGCGATGCTCAGCAAAAGCAGTACCCGCGTACAAAACGCACCGGCGAGACCGATGCTCCGCGCTTTCGCTTGCTTCGGTACCGGAAGCTTCGACGACAGGATGGAGATGAAGATGATGTTGTCGACGCCGAGCACGATCTCCAGCACCGTGAGCGTCAATAAGCCCAGCCAGATGTTGGGGTCCGTTAGCCAATGCATGAGAAAGGTCCGGCCAGCGTCGGACGAAGGGCGCCCGATCCCGGCGAAGGACTCGATACCAGGCGATGCCCCGGTCGCCAAGCGCCGAGCGTCCGAGTGCCCTCGGACGAGGCGTTACTTGACTTCGCCGCCCAGCTTGATGGCCCCGACGGAGTTGGGGAGGGTTGCCACGCCGGTGACCGCGAAGCTGCCCTTGAGACTCGAGGACGCCTTCACCCGCACCGCCCCTGCGACGCCGTACTCGAACTCATTCACGGCGGATTTGACCAAGCACTGCTGCGTGGTTGCGCTCGGAGGGCACACCAGGCCGCAGTTGGAAGGCGCCGATCCGTCGCAATAGAGCTGCGCGAGAAAAAAGCCTTCTTCGCGCCTGGGGCCCATGGGCGGCGTGCCGGATAGCGATGCCGTTATAGGGTCACCCATCCCGATTTCGACGCTGTACTTCACGGTGGGCGCGAGCACGTTGAAATTGTCGTCCGAAAACCAGAGTCCGATGTCGGCCGCCTGATCGGCCATGAGTAGCAAATCGGGCATGCGGGTGCTCGGGTTGGGGAGCACCGTGCCGCCCCGGAAGAAGCGCGAGATGTAGTCGACACCGTTGAGGTCGATGCGCGCCGCGGGCTTGCCCGTGTAGACCACACGCGTTTCGGTCCATAGCGTGGTCGAGGCGTCCCACAGGCCGTTGGCGGGATTCCAGCGGGTGTCGTTGTTCAAATCCGCGAAAAACTCGCCCGAATCCTGCACACCGTTGTCGTTGGCGTCGACGAACGGCTCGGCCAGATCGATGAAGGGCTCGCCCGCGTTGTAAGTGCCGTCACCGTTTTTGTCGATGAACCCCTCTTCGCCGGTCATCATGGCGATGACGCTGACGATCCCGTCGCGCGGGTTGTGTACCGGCGTCGGGCCCACGGGGTGACACGCGTCGTCGAACGGGAGGGAGTACTCACCTGACAGCGGAAACACATCGAGCGGAAGAACGCCGCCGACCGTACCAATCGTGCCCGTGGCTTTGCCCAAATCCGGACTCGGAAACATGGGCGTCGCCGGCGGCGAACCCACGATGCCCGCCTCGCTCTGGTATTTCACCGTGGTCGCTACGCCGACGGCGTTGCTGAACCGGTCGCCGAGCGTCACGGTGCATTTGAAGGGCGTGTCGACGCGCGAGCGAATGCAGTCGGTGTCGACCAGTGCCGGCACGTTGCGCGGCGAGCACTCGATGGAGACGTTTCTCCCGCTGACCTTGGCACCCACGATGGGCGAAGAGACGTCGAGGCGCTTGGTCTGACCCCCCGCGGTAGCGGTGATGGTGACGATCGCCGCACCTTGCAGCGTGCCGGAAGCGAGATTGAGCTGCACCTGTCCGCGGCTCGTTTGATCGCTGTCCTTGACGATGCAGTCGAGCATGTTGCAGCTGGGTTTCGAGCCGATGGTCGAGCCGCTCAGCGGCTTGTGCTCGAAGTAGACGTCGAGCCCGTCGGGATAGGGCACGCCGTTCGGCGCCAGAATCTTGAAGGTGATCTGGTTCGATTCGTTGAACCCCGACGACTTCACCCCCATGAGGTTGTGCTGCATCGTGTAGGTGATGTCCGCGAGGGGCGGCATCTCGATGTTGATCTGCGCGGCCATGTCGCGTGCGACGAGCCGCGCCGTGATGGTGGCCGTTCCGCCGCCGGCATCGGAGACGAAAATCGCACGGGCTTTGCCGGAGATGTCGACAGGCACGGAGATGCTGGATCTGCTGTTGTCCCAGAGCCCGGGCCCGCTGATGGTGAAGTCGATCGTGCCGCCGACGCGCGAGTCGACGCTCGCCGTGATCACGTCCTGTGCCTTGCCGTCCGCTGGGATCACGAGCGCCGCGGCCGTCAGAATCACCGCGCAGTTGCCCGCATCGGTGCAGATCCCGCTGGTCGGTGGCGTCCCGGTATCGGTTTCGGTGCTCGCCTCCGTCTCGCCGCTGTCGGGCGTCGTGTCGGGCGGTTGCGTAGTCGCGTCCGGCTTGTTGTTCGAGTCGTCGCCGACGAAGGGGGCCGGCTTGTCCGAGCCACAACCCATCGCCAACGCCCAAATCATCGCCAAGTACAGGATCGATCGAAAGCTGGGCATGCTGATTCGAGTGAATCACCGTCGCATCCGTCGGTCAAGAAATGCCCTTTTCTCCCGGGTTCCGAGTGCCGAGCGCCGACGTCACGCGCAATTCGTGCTTCTCGCGCAAGCACTCCGGTGTGGCGTTGTGACCAGGTGCGAGCGCCAGTTCGCACCCATTCCCCCGTTCGCCGCTCGTGACATGGTGCGTCGTAGCCCCCCGGGCCGAAATGCCCGGGGCGGTCAGGTATGACGAAGACCTGACAGAGTAGTGCTAAGAAGCAGTCCTCTTCGAGACCGATCCCGCGCCATGCCCTCCCTGTCCATCATTGGAACCGGCAGTTTTCTCCCTGGTCGAGCGTACACCAATCAGGATCTCGCCCGCGTCATGGACACCACCGACGAGTGGATCCAAAAGCGGACGGGAATTTCGCAGCGCTACTATGCGCCCGAGGGCGTCGGCGCGTCCGACCTCGCGCTCGAAGCATCGAAGCGTGCGCTCGAGGCGGCGCGCATCGCGCCCGAAGACCTCGACTACATCCTCTTTGCGACGATGACCCCTGACTTCATCCTGCCTGGTTCGGCTCCGGTGTTGGGAGCCAAGCTCGGTGCGGTCGGCACTCCCGCGCTCGACATCCGCCAGCAGTGTGCGGCGATGATCTACGCGCTGCAGCTTTCCGACGCGATGCTCGCCTCCGGACACGCTTCGCGCATCCTCGTCGTGGGAGCCGAGGCGCACGCCGGCTTCATGCCGTGGACCGATTGGGATCGACTGGAGACGGGAGAAGGGCCTCCGCCCAATCCCGAAATGTGGAAGCGCGCCAACGATCACCGCGCGCTCGCCATCCTCTTCGGCGATGGCGCAGGGGCCATGGTGCTCGCGCGCGATCCTCGTCCCGACCGGGGCCTTTTGGCGGTCGATCTGCACGCCGACGGCAATTTCGTCACCAAGCTACACATCCCCGCCGGCTTTCGCACGCGTCCGTTCATTTCGCAAAAGACGGTGGACGAGGATCTATTCGTCCCTCGCATGGACGGGAAAGATCTGTTCAAGCACGCCGTCACCAAGCTCCCCAAGTCGGTGCTGCGGTGCTGCAAGCGCGCCGGCGTCAAGCTGGAGGACGTCGATCTCTTCGTGGCGCACCAAGCCAACCAACGCATCAACGAAGCGGTGCGCGAGGCGCTCGGCGTCCCTCTCGAGAAGGTGCCCAGCAACATCGCACGGGTGGGTAACACATCGGCGGCAACGATCCCGATTCTCTACGACGAGATCGTGCGTGCCGGTCAGGTGAAGGACGGCGCGCTCGTTTGTTTTCTCGCCCTGGGGGCGGGAATCCATTGGGGCAGCGCGCTCTTTCGCGCCTAGGTCCCGCCCGTACCCGTACCCGAGCCCTTGCTCGTTCCGGGCAAGCGCAAAATAAGCGACGTCGGCCACTCCGCCGATTCCACCACGTCGATATTGCCGTCGTGGGCCTCCACCGCGCGTTTGCTGAAATACAACCCGAGACCACCGGGTGGAGAGCGGTGCCCGGACGCGGACTTATCGAGAAGCTGCGCCTTCTCTTCGGCTGGCAAAGCGTGACCGGTGTTGGACACGGAGATTTCGACGCCATCGCCGAAGCGCGCCGAAAGCTCGACGCGCCCGGATGACGGCGTGTGCCGCAGCGAGCTCTCGAGCAAATTGGTGACGGCGCGGCGAAGGAGGGACGAGTCGCCCATAACGCTCACGTTCTCGTCGAGCGAGAGCGACACCGACACGTTGCGCGCGATGGCCTCGCGCTCGTGCGCTTTGATGACCTGATTCAGCAGGTCCGCGACACGGATGGACTCGCGCTTGAGCGGCAGTGCCGCCTGATCGAGCATCCCTACCGTGAGCAGATCGTCGGCCATCTTCTGCAGTCGGGCGATGCCATCCTGCGCATCGGCGAGTGCTTCCACGTATTCCGGCTGGCCTTCGCCCATGCGGTCGATGACCCACGCCAGGTTCACGTGCACGACGGCGATTGGATTTTTGAGATCGTGTACCAGCGTCTCCACGAATTTTCGCTGCTCTTGGTACGAGTTTTGGAGTTCGCGCTTGCGGAGCTCGAGCTCGTCGCGCACCGCCTTCAAGCGTAGAAGCTGGCGCGCGCATATCGTCAAACTGTGGGCATCGAGCGGTTTCTCCAAGACCTCGTCCGCCCCCGAGCGCGAGCCGCGAACGCGCAGCTCGGCGTCGCCTCGCGGAATCGTGAGCACGATGGGGAGGTGACCGAGGCGCGGCCTGCGGCGCAGCTCGATGACCACGTCGACACCGTTGCGATCGCTGAGGCGTGCATCGACGACAGCAAGGTCGAGCGGCTCACCGTCGGCGAGCTCGAGCGCTTCGTGACCCGTGAGCGCCCACACGAAAGCGCACCCTTGGCCCGCGAGCTGGGATTGGACACCCGCCAAGCCCTCGACCTCGCTATCGACCACCATCACGCGATACGCCATCGACCGCCCCTCCCCCTGGCATCGAATGACAGGAGATATTCAGTCTAGATGCATTGACAGCGGCGAGACTAAAAAGCTGCCTACCCTCGGTCAAACAGGGCGCTTTTCGGCAGCCGGCGCGGCGAACCCACGCAAAACTCAGGGAAAAGACGCACGGGTGAGACCCGATGCGGCCTCAGGTCTCGCCGGATGCGGCATTTCGGTCTCACTCTGCGGTGAACGCCCAAAACGCAAGCAATGCCGACGAAACGCAGAGCACGATCCCGCTCGAAATGTGGATGGATACGAAGAGTCGCCGCTGCTGCGCGCCGGTGCTCTTCGATATGCGCGCCCCGACGTAGGCGTTGGTGATCGATGCGAGCAGCGCGATGATGGCGAGAATGCGGATGACGAACATCGAGGTTAGCTCGATGCCGACGTATATCGCCCGATCGCGTGGGTAAAGACGAACCGTCCTCCCAGCGCGAAAATGAGCGCTCCCGCGATGCCGACCCATGCGCTCCCCGGAGCCAATCGCCCCAGCAGTGCCTCGGCTGGGTATGTCGTCATCAGCGCGATGGGAACGACGAACGTGAAGAAAAAGCGCACAGGTCCTTTGAAGATGCTCACCGGCCAGCGCCCAAAATCGAAGAGTGAGCTCATCAAATAAGAAAGGTTGTCGAGGCGCACCACCCAGAACGCCGCCGCGACCACCATGATCCAGAGCGAGTACAGCACTGCCACGGCCAGCAGCAGGAGCAGCACGGAAAGTGCGATGGCTGCGGCGCTCGGTGGGCTCCCGAGGAGATGGAACGCCCACACCAGGATGGCGGTTCCGGCCACCAGATCGATCGCGCGCCACGGCTCGAAGCGCGCGGTGGAAACGAGAAACTGCGCGTCGGCCGGCTTCATGAGCACGAAATCGAGCGTTCCTTTGCGAATGTGCTCCACCACGAGGATGAGCGACGGATTCACGGCGCCGTCCAGTACGCCTTTCAAGACGGTAAACCAGCCAACGACGACGAGCGCCTGCTCATAGGTCCACCCCGCCACCGCAGGCCGACGGTGGAGAGCCACGTAAAGAGGCACCAAACCGAGCACCGTCCACACCAGGGAGAGGGCGCCCTGTGTCAAAGAGTCCCAGCGGTATTGAGCCCCAAGCGCGATGGACATTCGCAGCTGCAACGCGAGGAGCTTCAGGTATCGGCGCACGCCTCATCCTCCGAAAGCGCCGAATCGGCGCACGCCCGTACGCCAAAGCAAGAGCGCCAGCGCCGCTGCCCCGCCCCCATACGCGTATTGAATGGCGAGCCCGCGGACGATGTCGGCGTCGCTGCTCATCCCGATCAAGATCTCCACGGGGAAACCGAGCGTGTAGCGGAAGGGGAGCACGTCGGCGACGCTTCTCACCCAGCTCGGAAAGAGCTCGAGCGGCACGAGATAACCCGAGAGCAGCATGAAGAAGGCCAGCCAAATATCGAAAATCGACGTCGAGCTCTCCATGAAGAAGGTCAGACTGCCGACGATGACCATGACGAAGAAGGTGATGATCCAGGCGCCGAACAGGGACAGGAGAAACGCCGCCACGAGGTGAGGCTGATGCGGCACCGCGGCCCCGCCGCTGGCGATTCCGAAGAGCGCGAGCGGCGCGGCAAAAAGCGCACGCAAGGGAATCGCGGCCAGGTTGTCGGCCGAATAGACGACAAGCGGGTGAATCGGCTTGAGGAGCCGGCTCGATAGAGCGCCGCTTTTGATCTCCTGGATGAGCTCCCAGACGACCCACGATCCCGAAAGCTGGCGCACCACGATGGTGGCCAGAAAATAGGCGGTGAAAGCTTTTTGGTCGAACCTGCCCACCGGCATGTCGGCGGCGACCGCCGACCACAGCGCCAGACTGACGAAGGGCATCGTCATGGTGAGCATCCAGACGAGCATCTCGGTGCGATAGGCCACCGCGCTCGCGAACCCGATACGCAAGAGCGTCGGGTAAGCCGTAACCGTTCTCACGCCGGCTCCGCAGCCGATCGGGCGAAAAGCTCGCGCAGAACCTCCTCGAGGGGCGGATCTTCGATGGTGAGATCGTTCACGTCGGGGTCGAGCAGCAGGTGAGCGACCGCTTCCCGCAGATCGGAACGCGCGACCCGAACCACTGCTTTGGCATCGTCGCACACGGTGACCGTCCCAATTCGCTCGAGCGCCGAGCGATCCGGGCGATGCGCATAGCGCAGTACGATGGACTTGTCTGGACGGATTTTCTCGACCAGCTCGCCGAGCGCGCCGTCATAGCGCAACCGCCCCTTGTCGATGACGATGACCCGCGGGCAAAGCGCGGCGACATCGTCCATGTAGTGCGACGTGAGCAGCGTCGTCGCCCCCGTGCGCTCGTTGTAGTCGCGGATGAAATCGCGCACCGCGAGCTGCATGGACACATCGAGGCCGATGGTCGGCTCGTCGAGGAAAAGAACGTCGGGGCGATGCAAGAGCGCGGCCGCGAGCTCGCATTTCATGCGCTCGCCGAGCGAAAGTTGTCGCGTTGGTTTTTCGGCAATGCGCGCGATGCCGAGGAGCTCGTCGAGCTCTTTCAAGGTCGCGTCGAAGGCGGAACGTGGGATGTCGTAGATGGCACGATTTTGCGCGAACGTGTCGACGGGGGGCAGGTCCCAAAGCAGCTGCTGTTTTTGCCCCATCACCAAGGTGATGCGTTTCAAAAATCGATGTTCGCGCAAGCGGGGCTCGTGCCCCGCCACCGCCACGCGCCCCGCAGTGGGATGCAGAAGACCCGACAGGATTTTGAGGGTTGTCGTCTTGCCGGCGCCATTGGGACCGAGGAAACCCACGCGCTCGCCGGGCTCTATCTGGAACGAGAGATCCTGCACGGCGGGGACCGTTTCGTACGTGCGACGGAAGACGGAACGCACCGTGTTGAGCATTCCGCTCTGGCGCCGATGGACGCGGTAGTCCTTGTGCAGCCCGGCTACTTCGATCCCATGTCCGGCGGCCGTCATACCGGAGCGACGCAGCGGAAGCCTAGGTTCGAGAACCGCGCCGTCATCGGGTACCCGTTGCGCCCGAGGCAGCTGACGCTCCATGGCAACGTATTCCACGCGCCGCCGCAGGTCGTGCGCCGCGCGGATGAAGCTACTTTGTCCAACGTGTCCACGCTGTCGTCGGCGCTTCCGCCCCAGCCGAGGAACGGATCGGTGCACCATTGCCAAACGGATCCCACGAGGTCACGCACGCCGTAGGGGCTCTGCCCCTTCGGAAAGACGCCGATGGGGACGGTGGTGCGCGGTCCCACGCCGCGCAGGCCGCACGCATCGTCGCGCCATTCATTGCCCCACGGATACTTTCGGCCGTCGGTACCACGGGCCGCCTTCTCCCATTCCGCTTCGGTCGGCAGACGCGCGCCGCGAAACGCCGCGTAGGCCTCTGCTTCGTAGAAGCTCACGCCCACGACGGGGTGGTTCAGCACGAGATAGGCGCGCCACTCGTCTTCCCCCCAGAAGCGCGGTCTTTCGATCGCGCCTTGCTGTCGCCATCCCCACCCCTCCGCGCTCCAGAAGCGCGCATCGTCGTAGCCGCCCGCAGCGACGAACGCCGCGTAGGCTGCGACAGTGACTGGAGAACGGTCGATCGCGTAGGCCACGAGATCGACCTGACGCCCGGGGTCTCCCATTGCAAACGCGCCGCGGGGGATGACGACGCGATCGATTGTCGCGATACGCGGATCCCCCTCGGCGGCAAGCGCATGGGCAGCCTCGATGCGTTGATCGAGCGTCGCCTGCGCGCTATCGATGATTGAAACCAGATTAGAAACCGATGGCATGGTGAACGAGGGGGACGGGAGCCCCGCGTTTTCCGCATACCACAGGCCGACCGAAACACCGACCGGACGATCCGAGTATCACGCGCCCGACGAGCAGGCATCGTCGGGCGAAAGGTTCGACCGCGATGCCCCTCAGCGAGCGGCTTAGCCGTCAGTGCAGCGGCGACTGAGCCTCGGGGTTACCCTCCTTCTCTTCATTGTCGGGCGGGGAATCGGAATTCGAGCGGAGCGCTTGTCGCCGGTGTCCGCCCTCTCGACCAATCTCCGCCATGTGCGCGCGGTCACCGCTGACGGACTGGCCACCTTCGCGACCAATCTCCGCCATGTGCTGACGATCTTCGCTCACGGCAGCTCCGCCCTTTCGGCCGATGCGTGCCATGTGGGCTCGATCACCGCTGACCGCTTCGCCACCTTTGCGACCAATGCGCGCCATGTGCAGCCGATCCCGGCTGACGGCCTGGCCGCCCTTACGCCCCGCTTCGCGGGCCTGCTCCGGCGTAAACTCGTGAGCGCGACCTTTGACGTGGGCTGCTTTACCCCCCTTGCTAGCGATTTGTCGTTGCCTCTCTTGCGCCATCGAGGCGAAACCGCGCCTCGTACCTTCCGTCATGATGCCTCCTGATTGCGTTCTGAAACCCGAGACAGGCAAGGTGCCTTGGTAGGTCGCCTTGTCCCAATCGCCGTGCTCTAGAGCGGTTGCTGTGGACTGTTGATGCAACACTTAAGGATGAGCTCATGTTCCGGGTAGTCCGCGAAAAGACGCTGTGCATCGAAAGCAACAGTCAAACGGCCTTTTCGCCGTCACGGACGGCATGAACACGAAAAGCCGTCCATGTTCGTCGTGCGATCGAAAACTAAAAAACTGCGGGAGTGCTGCTAGGTTAACGCGTCATGCGCTCGGTTTTGCTGCGGTGGAGTTTTGGACCCCCGAGATCTTGCGCGGCGGTTCTCCTCCTTTCGTCCGCAACCCTTGCAAGCTGTCGCAGCGCGCATGAAGCGCCCGACGCCGCGCCGCCACCCAATCTCGTCATGCCGGCGGCGAAGGAGAGCGAGCGAATGAAAGACGAGCTTTGGCGCCGCGCGACGGAAGGGGATCCCATCGATCTCGCACGTCTTGCCGATCGCGAAGGGGCGGGAGGACTTTTGGAGGGACTCGAGGATGGGGGCCCGATCGGCTTAGCCGCCCTGGCCGCACTTCCGTGGGCCGCTGATGCGGACGCGGCTTACCAGCGGCTCGGAGAAATCGTGCGGCAGCTCGACCCAGCCGCCACGGCGCCCGTCGTAGGGGCCATCGTCCGTATGGCGGCGCGCCCGCGCCGTCAGACCGAGCCCCTCGACCCCCCTGGACTGCGCTCCTGTGCCGAGGCTCTTCTGACGCTTGCCGAGCGTAAGAGCCTCGCCAAGGCCGTACGCGCACCCGCGATCTCCGCGCTTCGCATGCTGAGCGAAAGGGGCGCCGTCACCGCCGCGTTGATCCCGACCGATTTGGATCCGAAGTAGCCTCGCTGTGCTACCCGACCCGCTCGAGCCGCGGCATCTGAACGCGTCGATCCGCTCACCCGACGCGATCGTGCATGGCGGGCGGACGATGGCCCTTGGTGTAGGATGGAGGCATGGCGTCGATCCCTCGAGTTAGCGGCCTCGCATGAGCTCGAGCCCCTACGACAACGAGGCTTTCTTTCATCAACTGTTGCAGAAGGCGGTGTCGGCCGGCGCTAGCGACGTTCACATCAAGGTGGGACAGCCGCCCGGGGCGCGCGTCCGCGGTGACATGGTCTACTTTCGCGTCGATCGCATCAGCGCGGTCGACGCGGAGGCGGTGGCGCGCCACCTGCTCCGCGGGCTGAATCCGCCCGTCAATCTCGACGACGTACGTGAGATCGATTCCGCGTATGCGGTGCCGAAGCTCGGGCGCTTTCGCGTCAATGTTTATCGACAGCGCGGCAGCTTCGCGGCGGTTCTCCGTACCATTCCCGCGCAGATCCCGACCTTCGAGGAGCTCGGCGTCGCCGTCGCGTGCCGCGAGCTGGCCGAAAAACCGAGAGGACTCGTTCTCGTCGTCGGCGCCGCCGGCAATGGCAAAAGCTCGACGCTGGCTTCGATGATCGGCCATTTGAACCGATCGCAGCCCTTGCACATCGTGACGATCGAAGATCCGATCGAGTTCTTGCACACCGACGAGAAGAGCTCGGTGAGCCAGCGCGAAATTGGGATCGACACGCCGACCTTCGCCGGCGCGCTGCGGGCGGCGCTTCGCCAGGATCCCGACGTCGTTCTTCTCGGCGAGATTCGAGATGGCGAGACGATGGAGATCGCGCTCATGGCGGCGGAAACTGGCCACCTCGTGCTGTCGACCCTGCACACGCCCGACGTGTACCGCACCGTGCAGCGCATGCTGGCGCTTTCGACGGGGGATCCGAAGGAGGTGCGCGAGCGCATCGCCGACGTACTGCAAGGGATCGTCGCTCAGCGGCTCGTGCCGCGAAAGGACGCGCAAGGTCTCGTCCTCGTTTCGGAGGTGCTCATCGTCACGGGCACCGTGCGCGAAGCGCTCAAACGACCAGAGTCGAACCCCCCCCTCAAAGATCTCATCGAAAAGGGGACGCACCCCTATGGGATGCAGACCTTCGAAATGCACCTGAAGCACCTTTTGGCTCAAGGCATCATCGACATGGACGCGGCGCGCGCAGCCACGGGATTCTGACGGCGCGACGCGACGAGAAGGTGTTCGGCGGCGGCAAAGTGAGCTAGAACGCGGTCGCAATGGGCGTCCGGCACGATTTCACCTTCGGCGAGGTACGAAAGCTTTACGATCTTCCGCTCTTCGAGCTCATCGATCGGGCCCGCGCCGTGCATCTCGCGCACCATCCGGCCGGCTCGGTCCAGCTCTGCACCCTCCTCAGCGTCAAGACCGGCGGTTGCCCCGAAGACTGCGCCTATTGCCCGCAGTCGGCGCACTACGAAACGCCCGTGACCGGCGAGAAGATGTTGTCGGTCGAGGACGTCATCGACGCCGCCGACCGCGCGCGCACGGCGGGCGCGACCCGCTTCTGCATGGGCGCTGCGTGGCGGGAAGTCAAAGACGGTCCTGCGTTCGAGCGTGTCCTCGACATGGTCCGCGGGGTAAAAGGGCTTGGCCTTGAGGCGTGCTGCACGCTCGGAATGCTCACCGAGGACCAGGCGCGACGCCTCAAGGATGCGGGGCTCGACGCCTACAACCACAACATCGATACCTCGCGTGAGCACTACCGTTCGATCATTTCGACCCGCACCTACGACGATCGACTGCGAACGCTACGTGCTGTGCGCGAGGCGGGGATCACAGTGTGCACGGGGGGCATCATCGGCATGGGAGAATCGATCGACGATCGGTGCCGCATGTTGCTCGAGCTGGCGACGCTCGATCCGCACCCGGAGAGCGTTCCCATCAATGCCTTGATGCGCGTCGAAGGCACGCCCTTGGCGGCGCTCGATCCGGTCAACCCGCTCGATCTGGTGCGCATGATCGCCTGCGCGCGCATTCTGATGCCGAAAGCGATGGTCCGCCTTTCGGCGGGGCGCACCGAGATTCCGCGCGAAGCACAGCTCATGTGCCTCTACGCAGGTGCAAACTCCATTTTCTACGGAGAAAAGCTGCTCACGACCGCCAACCCCGAAAAGGACGCAGACGTTTCGCTGCTTCGCGAGGCGGGGCTCGTGGCCCTGCCCCCCATTGCCGTGGCGAACGGCGCTACGCAGGGCGTGCCGGCGGCAAGCTCCGAGCCGGCGCGCGCTCTTGGTGGAAGCGCTCGCGCGCTTCCCGGTGCGTGACCGATCGCGTGGCGCGTTGACAAGGGTGCGCTAGCCTGGTCTAAACGAAAAGTCGCTAGGGGTGCCTCGATCAAGGCTGAGAGGGCCGTGAAAATCGGCCGACCCTTCGAACCTGAACCGGGTCATGCCGGCGGAGGGAAGCGGCGGCCCACCTCGGTGCCCCCTCTTCTTCCGCGATGGGAGAAGAACAGATGAGCGGGACCACGAAGAACATCGGTGCTGTCGACGAAGCGCGCCTTTCGGCGATCACCACCGCGCCTTTGCCGGCGTCGCGCAAAGTCTACGCGCGCGGGTCGCTTCATCCGTTTTTGCGCGTGCCGATGCGCGAAATTGCGCAGGCGCCCACCCACATGCCGCTAC
>Ga0193706_1000883_pt1 | contig 14779 bp, 12 predicted proteins | sample U3c1metaG_FD_160130 | JGI IMG/M metagenome (GOLD analysis project Ga0193706, IMG submission 160130) | Soil microbial communities from a riparian zone of the East river system, Colorado, United States - U3c1 | ecosystem: Environmental > Terrestrial > Soil > Riparian zone | place: USA: East River... | reverse complement strand
GCTTCTGATCTTTGGGGTGGTGCGCGATGGGAATGCCAATCTCGCCCGAGGTGGCGAGCCCGGCACCGTGACACACGAGCAGGTAGCGCTTTTCGACTGCGCCCGCCTTGAGGCCTTTGGAGAGCACCTCGAATGCCGCTTCGGATCGCGCCGCGAGCACCACGCCCGAGGTGTCGGTATCGAGTCGATGGACGAGGCCCGGCTCCCGCGGCGAATAGCCGACCGCTGCCATTTCCGGGTAGTGCCCTACGAGCGCGTTGGCGAGCGTGCCAATCTCACCGTCTTCGACCGGGGCCGTCGGTTGGCCGGCGGGCTTTTCGACCACCACCGCTTGCGCGGTCTCGAGGCGCACGACGAGGGACGCGGTCGACTCTGGCACGGCATTGGGCCCGCTCGTGTCGGGCATGGCGATGACGACGTGATCGCCTTGTCGCGCGAGATCGCCTTTGCGCGGGCGCTTGCCGTTGATGCGAACGCGCCCTTCTTCGAACAGCCGCCGCGCCCCTTTGCGGCCGAGGCCCGGAACGACGGTGATGACGAACTTGTCGAGGCGCTCACCCGCTTGCGAACCTTCGACGACGAAGCGCTGATCCGACATGAGATGGCTATTCTCGATCTCTTACCTGAAATCGCAGGTGGAGCAATTGCTGGCGCGCCGAGTTCGCGATTCGCTGTAGGTCAGGGTAGCGCTCCGGAGACATCGAGCCCGACGACGGGCTGACTCGGGCCAAAACCTGGCAGCGACTCGGCGATGACGCCGACGCCGAAGCGCGGCAGTGACAGTGCGGCCGCAGGCGCCGGGGCAGTTTTGCGCGTCCAGAGCCACGCCGCGATGCCGCCCGCCACCGTCGTGCCCATCGTCGTCAGGAGAAACGCGCGGTCTCCTCCTTCTGTGCGATCGCGCACGATGAACGGGCTCGCCGCGGCAGCCCCTGCGAGCCCTCCGAGACCAGCACCGAGGTCGATGATGAGAACCCGCGACGGTTCGACCTCGAGCCGCGTCGCCGCGGCGCCCGCGATCAAGACGCCCGCCGCGGTGCCGATCCCGAGCCCGCGATGCGGCGTCTCGCTGGACCCGTTGCGGATGGCAAGCTCGGTCATGCCGCCGAGCACGAACCCGAAGGCGCCCCCAGAGTGGGTGAGGAGCGCGCCGCCCTCGCTCATTCCGCCGCCGATGGCGAGAGACGCTGTCGTGAGGCCGAGTCCGGTGAGCGCGCCGACGATGGCGTACCCGTATTCGCTGGAGGGGTCGACTTGGCGGCGGCTCCGCGCGAGAAATAGGCCAGACATGGCCGGCCACCACGCGCCGGCCGAGAGGTACCACGCATCGCCGAGCCCCACGTCCCACTCTTCGGCAATAATGGCGGAAGCGCCCAACCCGAGTCCGGTGCCGAGCGCCATGAGCGGGAAGAGCAGACGCGGGTCGTCACTGCCGCTCCCCCTCTGCACCGAATATCCGACGAAGCCGCCGAACAGCGCGGAGTTGAAGGCGAGGGTCGCGCGTCCCTGTGATCGCGCCGGCACGGCGAACGTCGGCACCGGCTCGGAGCGGGCAGGGCGCGGCGGGACCGTTTCCGACGCCGCCGGTGCCCGCTTGCTGACCACGTCGCGGAGCATGACGACGGTGCGCACCGCGAGATCGGCCGCCTTGACCGGCTCGGCGCGCACGATCACGGTCTTGGTCCCCGGTGCAACCGCGGCCAAACGCACGACCGACTCCGAACCGCGCGCGTCGACGCTGGGGTAAATGACCCAGCGGCCGCCCTTGCTCGCGCGCGCCACGAGCTCGACGTCCGTGAGCTCGCGGGCGTCTTGGGTGGAGCGCTCGGAGAGGTCGAGCGTGAGACCGAGATCCTGAATAGCGTCGCTCAGCAAAAGATCGAGTTTTTGGGCCTGCGCGCTGGCGAGCAGCTCGCGGCTCGTCGGTCGCTCGATGGTGCTCGCCTCTGCTCCCCCGACGATCGCCGTGCGCAACAGGAGGACCTCCTCCATCGCGCGCGGCGCATCGGTCACCGATGACACCGACGGAGGTGCCTCGCCGGAGCGGGCGACCGGCGGCGCAGCGGAATTGGCGGGAGCAGCGGGCGGCGGCTCTTCGCGCGCGGGCGGCTCGGCGTCGGCGCGCGCTGCCGCGGCCAGGAGCGACGCCGCAGCGAGCGCGCGAAACGAGCGTTGGCGGTGGGAGGACTTCACCGGGAGCATCAGAACATCACGATGCCCATGATCCATGCGTCCCACAGGTTGGAGTCATCCGTTTTGAAACGCCGTCCGACGGCATCGATGGTGGGACGATAGTGCGGGTTGGGAATGCCGCTCGCGCGAACCGAGCCGGGCGTCGTGGCAGTGGCCGGGGTTTCGACGCGGCACGGACCGCTTTGCCCGATGTTGCCGCTGAAATCAGAGTTGCAGGCTTGATCGGCCGTAATGAGATGGCTCTGGTCGCGCGTGAGCCCGCCGCCGGCGGTGAACTTGATGTATTCGCCGGCTTGCCAGGTCACCGAGACAGAAGCGCGGATCGACGCATACGCCGAGACGTCGGTGATGCCGGTGAAGTAGACGCGTTGCGAGCCCGCATCGACAACCGTCCCACCGGGCGCAGAGGGATCGGCCTTGTAAGCGGCGTAGGCGGCGCGTCGCAGCGATAGCGCGCTCGAAGAGCCGAGCGCGTCGAAGAGCTCGCTGTAGTCGCGCCCCTCGGATCGGTACGAGCCCGCGACACGGCCGTCGAAGGTCACGCGCTGAAAGCTCTCGCGCTGCTCCCAAGGGATGACCTGCAGACCGACATACACCCACCCCTGCAAAGGCGGATGCGCGACGAGCGCGCCTTTTAGGTCGGTGGAACCGAAATCGCTTTTGGCTTGGGGAAACTCGAAGAGGGCACGAAAGCCGGTGTAGGGCTCGATGTACTTGATGCGCTTCGAGATGGTCGAGTGAAACTCGAGAGCCGTGGTGCCGCGCGTAATTCCCGGCGACCTCCAACCTTTGACGTTGCCTTCCTCGACACCCGGCACGTCGCCGGCAACGCCGTTGCGGTTGACGTCAGAAGGCTGCGCGCAGCGGCCAGGACCCCCGTTGGTCGGTTCCGACGGGAGCGATCCGTTGCAGGCGTGCATCGGTTCGCCGACGCTGAACCTCGCCTCGAAGCCGCCCATCCAAGTGGGTTTACTGGGATCGCGGTGTTGGTTCATGAAGCCGAAGTCGAGGCCGACCGCGAGGTACTCGACGCCGCTGCGCTGCGGCGAGTTGAAAGGCAGGGTGAAGATCGGCGCCCCGTCGTTCGGTCCGCCGGCGAGCACGACGTTCTGCTGTCCAGCGCTGCCCTCGAGATCGGTGAGCTTGCGATCATTCGATAGAACGATCGGCATGCGCAGGAAGAGCGCAATGTCGTGGTAAAGCCCGATGTCGGCGCGGGTGTTGAGACGCGACGTATTTTCCTCGTAAGTCGCGACGTTCATGTTGGAGGACGTGAATCCTCCCGTCGAAAGCCCGGGATTCGCTCCATTTCCGATGGTGCTCTCGCGGCGGATGTGCGCGCGCTTCCAGGCGTACTGGTAGCCGAGCGTCAGGTGGAGATCGAAGACGTCATCGCCGTCGAAGGCGTCGATGACGTTGGTGACCTCGCCAGGCTCGGAAAGCATGCGCGGTTCGCCCGCCTGACGAGGCTCGTCCGCATGAGCGGACGATGCTGCCGCCACAATGGCGAGCGTGCCCGCGGCGAGACGATGCCCCCCAATCCACGCCCGCGAAACCGCGCGGGACGCACGCCTCGCCGCGCTCGGCGAGACGATTGTGGTCCGAGACCCGGTCGAGGCGCGCGATGTTGCTGGACGGCGGCCGCTCTTGGCTGCCGGATCCCTCATCGCCTTCTCCCGCTGCGCTCGGTCCGCATGCGCTTGCCCGACAGGGGACGCTAGCGGCGCGCGGGCAAGGGTGTCAATTGATAAGCTCTCCCGCCACGCAGCCGCCCTTTTTGGGCGAGTCTCGCGTCCGGCCCACAGCGCGCCTATGGCGCGCCCTTCCATGTCGCGTCCGCCCTCTCGAGATCGGCGCGATCGGCGGCATGGGCAGCCGGGGCGAGCGCCCCCCCCGCCCACGCCGCCTCACAAGCAGCCCGAGCCTGCTGCCTTGCGCGAACGTGAGCGAACGCGAGATCACCGAGCTCCCCGCGTGCCCCATCGCGGGGTAAGCCCACGCGCTGAGCCGCTTGCCGCGCGGCGGCTGCTCGGCGAATGCATTCCGCCACGAGATCCCCGATCCAACGAGCGATCGTACCCTCGGGTCTCTGCACCGCGAAGGTAACGCCCGGCGCGAGCGCGATCGCCTCCCCTGCGGCAAGCCGATGACCGCGCGAAGCGTCTTGGCCAGCCCCCCCGGGGGCGGCCGTGACGCCACCATTTGCGGCGAGGAAGGTGGCCTGCCCAGTGATCACGGCGATCGCCACTCGGGCCGCATCGCGATCGGGGACCGTAATCTCGATCTGCGCATCGCTGAATCGCACCACACCGAGCGGTGAGGCGATCCATACGTCCGCCCCGGGCCGCACACCTGCCCCGGGAAACGCGGTCACCTTCCCATACGACAGCCGGACGGCTTCGTCTCCGCCCGGACACGCTTCGGCGAGGGCGGGTCCGACCAGCGTGATCTCGCGGGTGCTCACCGTTGCCTGCACCGTGAGCTCGGTGTCGGGCCCGAGCTCGAGAAGGCCGCCTTCGGGCACGAGATCGCCGCGCGCGAGTGGCGTCCTTGCCGCAACATCGCCCAAGTCGCGCTCTCCCGGGCCGTGGCGCTCCTCTTTTTGCTCCGAGTGTCCCGCAAAGCGGGGCATTGCGGTTGCGGTGCCGCGCAAAGCCATGACGCGACAAGCACGGCCCACGGCCGCCCTGAATCCGCCCACGTCGGCAGCAGCCACGACCAACGGCGTGTCACCGTGCGCGATCCCTGCCCGTGGGTCGATTGGGGACGCCCCGCCATCCGCTTCCGTCCGCTGGTTTCGGCAGGACGAGAGCGCTGCCGCGCAGCACCACCCGGCCAAGGCACCGTACCGGCTCGCGACGGCGAGCCAGCGTCGGTTCGTCAAGGCGAGGCCGGGCCGGGCGATCCGCCACCTGCCGCGCGATGCCGTGTGCCGTACGGATCGGTGGTCTCTTCCTCTTCTTCCACGAGATCCGGGAAGATCTCGGCCGTGACGTCCTCGGCGGTGAGCTCGGCGCGCGCGACGCGCAAATCTTTGGACGTCTGATCGAGACGATCGGCGAGCACGCCGAGGAATTGCCAGAGGAGCTTCACGGCGAGCTCATGCTCCTTGCGGAGGATCTCGAAGAAATCGCCACGGCGAATGACGATGAGCTCGCAGGCGCCTTCCGCGTGGATGGTGGCGCTGCGCGGAACGCTGCGGATGAGTGCCATTTCGCCGAAATGCTCGCCCGAGCCGAACGTCGTGAGCACCGCCTCGCCGCGCGACACCCTGACCCGGCCGGAGAGCACCGTGAAAAGCTCGTCGCCGCGATCGCCTTCTTTGATGACCAGCTCGCTCGCGGCGTACGCCCGCACATCGGCGACCTGCATGACGCGCAGCATCTCGCGCTCGGAAAGCCGCGAGAAAAGCGGCATCTTGGCGAGCACCTCGCGCTTCAACGCGAGCTTGCGGGCCCGCTCAGTGTCGTCATGCGTGCCCTCCCCAAGGCGCACGACGATGCTGGTGATGTTGTCTTTGCCGCCCGCGCCATTGGCAAACGCGATGAGCTGGGCTACGGCGGCATCGCCGTCCACTTCGGAAAGGTAGGGCGTCAGGTCTTCGGGCGCATGCACGTACCCGTGCAGACCATCGGAGGCGAGCAGGAACTGGTCGCCCGGTAAGAGCTCGATGAGCAAGGTATCGATCTCGACCCGTTCGTACACGCCAACTGCGCGCGTGATCGCATTCTTGTGGGCGACCTTTTCGATTTGATCGCGGGTGAGCTTGCCGCGCTTGATGAGCTCGTTGAAGACGGTGTGGTCCTCGGTGAGCTGCTGCACCTTGCCGCCGCGCATCATGTAGATGCGGCTGTCGCCCACGTGGGCAATGAATCCCTTGTTGCCGACGATGAGCAGCGACGAAAGGGTCGTTCCCATGCCGCGCTTCTGCTTGTCGCCTTGCGCCTCTTCGTGAATGCGCGCGCACGCGCGCTGCACCGCGAATTCGAGGAGGTTCAAGATGTCGCGGGCCGTGACCTTGGCCGCGCCGGTGGCGCCGTTTTCGTAGTCCTCGATAAGCGGCTTCTCTTTTTTGACCTCGTCGTGGACGGTGCGCACCGCGAGCGCGCTCGCGACCTCGCCGGCCGCGTGGCCCCCCATGCCATCGGCCACGACGAAAAGGCCGAGCTTCTTGTCGACGAGGTAGTTGTCCTCGTTGTGATCTCTGACTTTGCCTACGTCGGTCGCGGCGAAAAAACGGATGTTTTCTTCGAGGCCCATTCGCGAGAGACGCTCCCGACACGAGCATATCCCAAGCGTCTAGCGCGCCGCACGCTCAAACGGCAGCGCACTCCGAGCCGCCCACCTCGGCGACGTTTCTCGGCCACGTTCCCAGCCAAGACCGGCTTTCCACCGAGCGCGCGCCCGAGGTCGGAGATGGTAGACTCCGCGCGCCTGGGCCGAACGGCTCGCGCACACTCATCCATCATGCCAGAAGAGCGAGCCTCGGAATCCCGCCTGAACGAGATTACACGCCGTGCCCTGGACGGCGACGTGGAGGGCGCAGTGGCCGAGCTGCGTGAGGTGCTGGCGGGCGCGCCCGAGGACGATACGGCGTGGCTGACGCTCGGCATGGTGCTTTCCTCGGGCGGCCGATGGCGCGAAGCGAGCGAAGCCCTCGCCGAAGCGGTCCGGCTCGACGGCGAGGTGCTCGCGGCACGGATGGCCTTTGCCCGCTCCCTCGAAAAGAGCGGAAAGCTCGATGACGCCGCGTTCCAGCTGCTCCAAGCGCAAAAGCTCGCCCCCGACGATCCACGGCCGCTCAAGGAGCTCGGCGCCGTTTTCTACAAGAAGGGGCTCTACGATAAATCGGTGCAGTTTTTGGTGCGTGCGCGCGGCTTGGCCCCCACCGATGCACGTATTTTTTATGCGCTCGGCCTCGCGCAAGAAGCGCGGCGCGATCCGGGGGCGGCCATTGCCTCCTATCGGGACGCGATTCGGCTCGATCCCAAGTTCGCCGATGCCCGAAAGACGCTCGCCGACGTGCTCGCCGCCATGGGGGAGCACGAGCAGGCGATCGGCGAGCTCGACGCGCTTTTGATGCTCGAGCGAACCAACGAACAGGCGGCCATCAATCGCGAAGTGCTCGCCAAGGCGCTCGAGGAGATGAGCGCGCGCCGCCTCCTTGGCAAGACCGAGCGGGAGCTAGAAAGAAGCGCGCTCGTCCAAGAAGGACAGCTCAAGCGACGCGGCGAGATCCCAAGAGCCGACGACGATCCGCCGAGCGTCGCGCGCGTCGTCCGTTACGGGAAGGGTCTCGCCGAGGTCCTGATCGGGCTCACGACAGAGGGCGCCATGGAGAGACTCATGCTCGTCCTCGTCGACCCCGAAAAAGCCGCCAAAAAGAGGGACGACGTCTTTCGCGTGACGGTGGTGGGGACGAGCGGGCGCCGCGAGCCGGCCAACTATGCCACGGCCGTGACCCTCACCTTCTTGCGCGAAGCGCTAGGCGCACCCATGACCCAGGCCAGCGAGCTTTATGCGCGCCTCCTCGGGGGCGAAAAGAGCATCGACTGGAGCGGCGCGAGACTCGCTTTCGCGTCGGTGCCGAATCCCACCGGCAAGGGAGAGCCCATGCACGGCGTCTCGGTCACGCTCTTGTCCGCGGCACCGTAGTCGCGACTACCCGCAATCTTTTTCGCACTGCTGGCGTTGGTTGGCGCACTCGAACTTGCACGTGACACGTGACTTGTCGTCGTTTTTGAAGCGCTCTTCGCACCCATCGAGACAATCGGACGCTCGACGATTGCACTGCTCGGTGCAGGATGGCGTGCCGGTCGGGGGGGTGGTGGGCACGGGCGCCGTCTCGGAGGAGACCACCGGAATCGCGATGTGAAGCCCGCCGAAGAACGTGAGCGCGGCGACGATCGCTTGCAGCACCGACGGCATCCGTTTCCTTTTCATGGTTAGGCCGCGACCGGCGCCGTCGCCAGCTTGACCCCGTCGCCCCCCGTCTCGAAGAAGTGGAGGCGGTTGAGATCGATGTGCATGGGGCGCGTTTCGTTCGGCGAAAGGCCGCGATGGGCGTCGATGTGCGCGACGATGCGGCCGTGGCTCGCGGTCGAAAGATAAACATCCATCTTGTCCCCGAGCGGCTCGACGACGCCGACCTTCATGGGCAAGACGTTGTCCTTCATCCCCATCGCGCCGATGGGTCGGTCGCTGATGGCCTGGGGGCGCACGCCCATGACGACCTTGGAGCCCACCTTGGCATCGAGCGCGTCTTTGGCCCAATCGGGAACGGCGAGCTTGCCCGACCCTTCGTCGAACCAAAGCTTCTCGCTTTCGCGGGCGATGGTTCCCTCGAAAAAGTTCATGGCCGGCGTTCCCACGAAACCCGCGACGAACCGGTTGATAGGGCGGTGATAGACGTCGAGCGGCGCCCCGCACTGCTGAATGACGCCGTCCTTCATCACGACCACGCGGTCACCCAGCGTCATCGCTTCTTCTTGGTCGTGGGTCACGTAGATGGTCGTGCTCCGGAGATCCATGTGAAGGCGTTTGATCTCCGCGCGCATCTCGCCACGCAACTTGGCATCGAGGTTGGAGAGCGGCTCGTCGAACAAGAAGCACTTGGGGTCGCGCACGATGGCGCGACCGAGCGCGACGCGCTGCCTTTGGCCGCCGGAGAGCGTCTTCGGCTTGCGATCGAGCAGCTGCTCGATGCCGAGGATCTTGGCGGCCTTCCTCACCTTTTGCTCGATGACGTCGCGCGGCGTTTTGCGGAGCTTTAGCGCGAACGACATGTTCTCGAACACGCTCATGTGTGGATAAAGAGCGTAGTTCTGGAACACCATGGCGATGTCGCGGTCCTTGGGGGGCACGTCGTTGACGAGGCGCTCGCCGATGTGGATGGTGCCCGCCGTGATGTCCTCGAGACCCGCTACGCAGCGCAGCGTCGTCGACTTGCCGCAGCCAGAAGGGCCAACGAAAACAACGAATTCCTCGTCGGCGATGTCCAAGCTGAAGTTCTGCACGGCCTTCATGCCGCCGGGGTACACCTTCTCGACATCCGTCAGTACGACACGTGCCATGGCTTCCGCTCGCTCGTCTCGGACCGCGGCTACTGCTCGTGAGTCGCTCGGGCCTTGGCGAGATTCTTACCAACTTCTCGCACCCCGCTCAAGCAAGGGCCCCCTCGGGTCGCCCCTGGCGGCGGCTCACGCGCTTTCGAGGAGGCCCAAGTCGAAGAGGGACGCGTGTCCCCCGCCCCCGACAATCACATGATCGACGAGAGGTGTGCCGAGCACCGATGCCGCTCGTGCCACCAGTTGCGTAAGGCGGATGTCTTCGTCGCTTGGGGCGGGATCGCCGCTCGGATGGTTGTGTACGAGAACGAACGCGCTGGCGCCGTCGCGAAGCGCGGCCCGTAAAATGTCGCGGGGGTCGACGGCGCAGCCGTGCAGACCGCCTTCCGCGACCCGCCGTGCTGCGCGAAGCCCATTGCGGCCGTCGAGCGCGAGCATCCACAGCTGCTCGTGATCGAGGCTCGAGAGCCTTACCCGTGCCCAGCGCGCCACCTCATCGGACGACGCCAGGTTCAGGCGCGGCCCATGGTTCGACCGCATCAGGACGCGGCGACCGAGCTCGAATCCAGCCGCTATCCGCGCCGCCTTGGCCACGCCCACCCCAGGCGTGTCGGCGAGCGCGTGCGGGCCAGAACGCGAAAGCCCCAAGAGCCCTCCCCACTGCTCGAGCAGATCGGCACTCACCCGCTGCACGGGGCGCCCTTTTTCACCGGTGCCGAGAAGCACCGCCAAGAGCTCGAAATCGGCCAACGTGTCGAAGCCCTCGGAAAGCCCTCGTTCACGAGGGAGCAGCGCGAGCGGCATCGTTCCTGGCGTCACGTCGGTCATGAGCGCCCACCAAGCACGTCCTGGACCAAAGGTCAGTTGCGGTGATCGTTGCGCGGAGGCGACCCTCGCGGACGGCGGAGGTGGCGACGGCCCGGCGCGCCGCCAAACGACGACCCGACGCGCAAGGGCCATCCTTTCCGGTGTACGCTGGACCTCCCCCGCGGAAACAAGGAGCGACCATGGCTGCGAACATTCCCGATAAATTCGTCGATCTTTTCACGAAAAAGGCATTTGGCAATCTCGCAACGCTGATGCCCGATGGCTCGCCGCAGGTCACGCCGGTGTGGATCGATTACGACGGCAGTCACGTGATCATCAATTCCGCGCGCGGGCGGCAGAAGGACAAGAACATGCAGCGCAACGCCAAGGTCGCGCTGTCGATCCTCGACCCCGACAACCCCTACCGTTACCTCGAGATTCGCGGGAAAGTCGATGCCATCACCGAAGAAGGCGCAGACGCGCACATCGACAAGATGGCTCAAAAATACATGGGCAAGGACAAGTATCCTTGGCGGCGTCCTGAAGAGGTCCGCGTGCTCTACAAGATCCTCCCCACCAAAACCACGCAGATGGGCTAGTCGATCCGCTGCGGTTCACCCGCGGGCAGCAGCCGCAAGAATGCGTCGACGGCGCGGCCGACGACCTCGGTTTCCTGTCCATCGAACGTGAGCTTGGTGCGATAGCTGGGATCGGACCATTTCGGGTAGGAACCCACCTCGACGTCGGGGTGGGTTGCGACCACGGCGTCGAGCAACGGTTTGAGCTCCCCCTCGTCGAGCTTAGTGTAAACGGCGCGACTCACGAACGGGCGCCCTCCCCCGAGCCGCTCGCGCACGTGCGTGAGCTTCATCCGGAAAACCTCGGGGATGCCGGGCAGGAGCCATACGTTGCGCATCACGATGGTCGGCCACGCGACTTCGGTGTTGCTCGTCAGCTCGGCGCCCTCGGGAATCAGCGCCATGCGCAAATGGGCTTCGTTGCACCGCTCGCGGTAATGGCCCCGCAGCATGGCGGCCATCGCGGCGCTCTCCACGACGGCGACGCCAAAGGCGCGCGCCACACCTTCGACAGTCAGATCATCGTGCGTCGGGCCTACGCCGCCGCTCGTGAAAACCACGCTGTACGCGTCGGCAAGGGCCTTCACCTCGGCGGCGATGACGTCGATTTCATCGGGGATCGTCACCACGCGGCGCAGGCGAATACCGAGCTGTCCCAGCGTCTTCGCCAAGACGAAGAGGTTCTCGTCCTGAACTTTGCCCGACAGCAGCTCGTTGCCGATGAGGAGAACCGCGGCGGTCTTCGCGGTCGACCTATCCGCCATCGAGCTTTGCCTCGAAGGGGCGGGTCAAGGGCTCACCATCGGGGTCGACGCCAAGGAGCTCCTCGATGCGCCGTTCCGCGCGATCGAGTCGGCGCTGCGATACGCGCGCCAGCCCCACACCTTCCTCGAACAATCGCAGGGAAGCTTCGAGGGGCAGGTCACCGCGCTCGAGCTGCTCGACGATGTGGCCGAGCCGCCGAATCGCGTCTTCGAACGACATGTCCGCGGCCGCCGTAGCCAAGTCGCCAAGCCCCGTTGCCGGGTCCGATGAAGGCTCGGCCGCCGCGTACCCGGCTCCGTTGCCGGCAGCGTGGGCCGTCGGTTCAGCGGGGGGGTTCGGCTTCGGCTCCCTCATGGCCCTGAGCGTCATACCAGAGGGGTGAAGATGCAAGGCGGAACGACGCTGCGCCCGCGGAAACGCCGGGGACGACGAGCATGCCGTCGGGATCGGCTACCACCGGAAGCGCGAGACCCCCGGCATCGAGGAGACGCCCCGCACGCTCGTGCAGCGCGGCGGTGCCGGCGGCCGAGCTCGGAGCCAACGTGATCCACGCGGCATAACATCCGCCGACACGCGCTTCGGTCCCTGCGCATCCAGCTCCGAACCGGCCGAGCGGCAGAGGGAGCTCACCGCGGAGCGCCAGCCGCGCGGTCTCGCGCACTTGCTCGTCGGGGTCGAGCTTGGCCGCGAGGTCGAGCGTGGCGAGGCGCTGCGGCTCGCGACGGTGCCCGAGCGCGACCACGATGGCCCGGCGAACACGTGGCATTTCTTCGAAGCGCCACGCGCTCGCCAAGCGCGCGACCGCGTCGGCAAGGGGGCTCAGTGCGAGCCCGAAGGCGGCATGCGCACGCAGTACGGGGTCGATGCTGTCGAGCGCCCGACCGAGACGCCGCTTTTCCAAAAGCCGCTCGCGCGGACCGAGCGCGACGACGGCGAGAGGCGCGAATGGTTCCTCCGATTCGGCCCATTCCGCGAGACGCAGCGTGGAGACGGGAGCCGAAGCGTCGGGCGAAGCCGCGAGGACGATGGCGAGCGCAGTTCTCGTCAGCGGGTCGCTCTCGGTCGCCAGCCGCGCGCGGCACGCTTCGAGCGCGCTCGGGCGTGCCACCAAGGAGGCTCGTGCAGCGGCGCGAACGATCACCGGATCGCGTGAGCCAATGAGCTCGCGCGCATCGACCTTTCCGAGGATCGCGAGTCCGAAGGCCCCTGCCGCCCGATCGGCCGCATCGCGCGAACCGAGCAGCTCGTCCAGGCGAGCCGCGAGCCCACTCGGTGCGTCGCCGAGCGCGAGCGCCCGCACGCTGCCTGCGCGCGCGACCAGCCGCGCGAGGTTGGCGTCGTCGGCAGCTTTTTCGAGAGCACGGCGAGCGTCGCTTCCCGGAGCGCGCGCGAGCGCGAAGGCCGCGTCTCCGGCGCGCTCCGGATCGCGGAGCGCCTTCTCCAGCAAGCGCACCGCTGGCTCGCCGCCGAGCCGACCGAGCAAGACGATCCCTCGTCTTGCCCCATCGCCCCCCGCTTTCACCGATTCTTCGAGCCCGGGCAAAAGCTCGACACCAGGAGACTGCGCCGCGACACCCAACGCCACGTCGCGCGCTTCGGGCGCTGAAAGCAGCGGCAACAGCGCGAGTCGACCGCGGGGTGCCCCGCTCGCGAGGAGCACCTCGATTCCGCGCAGCTTGAGGTACGGATCGCTCGAGGACGCCCAGGTCTCGGCGATGGGCACCTGCTCTTCGTCGCCGAGCCGAGCGAGCGCCATCGCCGCCGCGGCCCGCGACCGTTTGCTCTCTTCTGCGTCGTCGGGCGTGTCCGGACGGTCGGACCCACTCGCGGCCGAGGCGCGCAAAAGGCCACGCGCCAGCGTGCCCCTCAGCAGCGTCATCGCGCGCACATCGCCGAGGCGCCCGAGGAGCTCGCAGAGCGGCGCGGGCAAACCTTCGCTTCCATTTCCGAACGAAGCGAGCGATCGCGGTGGATAGGCGAGAAGCGCGCGCGCGGCAGCGTCGCTCGCGGGGCCTCCTTGTCGCAACGCGCCCACCAAGACGTCGACGGCGCGGGCATCGTCGCTCGCCGCGAGGGCCATGGCGGCCGTTGCGCGCACGAGCGCGAGCAGAGGCACGCCCCCCGCCTCTACCGCCAGCTCCTTGGCGAGATGCTGTCGCACGGCCTCGCGCGAGGCAAACGGCGCGAGCCCGCGCACCGCCGTCAATCGTGCGCGCACGTCGCGAAAGACCGGCCCACCTTCGGCGAGCGCGCGCAAAAGGCGGTCCACCCCCTCGCGCTGTCCCGAGCTCGTCAGACGCTCGACCCCGCGCACTCGGTCCTCGGAACTGTCGGAGAAAATGAGCCGCTCGGCAACCGTGACGGCCAAGCGGCTCTGGAGCGACCCCACGCGCTCGCGATCGGGCGATGCGACGACGGCCGCGCCCGAGGGGCGCCCCGTCCCGACAGGTTGCGCGTTCGCCGCCGTCACGACGCCGGCGATGAATCCGATCACCAGCCTGGCGACGGCCCGCCGCTTCATGGTTTGGGCACATCCTCTGCGTTGGGTGGCGCGCCCGAGGCCGGAGGCGCGGGTACCGCCGAGTTTTGCGGCGCGGGAGCGGGCGCGGTCGGTCCCGGCGGCGCTGCATCGGGGCTCGGAACGGGCTGCCCCGGACTCGGCTGGGTCGGCGCGGGGACAGGCTGCGTCGCGCCGGGCAGAGCCCCGGATTCGCTCGACGGAGCTGCACTCTGCTCCGGCGCCGGTTCCGGCTGAACGAACAAGAGCGCCCCGAACCCATTGGCCCACACGCCGGGCTGTGTCGCTACCGCTTTCCAACCGATCGTCTCCGCTACCCCATCGCGCAGCGAGAAGCCGCGCACGGTTTCCACCGCGGCGAAAGCCTGGGCGAGCGCGGCTTGCTGATCGAACGTCGATTCCGTTTTGGGGCGAACGCCGATGGCCACGATCCAACTCGGATGATGATTGAGCTCGACCGCGAGCGCTCGCAAGAGGAGGATACTCGCTGGATCGAGCTCGGGTGCCTCGCGCGAGCCTTTGAACTTCATCGCGCGTGCGAACCTGATGGTGCGATCGTTTCCCTTCTCTTGGATGGATACGAGCGGCTTTCCGCCCACGTCGGGACACCCGTCTTCATCGGTTACGCCGTTGAAAACCTCGGGCTCTTCTGGACATTTGTCGACGCTGTCTTCCCACGTATCGCCGTCGCGATCGGTGAGCGGACAACCGAGCCGATAACCCGGAGTCTCCCCGGCGGGCAGGTTGGGGCACGCGTCGTCGGCGTCGGGCACCTCGTCTCCGTCATTGTCAGGATCGGGACAGCCGTCGGCGTCCTCGAACCCATCGATGTCTTCCGCCTTGCACGGACA
>Ga0193706_1000882_pt1 | contig 14781 bp, 12 predicted proteins | sample U3c1metaG_FD_160130 | JGI IMG/M metagenome (GOLD analysis project Ga0193706, IMG submission 160130) | Soil microbial communities from a riparian zone of the East river system, Colorado, United States - U3c1 | ecosystem: Environmental > Terrestrial > Soil > Riparian zone | place: USA: East River... | reverse complement strand
GGCGCCGCTCCGTCCGCTCGTTCTTTGGCCCGGGTGGATTGCGCGGAGCACGAATCACGTTGGGGCGGTTGCGCAAAGTGCGAATCACGTTGGAGCGGTTGCAGAACGCGCGGATCACGCTAGGACGGGTGTGCGCAAAGAACGAATGCCCTTCCGCGGGCAATGACACGAAGATGACGAAGAAGTAGGCGGAAGAGCAGCGGTGTCCTTTGCGGCGCGCGAGCACGGATGCTAGCGTGCGAATTGTCGCTTCGTTTGCGTCGGAGTCCGTATGTCGCGCGAGCAAAATGTGCCGCTCCTGCTGTGGATCTCCACGGCGATCCTTGCGCACATCGCCACGGGTGGTGGTGCGGAGCAAGCTGCGCGCATTCTCGAGGATAGGTCCGAGCTGCAGTCGTTCGCGCGGACCATCCGCGGAAAATTGCAGCCGTCCCCGATCATCGAAATCGCGTTCGAAAACGTGGCCGTGGCGCCGCCCAGCGAGCCGCCACCCGAGCCCACGCCGAGCCAGGACGTGATCACGGAGAAGAAACGCGACAAGAAAGCGGAGGTCGCCAAGGCCAAGCCGCCCGAGAAGAAGGTGGAGGCCAAGAAGATCGTGCTTCCGACGATGGTGTCGCCGGCCACGCCTCCTCCGCCGCCACAGCCCCCGCCGGTCGACCACCGCATCGCCGTCAAACAGCACGCGGCGCCCGATCAAGACGACAACCCGACGGCGCATTTCATCGCCGACGAGGCGAACCACGTCAAAGAAGAGTCGGCCGCGCAGATCACCGCGCACGACCGCGACGACACCAATCCGACGCCGGGGGGCAATCACGCGGGCGCGCCCGATCGCCCCGGCAATGCCGAACAGACGAAAATCGGCGACAGCGAGGATCATCCCGGCGATCCGACGCACGCGCCCGGCGAGAACGCGAGCAGCGCAGATACCGCGCACACGCAAAAGGGTACAGCCGCGCAAACGCGCGGCGACTCGAACAAGCATCCCGCCCCCGGCCTCGAGCCGAACCCCAAGCTTTCCGGCACGCGCGAGCCTGCACCGCGCGATTCGCAGCCGGCCCTGCCCGCCGTCCCCGGTGCGGGCGGACCGGCAGCTCCCGACGTCGTCGCGTCCGAAAACGGCGGCTACCGTCTCGATCCGGCGCGCAGCGGCGCCGAGAGCGCAGCGGGAAAACCGGGCGACGGTCGCAAGCGCCTGCCCCGCCCTGTGCCGAACTCGCCGCTCGGGATGCTCGGTCTCGGCGGCACACCCACGCCGAGCGGCATCAACTTGAATCTCACCCCCGAAGCGGTGGTTGCCGTGGTCGGCGAAGACAAGCTGACCAAAGAGCGCATGGCCGACGGCGAGCGCCGGCGCAGCGCTCATCGCGGTTCGTGGCAGAACTCGAGCTTCGAGCGCTGGCGCGCAGCGATCGAGAACTACGTATCCTCGGTCAAGCCCGGCAACCAAACGGCGCTCAACACGGCGCGCAGCCCCTTCGGCACCTACCTGGTGACGATTCACAACCGCATTCACCCTATCTTCGCCGAGGATTTCTTGGGTTCGCTCGACGGGCTACCGGGCAACCATCCGCTCAACGATCCCACGCTCGTGACCCGGCTCGAGATCGTTCTCGATCGCGACGACGGGCACGTCCTCAAGATGGGTGTCGTGCGCACCAGCGGCATCACCGCGTTCGACATCGCGGCGCTCGACGCGGTGCAGCGCAGCTCGCCGTTTGGAAAGCCCCCCAAGGCGATCGTGTCGCCCGATGGAAACGTATATTTCCACTGGGAGTTTCACCGCGACCCGGTGTTCGCCTGCTCCACGATCAACGCGCGGCCGTTCATGTTGACCACGCCTCCCCCAGCCGAGCCGGGGACACCGAAACCCTCTTCGCCCCCCTTCCCCGGCGGCGATCCGCGTGAGCAGGGAACGCGCCACGGCTCCCTCCTGCCGCCCAAGCCCACTGTTTTGGCGGGTCGCTCCTCGGAGTAACGCGCGACGTCCAAGGGCGGCATCCTTGCGCCGCCCTCCGCACCCTCGCGTCGCTCTTTGGGCAAATGGGCCGCTCGCGATCTGGTATGGCGAAGAACTGACGCACTAAGGTTAGGATGCCGCGATGAGGTCGCCAGCGTGAGCGGAGTCGGAACGACGTGACCGTCGAAGCCGCGAGCAGAAACGAAACCACGAGGGCTGGGCTGACGCCGCGATACGTGCAGCAGGTCGCGCTCTTGGGTGTCATGGCTGTCCTCTTCGGGCGCTCCCTCGCGCCGGCCCTACGGGGCGCGCGAGAAGGGCTCGATAAAGTCATCGGCTACGCCGATCTTTGGGGCGGCATCGCCAGCTACTTCTTCGCGTTCGTCGGGTTGTCGGCGGTGATCGTGGAGCTGATGCTGACGTTCCGCGAGAAGCGCTTCAGCATGGTTTACCGCGTGGCCGCCACGGTGCTCGGCCTTGCCGTGGTTTCCCTGGTGGCGCCCGCGTTTCGCGAGCCGCTTCCCGAGCGGGCCAGTATCATGGCGGCGCTCGCAAGCGCGCTCGTGGCCGTATTTGCCAGCTACGAAGCGATGGCCGTACCCCGTACGCGGGCTCTCGGCGTGCTCCTCGTGACCGCGGGGACCGCGGCGCTGCTGCATCTGGGTGGCACCGTGCTCGGCTGGTATGCGGGCGAGCACGCTCTTTACCGAGCGGCGGCGATCGCGCGGATGCTCGCGACCGCATCGGTGCTGTTCGATACCATCGCGCTCCTTACCGGATTCGCTTGGCTGACGACCCGTTCCAACGTCTCGACCGTGTGGGCCGCCCGCGTCGCGCTGTTCATCGCCTGCGCGCTCGCGTGGGGCGCCGCGCGCGGAGGGCCCCGCGAGGGTTCACCGCTGTGGCAAATCGTCACGTACCGCGCCGTGGAGCGTCTCCTCGTGCCGCCTGCACCGTACGTTTGGGTCCCCTATCGCTACGTGCTCGAAACGTGTGCCCCGCTGCTCGGTCTTGTGGCCGTGTTCGCCCGTGGTCAGATGCCCGCGGTCATCGGCGCGCTGGCACTGGGCCTCATCGCACGCCCCACCACGGACGTGCCGCTGTCGGCGCTGGCGTTGACGCTGGCGGCCCTAACGACCCCGCTCGCCGCTCGTGATGACCGAGGTATGTGGGCGGTCCTCATGGCGAATTCGGAAGATCGCGCGGCATTCGGCCCAAATTCGCCTTGACGCGGCGAAGCCGGTTTCCTAAACCCCGCCACACATCTCTTCTGACCCTAGTCAGAACCGCCCTTTAGGAGGCTCTCGATGCGTGGACGTCGCTGCCTTGTTCCCATGTCGGTTGCTCTGATCGCCCTCGCGGCGGTTGGCTGTTCAAAGAAGGAGGCGTCCGAGTCATCCGAACCCGCCTCCCCCGCAGAAAAGGCCACGACGCCTGCCGCAGCCGTCGAAAAAACGGCTGAGCCGGCTGGATTCGGAACCGTGAGCGGCACCGTCGCGTTCAGCGGTAAGCCGCCCGAAGCCGCCGAGCTGCCCCGCAAGTCCGACCCGGTGTGCGCCGCCAAGCCGATGAAGGCCAACGACGTCATCGTCAACGCCAACAGTACGTTGAAGGATGTGCTCGTTCGCATCACCCCCGGCACCGTGAAGGGCAAGTTCACCGCCCCTTCGACGCTGGTGCCCGTGAAGCAGCAGGATTGCATGTACGTTCCGCGCGTGCAGGGCGCAGTCGCCGGCCAGACCGTCGAGGTCGAGAACGACGACAAGACGATGCACAACGTCCACACGTACAAGGGCCAGGAGACCATCCTGAACCAGGGCCAGCCCTCGGGCTCTCCCCCGATCAAAAAGGACAGCATCGCCGCCGAGCCCGCCGTGCTCAAGTTCAAGTGCGACGTGCACCCCTGGATGACGGGATTCGTCGTGGTGACCGACCACCCCTTCTTTCAGACGACGGGCGCTGACGGCGCGTTCAAGCTCGACAAAGTTCCGGCCGGCAAATACACGGTCGAGGCTTGGCACTCCAAGTACGGCGTGAAGACGGCGCAAGTCACGGTCGAACCGAACAAGACCGCAGAAGCCAAGTTCTCCTTCGACGGTACCGAAAAAGGCGAATAAGGCGCGAGGCGCGCCTCGCCCCGAGCAGCACGAATGCGCGAACATCGCTTTGCCATTGCCACGGCGATCGCGACTTTCGTGCTGCTCATCGTAGGGAGCATGGTGCACGGGACGGGCTCGAGCCTCGCCTGTCCCGACTGGCCCCTCTGCTACGGAACGTTCTTTCCCAAGATGGAAAACGGGGTGCAGTACGAGCACTCCCACCGCCTGGTGGCGACAGCGGTAGGCATCATGACGGTGACCCTCACCGTCATGCTCCTTCTGCAGAAGGGGCGGCGCTTTTTCAAGCTCGCCCTCGCGGCGACGGCTCTCGTCATCTTCCAAGGCGTTCTCGGGGGTATCACCGTTCTTTATCGCCTGCCCCGAGCGATCTCGATTGCCCACCTGGCGACCTCGATGTGCTTTTTTTCGCTCATGATCGTCATCGCGCTGCGCACGGCCCCGACATCGCTCGCCGTGCCGCGCCGTCTCGGCATGGCGCGGCGATGGCTCGTCCTGGCTTGGGCGGTCGTCCTCACGCAGATCGTGCTCGGCGGAATGGTGCGACATACGGCTTCGGGGCTCGCTTGTTTGGATGTTCCCCTTTGCAACGGATCGCTGTGGCCGCTCTCGTCGCCCGAGAAGGTGCAGATGATCCACCGCTTCGGCGCCGTCGTCGCCAGCGCCGTCGCCATTGGGATCGCGCTCTTCGTGCGAAAACATGCGGAAGGGTCCGAAACCGTACGCCGCTTGGCGCTCTTGCCGATCGTGCTCGTTCTCGTGCAGGTGACGCTCGGGGTGGCGAGCGTGCTTTCGTTGCTCGACCTCACCGTGATCACGTCGCATCTCGCGGTGGGCGCCGCGTTGCTCGGCTCGTTCGTGGTGCTGTGGGCGCTCTGTCCCGCCCCTGCCAGACCGGGCGAAGAGGCACTGCTTGGCCGTGACCGCGCCTCTAGCGATGCCGTGGTCGCCTCATGACGACTCCCCTCGTCGACGCCTATGAGCAGAAGCGTGTTGCGACGGTCGCCTTGAGCGATCTGGTCGCCCTCGCCAAACCGCGCATCACCTTGCTCGTGGTCATCACGACTGCGGGTGGGTATTGGCTCGCACCGATCGGGCGCGGTCCGCTGGTTGCGACCCTCACCATCCTCGGGACGACGCTCATCGTCGCCGGCGCCAACGCGCTCAACATGTACATCGAGCGCGACATCGACGCTCGCATGGAGCGCACCAAGGATCGACCCCTGCCCGCGGGTCGCATGGCCCCGCGCGTCGCGCTGTGGTTCGGCGTCGTTCTGTCGGTCGCCGCGGTTCCCATTCTCGCCCTCGGCGCCAACGCGACGACGGCGCTCCTCGCCGTCCTTGCCAACCTGAGCTACGTGTTCGCCTACACACCGCTGAAACAGCGGTCGCACTGGGCGCTCATCGTCGGCGCCGTGCCCGGCGCCATGCCTCCGCTGCTCGGATGGACCGCGGCCACCGGCACCATCGGCGCGGGCGGGCTCGTTCTCTTCGGGATCCTCTTTCTCTGGCAAGTGCCGCACTTTTTGGCGATCAGCATTTTCCGCCGCGAGGAGTATGCGAAGGCCGGGCTCAAGGTCATGCCCAACACGCACGGTCTGCGCGCCACCAAGCACAGCATCGCCCGCTACCTCTTCGCCCTCGTCGCCGTGAGCCTCCTTTTGGTTCCCCTCGGCGTCGAGCGCGCCGGATACACGGTCATGGCCGGCACGCTGGGAGCGATCTTCTTGGGCTGGGGGTGCTGGGGGCTTCGTGAAGACGCCGGTGCGCGCTGGGCGCGTTCGCTCTTCGGTATTTCGATTCTGTATCTCACCCTCCTTTTCTGCGTGCTGATGATCGAGGCCGGTCGGAGCGCCGTCTAGCAGTATCGCCGCAACGCGAGCACCACCATGCAAGAGCTGTCTTCCGCCGCGCGCCGTCCGTCTTTCGCGGCGCGGCTCGCGGCGCCGCTGTCGCGACGCAAGGTCGGCCTCGTGCTGCTCTTCGCCCTCGTACTGTCGATGGCGATCGTCGCCGTGCGCCGTCGAGCCGCGCGGCCGCCCGAGCCGCCGCCGGTGCTCGGCCGGATGGACGCCTTTTCGCTCTACGACCAGCGCGGCAAGACGTTCCAGCTCGACGACCTCGACGGCAACATCTGGATCGCCGATTTCATCTTCACCGGCTGCCAGGCCGCGTGCCCCATGCTCACTTCCAAAATGCGCGGCTTGCAAAAGCACATCGAGGAACGCGAGCGAACGCTGGGGCATCGACTCCCCATTCGCCTCGTGTCTTTCTCGGTCGACCCCGAGGTGGATACCCCCGACAAGCTCGCCGCCTACGCCAACAAGTGGGGAGCCGATCAAGAGCGCTGGGTATTTCTCACCGGGCCGCTGGCGGAAGTCGACCGCGCCGTGACGCGCGGGCTCAAAATACCTTTCGAAAAGGGAGGAGCCGACACCTCCGCTTTCGACGTGATGCACGGCGAGCACTTCGTCGTCGTCGATGGAGTGCGCCGCATCCGCGGCTACTTCGAAACTGATCCCAATGGAATGGCCGAGCTCAAGATCGCCATCGATTCGCTGCTCTCCGAGAGAGGTTCTTGAACGATGTCATTGGCCGACGCCTTGCCGTCCGTGAACGCCTCGCTGAACGGCCTCTCCGCGCTCTGGATCGTGCTCGGCTACCGCTCCATCAAGCAGAAGAACGTCGCGCTGCACCGGTTTTCGATGCAGGCCGCCTTCGTGACGTCGTCGGTCTTTCTCATTTGCTACCTGACGCGCGTGTACCTGACCGGCACGCACCGCTATCCCGGCGACGGTTGGGCCAGGGCGCTCTATCTCGGCATTCTCTTGACGCACACCACGCTGGCCATCGCCACGGTGCCGCTGGTCCTGCGCTCGCTGTTTCTGGCGCGTAGGGGCCGGTTCGTCGAACACCGTAGGATCGCGAAATACTCCCTTCCCGTCTGGCTGTATGTATCCGTTACGGGCGTCGTGGTGTACCTTATGCTCTACCAATTGGCGTGAAGGACGAGAACCCTCGCGCGAAAAAAACTCCTCGGCGCGCATTCGTTGTCTAAAGACAAGAAGCATCGTCCGTCCGACGTGCTACTACACGGGACGCACTTGCCACGTCGGCAAGGCGTGACTTTTGGGTGGCAAACCAATGAGGCGTTCTTCTCTCTCGCGACTCGTTGTGCTCATGTCGTGTCTCGTCGGAGGCGCGATGTTTCTCTCTTCGCCGGCCGATGCCCAACGCAAAAAGGCCTCGTCGGGCGCCACGTCGGAAGCCAAACCGAAGAGGAGGAAGCCGGCACAAGTCGCCCCTCCTCCGCCGGTCGCGGAAGCACCGGTCGAGGCTCCCGCTGCACCTGTGGCCGCGCCCGCGCCGGCCGCAGACGAGCCGGCTGCCCTACCGGCGCCGGCCCCCGCGCCGTCCCCGCCGCCGGCCGTGTCCAGCAAACGCACGCGTCGTGGCGCCGCCCCTGCGCCGGTCGCGGAAGACACGACCACCACCGATCTCGGACCCCCGCCGCAGCGTTCGCTCCGCAAGAAGAGCATGAAAAACGCCGGCGGGACGGAGGTGGCAGAAGACGACGAGGGGCAGCCCATCCGTCGCAAAAAACCGGCTACGCGCAGCTTGCGGCACGACCAAGACGAGGACGAGGACGAAGATCACGCGGCCGCGACGAAGGATGATTCCTCCTCCGAGAAGGCCGAGGAAGAGGCGGTCCCGGAAAAAGAAGCAGAAGCCGAGCCGGAGCCGGAGTCTGACGCCGACACGGACACCGACAGCGCGGCCACCAAGAAACGCCGCCCGAAGCCATACTTGTTCGACATCACCGCCGCGCTCCGCGGCTTTCAACGGCACTTCTCGTATATCGACGATAAGTACAACGAGCTGCCGAACTACGATCTCGGCGGTGCGCCGGCGATCGCATTCGATGTCGGCGTTTACCCCTTCAAGAACGCGAAGGGGTCGCTTTCGGCGGGCTTCACCGGAAGCTTCGAGTACGCGGTGGGTCTCGGCACGACCTACAAAGTGCCGACCGGCAGCCAAGAGGGTACGCACGGCACGACCGCCCTCTCATACGCACTCGGCGTGCGCGGCAACTACGCGTTCGGTGCGACGCTCTCCAACATTTTGAGCGCCGGCGCTGAGTTCGGCGCCCAGTCGTTCATCGTCGATCACCCCGCGCCCGTACGCGGCAACGCCAACATCCCGAGCGTCGAGTACAAGTTCATTCGCCCCAACGTGCAGGGGCGATTCCCCGTCATGGACAAGCTCGCCGTGATTGGGAGCGTCGGCTACTTGATGGTTTCGTCGGCGGGTGAAATCGTCTCGACCGAGTACTTCCGCGGTGCGACTTCGAGCGCCAGCGGGCTCGATATCGGCGTCGGAGCCGCATACGAGATCAAGATGAACCCACGGGGGACCATCAAGTTCCTCGAGCTTCGACCGATGCTCACCTTCCGTCGGTACACGTTCAAGTTCGCTCCCGACGAGACGACGGATCCGTACGTCGCCAGCGGGGCGACCGACGACTACGTCGGTTTGAATCTCGGCATCGCCACGCGTCTCTGAACGAGGCGCCAGCAGTCCGGCCGGCGAGCGATCGCCGGCCGACGCTGAACCGCCGATCGCGCTCGATCGGCGGAAGGAGATTGTCGCAAAGTGGTGCTAGGGTCGCGCGTGAGGTAATCGCGATGACCCGAGGACGCTCGTGGATTGTGCTGGCATGGTTGACCGGGTTCGTCGGATGCGCACCCGCGGCGACGCCCGGTGTCACGGCGCCGGCGGCGGGCCCGGTCACGCAGCCGGCGGCGAGCGCGACCGTCGATCCCGAACCACCGGCGGGGTTACACTTGCCGCGCACCGCTCTGCCCACGAAATACGCGCTCGAGCTCGACGTGCGCACGAACGATACCAAGCTCGCGGGAGCGGTGACGATCGACCTTGCCCTCGGCTCGGCCACCAACGCGGTCTGGCTGCACGGCCGCAATCTCGCTGTGCGCGAAGCGCGCTTCGAAGTGGCGGGAAAACCGCTGCCAGCGCGCGTCGTACCCGACGTGAAGAACGAGCGGCTCGGCTTCGTCACCGCGTCGGTCATGCCGGCCGGGCCGGCGCGCCTTTTCGTTCGCTACGAGGCCGAGGTGGTCGAGAACGCCGATCGCGGCGTTTTTCGCGAGCAAGAAGGGGGCGACTGGTACGTCTTCAGTCAGTTCGAAAATACCGACGCGCGCAGCGCGTTTCCTTGCTTCGACGAGCCGAACGTCAAAACACCGTGGGACATCACGCTCGAAGTGGACGAGGCGCAAATCGCGCTCGGCAACACGCAGATCGCCTCCCAGTCGAACCCGCGCCCTGGCCGCAAGACGATACGTTTTGCCGAAACGCAGCCGCTGCCCGCCTATCTCGTTGCGTTCACGGTGGGCCCTTTCGAGCTCGTCGACGGAGGCAAGGCCGGCAAAGCCAAGGTGCCCGTGCGCATCGCTGCGCCGCGCGGAGCGGCGCGCGAAGCGGCTTACGCCGCCGAGATCACGTCCGATCTGATCGGCATCCTCGAAGACTATTTCGGCATTCCCTACCCGTACGACAAGCTCGACGTCGTACCCATCCCCACGCTCATCACTTGGGGAGCGATGGAGAACGCGGGCCTCATCACCTTCTTTCGCGAGGGGATGCTGGCCAAAGCGGGCGAAGATTCCGAGATTTTCAAGCGCCGCTACGCCGACATCATGGCGCACGAGCTCGCCCATCAGTGGTTCGGCGATCTCGTCACCATGGAATGGTGGGACGACATCTGGCTGAACGAAGGTTTCGCCACGTGGATGACGAGGAAGGTCATCGGTAAATACAAGCCGGAGTGGAACGTCGATGTCGCACGCGTGCGCGACGACTCCACTGCCATGGTCAGTGATTCGCTGGTCAGCGCGCGCCGTATTCGCCAGCCCATCGAATCGCCCGACGACATCGCCAACGCCTTCGATGCCATCACTTACGAAAAAGGCGCGGCCGTCTTGGGGATGTTCGAGTCATGGATTGGCGAGGAGAAATTTCGCCGCGGCATCCACGATTACTTGCAGCGCCACGCGCACGGGAACGCGACGTCGCGTGACTTTTTCGCCGCGATCAGCGACAAGGCCGGGCTCGACATCGCGCCGGCGTTCTCGTCTTTCCTCGATCAGCCAGGGGTGCCCCTGGTGGCGCCCGCGTCGGAGTGCAAACCGGGCGAGCCCAAAACGGCCATGGCGCAAGAGCGCTATTTGCCACTCGGCTCCAAGGGAGACCCGGCGCGAACCTGGATCATTCCGGTGTGCATGCGTAGCGCGACGACGCGTGGAGAGACGTCGCGTGCCCCCGCGGAGCCGGACGGCAAAGTGTGCGCGCTTCTCCGGGACGCCAAAGGCGAAGTGGCCGTGCCGGCCGATGCGTGTTCCGACGCCCTCGTCCGCAACGCCGGCGCGCACGGGTATTACATCGCGGCGTACACGCCCGCCGTGCTCGATCGGATCTTTCGCGACGCAGGAAAGAAGCTTTCGCCCCCCGAACGGGTGGCGCTGATCCGCGATGTCCGTGCCTTGCTCGTGACCGGGAAGCTCAGCGCGGCCGATGTGCTCGGACGTCTCGCTCAAACGGCCAACGATCCCAATCCGTCGGTCGTGCGCGGGGCGCTGACCTGGCTCGAGGAGTTCGGCCCCGGCGTCGTCTCTGCCGAGATCGCCCCCAAGTTTGCCCGCTTCGTGCAACGAACGCTGGGCCCGCGCGCGCGTGCGCTCGGGTTCGCGCCCCGTCCCAAGGACGACCCCGAAACGCGTTTTCTTCGCCCCATCTTGCTGACGGTCGTCGCCAATCGCGGAGAAGATCCGGCGCTGATCGCGGAAGCGAAGTCGCGCGCTCGCCGCTGGCTCGGCGGCGACGCGACGGCGACGGCCGACGAAATGGTGGACGCGGTGCTCTCCATCGCTGCGGCGCACGGCGACCGCGCGTTCTTCGAGGATCTGCACCGCGACGCCAAACAAACATCCGACGTGAAACGGCGCCGCCGCCTGCTCCAGGCCATGGGGCAGTTCCGCGACCCCACTATCGAGGAAGCAGCGTTCGAGGTGGCCCTCTCCGGCGAGTTCGACATGCGCGACGCCATGTCCCTCTTTCATCACGATCCCGCCATTGAGCCCGTGTTCTTCCGTTTGCTCTCGCAGCACTACGTATCCATCCGCATGCGACTGCCGAGCGAAGTGGTGGGCACCCTTCCCGGATTCGTGAAAGGGCTATGTAGCGAGCAAGATCGCGAGGCGGTCGAGGCGTTCTTCAAGACGCGAAGCGGGCTCGAGCTCGGGGGGCCGCGTCGCTTGGCCTACGCCCTCGAGTTCATCTCGATCTGCAGCGCGTTCCGCGCCTACCACGAACCGAGCTTGGTGAAGTTTCTCGCCAAAGGTTAGCGGCCCTTCGACGTCAGCAGTCCGAGGCCGCGCGGCCCGGCGTTGTCGCGAATGCCGGCGTGCTAGCCGCCGTCGCGTCGCGATCCGCCGGTCCCGCCGCCGCCGCTCCCGCTCGTCCCACCACGGCCGCCCGTTCCGCCCGAGCCTCCGCGGCCCGCCACCCCACCCGTTCCGGCCGCGCCGCCGCGACCGCCCGAACCGCCGGTCGCACCGGAGCCGCCCGTGCCGCCCGTCGCACCGGAGCCGCCCGTTCCACCCGTCGCACCCGTTCCACCCGTCGCACCCGTTCCACCCGTCGCACCCGTTCCGCCGGTGCCGCCCATCGTACCGGTGCCGCCCGTCGCACTCGAACCGCCACGTCCTGATCCGCCGCCCGTTCCGCCATCGGGCGGGTCCTCAAAGACGCCATAGGCACACGCCACCGGCAACACGGAGAAAACCAGCGCCAACGCTGCGGGGTGCGACCCCATGGTCCTGCCAAGAAAGAAAAAGTGTTTCATGTTTGCACCCACTCGACCGGATAAGCGAAACCAAGATGACGACGAGCGATCGAGTTCGCTGGGGGTATGGCACAGTTAGGTGACTGCGTCGAAACGGCGCCGTCTCACCTGGGCCAAGCGCCCCAGCTCCCATTCCGCGCGCGAAACGGATATGCCGTTCAGCTGGAATGATTCAGCGAGGCTTCAAAGCACTTCTTCTTCGGCGATAGGCGCGCTCAGAGCACGTAAACCGTCAGGAACATGATGCCCCAGACCGCTCCCACGAAGTGCCAGTAGAGCGCCCAGAGCCGGATCGGGAGAAACCGCGCCGCCGAATACTTACCGATGAACACGCCACGGCAGAGCCAGGCGAGGGCGCCGATGCCGACCAGCACGTGAAGCGCATGAATGCACGTCAGCGCGTAGAAAACGGACGGATAGGGGCCCCCCGCCGGCGTGAGCCCGTCATCGAGCAGACTTCGCCAGGTGACCATCTGAAGCACCAGGAACACGGCGCCGAGGGCGAAGCTCGCGCCGAGCGCGGGACCGACGCGGCGCATGGGGCCGAGTCGCAACCATCGCACGCCGAGCTGCAGAAGGGCGCTGCTCGCCGCGAGCACGGCAGTGTTCACACCCGGCAGAAGAAGCGGAAGCTCTGGGAGATCCGGGGGCGGCCAGGCGTTGGCGCGAGCGCGCACCATGCCGTAAGCGAAGAAGAGCGACCCGAACATCATCGCCCACGATCCGAGGAAGATGACCATACCGAGGTACGCCGTCCATTCTTGGCGCGCTCGTGGCGGCGGATAAGGGACGATCGCACCCATCGGAAGTGACATCTTCCCAATCGTAACGCGCGATGCTGATGGAAGTCGCTGCCGTTAACTGGCGGCGACCGCCGGTTCAGCCGGAGCTTGGTCTGATTTGGGGAGCTCCTCCGTCTGTCCGATCCAGTCGCGCCCAAGCGCCTTCTTGACCTCGGGGTTCGCGTATTCGTGCGGACCGCGATGCACCGTGGGGATGACGTCGAAGTTGTGGTGCACTGGGGGTGACGGCAACGTCCATTCGAGCGTGCCGACCTCCCACGGATTCTGCTCCGCCTTCGATCCGGCGAACACGCTCTGGAAGAAGTTCACCACGAAGGTGACCTGACTCGCTGCGAGGATGAAACCGAAGTAGCTCGTCCAACGGTTGAGCGGCTGAAGGTGCTGGAGGAAGGTGTACTGGTACGGATCGAAGAGCCGGCGCTGGTGGCCGCCGTAACCGGCGACGAGCTGCCCGCAGAAGACGAGCGTGATGAAAATAGCCGAGAACCAGAAGTGCCACTTGGCGAGGGACTGGTTCATGTTGCGCCCGAACATCTTGGGGAACCAGAAGTAGATCGCCGCAAAGCTGGCGAGGAACGCGGCGGCCGCCATGGTGAGGTGGAAGTGGCCTACGACGAACATGGTGTCGTGCAGGTAGAGGTCCGTGGAAATCGTGCCCAAGAAGAGGCCGGTCAGACCACCGAGGCCAAATACGAACACCGTCCCGAGCGCGAAGAGCATCGGCGCGGTGAGACGAATCGATCCCTTCCAGATCGTGTGGAGCCAATTCAAAAACAGGAGCTCGGCCGGGACGCTGATGATCAAGGTCAGCGTCATGAACGACTGGCCGAGGAGCGGATTCATTCCCGTCACGAACATATGGTGTCCGTAGACCACGGCGGAGAGTACGGTGACCCCCGTCATCGCCATGATCGAGCCCTTGTACCAATAGGCCGGCTTGCGCGCGAAGAACGAGACCAGATCCGTGACGAAGCCCCAGGGCGGCAGAATCAGGATGTAGACCTCTGGATGCCCGAAGATCCAGAAGAGGTGCTGAAACAGGATCGGGTCACCACCGCCGCGAACGGCTGACGAACCGGCGATGTAGAACTGTGTGCCGAAAGCACGGTCGAGGAGGAGCAGCAGCGCCGCCGAGCCGAGCACGGGGACGAAGAGAACGTTGAGGATGGCCGTGAGCCAGAGTGCCCACACGGTGGCGGGCATGCGCATGTACGTCATGCCGGGCGCGCGCAATCGCACGACAGTCGTCACGTAGTTGATGCCGCCCATGATGGTGGCAATACCGGTCACGAAGACCGCTGCGACGACGAGCGTTTGACCAAGGCCCGGCGTTCCGACGTTCGTCGAAAGAGGCGCGTAGGTCGTCCAACCCGCCGCTGCCGAGCCGAGCTGCACGAAGAACGAGGCGATGATCATCCCCTGCGAGACGAGGAACGTCCAAAACGACAGCGCGTTGAGCAACGGGAACGCCATGTCCCGCGCTCCGATCATGAGCGGGATGCAGAAGTTGCCGAACGCACCGATCATGATCGGCGTGATGGCAAAGAAGATCATGATGAGGCCGTGCATCGTAAAAATGGAGTTGTAACTGGCGGGCGTGATGGCCCCGCCCGAGCGCGGGAAGAGCAGCGAACCCACGACCGGCACCGGCTCGCCGGGAAACGCCCACTGCCACCGGATGAGCATCGCCAGGGCGCCGCCGAAGGCGAGAAAGAGCAGCCCGGCCCAGAGGAACTGTTTGGCGATGACCTTGTGGTCAGTCGAAAAAACGTGCCTCCGGAGAAAGGAAGCCGGCTCGGGATGAATGTGCTGAAGTTCCATGGATTAATTCCTTGCCCGCCATTCCCAGCCCCAATGGGCTTCGGTATCCTTCGGGTCGTAGCCACGTGAGGCGATGGCCGATTGCTCGGTCACCCAATTCGTGAACTGGTCGGTAGGCAGGATGGTGAGCATCCCCTTCATCTTGTAGTGATGAAC
>Ga0193706_1000881_pt1 | contig 14796 bp, 15 predicted proteins | sample U3c1metaG_FD_160130 | JGI IMG/M metagenome (GOLD analysis project Ga0193706, IMG submission 160130) | Soil microbial communities from a riparian zone of the East river system, Colorado, United States - U3c1 | ecosystem: Environmental > Terrestrial > Soil > Riparian zone | place: USA: East River... | reverse complement strand
GCGAAACGGCAGATCGAGAAACTGGAAGCGCCGGCTCACTGACGCGCGGGTCGTCGATCCCGGCCTAGGCGGCGCAGAGCGCCTTCAAATCCACGGCCATATCATTCAGCGCGTCGGCGAAAGCCCCGTCGATCGCGCTTTGAAGCGTGTCCGTTCCTCCCGACCAGTAAGCGGTCCGCGCCACCCGGCCGCGATAGCTTCGATCGAGCGGGGCGCCGGCCCCGCCTTCCGTCTGAAGCTTCACCACGACGCTGCCGCTGTAAGTGACGACCGTGCTCTGGATCGATGCAATCTGCAGCGTGAGCCGGGCCGAGGGAATATCCGGTGCCGCCGCGGCATCGGGTTCGAGCCGCGCGGTCACACCCCGCGCCGCCAAGCCACCCAGCACGGCCTCCATCCAGGCCTGGAAATCCTTCGGCGCATAAATGGCACGACGGTCGATGACTCCCATCACTTCGGGCGAACGGCGCCCGTCGACGATCTCGGTGAAGCGGATCGAACAGGCCGGCGTTTTCCCGGAAGCCCCGTTCGGGTGGTCCCGGTCCTTGAACGTCGGGGTGAGCTGCGCGGGCTGGGGCGCGGCGATCGCCGGAGCGGCCGCCGCGATCCCCGCAGCCGTCATCAGCATATGGGGAAGGCGTGACCGGCCCATCGAGCTGAATAGCGGCACAGGCTTCAGGGCCGGTCGCGGTACCAGACGAAGCCCGGCCCCCATAAGAGAGTTTCGCCAGTGCCGGGGCTCTCCTGGGTGCGGCCTGCGAAGCCGCCGACATTGCCCTTCTTGTTGGTTTTCGCCGCCATTGCCGCAATGTCCTCGGTCGTCAGCGCGAGGGTGCGCGGCAACAATTGCTCCATCTTGGCGAAGGCAGTGGTGAGCGCGGCCCTGGCGAGGCTGGCACCGTCGGCGCTCCACAGCGAAACGTTCGTGGCCTTGTCGTCGGTCGGCACGGGCAGCGAGACGATCGTCGTAATCGCCTGGGCATAGGCCAAATTCTTGCGGTTGACGCGCCCCTCGGGCTTGGTCGCGGCGGCGGGCATCGCCTTGTCGGCGAATTCCACCTTCGCGACGACTCGCAGCTCGGCGAAGTCGACCGAGAAATCGTAGCTATATTCCACGAAGGCGACCTGGCTCGCTCCGATCGTGTCCAGCGCGCCGCTCTTGCCGACCGGCGAGCTGTCCTTGCTGAAGGCGACCGTGGCATTCTGCAGCCACGGGACCTGGGCAAAGGCCGCCCTGGTCGTATTCTGCGCGAGGCTGTCGACGTCGAAATCGATCAGGGCCTCGCGAACGGGCTCGGTCAGAGCCTCCGCTTTCTTGGTGCGCGAAGCGTTTTGCGACGCCGCCATCAATCCGCCGAGCAGTCCGCCGCCCGTCGCGACCGCGATGTTGGATGGATTGATGTTCGATTTGATCTCGGACTGGGCGACCAGCACCTGGACCGCCCGGTCGGGGGGAACCCCATGCATCTCAGCGGTGACGACCGGCGAAGGCGCGGCAATCGCGGCCGAACCCGCGCACGCGCCGGCAACCGCCAGGCAAACGCCCGCGTGAACTAATATTCTCATTCCTTGAACTCCCCGAACAGCCTCCCCCGAGGCCTATGCCGTCCTTACTATCGGCATTCGGAGAATCCGCAAGCCTGCCAATGCTCTAGCAGCGCGAGGGCCAGGATAGGTTCGTCGATACGGCCTGCGTTCAGGCGTCCTCCGGGGACAAGAAGGCACGGCAAGTCTCGACGAGACCCCGGCCTTCGCCGGGGTGACGGCCTGTTGGGGCCGTCAGAACACCGCCTTCGGGTCGCCGCCCATCATCTGCGCGCGCACCAGAGGAACGGGCGGACCGCCATAGCTGAGGAAGCGATCGTGATACTCCTTCCACGCCGTTCGGCCGCCGCGGGCGCGGGTCCAATCCTCGCGCAGCTTTCGGATCATCAATTTGCCCATCGTGTAGTTGAGATAGGCAGGATCGTAGGTTCCGCGCGCCGATTGCTGGCGGGCATTGCCCTCGTCCTGATAGCATTCGGTCAGGAACATCCGGCGCGACTGCTCCATGGTCATCCGGCCGGAATGCATCCCGATCGCCGAGAGATAGCGGCAGTCGCGAAGCAAGGCGTTGGAGATCTGGCCGACCGCGGTCTCCGGATTGCCGTCGCCGAGGCCCGCGTCGAGCATCATCTGCTCGGTGTAATGGGCCCAACCTTCGGCATAGGCATAGCCGACGAACACCTTGCCGAAAGTGAAGCGGCTTCGGTTGGCGTGGAGGAAGTTGAGGAAATGGCCCGGCCACACCTCGTGGACCGAAGTGAAGAGGAGGTCAGCCTCGCCCGGTACGAATCCGGCCTGGACCTCGGGCGACCATGAGGGATCGGGCGGAGCGATGTAATAGACCGAGGGAAGCCCCGTCTCGTACGGCCCCGGAATGTCGATATAAGCGAAATTCTGCCGGTTGTAGGGCGGCGCTTCCTCGACCTTCGCCTCCTCCGTCCCCGGGATCGTGACGAGGTCCTTCCGCTGGATGAAGGCCTTGAGCCCGGCGAGCTGGGCGCGGGCGCCGGCCACCGCTCCGCCGGGCGCCTTCTTCGCCCCCATCTTGTCCATGCAGGCCTGCATCGTCGCCCCGGGCGCGTAGCGGGCGCACGCGGTGCGCAGATTGTCCTGGTTGCGCTTCAGATCGGCGCGGCCGATCGCCTCGAGCTCGGACAGAGGCAGGTCGACCATCTCGGTGTCGCGGAGCATCTTCGCGAACTTCTCCGGGCCTAGCGCGAAATCCTGGGTGGCGTTTGGACGCTGCGATTCCAGCCAGTCGGCCAGCCCTTTCATCGCGCGCTGGGCGTCGCGCGAAGCCGAATCCAGCTCGCGCTGGAGCGCCGGATCCCGCACCTCGGCGAAGGCCGCCTTGCCGTCGGCCGGATAATATTCGGCGAAGCCGCCGAAGCCGGCCTTGCCGTAATCGATGAAGCTTATGGGCAGAGGCGAGCGGAGGTTGGCGCGGATCTGCGCCGCCGCGCGCGGAATCTCCTTCAGATAGGCGATGTAGGACCGGAGGCGGGTCTCGGCCGGCGCGTAGGGGCGGGTGACGTAGACGGAAGGATCGAGGCCGTTGCCCATATAGAAAGCGGGATTGAGGTGCGGCTGGTCGGCGGTCTCGAGCCAGAACAATTCGCCCCTTGCCCGGGCGATCAGATAGTCGCGCTCGAACCTCTCCTCGCGGGTCAGGCCCTTCGGATCGAAGGCCTCGGCGGCCGCGATTGCGGAACGGAAGAAGGCCTGCTGGTTGGCGAGCCCGGTCTCGCTCCAGTCGGGGAGCTTGCCGTCATATTCGTGCCGGCCCTGACCGACCGCGAAGCTCGGATTCAGCCGGAAATAGCCCTCGATATAATTGGCGGAGAAGGCGGCCCATCGGGATGGGGCGGCTTCCGCCTGTGCGCCTTCGCCTTGCGAGGTGGAAGCGCATCCGGTGGCGAGGAGAGCGAGAGCGGAGACGGCGGCGAGGAGCTTCATTCGGCTTCCTTCCAATAGATAAGCCCATTCGGGCTGAGCCCGTCGAAGCCCCTACACTTCCCTTTTGCCCAGGCAAGAGAATGAAAGTGCTTAGACCCCTGCTTTCGCAGGGGCTGGGCCCCCCGGACCCGATCCGGGCTCAGCCCGAACGGTGCGCGTGAGGCCCCGTCACTCTATCCCTTGTTGCCGCGCCCTCCCCTGCCCCCTAAGCGCGCGCGATGGCCGATGCCCCGCACCCGCTGAAGATTCGGGATTTCCGCTTCTACTGGACCGCTCGGCTCGCCTCGACGATCGCCCAGATGAGCATGGTGATCGTCATCGGCTGGCAGGTCTACGACATTGCCCGCCAGACCATGGATCTGAAGGCGGCCGCCTTCCAGCTCGGCCTGATCGGGGTGGTCCAGTTCGTTCCGCTCTTCGCCTTGACCCTGGTCACCGGCTGGACCGCGGATCGGCTCGATCGCCGTTTCATCGCCCGGGCCTCGATCGCGCTCGAGCTGTTCTGCGCGGCCTTGCTCGGCTGGCTGTCCTGGACCGGCGACGTCACCCTCCTGGCCCTTTTCGTCGTCGCCGCCATGCTCGGAGTCGCCCGGGCCTTCGCGATGCCGGCGCTTCAGGCGCTCGCGCCCAACCTCGTGCCCCGCGAGGTGCTTCCCCGCGCGATCGCGATGAGCTCGATCGCCTGGCAGTCGGGGGCGATCGTCGGTCCCGCGGTCGGCGGCTATCTCTACGCCTGGGCCCCGCACATGCCCTATGCCGTGAGCGGCGGCCTGTTCATGCTCTCACTCTTCTGCATGTTCATGATCGGCCCGAAGCCGCGCTCGGCGATCGAGGGATCGAAGAATCCGTGGAAGCAGATGGTGGACGGTCTCCATTACGTCCGCCGCAACAAGCTCGTGCTCGGCGCCATCTCGCTCGATCTGTTCGCGGTCCTGCTCGGTGGCGCGACGGCCATGCTCCCGGTCTTCGCGCGCGACATATTGCATGCCGGGCCCACCGGCCTCGGCCATCTCCGGGCCGCCCCCGCGGTGGGCGCGACCCTGATGGCGATCTGGTTCGCCTATCGTCCGCTCAAGCACAATGTCGGCGTCAAGATGCTTGCTGCGGTCGGCGTGTTCGGCGCGGCCACGATCGTCTTCGGCTTCTCGCGCTGGATGCCGCTCTCGCTCGCCTGCCTCGGCCTGCTCGGCGCCGCCGACATGCTCTCCGTCTATGTCCGCCAGTCGCTGATCCAGCTCTACACGCCCGATGCGATGCGCGGGCGGGTGGGCGCGGTCTCATCGCTCTTCATCTCGGCCTCCAACGAGCTCGGCGAGGCGGAATCCGGGTTCCTGGCGGCGCTGATCGGGCCGGTGGTGGCGGTGGTCGCGGGCGGCTTCGCGGCGATCGGCGTGACTCTGCTCTGGGCGAAATTCTTCCCGGAGCTCCGGAATGCGCGGACCTTCGATCCGCGCGATGGCAAGGACGCCTCCACTCTTCCCGAATAGCCGGCGGGCGGGTGAGTTTCAGGAAGGAGCGCCGGTCCAGATCACGAGCGCATGCCTCACACCGCGCGCGACCGGCGTCACCCGATGCAGGGCCCGGGAAGGAAAGAAGCGCGCGCCGCCGCGCGGCAACGTACGCGGCCGACCGACCGTGTCGGGCACGATCTCGAGCATTCCGCCTTCATAGTCGCCGCGCTCGCTGAGCTCGACCGAGACCGAGAGGATTCGCGCGCCGTGGGCATCGAACCCCGCATCGCTGTGCCACAGGCCGAAATGGCCGCCGGGGCCGTAGCGCAATATCTGGATGCTCTCGGAGATCGGCCCGACCGGCAGGCCCAGGGCGGTGGCAGCTTCGGCGGATAGGGCGTCGAGCCGCTCGTAGACCCAGGCCGTCTCGTCCGAGCGCGCGCGATAGCTCGTCGTGACGTCGCGCACGGCGGTGTCGACCGCTTCCTCTCCCGCTCTGCCATAGACCGGCGCGGGATGCGGCTCTCCATCTTCGCCGAGCGCGATGATCCGGTCGCATTCGTCGGCACTGAAGGCGTCCGTCCTGTCGTAGATCAGCCCCACCGCATCCTCCCCGAAAATTCCTAGCAACGCCCGCTTCGGCGCGGTAGCGGCGAATCGCGGTTGAACGGCGCGCCGGCCCACCCAGATTGGAAACCGCAACCAGGGAGATTTCGCAATGAGAGCGGGCAATATCCTCGAGACGATCGGCAACACCCCCCATATCCGGGTCAACCGCCTGTTCGGCGACGCCGAGGTCTGGATCAAATCGGAGCGCGCCAATCCCGGCGCCTCGATCAAGGACCGGATCGCCCTCTCGATGGTCGAGGATGCGGAGCGCAGCGGAGCACTCAAGCCCGGCGGCACGATCATAGAGCCGACCTCGGGCAATACCGGGATCGGCCTCGCCATGGTCGCGGCGGTCAAGGGCTACAAATTGATCCTGGTCATGCCCGAGAGCATGAGCCTGGAGCGGCGGCGGCTGATGCTCGCCTACGGCGCCAGCTTCGACCTGACGCCCAAGGAAAAGGGCATGAAGGGCGCGATCGCCCGCGCCGAGGAACTGATCGGCGAGATCGACGGCAGCTGGATGCCGCAGCAATTCGAGAATCCGGCGAACATAGAGGTCCATGTCCGCACCACCGCGCGCGAGATACTGGACGATTTCCGCGATTCCCCGATCGACGTATTGATCACCGGAGTCGGCACCGGCGGCCACATCACTGCCTGCGCGCAGGTGCTGAAAGAGGCATGGCCGAACCTCAAGGTGTTCGCGGTCGAGCCGACCTTGTCTCCGGTCATCTCCGGCGGCCAGCCCGGTCCGCACGCCATCCAGGGGATCGGCGCCGGCTTCATCCCGGCGAATCTCCATACCGGCCTGCTCGACGGCGTGATCCTGGTCGATCCCGCCGACGCCAAGGAAATGGCCCGCCGCGCCGCCCGCGAGGAAGGCGTTCTGGTCGGGATCAGCTCGGGCGCGTCGCTCGCGGCGATCGCCCAGAAGCTGCCGGAGCTTCCCGAGGGAAGCCGGGTGCTCGGCTTCAATTACGATACCGGCGAGCGCTATCTGTCGGTCCCGGATTTCCTGCCCGAGGAATAAGCGAGCCCTTCTCCGTTTCCCGGCGAAGACCGGGAGCCAGTCGAGACTCCGCACTGGGCCCCGGCTTTCGCCGGGGAACGATCAGAGTTGGCCCTGCCCCACCCGCAATTGCTCGGCGAGGGCCAGGGCCGCCGGATAGCGAAGATCGACGATTCGGGCGCCGCCGGTTGCTGGAGCGCCGGCCGTGTCTACGGTGAGCGTGGCGAGGTCGAGCAATCGCTGCGGCCTTGAGCGGCTGATGCCGAGTGCCTGAACCCGCTCGACCGGAACGATCCAGAGCCGCCGCCGCCAGACTCCGCGCTGGATGAACAGCAAGCCGTCGGCCAGCGCGTAGCGATGAAAGCGGCGCTGGATCGCCGACGCCGCCGCAAACAGCGGGAGCAGAAGGAGCAGCCAGAGTCTGTCCGGGGCCCACGCCGCGGAGACCATGATAGCGGCCGCCGGAAGAGCGAGCGGAAGCGAGGCGCGCAGCACGGTGCGGTTGGAAACCCGCTCGAGCATTTCCGCCGGCCTTCGAAATCTCCCGGCCGCCTCGAGGATCGGGTCGAGCTCGGCCTCGCGCGCGAAGGGTGCCGCGCTCTGGCGGCCGCTTCCGTCGCTTCCCGCGCCGAGGCTCTGGAAGAAGAGCGCGAACCAGCCGAACCGGCTTCGCACCGGCCCGGTCTGGATCAATGCGACCTGGATTCTCTTCTTGCCGAGAACGATTTCGGTATGGGTGAGAAGTCCGCGCTCGCGCCGCATCCTCTTGCCCTCGTCGGCGAGCCGGAAACCATATTCGCGCGACACGGTCGTCGCGACTCCGGCGATCACTCCGAGCAAAAGAGCGAGGAACAGGACGGCCAGGATCGCCGCGGCGGTAAGCCGTTCGGGCAAATGGTTGCCGACGAGGCCGGCCCACCGCGCCGGATCGTAAATATCGAACGGGAGCATGTTCTGGAACGTCTGGAGCAGTGCGAACAGGCCGGCGATGTAAACCAGCGAGAAATTGAACAGGCCGAGCATGAGCACCCGGCCGGGGCCCATGGCGAAGAGGAGATTACTGTCCGTCGCGGGTGCGCCCCCCGCCGGCTGGGCATCCGCCGGCACACTCGCCGCCTCGCTCTTGCCCGCCCGGACCGCGGTGCGCAGCCGATCGGCTTCCGCGATGGTGACGCTGTCGATCAGCCCTTCGTCCGTGCCCGCGCCGCCCGTCTCGATCCGCACCTTGGCGAGACCGAAGACTCGCTGGAGCAGCCGCCGCTCGATATCGACGTCCTGGACCCGGTCGAACGGGATCGACCGGCGAGTGCGGTTCAAAATGCCTTTCTCGATCACGATGTCGCTTGTCCCGACGCCGTAGCGGAAGCGGCTCCAGGCCAGCCAGTTGATGCCGGCCATCACCGCAGCGAGCGTGGCGGCGAAAGTGAGCACGCCGACAAGGCCGATGTCCGAGGTGAAGGCCAGAACTGCGGGCAATGCCAGGACAGTTGACGGCAGCTCCTTGACGAAGCGCAGGACGATCGTGCCGGGATGGACGTGGCGGTCTGCCACCGTGGCGGACAATGCGCCGGCCGGCGCGGCAGCCTCGATCTCGCCGCTCACGCCTCTTCCCGGCCGATCCGCGTTCGTATCTCGTCGCGCATCCGCTCGGCGTCGGGCCTCGACAAGCCGGGCAGGACGACCCGGCTGAACTGGGTGCCGGCGGTATGGACGATCAGCCGCGACACCCCGAACGCGCGCTCGATCGGCCCCTGCGACAGATCGAGATGCTGGACCCGGTCGAGCGGCACGATGGTGTGGGTCTCCACCCAGACTCCGCGGCGAAGGCGCAGATCCTCCTCGTCCATCCTGTAGCCCCAGGCGCGATAGTGGCGGCCGGGCGAGATCAGCATGAGATAGAGGATCAGCAGGAGCGTGATTCCGGCGATTAAGCCGCGCGGGAAGCCGATCTCGGGAACGATCGCGGTCTCGAAGACGATCGCTGCGACTGCGAGGACCAAAGCGAAGATGGCCGCGTGGATCCGCATGACCCAGAGCTGCCCGGGCTCCAGCTTGATCATCTCCACGCCTGGCCCCCTGATGCTATTTGCCCCGCTTCCCTTTATTCTGGGGGCGAAGGGAGGGGATGACAATGTCGCCGCTCGAACAATCGCTGATCGCCTTCACGGCCGCGGCCGCCCTTCTCACGGTCACCCCTGGGCTCGACACTGCGCTCGTTCTGCGCACCGCGACCGCCGAGGGGCCGCGCCGGGCCTTCTTCGCCGGGCTCGGAATCTGCCTCGGTTGCCTGGTCTGGGGCCTGGTCGTCGCGCTGGGCCTCGGGATCCTGCTCGAGACGTCGGTGCTGGCCTACACGATCCTGCGCTGGATCGGAGCGGCCTATCTTCTCTGGCTCGGGCTTCAGCTGATCATGTCGAAGCGCGTGGATTTCGGCGGCGAAGGCTCGGCCGCGTCCTCGGCGCCGAGCCGGGTCTGGTTTCGCCGCGGCCTGCTCACCAACATGCTCAATCCCAAGGTCGGGATCTTCTACGTCTCCTTCCTTCCCCAGTTCGTGCCGGCGGGCGCCAACGTTCCGCTCACCACCATCCTTCTCGCCGCCATCCATGCCGGGCTCGGTTTGCTCTGGTTCGTCCTCCTGATCGCGGCGACTCGCCCGATCGCGCGCGCGCTTCGAAGGCCCGCGGTGATCCGGACTCTCGACCGGATGACCGGCGGAGTCTTCATTCTGTTCGGAGCGAAGCTGGCGTTGAGCCGCGACTGAGTGGAGCATCGTCCGGAAAAGCGGGAACCGGTTTTCCGCTTAAACGATGCGGCAACAGGGATTTAGAGCAGGCGGCGCGATTCAGAAATTGCGTCGGATGCTCTAGCGGTTCAGATCTCGTCGAAGCGCCCCGACCGGCCGAGCCCGCCGGCGAAGCGCGCCGCTCCGTCGCGGGCCCCTTCGCGAAGCGGTGCCTCGCCCTTGATCCCCTCCTCTCGCAGGGCCTCTTCCAGGCCCAGATCCCATTGCCGGTAGGACGAAATCCGGTCCGCGCGCATGCAGCGCGACGGGAATCGCGCGATCTCCAGGGCGAGGGTAACGGCCGCTTCGAGAGCCTGGCCGGCGGGTACGAGGCGGTTGGCGAGTCCCCAGGCATGGGCCTCGTCGGCGCCGACCGGGCGCCCGGTGAGGATCATGTCGAGCGCCCGGCTGTGACCGATCAGGCGCGGCAGCCGGACGGTTCCGCCGTCGACCCGAGGGACTCCCCAGCGGCGGCAATAAACTCCGAAGATCGCGGTCTCCGAAGCCACTCGAAGGTCGCACCACAAAGCGAGCTCGAGCCCGCCGGCGACGGCGTGGCCCTCGACGGCGGCGATGACGGGCTTGCTCGGCAAAGAACGGGTCGGCCCGAGCGCGCCCGGGCCTTCGGGCTCATAAGCGAGCTCTCCGCCGGCGAGCGATTTCAGGTCCCACCCGGCGCAGAAGGTGCCCGCGCTCCCGGTCAGGACCGCGGCCGAAGCGGACTCGTCCCGCTCGAAATCCTCGAATGCCTCCCGAAGCGCCGAAGCCGCCTCGACGTCGATCGCGTTGCGGCATTCGGGCCGGTTGATCGTCACGATCAGGACGGTGCCGTTTCGTTCGGTTTCGATTTTCATATCCGCCTCTCCTTCCCGGCCCAGAACGGATCGCGAAGCGCCCGGCGAAGCGGCTTTCCGACCGGGCTTTTCGGTATCTCGCCGACGAAGCGGACGGACTTGGGAACCTTGAAGCCGGCAAGTTGCTCGCGGGCGAAGGCGATCAGCTCATCTTCCTCCACCAGCGCGCGGCAGGTCACGAAGCCGGTCACCGCTTCGCCCCACACCTCGTCGGGAATCCCAATCACAGCCGCCTCGATGATTGCCGGATGACTGCACAAGACATCCTCCACCTCGCGCGGATAGACATTGTAGCCGCCGGTCACGATCATGTCGGAGGTGCGCTCGATCAGATAGAGGAAGCCGTCCTCGTCGAAACGACCGACGTCGCGGGTGCGAAGCCAGCCGCCGGGCAGGAAGGCCTCGCGGTTGAGCGCCTCGTCGCGATAGCCCTTCATCACATAGGGCGCTCGAACCACGATCTCGCCCGGCTCGCCCTGCGGCATGTCCTCGCCATCCTCGCCGACCAGCCTGATCTCGGTCTCGACCCCCGGCCGTCCGCACGAGGTCAGCCGCTCGGGATGGGCGAGGTCGTGATCCTGCTTCGCAAGGCAGGCGATGGCGATCGGCGCCTCGGTCTGGCCGTAGAACTGGACGAGCCTCGGCCCCCAGAGCGCGAGCACGCGCTCGATCAATGGCCGCGGCATTGGCGAGGCGCCGTAGAGGATGGTCTCCACGCTCGACATGTCGACCCGCTCGATCCGTTCCTGCTCGAACAGCATCTGGAGCATGGTCGGCACCAGGCAGAGCGCCGCCGGCCGCCATTTCTCGATCGCGTCGAGATAGGAAGGCGGATCGAATCCGGGCAGGATTCCGGAAACGCCGCCGCGAAGCCAGAACGGCATGATGAAGGTGCCGCTGGCGTGGATGAGCGAGGCGGCGTGGAGGATCATGTCGCCCGGCTTCGGATCGACCAGATTGGCGAGTACGTTGAGGACCACCGCCGAATAAGTCTGCTGGGTGTGGCGGACCGCCTTGAGGCTACCGGTCGTACCCGACGTGTAGAGCGACAATATGTCGTCGTCGGGCTCGCACCGGCGGGGCGGCGGCGTGTCCGGGGAATCGCGAACGAGATCGAGCAGATCCTCGCCGTCGCCGAGGCCAATGCAGACCAGGCCCGGCACCTCGCCCGCGAGAGCCTCGGAACGCTCGCGATGGCCGGGCCCAAAGACGAGGATTCGCACGCCCGAATCCTCGATCATCCTTTTCTGCTCGGCGAGCGACAGGCGGCTGTTGAGCGGGACTCGCGTCAGCCGGGCCTTCACGCAGGCGAAGTCGATCGGGATCGAATGGAGGCCATTGTCGAGCAGCAGGGCGATCCGCTCGAGCGGCTCGAGCCCGAGCCGCGAAATCAGCGCGTTGGCGAGGCGATTGGACAGGAGATCGACCTCGTCGAAGCGCATATCGCGGCCGCCGAAGCGGAGCGCGATCCGATCGCGATGATGGAGCGCCCCGCGAGCGATCATCTCGGTGACGAGCATATCGCGAATGTGTGCCGCGGAGGGGGAGCCTTGCAAGCCTTTACCGGCCGCCGCCCGGCGCGCTTTGAACAGAGGAACCGTCCCACCGGCGCGGCGTTGAGGCTCCGAAACAAATGGAGACTCATCATGGCCGAGCATGAACGGGAAACTACGGTGGTTGCGACCGATGGCGGCGGAGGAGGAGGAACGATCCTGGCGGTGGTCCTTCTCATCGCCGTTCTGGCCCTGCTCTTCTATCTCTTCGGCGACCGGATCATGGGCGGAAGCAAGGAGACCAAGGTCGACGTCGACGTCTCGGCCCCCGCCAAGACCGGCTGACGCTTTCACGGAATCGAAAACGGGGCCCCGTCGCTGCGCCGGGGCCCCCGGTATATGGAGTAAGACATGACCGACCCTGACAGAGACCGCGAGCCGCTTCGGGAAAGCGAGCGGACCACGATCATCACCAGCGACGGGGACCGCGGCCGCGGCGGCGGGGCGATCATCGCCGTCGTCGTGATCCTTGCAGTCCTGATCCTCCTGTTCGTCCTGTTCGGCGGAAGCCTGAACAAGGCGGCGGACGAGGTCGGAGTGAACGTCAACGTCGATACGCCCAAGGTCGAGGTGCCGAACGTCGACATCAACGTTCCCGAGAAGATCGAGGTCGACCTGCCCGATGTCGACACGAAGGACGAACCGCCGGCCAACAAGCAGTGAGAAAGGGGTTCCGGGCGCCCGGCAGCTTAATGACGGCTGACAGGCACATTCAGGAATTTCTCAACCGAATCAGCACATAAGCACGGCGTCGGCTGCGGCCGACCCCTCGAGTCGCGTAACGAGGGAGGGGCCGGCATCCTCAGGGGTGCCGGCCCCTACCGTTTCCGGCTCAGGACAAGGCGAGCCAGACCGCGCCCGCCAGCAATCCCAGGTTGAGGTAAGCGGTCGCCGCAAATCCGAAGGCCCGGTACAATGGTTCGATCCGGTATCCGATCCAGAAGCAGAGGCGCGCGACGACGAAGACGATCGCGGCGGCCGCGACGATCGTCATGCGCTCCGGCGGCAGGTTCGCCGCCAGCCCCAGACTGCCGGCGAAATAGAGCGCGAATTGCTGGAGCGTGTTGTCCGCGACCCGGCCGTTGACGATCATGGTCCGGCTTTCGGCGCCGAGCGTCGGATCGATCGCCTCGCTCAGGAAACGCGCATTGCCGATCGCGGCGACCATTGCGAAGAGCGGCAGGGCCGCGAACGCGCCCCATCCCGAAGCATAAGCGATGCGGTCTCCGGCGGCGTTCATTCCCGCGGGTTCCGGCAGGCCGCTGCTCAACAGATACATGGCCGTCGCCATCGACACGATCCCGCTCGCGGCCCCGATCGCGACGATCTTCTGCTCCCTTCGCATGGCCCCTCCCCCTTGTTCGGTGCCTACCAGAAAAGGCCGGCCGCCGCACGCCGCGGCACCGCGACGGGTCAGCCGCTCGTGAGCGAATCGGCGGCTTCGGCCGGAAGCTTCGCGGGCAATCTCAGGCGCACTTCGCCGTCCGGATCGGGCGGTGGGAATCGGCCTGCGCGAATGTTCACTTGGATGGCCGGATAGAGGAGGGCCGGCGGCGGCAGCTTCGAATCGCGCGCTCGGCGCATCTCGACGAACGCCTCCTCGCTCACGCCGCCCGCCAGATGAAGATTGCCATCGAGCTGTTTGGAGACCGTTGTCTCCCAGGCATAGTCGTCGCGGCCAGGCGCCTTGTAATCGTGGCACATGAAGAGTCGGGTCTCGCCCGGAAGGTCGAGCAGTCGGCGGATCGACCGGTAGAGCTGCTTCGCGTCGCCGCCTGGGAAATCGGTGCGGGCGGTGCCGAAATCGGGCATGAACAGGCTGTCGCCGGCGAAGACGCAATCGCCGATCCGATAGGCGAGGTCGGCCGGCGTATGGCCGGGCACTGCGATGGCCTCGGCTTCGAGGGCGCCGATCGCGATCCGGTCGCCGTCGGCGAGCAGGCGGTCGAACTCGCTTCCGTCGCCGGACACGTCCGAGGCGCCGAACAGCGGCGCGAAAAAGCGCTGCACCTCCACGATCCGCTCGCTGATCGCGACCCGGGCGCCGGTCCGCTCGCGAATGAAAGCGGCGGCGCTGAGATGATCGGCATGGACATGGGTCTCGAGCACCCAGTCGATCGTCACGCCTTCCTCGGCGGCGGCCGCCAGGATCAGATTGGCGGACTCGGTCCGAACCTCGCCCGATGCGGGGATGAAATCGAGCACCGGGTCTATGATCGCGCCGCGCCCGCCCGCCTCGTCCCAGACCAGATAGCTGATCGTGTTGGTCCGCTCGTCGAAAAAGGCCCGGATCCGGGGCTCGGCTTTCATCCGTCTCTCCTGCCACTGCTCCTACAGCAAAACGCGCCGAGGCGGGCAACCGCCGGCGCCCGGAGATTGACAGCGCGAATGAGGAGGAGGAAAGACCCTTTCAGACCTCCGATCGCTTGCCGCCCGCCGGCAACACCAGCCGGCTGGGCCGCGCCTCCGAGCGGCGGTCTCCGGCACCTTTCGGCCCGCGACGAAAGGAACAGGAGGATCGACCATGACGGACGACAGGACCGACGGCACCACCCCAGACGAACCGTTGGACGACGAATTCCACTCCACGCTCGAAATTGACGACAGCAGCGGCTGGCGGGTCTTCATCGTCCCGGGCATTCTGCTGCTCTTCGTGCTCGGCGCGATCCTCTTCATCGTGCTCGACCAGAGCGATACCAGGCCCGACCCGCGGGTCGAGGCCCATCTGAAGCAGAAGCAGGCGGAGGAGGCCAAGGCCGCGAGCGCGCCCATGAATCGGCCGGCCAAGGCAACGCCGATGAACGAGGCGACGGCCGTTCCCGCTCCGGCGTCGGAGACGAACGAGCAATAAACGAGCGTCCCGACCCTAGGCGGTCCGGGACAGCCGGCGCGGAAGGAATTGCGGAACCGCGCCGGAGGCCGCAGCCGGAGTTCGCCTCGGGACCGTGAGCGGAAGGCTCGGCTGCTGTTCGGGATCGGGCGGCTCGCGGTTGGCGGTGAGGCCGGCCTGGGTGGCCAGGACCGCCGCCTCGGCCAG